>Ga0224736_1071_pt1 | contig 23443 bp, 26 predicted proteins | sample IA12soil_MG_GH6A_FD_161628 | JGI IMG/M metagenome (GOLD analysis project Ga0224736, IMG submission 161628) | Enriched cells from agricultural soil in Iowa, United States - IA12soil_MG_GH6A(-) | ecosystem: Environmental > Terrestrial > Soil > Agricultural land | place: USA: Iowa | collected 2017-05-08
TTTTTTGTCTGATTCATTAAGCTTTTCCACTTTAACCATCAAATGTTCATCAACAAAAGGTCCTTTTTTCAAGCTACGACCCATGCTCGAACCTCCCTTCGTGATTGCGCTACGGCCCCATTTTTGAACCGTAGTTCAATCGCGTTATTTTTTGCGACGACGCACAATAAATTTATCAGATTTATTCTTTTTCTTACGAGTTTTGTAACCAAGAGTCGGTTTACCCCAAGGTGACATAGGTGATTTACGTCCGATAGGCGCACGACCTTCACCACCACCGTGTGGGTGATCATTAGGGTTCATTACAGATCCACGAACAGTTGGGCGCTTGCCTAACCAACGAGAACGACCTGCTTTACCGATATTGATTAATTCGTGTTGTTCGTTACCAACTTGACCGATAGATGCACGGCAAGTAGCAAGAATCATACGAACTTCACCAGAAGTTAAACGTACAAGTACGTATTTTCCTTCTTTACCAAGTACTTGTGCAGAAGTACCTGCAGAACGTACTAATTGTCCACCTTTACCAGGTTTTAACTCAATGTTATGAACAACAGTACCTACTGGAATATTAGCTAACGGAAGTGCATTACCTACTTTGATATCTGCATCTGGTCCAGATACTACTTCCATACCCACTTTTAAGTTTTTAGGAGCTAAGATATAACGCTTTTCTCCATCAACATAATTAATTAGTGCGATATTTGATGAACGGTTTGGATCATACTCAATTGTAGCAACGCGTCCTGGTATACCATCTTTATCACGTTTAAAGTCGATAATACGGTATTGACGCTTATGACCGCCACCTTGATGACGAACTGTTAACTTACCTTGGTTGTTACGGCCGCCCTTGCTATTTAAAGGCGCAAGTAATGATTTTTCCGGTTTATCAGTTGTGATTTCCGCGAAATCAGATACTGTCATGCCGCGACGTCCATTAGAGGTCGGTTTATATTTTTTGATCGCCATGTTTTTCCCTCCTCTTCTATTCTTTCAAATCAAAATTATACTTCAAAAAACTCGATTTCTTTGCTGTCAGGAGTTAATGTAACAATTGCTTTACGGCGCTTGTTTGTATATCCTGCGTGTTTACCCATACGTTTGAACTTGCCTTTATAGTTCATCACATTCACTTTTGCTACTTTCACACCAAAGATTTCTTCTACAGCATCTTTCACTTGTGTTTTGTTAGCACGCACATCTACTTCAAATGTATACTTTTTGTCAGCCATAACATCAGTAGATTGTTCTGTGATGACGGGGCGCTTAATGATATCACGTGAATCCATTAACCAAGCACCTCCTCTACTTTTTCGACTGCAGCTTTCGTGATAATTAATTTATCATGAGAAACTACATCTAAAACATTAATACCATTTGCTTCTACAACTGTAATTCCAGGGATATTACGAGCTGATAAAGCAACATTCACATCAGAACCATCTGTTACAATTAATGCTTTGTTAGAAACAGAAAGGTTTTTAAGAACTGCTGCAAATTCTTTTGTTTTTGGAGCATCAAAAGATAGCGATTCTAATACAACAATATTAGATTCTTTTACTTTTGAAGAAAGTGCAGATTTAATTGCTAAACGACGTACTTTCTTTGGTAATTTGTAGCTATAGCTACGCGGAACTGGACCAAATACTGTACCGCCTCCACGCCATTGTGGTGAACGAATAGATCCTTGACGAGCACGTCCAGTACCTTTTTGACGCCATGGCTTTTTACCACCACCGCTAACTTCTGAACGGTTTTTCACTTTGTGAGTACCTTGACGTAAAGATGCTCTTTGCATAATAATTGCGTCGAACAATACGTTTTCGTTTGGTTCAATACCAAATACAGAATCATTAAGTTCAACTTCTCCAACTTGTGATCCAGCTTGGTTGAATAGAGCTACTTTCGGCATTCCTGTTTCCTCCTTTCCTTCGTGTTAAATTATTTTGCTTTAATCGCTGTTTTGACTTTAAGCAATGCTTTTTTAGGACCAGGAACATTACCCTTAACTAGGATAAGATTACGTTCTACATCAACTTTAACAACTTGTAAGTTTTGAATGGTGATTTGCTCTCCGCCAGTGCGTCCAGGCAATGCTTTTTGTTTGAATACACGGTTTGGAGCAACAGGACCCATAGATCCAGGGCGACGATGGTAACGAGAACCGTGAGCCATTGGTCCACGAGATTGTCCGTGGCGCTTGATAACACCTTGGAAACCTTTCCCTTTAGAGATTCCAGTTACATCTACGATGTCACCTTCTGCAAAAATATCAACTTTGACTTCTTGGCCAATTTCATACTCTTCTAAGTTAACAACGTCAAATTCACGAACGAAGCGCTTAGGAGCAGTATTGGCCTTTGTTACATGACCTTTTTCTGGTTTGTTAGCAAGCTTTTCACGTTTATCTTCAAAACCAAGCTGAATAGCGCCGTATCCATCTGTATCAACAGTTTTCTTTTGAAGAACAACGTTTGGTGTTGCCTGAATTACTGTTACAGGAATAAGATCACCGTTCTCAGCAAATACTTGCGTCATACCGATTTTTCTTCCTAAGATTCCTTTGGTCATGAGTCACACCTCCTGTTTTTCATAAGCTATTTATTATAGTTTGATTTCGATGTCTACACCAGACGGTAAATCTAAACGCATTAATGAATCTACTGTTTGTGGAGTTGGATTCACAATATCGATTAGACGTTTATGCGTACGCATTTCAAATTGTTCACGAGAATCTTTATACTTGTGAACCGCACGAAGAATTGTGTATACAGATTTTTCTGTTGGTAACGGAATCGGACCAGATACAGCTGCACCAGATCTTTTTGCCGTTTCTACAATTTTCTCTGCAGATTGATCAAGGATTCTGTGATCATATGCTTTTAAACGAATACGAATTTTTTGTTTTGCCATTACTTTCCCTCCTTTTTCGCCTATTTTAAATAGACATTCTCCATGGAAATTTCCCCCACACTCGCCATGGCAAAGCGGCCGGGTGTGTCGGCAACCTTCCACTTCATCGCAGTCAAAGACCAACATTGTCTATTATACATAAAACACATATAATATGCAACACTAAGTGCGATATTTATTAGGTCTTTTGCACTTTTTTTATTATACATAGTTTCTATTGCAGGTTCAAGGTCTTTAGACTAACGTAGAATTTTCAATTTATTAAATTACTTTTAATATAATCGATTACTATATTGAAGAATCAATATAGTTGGATTGTAGGAGAAGTTTAAAGAACAATAAAAAAAGCAGACGATCGTCACCGTCTGCTTTTTCTATCATAGCATTACTTGCTGATAGATGTTACAACACCTGAACCAACAGTACGTCCACCTTCACGAATTGAGAAACGAGTTCCTTCTTCGATCGCGATTGGAGAAATTAATTGTACACTCATTTCAGTGTTATCGCCAGGCATTACCATTTCAGTACCTTCTGGAAGGTTAACGATTCCAGTTACGTCAGTTGTACGGAAATAGAATTGTGGACGATAGTTTGAGAAGAATGGAGTATGACGTCCACCTTCTTCTTTAGACAAAACGTAAACTTCTGCTTTGAATTCTGTATGTGGAGTGATTGTTCCTGGTTTTGCAAGAACTTGACCACGTTGTACTTCTTCACGAGCGATACCACGAAGAAGTGCACCAATGTTATCTCCAGCTTCAGCATAATCAAGAAGCTTACGGAACATTTCAACACCTGTTACAGTAGTTGATTTTGGTTCTTCAGAAAGACCGATGATTTCAATAACGTCTCCAACTTTAACTTGACCACGTTCAACACGGCCTGTAGCAACAGTACCACGACCAGTGATAGAGAATACATCTTCAACTGGCATCATGAATGGTTTGTCAGTGTCACGTTCTGGAGTTGGAATGTATTCATCAACTGCAGCCATTAATTCAACGATTTTTTCTTCCCAAGCTGGATCTCCCTCAAGAGCTTTAAGAGCAGAACCTTTGATAACTGGTACATCATCACCAGGGAAGTCATATTCAGATAGAAGGTCACGAACTTCCATTTCAACTAGTTCAAGAAGTTCTTCGTCATCTACCATATCACATTTGTTTAAGAATACTACTAGGTAAGGTACACCTACGTTACGAGATAATAGAATGTGCTCACGAGTTTGTGGCATTGGACCATCAGCAGCAGATACTACTAGGATACCACCGTCCATTTGAGCAGCACCAGTGATCATGTTTTTAACATAGTCAGCATGTCCTGGGCAGTCAACGTGTGCATAGTGACGAGTATCAGTTTCATATTCTACGTGTGCAGTATTGATTGTGATACCACGCTCACGCTCTTCAGGAGCACCGTCAATTTGATCATAAGCACGTGCTTCTGCTTTACCTTGCTTTGCAAGAACAGCTGTGATTGCAGCAGTTAATGTAGTTTTACCATGGTCAACGTGACCAATTGTACCGATATTAGCATGAGTTTTGGAACGGTCGAATTTAGCTTTAGCCATTAGAAAATCCTCCTCAATTTTGATATTTTAATTTTAATAAGTATATATGGTGCTTAAAAGATGTGTACATCATCTTTTAAGCAGTCATAGCATATAATGTATTTATACTTTATTAAAGGTAATAAATCAATTATTCACCTTTATTTTTTTTGATAATTTCTTCAGAAATGGACTTAGGAACTTCTTCATAATGATCAAAGTGCATAGAGAATACTCCACGACCTTGTGTACTAGAACGAAGTGATGTCGCATAACCGAACATTTCAGATAGTGGAACCATCGCACGAACTACTTGTGCATTTCCGCGAGCTTCCATACCTTCAACACGTCCACGACGTGCTGTAATTTGACCCATGATATCACCTAAATACTCTTCAGGGATAACAACCTCAACCTTCATCACTGGTTCAAGGATAACTGGGTTACATTTAGAAGCAGCGTTCTTAAGCGCAAGTGATGCAGCAATTTTGAACGCCATTTCACTTGAATCGACATCATGGTAAGAACCATCATATAGTTTTGCTTTAATATCAACTAAAGGATATCCAGCAAGAACGCCTCGTTCAAGTGCATCTTCAAGTCCTGCTTGAACCGCTGGGATGTATTCACGCGGAACCACACCACCGACGATAGCATTTTCGAACTCAAAGCCTTTTCCTTCTTCGTTTGGTGAGAATTCAATCCAAACGTGTCCGTATTGTCCACGACCACCAGATTGACGAGCAAATTTACCTTCAACCTGTGCAGATGAACGGAATGTTTCACGGTAAGAAACTTGCGGAGCACCAACATTTGCTTCTACTTTGAATTCACGCTTCATACGGTCAACGATGATATCTAAGTGAAGCTCACCCATACCTGCAATAATGGTTTGTCCAGTTTCTTGGTCAGTATGTGCGCGGAATGTCGGATCTTCCTCTTGAAGTTTTTGTAAAGCTGTTGTCATTTTATCTTGATCAGCTTTAGATTTAGGTTCTACAGATAATTCAATAACTGGTTCTGGGAATTCCATTGATTCTAAGATTACAAGGTTCTTTTCATCACATAGAGTATCACCAGTTGTTGTATCTTTCAAACCTACTGCTGCTGCGATATCACCTGCGTAAACTTCAGAAATTTCAGCACGGTGGTTCGCATGCATTTGTAGGATACGTCCTACACGTTCACGTTTACCCTTAGTAGAGTTTGTTACATATGAACCTGATTGTAACGTACCTGAGTAAACGCGGAAGAAAGTTAACTTACCAACGTAAGGGTCGGTCATAACTTTAAACGCTAGTGCAGCAAATGGTTCATCATCACTTGAATGCTTTTCAATCACTTCATCTGAATCAGGCGCAGTACCTTTAATTGCAGGTACATCTAATGGAGATGGTAAGTAATCGATAACCGCATCAAGCATTAATTGAACACCTTTGTTTTTAAAAGCAGATCCACAGATAACTGGATAGAATTCAACATTAACGGTACCTTTACGAATAGCAGCTTTCAATTCATCAACAGTGATTTCTTCACCGCCAAGGTATTTTTCCATTAATTCTTCATCAAGCTCAGCTACTGCTTCTACTAATTTTTCATGATATTCTTCAGCCTGATCTTTATATTCAGCAGGAATTTCAACCTCTTCGATTTCAGTTCCTAAATCATTACCATACATAATTGCTTTCATTTCAACAAGGTCGATAATACCTTCGAATTGATCTTCAGCACCGATTGGTAATTGAATTGCATGAGCATTTGCTTGTAAACGATCATGTAATGTTTTCACTGAATATAAGAAGTCAGCACCGATTTTATCCATCTTGTTTACGAATACTACACGTGGTACTCCGTATGTTGTAGCTTGACGCCAAACTGTTTCAGTTTGAGGCTCAACGCCTGATTGCGCATCAAGAACCGCTACTGCACCGTCAAGTACACGAAGAGAACGTTCAACTTCAACAGTGAAATCCACGTGTCCTGGAGTATCGATGATATTAACGCGGTGACCCTTCCATTGTGCAGTTGTTGCAGCGGAAGTGATCGTGATACCACGTTCTTGTTCTTGCTCCATCCAGTCCATTTGAGATGCACCTTCATGTGTTTCACCGATTTTATGAATCTTACCAGTGTAATAAAGGACACGCTCAGTTGTTGTTGTTTTACCAGCATCGATGTGTGCCATGATACCGATATTACGAGTGTTTTCTAGAGAGAACTCTCTTGCCATGTGGTTTTCACCTTCCTTTGTACGAATATTTTTTTTAAACTGAAGGTTTTATTACCAACGATAGTGAGCAAACGCTTTGTTCGCTTCAGCCATCTTATGAGTATCTTCACGCTTCTTAACAGATGCACCAGTATTATTAGCTGCATCTAAGATTTCGTTAGCAAGACGCTCTTCCATCGTCTTTTCTCCGCGAAGACGAGCGTAGTTTACTAACCAGCGAAGACCTAATGTTGTACGGCGTTCAGGTCTAACCTCTACTGGTACTTGGTAGTTAGCACCACCAACACGGCGAGCTCGCACTTCAAGTACTGGCATAATGTTCTTAAGTGCTTGATCGAATACTTCGATAGGCTCTTTACCTGTACGTTCACGAATTAAATCAAAAGCATTATATAGGATAGTTTGAGATTTACCTCTCTTACCATCTACCATCATCTTGTTGATTAAACGTGTAACTAGTTTTGAATTATAAATAGGATCTGGTAAAACATCTCTCTTTGCTACTGGACCTTTACGTGGCATTATGTTTTCCTCCTTTCAAAAGGGTTTTATCGTTTTGTGTTATTATTTTTTCTCTTTTGGTTTCTTAGTACCGTATTTTGAACGGCCTTGCATACGCTTATCAACACCTGCAGTGTCTAATGCACCACGAACAATGTGATAACGTACCCCTGGTAAGTCCTTAACACGTCCACCGCGAATTAAAACAACGCTGTGTTCTTGTAAGTTATGACCAATACCTGGGATATATGCAGTTACCTCGATACCGTTTGTCAAACGAACACGAGCATATTTACGCAATGCAGAGTTCGGTTTTTTTGGTGTCATTGTACCAACACGAGTACATACCCCACGTTTTTGAGGTGATGATAAATCTGTGTTTACTTTCTTAAAGCTGTTGTAGCCTTTGTTTAGTGCTGGTGATTTTGACTTTTCAATTTTAGACTTACGAGGTTTGCGCACTAATTGATTAATAGTAGGCATTTTATGTTTCCTCCCTTCACGATTTTTATAAGCCCACACATCCAGGTGGTTCATTTTAAAGCAAAAACAAAGTTTTTGCAGCTTCATCTATCTGCAAAAACAGTTTTTAATAGATAATGGCAACAGCCGCAGCACCGACATCAATACCACATCTTTTACCAAGCTTTTTCATAGAATCAACTTGAGTAACGGGTATTTTACAGTCCTCTGCAACTTGAATGACCTTTCTTATAACAGAAGGATCAGCATCCTCTGCTACAATCAGTTCATCTACCTTGCCGGATTTCAGCGCCTTTACTGCTTGCTTTGTTCCTATTACGACACTCTTTGCCTGTAATACTTTTTCATAAGACATCTTCATATCCTCCAAAGCATCAGGTAGTATTTGATAGGAGCACCTTGAATATAGTACCATTTTCATTTTTTAATGTCAACACAAAATATAATTCTTTCTTAAGCAGATTATTGCCGGCCAATTGGCCGGCAATGATATTACTGCTCTACTAATACATTTTCTTCATCTTCTACAATTTCTGCATTTGCTTTTCGGTAGCGTTGCATACCAGTTCCAGCTGGAACTAGTTTACCGATAATAACATTCTCCTTCAAGCCAAGTAACTCATCACGTTTACCCTTAATGGCTGCATCCGTTAAGACACGTGTTGTCTCTTGGAAGGATGCTGCAGATAAGAAGGAATCCGTTTCAAGCGATGCTTTCGTAATACCTAGTAGTACAGGTCTACCGGTTGCTGGCATTCTTCCTTCTAGCAATGCCTGTTCGTTAGCATCTGTAAATTGGTGAATGTCAAGTAGTGAACCTGGCAATACATCTGTCTCACCTGCATCAACTACTCGTATCTTACGAAGCATTTGTCTAACCATAACTTCGATATGCTTATCACCAATTTCTACACCTTGCATACGATAAACCTTTTGTACTTCACGAAGTAGGTATTCTTGTACAGAATTAACATCACGAACTTTTAATAATTCTTTAGGATCGATAGAACCCTCTGTTAATTCTTGCCCTCTTTCCACTCTTGAGTTAACAGTAACCTTTAATCGTGAAGTATAAGGAGCATTATATGTTCTTGTCTCTACTTCACCTTGAATGGTAATTTCGTGCTGACGATCTCTTCCTTCGCTAATAGAAACAACTACACCGTCAATTTCAGAAATAATAGATTGACCTTTTGGATTACGCGCTTCAAATAGCTCTTGGATACGAGGTAAACCTTGTGTGATATCGTCTCCCGCAACTCCACCGGTATGGAAAGTACGCATTGTTAACTGTGTACCTGGTTCACCGATAGATTGGGCAGCAATGATACCAACTGCCTCACCAACTTCAACCTCTTGGCCAGTAGCAAGATTTCGACCATAACATTTTTTACAAACACCGTGACGTGTATTACATGTAAATGCAGAACGAATCCATACTTGTTCGATACCAGTATTAGCAATTTCCTTCGCCAAGTCTTCTGTAATAAGTCCATTTTCAGGAACCATTACTTCACCAGTTTCAGGATGCTTAATCGCCTTTCTAGCATAACGACCAATTAGTCGTTCTTCTAGACTTTCTATTACTTCTGTGCCTTCTTTTAATGCTCCAACAAGTAATCCTCTATCAGTACCGCAATCATCTTCGCGAACAATAACATCTTGAGCAACATCAACAAGACGACGAGTTAAGTAACCTGAGTCCGCTGTCTTCAAGGCAGTATCAGCAAGACCTTTACGAGCACCGTGCGTAGAAATAAAGTATTCCAATACAGTTAAACCTTCACGGAAACTTGATTTAATTGGCAACTCAATGATACGTCCAGCCGGGTTGGCCATCAATCCACGCATACCTGCAAGCTGAGTAAAGTTAGATGCGTTACCACGGGCACCGGAATCACTCATCATGAAGATAGGGTTTCGCGGATCTAATGATGCCATTAGTTTTCCTTGAATAGTATCTTTGGCACTGGACCATATAGAAATAACACGATCGTAACGTTCGTCCTCTGTGATTAAACCACGTCTGAACTGTTTCATAACGTTATCTACTTTTGTCTGTGCCTCAGCAAGAATTTGTTCCTTTTCTCGTAAAACTACGATATCGGCAACCCCAACAGTAATACCTGCTTTTGTGGAGAATTTAAATCCTAAGTCTTTCATGCGATCAAGCATTTTAGAAGTTTCCGTAATTTGGAATTTCTTGAAGACCTCAGCAATAATATTTCCTAAGAATTTCTTAATAAATGGTTTAATAATCGGTTGATTCTTAATGAATTCTTTTACATCAACATCCGTATCAATAAAATACTTCTCTGGAGTTTTTTCCTCTAGATTTGTTTTTGTTGGCTCATTCATATAAGGGAATGATTCAGGTAAAATCTCATTAAAAATCATTTTTCCAACAGTAGTAACAAGTAACTTTTTACGTTGTTCATCCGTAAATGTTTCATTATTTATTGAACCAGCACGGACAGCTACTCTTGTATGCAAATGAACGTAACCGTTTTGGTAAGCAAGAAGCGCTTCGTTAATATCATTAAATACAGTACCTTCACCAATTGCACCTTCACGCTCTAGAGTTAAGTAATAGTTACCTAATACCATGTCCTGAGAAGGAGTAACAACTGGTTTACCATCCTTAGGATTTAGGATGTTTTGAGCAGCAAGCATTAACAAGCGTGCTTCTGCTTGTGCTTCTGCAGATAACGGAACGTGAACCGCCATTTGGTCACCGTCAAAGTCAGCGTTATACGCTGTACATACTAGAGGATGAAGACGAATAGCTCTACCTTCAACTAAAGTCGGTTCAAACGCTTGAATTCCTAATCTATGCAAAGTAGGGGCGCGGTTTAGAAGAACTGGGTGTTCCTTAATCACTTCTTCTAATACATCCCAAACTTCAGGTGACAGACGTTCAATTTTTCTTTTTGCACTCTTAATATTATGTGCAAGTCCTCTCTCAACTAGTTCTTTCATAACAAACGGCTTGAATAACTCAATCGCCATTTCTTTAGGAAGACCACATTGATACATTTTTAAATATGGACCAACAACGATAACGGAACGTCCTGAATAGTCTACACGTTTACCTAGTAAGTTTTGACGGAATCGCCCTTGTTTACCTTTCAACATGTGAGATAGTGATTTCAACGGACGATTACCAGGGCCTGTTACTGGACGACCACGGCGTCCGTTATCAATAAGTGCATCCACCGCTTCTTGCAGCATACGTTTCTCATTTTGCACAATGATGCTTGGAGCTCCAAGATCTAATAAACGTTTTAAACGATTATTACGGTTAATTACACGACGATATAAATCATTCAAATCAGATGTAGCAAAACGGCCACCTTCTAATTGAACCATCGGACGTAATTCTGGTGGTATTACAGGAAGAACATCTAAAATCATCCAATCAGGTGAATTGCCGGAATGACGGAATGCTTCTAGTACTTCCAAGCGTTTAATTGCACGAGTACGACGTTGTCCTTGAGCAGTCTTTAATTCCTCTTTAAGCATATCTACTTCTTTATTCACATCGATATCCTGAAGAAGTTTTTTGATTGCCTCTGCACCCATCGCTGCTTGGAACTTATTGCCGTATTTCTCACGATATGCACGGTATTCTTTTTCAGAAAGAAGTTGTTTCTTTTCTAATGCAGTATCTCCGGTTTCCGTTACGACATAGGAGGCAAAGTAAATCACTTCTTCTAATGCACGTGGGGACATATCCAATACAAGTCCCATACGGCTTGGGATACCTTTAAAATACCAAATATGTGATACAGGCGCAGCAAGTTCAATATGGCCCATCCGTTCACGGCGAACCTTCGCTCTTGTTACTTCAACACCACAACGATCACATACTACACCTTTGTATCTTACACGCTTATATTTACCGCAATGACATTCCCAGTCCTTTTGAGGGCCAAAAATCCGTTCACAAAATAAACCATCTTTTTCTGGTTTAAGTGTACGGTAATTAATAGTTTCTGGTTTTTTTACTTCTCCATAAGACCATGAACGAATTTTGTCTGGTGAAGCAAGACCAATTTTCATATACTCAAAATTGTTTACATCTATCAAGGGGTCTACCTCCCTTTCAGTCTATAGGTTCTACCCTTAAATAAAGGCCAGAAATCAGAAATCAGCCATCTGTTAGATATCGATTTCTGGTTTCCAGCTAATGGACCATGTCTAGTTCCAGTGCCAATCGGCTGTGGATTCCTCTGTCTCCCCGCCCTACGGAAAGGTCAACATCAGATAAAATTAAACTTCAATTTTTACTCATCCATACGCCGATGGGCATGGCACTTTCATCTTTCTTATTTATTCTTTCGATGCGACGATTTCAATTTCTTCATCTTTTGATTCTGGAGCGATGTTTAGAGTATCTGCTTGATTATTGTCATCTTCATCTTCCAAATCACGCATTTCAATTTCTTCATCATCACTTGATAGAATTTTCACATCTAAACCTAAACTTTGTAGTTCTTTAATGAGTACTTTAAATGATTCTGGTACACCTGGTTCTGGTACGTTTTCACCTTTCACAATAGCTTCGTAGGTTTTAACACGTCCCACCACATCATCCGATTTAACAGTTAGGATCTCTTGAAGTGTATATGCAGCACCATATGCCTCAAGTGCCCATACCTCCATTTCACCAAATCGTTGTCCACCGAATTGTGCTTTACCACCAAGTGGTTGTTGTGTTACTAATGAGTATGGTCCAGTTGAACGAGCATGTAGCTTATCGTCAACCATATGGGCCAATTTAATCATATACATGATTCCTACAGAAACGCGATTATCAAACGGTTCCCCAGTACGACCATCATAAAGGATGGTTTTCGCATCACTTGCCATACCTGCTTCTTCAATAGTTGCCCATACATCTTCCTCACGAGCACCATCGAATACAGGTGTAGCTACATGAATACCTAATTTTCTCGCTGCCATACCAAGGTGCAACTCGAGAACTTGCCCGATATTCATACGGGAAGGTACCCCAAGTGGATTTAACATGATATCAACAGGTGTTCCATCAGGTAAGAATGGCATATCTTCCTCAGGAAGAATCCTGGAAATAACCCCTTTATTACCGTGGCGACCCGCCATTTTATCTCCTTGGTGGATCTTACGTTTTTGAACAATATACACACGAACCAGTTGGTTTACTCCTGGTGGTAATTCATCGCCATCTTCACGATTAAATACTTTAACATCCAGGACGATTCCGCCGCCGCCGTGTGGTACTCGCAGAGAAGTATCTCTAACTTCACGTGCTTTTTCACCAAAGATTGCATGTAATAGACGTTCCTCCGCAGTTAACTCTGTTACACCTTTAGGAGTTACCTTACCTACAAGAAGGTCACCATCTTTTACTTCAGCTCCAACTCGAATAATTCCACGCTCATCTAAATTACGGAGAGCATCTTCCCCAACATTCGGAATGTCGCGTGTCATTTCTTCCGGTCCAAGCTTCGTATCACGAGCCTCTGATTCATACTCCTCAATATGAATGGAAGTATATACATCATCTTTCACAAGTCTTTCACTCATGATAATCGCGTCTTCGTAGTTATAACCGTCCCAAGTCATGAAAGCAACGAGAACATTACGGCCTAGCGCTAATTCTGCCTTTTCCATCGAAGGACCATCAGCAAGCACTTCACCTTTTGTTACACGATCACCAACACTTACAATTGGACGTTGATTATAGCAAGTTCCTTGGTTGGAACGAATAAACTTTTGTAACTTGTATTTATCAAGGTCACCTTTTACTTCTTGACCATCAATATCTTTCACACGTCGTACCCAAATAGATCGAGCTTCAACATGTTCCACAATTCCATCATATTTACAAATAACAGCTGCACCAGAGTCTTTAGCTGATACATACTCCATACCTGTTCCAACAATTGGCGCTTCCGGTTGCATTAGAGGAACAGCTTGACGTTGCATGTTCGCTCCCATAAGAGCACGGTTAGAGTCATCATTTTCCAAGAACGGAATACATGCTGTCGCGGCAGAGACTACTTGTTTTGGAGAAACATCCATATAGTCGATTCGATCACGCTTAACAGCAGTGTTTTCTCCTCTGAAACGGGCGATAACTTCTTCATCAGCAAATGATCCATCTTCAGCAATTCTCGCATTTGCTTGAGCAACAACATAGTTATCTTCTTCATCAGCTGTTAAATAATCAATATGGTCGGTTAACTTACCTGTTTCAGGATCAACACGGCGATAAGGTGTTTCGATAAAACCAAAGCGGTTCACCTTTGCATATGTTGATAATGAGTTAATCAGACCAATGTTCGGACCTTCCGGTGTTTCAATCGGACACATACGACCGTAATGGGAGTAGTGAACATCACGAACTTCCATTCCAGCACGTTCACGAGTCAAACCACCTGGTCCTAATGCAGAAAGTCTTCGTTTATGCGTTAATTCTGCAAGAGGATTGGTTTGATCCATGAATTGAGATAACTGTGAACTTCCGAAAAACTCTTTAATTGCCGCAATAACCGGACGAATATTAATTAGTTGCTGAGGAGTGATTGTGTTAATATCCTGAATGGACATTCTTTCACGAACAACACGTTCCATACGCGATAAACCAATACGGAATTGGTTTTGGAGTAATTCCCCAACCGAACGTAATCGTCTATTACCTAAATGATCAATGTCATCTGTATCTCCAACCCCATGAAGAAGGTTAAAGAAATAACTAATAGAAGAAATAATATCTGCAGGAGTAATATTCTTCACTGCCTCTTCTACATTAGCGTTACCTATAACATTTATTACTTTTTCTCCATCATCAATTGGCGCATAAATCTTAATAGACTGAAGAACAACATCTTCTTCTACTACTCCGCCAACTTGAGAATACACTTTAAATCCTGTGCCATTTTCTAAATTAGGCAAAATCTTATCAAGTGTTCTGCGGTCAAGAATTGTTCCCTCTTCTGCGATAACCTCCCCAGTTTCAGGATCAGCTAACGTTTGTGCTAATTTTTGACCAAATAGACGGTTTTTCAAATGAAGCTTTTTGTTAATCTTATAACGACCAACATTAGCTAAATCATAACGCTTAGGATCAAAAAAGCGGGAAACTAGCAGACTTTTTGCATTTTCTACCGTAGGCGGTTCACCCGGACGGAGACGCTCATAGATTTCAAGTAAAGCTTTTTCCGTACTTTCGGTATTGTCTTTCTCCAATGTATTGCGAAGGTACTCATTATCACCTAATAAATCAATGATTTCTTGATCGGAGCCGAAACCTAGTGCACGTAACAGTACAGTAACAGGCAATTTTCTTGTACGATCGATACGAACATATACTACATCCTTCGCATCTGTTTCATACTCAAGCCAAGCTCCACGGTTTGGAATTACTGTTGCAGTAAAACCTTGTTTACCGTTTTTGTCCATTTTCCCACTGAAGTATACACTTGGAGAACGGACCAATTGTGATACAATGACGCGCTCTGCTCCATTAATAATGAATGTCCCAGTTTCTGTCATTAGTGGGAAATCACCCATAAACACATCTTGATCTTTCACTTCACCAGTTTCCTTATTTACAAGGCGTACTTTTACACGAAGAGATGCTGAATAGGTTACATCACGCTCTTTCGATTCATCGACAGAGTACTTTGGCTCACCGAGACTATAATCGATAAATTCCAGAGATAGATTCCCGGCGAAATCCTCAATTGGTGAAATATCTTGAAACATTTCTCTCAAACCTTCATCTAAGAACCATTGATAAGATGCAGTTTGAATTTCAATAAGATTTGGTAACTCTAGAACTTCACTAATACGCGCGTAACTTCTACGCTGCCGGTGACGTCCATACTGAACTAGTTGACCTGTCAACTGATTCACCCCTCAAATCATGCGTTTTGGTTGGCATCTATTAAAGTCTTATCATAGGTCAACCACCCCATCATAAGACAAAAAGAAAAAGGGTTTTTCCATTAAAAACCGCAATTTTCACATGACGAACTATTATTTTATAAGTATTTTCCATAACTGCCATAAATTATACTTGACATTTTGAATTTAGGGCGGTTTATAAAAAATATGATATTGGCATTTTATAATATTACCATAGCCCTACAACGGTGTCAACCTTTTTTTGCTTTTAAAATATAGTACCCTTTATCTTTACATACAACTTCTATTTCATCAAATATTTCGCTCATTTTTTCCTTTGCTGAGGGGGCTCCCTGCTTTTTCTGAATTACCACCCATAACTCACCTTGTGGCAATAAATAATCATAACTTTTAGTTAGAATATCGTGTACAACTTTCTTACCCGCACGTATCGGAGGGTTGGTTACAACTGCCGAAAATTTTTCATTCGAAATATTTTCAAAGCGGTCGCTTTCATATATCTTTACATTAGAAATATGATTAAACGAAGCATTTTCCTTCGCAAGCTCTAATGCTCTATCATTGACATCTACCATATGGACGATGCAGTCAGGTTCAGACTTTGCTATAGATAGCCCAACCGGTCCATATCCGCATCCCACATCAAGAATCGGACCATCTATTTCAGGTACAGTAAAACTTTCGATTAATAACCTTGATCCAAAGTCTATTTCATTTTTAGAAAATACACCTTGATCCGTTTTAAATCGAAAAGAGTTTCCCCGAAGAGTGTAATTAAAAAATAACGGTTTGCTTTCTACACCCGGATTTCGAGAATAATAGTGTTCCGTCATTATATCACCCCTTTTTAGTAAGCATAATCACCTTTACATCTACTAGCTGATACGCTACTTGTACTAGACAATCTTTATTTTGAAACTTGAAGCATTCTTTAAAGAATAGACAAAAAAAGCTCGCTTTAAACAGCGAGCTTTTTCCAATCTTGATGATTACTTAACTTCAACGCCAGCTCCAACTTCTTCAAGTTTAGCTTTGATTTCTTCAGCTTCTTCTTTAGATACGCCTTCTTTAAGTGGTTTTGGAGCGCCATCCACAACTTCTTTCGCTTCTTTAAGGCCAAGACCTGTAATTTCACGAACAACTTTAATAACTTTAATTTTTTGATCTCCAGCGCTAGCAAGGATTACATCAAATTCAGATTTTTCTTCAGCAGCACCGCCTGCAGCAGCTCCACCAACAACTGCAACAGGAGCAGCAGCTGTTACACCAAATTCTTCTTCAATAGCTTTTACAAGATCATTTAATTCAAGAACTGTCATACCTTTGACAGCTTCAATGATTTGTTCTTTAGTCATTTTAATATCCTCCTAAGAATTTAAATAGTAATTTATTCGTTAATTGTTAGTTATTTTCCTATCGCTAATTAAGCGCCTTGTTCTTCTTTTTGATCTGCAACTGCCTTAGTAGCAAGAGCAAGGTTGCGGATTGGAGCTTGAAGAACGCTAAGCAACATAGAAAGTAAACCTTCGCGAGATGGTAGTTCCGCAAGAGCTTTGATTTCTTCAACTGTTGCAGTATTACCCTCAATAACACCTGCTTTAATTTCAAGAGCTTCGTGTGTTTTAGCGAAGTCATTTAAAATTTTCGCTGGCGCTACTACATCTTCAGTACTGAATGCAATCGCATTTGGACCTACTAATGCCTCATTAAGACCAGAAATTTCCGCAGCTTCAGCAGCACGGCGGGATAATGAATTTTTGTAAACTTTAAATTCAACACCTGCTTCACGAAGTTGTTTACGAAGTTCTGTTACTTCCGCAACATTTAAACCACGATAATCAACAACTACTGTAGAAACACTAGTTTTGAATTTGTCTGCAATCTCTTGTACAACTACTTTCTTTTGTTCGATTGCGTTGCTCATCTTTACACCTCCTATAGATTTACTAGATGAACACATTTATACCGCAAAAATAAAACCTCCATTTCAAATTGACATGGAGGTTTTATGCTTAATAGCTGATATGCAGCTATTTATATATATCGCATTACCTCGGCAGGAAATTAAGCTTTATCAGCACCTGCTGTCTTTGGTACAAATGTTATTCTATTAACAACGTTTTAAATAATATCAAACATTCCTATCAAAGTCAATATTATTTTACGTTAAATGAAGATGGATCAACTTTCACTCCAGGTCCCATAGTTGAAGTAACCGAAACGCTCTTCATATAAGTACCCTTAGCTGCAGCTGGTTTAGCTTTAACAAGTGTTTCAAAAACAGTTGTAAAGTTTTCTGCTAATTTATTTGTATCAAATGAAACCTTTCCAACTGGAACATGGATAATACCAGCTTTATCTAAACGATATTCCACTTTACCAGCTTTGATTTCATTAATCGCTTTAGTTACATCAAAAGTTACTGTACCAGTTTTAGGGTTTGGCATTAAGCCTTTAGGTCCAAGCACACGACCTAATTTACCAACTTCACCCATCATATCTGGAGTTGCAACGATAACATCAAATTCAAACCAACCTTGGTTGATTTTGTTAATATAATCAGTATCGCCAACATAATCTGCGCCAGCAGCTTCTGCTTCTTTTGCTTTTTCGCCTTTTGCAAATACTAATACACGTTGAGTTTTACCTGTACCATTTGGAAGTACAACAGCTCCACGGATTTGTTGATCTGCTTTCTTTGGATCTAATCCAAGACGAAAAGCAACTTCAACTGTAGCGTCAAATTTTGCATAACTAGTTTTTTTCACAAGTTCAACCGCTTCGTTAACATCATAAAGTTTTGAACGGTCTACTAATTTTAAAGCTTCAACATACTTTTTACCTTTTTTAGCCATTCTATTTTTCCTCCTCGAATGTGGTTTTAACGGAATAACCTCCCACGAATAAAGGTTGCGAGTGAATACTCATCATCGCAACCCCGTCGGACAAAAAAACCAATTGTTGTTTACATGGATTAATCTTCGATTGTGATACCCATGCTGCGTGCAGTACCTTCAACCATTCGCATAGCCGCTTCAACGCTAGCTGCGTTTAAGTCAGGCATTTTTGTTTCAGCGATTTCACGTACCTTGTCACGCTTAACAGTTGCTACCTTTTTACGGTTAGGCTCACCTGAACCTGACTCGATACCAGCTGCTTTTTTAAGTAAAACTGCAGCAGGTGGGGTTTTTGTAATGAATGTAAATGAACGGTCTTCAAATACCGTAATCTCAACAGGGATAATTAAACCAGCTTGATCAGCTGTACGAGCATTAAACTCCTTACAGAATCCCATGATATTAACACCGGCTTGACCAAGTGCAGGACCGACTGGTGGAGCAGGGTTCGCTTTTCCAGCAGGGATTTGTAATTTGACAATTTTAATTACTTTTTTAGCCACGAGACACACCTCCTTAAGTCCGTGATGTGGTAATAGGGGTTTTCCCCTCCCACTCATCATATAAAATCTTTAATTTTATTAAAGATATTCTTTATTGTTCAGTTTTCTCAGTGAGAATAAATACTGACCTAAAGAATATTACCATTTATCAAGAAATATTTCAAGTTGTTTAAGTTTATATTTTATCAATTTGTGTAAAAACAAGATCGACTGGTGTTTCTCGGCCAAACATGTTTACACTTACTTTAACGCGACCTTTATCACGGTCAATTTCCTCAATTTTACCAGTGAAATTAGCAAACGGTCCTTCTTTTACCGTAACGGTTTCGCCAACTTCAAAGTTAATATCCACTCGTCTTTCATCCATACCCATATGTTTCAGTATTACACTTACTTCATCAGGTAATAGCGGAGTCGGTTTAGAACCGGATCCTGCAGATCCAACAAACCCTGTTACTCCTGGGGTATTTCGAACTACATACCAGGAATCATCCGTCATTACGAGTTCTACCAGAACATATCCTGGAAAAACTTTTCTTTTTACTACTTTCTTTTTGCCGTTTTTAATATCAGTTTCTTCTTCTTCTGGTACCACTACTCTAAAAATTTTATCTTGCATACCCATTGATTCAACGCGCTTTTCTAGATTTGCTTTTACTTTATTTTCATAACCCGAATACGTATGAACAACATACCAATTCTTTTCCATTATCAAGGACTTTTGTCCGTCCCTCCCTAATTAATTAACTGTTTGATTTAGCTTTTAGCTGCTTTGTTCAGTTCCAGTGCCTATCGACTAGCTGATTTCTTATCTCTAATCCTTACGATAAGTCACATCAATCCTCGCCGTGTTTCCTTTTTTCACCGCGAAGACTACGAAGGTGAAATTATAGTTAAAATTCCACTCATCCGTTCGCCGATGAACTAAGCCCGTCCGCTTTTCTTTCCAAATGAAAAAACCCGTTAAACGGGCTGAAGAACAATAAATGATTATTTTCCATTATACCATGTATGATGGTAAGTTATTCAAGCGAAAGTTTTTATTTCTATTGATTTAAGCTAAGAATCCATTTTACGAGATTAGAAACGCCAAAATCGACAATAACAAAAAACACTGTTAAGAACACTACGGTACCTATAACAGTCGCTGTATAACTGATAAGTTCCTTGCGTTTAGGCCAGCTGACCTTTCTCATCTCTGAAGAAACATTACTAAAAAACTTTGCAATTGACATCCTTTGTACCTCCAACAAAAACCAAGATAAATGATTTACTACTTCGTTTCACGATGAACCGTATGTGCATTACAATGTCTACAAAACTTCTTAAGCTCTAGTCTTTCCGTTTGTGTTTGTTTATGATCAGCTGTGTAATTGCGCGAACCACATTTTTCACATGCTAAAGCAACTTTCCTTTGCATATTTACACCTGCAATCTATATTAAAAGCTATTGATTTCTATTAAAATTTAAAGTTTTACAAAAAGTATATTCTAAATATACCATTCTTTTTATGAAATTAACACGTCAATCCGCACTTGTCAATAAAAGGAATTGCTCAGACACTGAATTCCCGAACCTCCAAATAACGTTCTAGTTTTCTCTTAACCCTTTGCAATGCATTATCAATAGATTTGACATGACGGTTTAATTCCTCGGATATTTCCTGATAAGATTGTCCATCCAAATACAAAGCAAGCACCTTTCTTTCTAAGTCACTAAGGAGTTCTGTTATCTTCCCCTCGATGTTATCGTACTTTTCCCGATTGATAATCAGCTCTTCAGGATTAAGAATTTTAGCACCGGTGATGACATCCATTAATGTACGGTCCGATTCTTCGTCATAAATTGGCTTATCAAGAGAAACATATGAATTAAGCGGGATATGCTTCTGCCGGGTGGCGGTTTTAATTGCAGTAATAATTTGGCGGGTAATACATAATTCAGCAAATGCCTTAAAGGAGGTAAGCTTGTCCTCTTTATAGTCGCGAATTGCCTTATAAAGGCCAATCATTCCTTCTTGAATAATGTCTTCTTTATCCGCACCTATTAAAAAATAAGAACGCGCCTTTGCTCTTACAAAATTGCGATATTTATGGATGAGATAATCTAACGCTTCACTTTCCCCATTATGAACAGATTCAATCAATTGCTCGTCTTCCATAATTTCATACTTTTCGTTATGCTTGACCTCGATATTAAGGTTCACACGAATCCCCCCCGAACGCGAAAGCAATAGATAGAAATATTATACATTACTGAAAATTCAAGCGTCAACATTCATTCCTTACCACGCCGCAATTTTTCGAAATATTCCGCTACCTCCTTACTAAGCGGAATCCTTGATATAGGCCTTTCGTCTTGGATTTCCTTCACATTTTTCGTGATATTATGCCCATTCATTTCTACTTCTGTTAACAACTCTCTTGCAGAAATACGTAAAGCTCCCTGTCCAAAGATTGCCCATTGTTCCGTATAGTCAGAGGTTGCTACATGAATTTGTGTCTTTTTATTATTTAGTTGTATCGCCATTTTCTCAATTCTTTCATCCGCAGATTCATTTTCCTTTGTATAAATGACTTCCACGTTATAATGACGATACTTTTTTTGAATTCCCTTCACTTCATAGGCATCGAAAACAATGATTACTTTGTAACCAGTAAATCCTTGATATTCTGCCATTATTTCAATTAGGCGGTCTCTCGCGGCACTAAGATTTGTCTTCTTCAGCTTCCTCAGCTCTGGCCAGGCGCCAATGATGTTATATCCATCAACAAGCAATATATCCATTATTATTCACCAATAGGATAACGTTGTCGATAAACCTCATAAATTAATAAACTCGCTGCTACAGAAGCGTTTAACGATGTCACATGGCCAATCATAGGTAAATGAATAAGAAAATCGCAGCTTTCTCTAATTAATCTACTCATTCCTTTCCCTTCACTGCCTATGACCAATGCTAGCGGAAGAGAACCGTCCATTTTTCGGTAATCTTGACTTCCCTTTGCATCCGTTCCAAAGACCCATATACCACGTTCCTTTAATTCCGAAATGGTTCTTGCCAAATTTGTCACCCTTGCAACAGGAACATGTTCAATTGCTCCAGTTGATGCTTTTGCCACTGCTCCTGTCAAACCAACTGCTCTTCTCTTTGGAATAATAATTCCGTGGACACCTGCTGCATCGGCTGTTCTTAATATTGATCCTAAATTATGCGGATCTTCCAGTTCATCCAAGATTAAAAAGAAGGGTGTTTCCTTTCTTTGTTCAGCCCTTTTAAATAAATCATCTATATCGGCATATTGGTAGGCTGCTACTTGTGCGACAACACCTTGATGGTTTTCACTTACCATTTGATCGATTTTTTGCTTCGGAACATACTGAACCAAAACTCTTGCTTCTTTTGCTAATTGAATAACCTGTTGCATTTGTCCTTTTTGCGAACCCTCAGCTATCCAAATTTTATTGATTTCCCTATCAGACTTTAATGCTTCAATAACCGGGTTTTTTCCGCTTATATAATCTTGAGCCATTCGTACAACCTCCTATCCTTTATTATTATTTTCCCGTTTCATGCTGTTCCTCTGAAATGGTAATGGCCAAATCCACAATAGATCTTAACCTTGATTGATTATTTGTTAAGTATAAATATCCAATTAATGCTTCGAAAGCAGTACTATGTCGATAAGTTAGTACATCTGTATTTTTAGGTACAGTTCCGGATTTAGCATTTCTTCCTCTTCTAACAATCACTTGCTCTGCCTCTGTCAACAGTTCCTTCTCCAGAAGTTCATGTAAAATAGCAGCCTGAGCTTTCGCGGAAACAAATTTGGTTGCTGTGCGGTGAAGCTGATTAGGCTTTGTTTTTCCTAAAAGAAGCAGATGGTGACGCACGTGTACCTCGTATATAGCGTCACCCATATAAGCAAGTGCTAGGCTATTAATTCCGTTTACATCGAGTCTATTAGTATTTGTTTCGGACATTATTATCCTCTTCTCCATCTAATACCTTGTGGTGTATCCTCTAGAATAATATTCATTTCTTTTAAGCGGTCACGTATTTCATCCGCTAATGCGAAATTCCGCTCTTTTCTGGCGGTGTTACGCTTTTCAATTAATTCCTCAATTTCTTCATCAAGCAATTCCTCATTTTCTAATTTTAACCCTAAAACTGAGAAAAGATTTTCAAACTGCTTCATAAATGCTTCGATGACCTCATTTGAGGTATTTTTTTCACGCAAATAATAATTTGCTTGTTTGGACAGATCAAAAAGCACTGCAATTCCATTAGCTGTATTAAAATCATCGTCCATTTCGTTTATAAACGCTTGATGAAGATCTTCAAGTTTTTTCAGCCATTCTTGATCATCATGAGTTAAATTTGCGCTTACCTGTTTACGGTGCTTAAGGTTTTGATAGGATGTTTTCAATCTCTCTAATCCT
>Ga0224736_1072_pt1 | contig 22962 bp, 32 predicted proteins | sample IA12soil_MG_GH6A_FD_161628 | JGI IMG/M metagenome (GOLD analysis project Ga0224736, IMG submission 161628) | Enriched cells from agricultural soil in Iowa, United States - IA12soil_MG_GH6A(-) | ecosystem: Environmental > Terrestrial > Soil > Agricultural land | place: USA: Iowa | collected 2017-05-08
GCTTGGTCATGGGTGTTAAGTCCGGCTTTGTTCAAGGTCTTACTACACGCCAGATTATTCAGAACGTTGTTGGGGTCGGTGGCCTAGCTGACGTATCGCAGCGCAATGCGGCAACCGTAGTTAGAACGGCACTTAACCACGTTTCCACCGAAGCGCGGGAAATGGTCTATAAGAAGAATAGCGACATTGTTAAAGAGTACGAAATTGTCGCAACGCTAGACAGCCGCACTTCTACAATCTGCCGATTCTATGACGGCCAGAAATACGAAGTAGGTAAAGGACCGTTACCGCCGTTTCACCCGAATTGCCGTACAACGACCGCGCCGGTTCTTAGCTCAGAGTTCGATTTCTTGGACGCCGGCGCGAAACGTGCGGCGCGCGGAGCCGATGGTGGTGAACAGGTTAACGCAAACACAACATACTACGAATTCTTGAAACAACAGCCGGCTTGGTTCCAAGATAAGGCATTAGGCCAAGTTCGTGGTAGTATCTTCCGTAACGCGGGAATGACTACAGAGGAATTCCGCAAAGCATCGGTGGACGGCTTCGGTCGCCCGCTTACACTGAAAGAAATGGCCGAAACCGATAAACGAGTGGCCGAATACCTAGAGGGCAAATAATGTCTGGATTCTTTTTAGTAACTGACGTACCGAACCGCCGCGTTGTTCAATACAAACGAGTAACTGGCGTGCATGAGGGTACGGTATTTATCTCGGACGAAAGCGTATTAGGTGCGCCGGTTGATGAAATGCCGTTTGCGGATAAGACGGGTATTGCCCTAGCTTCTGCCGGTGTTCTGTTCGAAGTTCCGTACCTACCGGACGCAGGGGACGTGTATTTCGCTACACAGCCAGAAGATGCCGAAGCGGGCGATACGCTTACGGCAACGGCTAAAGGCGGTCGCGCCCCCTACGCGTATATCTGGTACAAAGACGACAAGCAGGTGGTTAACGTACCGGAAGTAGCAGGACAGTTAGTCGCGTCTGAGGTAGGGCAATACTGGTGCGTAGCTCAAGACGCCATCGGTGATGAAGCGGTTTCGAAAGCCGTAACCGTAGAGTAACAAAATAAAGCCCCGCTTAAGGGGCTTTTTAATACTTACCATCATTAGCGATACTAATATCGCCATTAGAATAACTTATAATAAGCAAAAACGCGTATAGTGCAGACGTCATTAGAATATCTTATACTGTGTAAAAAGTAGCCAGTTATAAGTTTTATTAATTGGCTGGGTATTGACACGTTTTTGTATAATGTCCTTGACCTATTACACACTAAGTTACGCGTCGATTCGGAGAATCGCAGCGCAACGCATTGGAGCGGGCGATAAGCCCTAGCGACATACGCGTTAAGCGTCAGTACGCAAACACCGGCCAAACAAACATCGGGGAAGCTCTATCTAGCTTTCGCTATATCTGCTAAAATATTCAGGGATAAATAAAAGGAGTCCTCCCTTCAATGACTTACGGCAGCTTGATTTTTAGTTTGTTGCCGTATTGAATCAGTGTAGGGATTCGCTTTGGGCTACTCCCTACCCATTCGAAGGTGTTGGAGAAACAATGAATCTACATAGTACGTTAATTATATCTTTTTTCTTAGTAGTGGTTGCTGGCGGTTTCGGTGTGTATAAATACAACGAAGGTTGGAACAACGGGCGCCAGAACTTAATTAAGCAGCAGCAAGATAAAGCGCAAGCCAAATTAGCGAAGCGAGTACAACGGCAGCAATCAAACGACCAGAAAGCCGCCGACGCCGACCAACAAGGAACCGCAAAAACGGTGACTATCACGCGAGACGTTATCAAGTATGTTAAAACTCCTAATCGTACCGTTTGTGAGTTTGACCCTGTTCGGGTGTCAATCAAGTCCGCCTCCGTTGACAATGCCAATACCATCAAAGGATATGATGAGTAAGCCGTGTAAACTAAACCCGCCATCAAATAACGCAGATGAAGATTTAGGGGTAGACGTGCAGAACAACGAATGCGTTCGAAAATTGCGGTTGCAGGTGTACCGGTTACAAGGTTGGATTACTAACGTGTTAGAATAATTTGCTTGTCGTACAAGATTAATTTATCCTTGTATTACCGAATGGGGCGGCCCCGTTCCAAATAGTCCAGAGGACACACTGAAATGACTGAAGAAGTAATTAAGACCGAAGAAACTACAGTAGTAGAAACTCCCACGAAAACTTACACGCAGGAAGAATTCGAAGCTGCCGTAGCTGGTCTGAAAAAGAATAACGAGGCGTTGCTTTCCGAGAAGAAAGAAGCAGCGCGCATTGCTAAAGAAGCCAAAGACGCACAACTTATCGCAGACCAAGAAGCAGCTAAGAAGTCCGGCGACCTAGAGAGCTTAGAGAAAAGCCTCAAGGGTATCCATGGCAAAGAGCTGGCCGAACGTGACGCACGTCTGGGTAAGTTGTCAGAGCGAATCTTAGGCGCTGAACGTAAATCAGTTGTTTCGGCGTTCTCTAATCTGCTGATTGATGAAAGCGCATCTGAAATCATCGGCATGATGGTTAAAACCGAGTTCGACGGGGACGAAGTAGTCACTAAATTTGTCGGCGCAGACGGCACTGTGATTACTACCGACCCCGAGCAGTTCAAGAAATATCTGAAAGAACACAAAGCATTTTCGCACCTGCTTAAAGCAGATGCGGCAACCGGCGGCGGGGCTGGCGGTAACAAGAACTCCAACGGCGGAGCCGGGGCAGGGGTTGACGCAATTCAACAGCGGCTTAACGCTAAATTCAATAAAAGAGGCTAGTAAAACATGGCATTATCAAACATGCAGGTGTATAACGACGAAATCGTAGGCACCACTATCGAGCTGTTGGGGCAGAAAACTGACGTATTCAACGCGGCTTCTGGTGGCGCTATCGTCCTGTCTTCCGCAGCTTGGAAAGGTGACTTCTCTAAAGAATCTTTCTTTAATCAGATTGCATCTGCGCGCCGTCGCGTTGACCGCTACGCAGCTATCGCAGTTCAGGCACCTACCGCGCTAACTCAGGGCGAACACGTAGGTGTTAAAGTCGCTGGCGGCTTCGGCCCAGTCCTGTTCGAGCCGTCACAAATGACTTGGTTGAACGAGGACCCAGCTTCCGCAATCCGTGCAATCTCCGAAGGTTTCTCCGACGCATTGCTGCAAGACCAATTAAACACCGCTATTGCTTCGGCTGTCGCGGCCGTATCTGGTCAAGCGGCTTTAGTTAACGACGTTTCTGCGACCGCAGGTCTTACGCTGAATGCGCTAAACAACAGTCACGCTAAATTTGGCGACCAGTCCCAACTGTTGGTTGCCGATGTTATGACCGGCGCGGCTTGGCATAAATTGATTGATAAAGCGCTAACCAACTCTAGCCAGTTGTTCGCATCTGGTAACGTGATGGTCGTGGATATCCTCGGCAAACGTTACGTAATTTCAGACATTCCGGCATTGTATGAAGCTGGTTCGCCTAATAAGTCTAAGGTTCTGTCTGTAACCGCAAGCGGCATTATCGTTGACAACACCAGCGACATTATCGCTAACATGGACACTTCCAACGGCAACACCCGAATCCAAACCACTTGGCAGGCAGATTATAGCTTCGGGTTGAAATTGAAGGGTTATTCTTGGGATGTTACTAACGGCGGTAAATCTCCTACCGACGCAGAGCTGGCTACCGCGTCTAACTGGGACAAAGCTGTAGCCGAGAACAAGCATACTCTGGGTACTCTGGCAATTGTTGATGCCGACCAGTAATATGTAAGTTGTCTAAACGAAGGGGCTTAGGTCCCTTTTTTACCAGAGGGTCTAATATGAATTTTAGCGAAGCATTAATAGCTGTAAAAAATGGCTCAAAAATACAACGTTCTGGCTGGAATGGTGCCGGACAATTTGTCATCAAAGCCGGCGGTTATGTTGTAGACGAAGCGCGCCCCGGCTCTGATTACGCTAAGGCCGGTATTATTGGGGTATTCGCCATACATCCGCATCTTGATTTGAAAAATGCACAAGGCCACATGCAACCGGGCTGGGCACCTTCTCAGGGTGATTTGTTCGCCGAAGATTGGGAGATTTTATAATATGACCGCCGAAGAAAACGCAATCCGTGAATTAGAGCGAAAGGCATTGGCTGAACTTATAGGTGATAAGACGGCTATCAAAAAAGAATTAGAAATCAAATACGTTGAGATGCCAATCAGCATCGAACAAAAGAAAGAATATAACTCGCAAGGCTTCCGTGTTGTTGACGCTAAGTTTGCGCCTGAAGGCTACAACGTCGAACCAGAAGACGAAAAAGCCCGTAAAGCTGCCGAACGCAAAGCTGCGCGCGCTGCCGCACGTGCCGCTAAAGAAACCGAGCAGGAAGAAGAAACCGAGGAATAAAACATGCCCTTAATCGTAGAGGATGGCAGCATAGCAGCAGGCGCGGACTCATATGTAAGTCTGGCAGACGCTCGCACCTTTGCGGCTAAGTACGGTTTAGCCCTGCCAACGGACGACACCGAAGCCGAGTCCGCGCTGCGTAACGGCGCGGTATATGTCGGCTTGCAGGAACCTAACATGTGCGGTTCTCGCGTGTCGGCTAGCCAATCATTAGCGTACCCTCGCCAAGGCGTATCACTGTATGGTTTCCCCGTAGATAAAGACGTAATACCAGTACACATTATCCAAGCGCAAGTTATCGCCGCCGTTGAGTATGGCACCGGCGCAGATGTTCGCGGTTCTTCTGACGGTCGCGCTACGTCTATGGAGCGTGTAGAGGGTGCGGTGACGGTACAGTATTTCAATAACGGTGAAACCGGCAATACGACTACAATAACGGCCGCCATTGACGCACTGCGCCCACTACTGTGCGGTATGAATAACGGATTCCAGTTTAATGTATACAGGGGTTAAATATGTTTGATTCGGATGAACACCCAGATTGTAAAACTGGCTTTGGGGAGGGTTAAACGTGGCTTTAACTAAACCAGAGATGTTTACATCCATTGGGGAGAATTTCCCCGATAACGACACTGGACAAATCACACCTAGTAACTTAAGAACCGTAACAACTCAACTAGCCGACGCCATGCTATACGCCGCGGCTGGAATTAAAGAAGTTGAGCTTTTGCGCGCCGCGTCTACCGTAATCCAAGCACCCACAGCCGTAGACACACCGTTACAATTAACTTTCGGTGGCGCGCAAGGTTCAATCGCTAACCCGGTAATGATTAACGCGGCTGGTCTTGTTACGTTCAACACCGCAGGAAATTACGCGGTTAGAATAAAATTACAGAACGGTCGAACAGGCGCTAGCGGAACTTCGATTTTATTATCCCGTATCCTATTAAACGGTACGCAGATTGGCTCACCCGCCGCTGCTAAAATAACGCAAGCTGAATCTATTTTCGCAACAGATTCAGCTTGCGTAGTAGTTAATGTTACGGCAGGGCAGACTTTCTCTGTACAGATTATGCGCGATAGCGCTGGCGCTAACTTTGGCGGGGTCTATCCTCAAGCGGCTACGGTTGCGGCGTGGGGTACAGCGCCATCGGCTTTATTAGTCGTCTCTCGACTGGAGCCAGTGACATGAGTACAGCTTTCAGTAAGAAAATGCAGGGCGTAGCGACCAAACTGCTAACTAAATACGGCAGCACAGTATCATTGGTTAGCGCAGGGTCTAAGGTCTGGAATCCAACACTCGGCGAATACGAATGGCAACCCGATACAACGCTGCCGTTAAAAGCTGTACCTGTGCCAATCAATATTGCACTAGTTAACGGAACAACTATTCAAGCTGGCGACATGATGGTTAAAGCCGACTACAGCGTTATGCCGAAGATGGAAGACAAAGTAGACTTTAATGGCTCTCGGTGGTCTATTGTCGGGCTAGAACGCAAGCAGGTTAACGATGATGTTGTGGCATGGTTTATTCAGGTGCGTAAATAAAAGGTATGTAATATGTGGGAAGTTGGTGAAATTAATAGGTATGGTGAGTTGATACACCCCGTAATAGATATTGGTGACGGCACCGCCCGCGTATTCGTCTACCAGCAGACTAATAAGGGGCGCGTAACAGTTCATATAGTAGATTGTGAAGGGGAAGGCCCCGAATTAGATTTGGAAGATTTCTACAAGCTGTACGCCAGTTTAACCGCCATAAAAGCAGGAAGAGAGGGTCGGACCGTTGGGTAGCTTCTCACTGGATGTATCTAAGTTTGTCGCTAAGGCTAACAAGAACGTCGAGAAGGTTGTGCGTTCGGTGTCAATTAAGTTATTCAGCGCGATTATTAAAGAAAGTCCGGTTAAATCCGGCAGGTTTCGCGCGAACTGGCAGACAACCGGCACCAACCCCGCTACTGGCTTAATCGCAGGCACTGACCCAACCGGCGGAGCTACCATAAATAGCGCGACGACGTTTATAACGAATGCGCCAACTGCTAGACAGTTTACTTTAACTAATAACCTACCGTACGCCGCCGTAATAGAATACGGTGGATACCCGGGCGACGGGCCGAACACAACAGGTGGGTATTCAAAGCAAGCGCCGCAAGGAGTCGTCCGCGTAAACGTGATGAGATTTCAATCTCTAATTAATGAAGAAGCAGCTAAGGTGCGCTAATGGGATACTTTGAAGACCTAACAAAAGCGTTCGACAACCCGCTGATAGACTTCGGCGGCGCTAACAGCATTGCCGTGGCCTTAGAGAACATCGACGCGCCTACGAGCGTTAACACGCCGTATTTAGCCAGTTTCATGTTATTATCAGATACGGAGCAGGCAGATTTATTCTGGACGGAGCAACGCGCAGGCGTTTACCAGATAGATATTAACTACGCTTCTACCAAAGGTAGTGCGCCAATTAATAAAATGGCAGACTTAATTAACGTAGCGTTCAAGGCAGGGAACACCTTCCAACGAAATGCTATTTGCGCCGAGGTGCAGTCGGTAAGCCTAGGCACGTTACAGGTAGAAAATGGCTGGGCAACACGCTCACTATCAATCAATTTCATTGCATTTACTGCGAGGTTATAAAATGGCACTGCAACCATATAAGGGCGCGAACACCGCGCAGTTTTATGTGTTAGAGACAACTCCGGGCGTTACGCCTACTTCTCCGAGCTGGTCGCCGCTGCGCAACACTGGTGGGGTTCCCGCGGTAACGCGCGACGCTTTAGTCTCTAACGAGCTAGACGGCAGTCGCGAAACGTCCTCTATCCGTACCGGTAACAAACAGGTTACGGGTGAATACGCTATCGAATTGAGCGCACAAAGCCAAGACGAATTATTGGCCGGCGCAATGACTAGCTCTTGGGTAGCAGGTTCTACGGTTGCCGGTTTAACTATTGATGTTGACGCGACGCTTAAGACTTTTACCCGTTCGGCGGGCGATTTCACTACCGACGTAGAAGTCGGCGACTTAGTTCAATTCCCCGCGTTAACTGGTGAAAACTCCAAACCGTTTATCGCAACCTCAGTGACCGCGTTAGTAATTACGGGTGCCGGTATTCAAAGCACACTTACCGCACAGACTGACGCAGAAACTAGCCTAGTGGTAGCTGACAAGTTAGAAACCGGCAACCTCTGTAAAACCTATTCAATCCTGACTTGGTTCAAAGGGCGTTGTGGCGGCGCGGATAGCTATGTTATCACTCGCGGCGTTGAGTTCTCGGGCTTCACTATCGAGCAGGCAGTTAACGCATACGTTACGGGTAGTTTCCCATTCATCGGTCTAACTCAGGAGATTTTATTAGCTCAGCCAGCAGGTTCAACTTTCACGGTTAACTTTGACGCCGAACCTTTCGCGAGTGTGGACGTTGCCGCGTTCGACGGCACCGCACCGCTTAAGTTGATTGATACGTTTACCATCACCAACGATAACGCCGCTTCCGCTCAATTCGAGCTAGGTAACTCAAGTGTTGCATTCGTAGAACGGGGCCGTGCGGCTAACACATTCTCACTGGCGGGTAAGCTGTACGACACTGTGCTGTTGAATAAGTTCTTGAATGAAACCACGGTAGAGTTAACATCTATCTTGGCCGGGCCAGACAGCGCTATGTCGTTCACGTTGAAGCGCGCACAGATTACGGCAGCGACTCCAGAGATTGGCGGCCCTGAATCCGTAACGTTATCAATTGAAGGACAAGCAACCGGTAACAGTACGTTGTCGTCTATCGTGATTCAACGTATCGCCTACCCATAAAAACGAAAAGGCCCCGAAAGGGGCCTAATCTATTTTGTAGTACCTAAATTTCTTGCTCGTAGCCATATCACCCAATACGAATTTATCAGCGCGTCTTTATATTTGCCGTTTTCGTCTAGGTCGAAACGGACGGGATAATCCGATAAAAATACTATTTCTCTTTCGAACAATTTACGCTCAGTCATTACTTGGTGTCCTCTTTATAACTATCAAAAGCCATTTCAACGATAACAACACCGATGTTACCTATCTCTTTATCCGCCGCTTTCTTAGCTTTAGCTACTGGGTAGTCCGCACTCGCCTGTAGATACGAACGAGTGCACAGAACAAAAGAACTATCGTAGACCCGCATAGAGTCGCGGAAGGTGCCGCCGCTTTTAGCGTAAACTTCGGACACTGACGACGCGATGGCCTTGCATGATATTTGTTGTTTCTCTGCGAAGGAAAGCCCCGCCGCACCAGCCGTACCAACATAAGAACACCCAATAAAAGCGGTTAATGCAATTGCAATACCTGTGATACGTTTCATGTTAATTTCCTTATTTAGATTCTTGTTTGCGTTCGGTTAAAATATATTCATCTTGGTAAAATTCAACGTCAAAGCCGTCTTTATCGGCTTGCGCTACAATAGCTTCAAGCATTTTAGCCATCATCTGTTGCGCGTTATATTCTTGGTTAATTACTTTGTATGCGTTCATGTTAATTTCCTTGTCTATGTGATAACCGGCGTGTCCGGTTGATGTGAATAATATTATTGTATTAATTTGAGTAATGCAAGCCCTGTGATAGAATAATTTTGCGGCTAGGTTCGCAACCGAAAAACAGGTGGTTCCTGTCGCCGCTTTACCTCAACCTTTAACCTACTAACCGAAGGATGCAATAATGAAACTTAGTGATTTCTATTTTGAAGAAAAGGCCCAAATCGGCAACCGTATGCCTATCTTGCTGCAGGATGGTACTGATTCAGGCGAATGGCTTAACGTAGTTAGCCCCGACGCTGACGCCGCCGTTAAAGCTGGCCGCGCATTTATCTTTGCGTACCGCGCGAAAGTAGCCGAGCTAAAGCCGCTAGAGAACAAATGTAAAAAGGCTAAAGACTATCTTGAATATAATGAAGTCATGAATACCGCTTGCGCAGACCTTAACCGCACACTAGCCGCAGAGGTTGTTAACGGTTGGAGTTTTGACGAGCCATTTACCAAAGAAGCGCTAAACGGCTTGCTAGACCAATACCGCGCCTTAGGTTCTGCCGTGGCTAAATTCCACAATGACCAGCGCAACACCTTACAAGCAAAGTAACAGCGCTGTATGAATTCGCTTCGTGGCAATTAGTGGCTAAACACAAACGGCAGAAATTCGACAGTATAGCCGACGGCCACGAAGCGGCACTAATCGCAATGGGTGTAATCGACGAGTCGCACCGTGCAGCGCAACAGACAGGGCCCGAATGCCCGCTTGAATTCCTCTCCACCTTCGAAAAGTATCGTGAACTTAAATTCTCCCGCCGAGTTACAGACGATGAAATTAAACTATACGCACGTGATATGCTTAACTGGCAAGATTTGGTAGCGTACCGAGACATAACAGACCAGAATATAACCATGTACGAGGTAGATTTAATCATGGGCATAGACGCCATATTTGAGGGTAGAGACGATGGCTGATGTAGCTAATCTAGTCGTAAGAGTAAACAGCACTGGGGTGGACAAGACCACCAGCGGCCTAAAGAGTTTAGCGCAAGCCGCCGTCGGTGTTACCGCAGCGCTGGTTAGCTTAGACACTGCCACGCAGGTATTTAAGGCGCTGGTAGCGACGCAGCGAAACTTCGATAAGCTGAATTCAAGCCTAATCACCGTTACCGGTAGCGCGGACAACGCCGCAAAAGCGTTTAACGTTTTGCAACAATTCGCTAAAGAAACGCCGTACGGGCTAGACCAAGCTGTCGAAGGTTTCACTAAGCTTGTTGCGCTAGGACTTAACCCAAGCAAAGAGGCGCTAATCTCCTACGGCAACACCGCCTCGGCTATGGGCAAAGACCTTAACCAAATGATTGAAGCCGTTGCCGACGCCGCTACAGGTGAATTCGAACGACTTAAAGAATTCGGTATTAAGGCAAGCCAGCAAGGGGATAAAGTTTCCTTCACGTTCCAAGGCGTGACGACCACTGTTAAAAAGAATTCCGAAGAGATTCAGAAGTATCTCTTGAACATTGGTAACACTAACTTTGCCGGCGCTATGGAAGTGCGCTCCAAGACTTTAGACGGCGCAATCTCCAGTTTAGAAGACACCATTCAGGGCTTGGCGCTTAGTGTTGCGCAATCTGGTTTTGGTGACTTCTTAGCCGACCAAGCAAAAACCGCAGAGGACGCGGTACAAGACCTGACTGATGTTATAGCGTCAGGGTCGTTAATTGACGGCATTACCGACTGGGTAGACCTTACCAACGATTCATTTAAATTTATTTCCGACGGCCTGAACTCGTTGGCGTTCGACTTCCGCGATTCTGGCGACGACATGAAGAACACAGGCGAAGACGTAACAACGTCGATTGCTGACGGGTTCCGGTCATGGCTGCCGACAGTACAGGAAGAATTCAAGAACATTTACGCCGAATTCGCCGCGATGGGTATGCAGGCGCAAGCGGTGGGCGCAGCTATTAAAGACGCGGTAACGGGTCGCGGTTCTACAGGCATCGGTACGTATAAAGCGCTAAACTCGGCAATCGAGTTAAACTTAGACTTGACCAAGACGCTTAACCGCACCGAGGCGCAAGGCATTACTGACCGTTCAATCGCGCGCCAAAAAGAGATTGAGCTGAACCGAAAAGCCTACGACGAACGCAAGGCGCAAGAAACTGATTTATCCAAGTTTGGTAAGGGTAAATCTGGCGGGGATAACGGCCCAGACGCCGCAGCGGCTAAAGCGGCTAAAGCCACAGCTAAAAAAGCCGAACAAGACCGAGCGCAAGCCCAATCTTTCCTAGAATCTTTAGCACGCCAGAACAGCGACGAGCTAAAAGCGATTGATGCACAGGAGCAACAAAAGTTAGCCAAGCTGCAGAAGTTCAATGAAATAGGTCGTATCGTCGGCCAGCAGTACGAAGACGCTAAGACACAAATCATATTGGACGCAGACGACGCAAGGCAGAAAGAGTTAGCGAAGCGCCGAGATAAAGAAAATCAGGCAAATATAAAGTTCGACACTTTCACCGCAAACTTAGCCGCGCAGAACGCCACGGAACTAGCGGCAATAGATATTCAGACGGAGGAGAAATTAAAAAGGCTAGACGAGTATTATAAAAAGGTAAAAGACAAGGATAAGCAGTATCAGGCCGCGAAAGCGGATATAGAAAAGTCTGCCGAAGACGCTCGCATAGCTGAATACGCAAGGGGCGTAGGTGAGGTAGCCGACAACCTTAAAACCGCATTGGGGGAGCAAAATGCGTTGTACAAAGCGGCCGCGATAACAGAAGCGATTATTAACACCTACCGGTCGGCTACGTCTTCCTTTGCTTTCGGTAGCAAAATTGGCGGGCCTATATTGGGGGGGCGTGTTTGCAGCAACCGCAGTTGCTGCAGGTCTGGCTACCGTTGGTAAAATACGTTCCGCACGTGAGCAGGGTGGTAACTTAGCCGCGGGCCAAGCCTCTACGATTGCCGAACGCGGTAAAGCCGAAGTTATCATGCCGGCGGGTGCGTCGCGCGTTCGCACCGCGCAACAGATGCGCCAGATTATGGGCGAGAACCCAAGCAACTCCGGCAGCGATAGCGTCGTTATCGTTAACCAGACAACAGGGCGAATTGATAACGCGCAGACGGAACGCGACGATGAAGGGCGTTTACGTGTTATTATTAGAGAAATTGTTTCGGGGGATATGCAAGATAGCAACTCCGATATTTCTAAATCACGCAAAGCATCACGCGGCCAACCGGGATTTTAACATATGTCTGATTTGAGATTCCCCGCTTCGCTGAAACCAATTGTTAGCCGTGGTTACTCACAATCGCGCGGTAGCAACGTTTGGAGAAACGAAGTACAAGGGGGCGCTCCTAGGCAGGGGCGCGATACTTATTTTGAAGCCGTGCCGATTAACATTACGCTGGTGGTTTCTAGTCTCGGGCGTCAAGCGTTTCTTAGCTTCCTGAATAATATCAGTGGCGGCGCGGATTCGTTCATCATGCCAAACGACACGGGCTATGGGGCTCAAGACCATTTAGTATGGATTACTAGCAACATTAGTGACACCACACAGGACGGTAAAAACTGGGTAATCAATTTCACGGCAACCGCAGAACGTACCGCGATTCAGGAAGACACTTGCCTTACTAAGAATCTGCCAGATTTGTACGGCTGTTACGGTGATTGTTTAGGTGAGTTCCTAATCGCCTACGGTGTAGCACAAACAACGTTTCCGAGAATATGGGACCCGATGCAATGAGTATAGAATCAGTTGAGGCGGCCTACCGCCTTAAACTGGCTTCTAACCCAGAAGGCCAGTTAGATTTTGAAACGTTAGAAATAACGCATTCGCTACTTAGTAAGCGGTACTTAATCGTTGTCGGCTTAACGCCGCTCACGGCAACATTAGAAACCGGCGAGGTAGTGACGTTTGAGCCGTCGCCAATGAATGCCGTTAACGCGGCCAACAATAACGACTTAGACCAACAGTCGTCGTTCACGTTGCCGGATGTTGGCAACCAGCTCGACGATGAAATGTCTCGCATTCCGCTAGGCAATCAAGAGTGGCCTGTGTTTACGTATCGCCGTTTTATCAGCACTGATTTAACCGCGCCTTGCGACGGCCCCGTGACGTATGACCTACAGACGTTATCGCAAAGTAAAGGCGTGTTCACGGCCGAGGTCGGCGTACCGCGACTAAACGAGCGCGCCACGGGGCTATTAGCTACGCCGGAAGCAATACCGTTGTTACGAGGTATTTTAGCGTGAATATTACCGACTACACCGGTACTCCGTACAACTTCCGTACAAATAATTGCTGGCACCATGTACGGAAGGTACGCGCGGATGCAGGGATTGATACGCCAATTTTCGACGTGCTATCCCCCACGGCAATCAATGCCGCTTTCGACAATGGACATGCCAACCCTAGTGGCCTTGTACGCGTCACAGAGCCCCGCAATTACGATGCCGTGTTGATGGGCGTAAAAATTGCTGGGCGCATTGTGTGGCACGCTGGTGTATATTATGACGGTATGGTTAGCCACTGTGAGCTAGCCGCGCGCCAAGTTCGATTAGAATCGCTGGCCGACGTAAAAGAACGATTTAAGGAGATAGAATTTTGGCGCTAATAATTCGCTATGCCCGCAACAAACACGGCAGCTTTGACGTGACGCGATACTACGACGACCCTATGGAATTCGTCATTAAGACAATTCCTGATGGCGTACCGTTTGAGATTTATCATGACGTAATCGGTGAAGACACTCGCGTCACTAAAGACCCAGAAGCGTTGAAACAACCGGGTACGTTCCACATAATCGAAAGCGCCGGCGGCGGGGCCATCAGTGGCGCACTGGGCTTTATCAGTAAGATTCTTAACCCAATCTTAAAATTGCTGATGCCATCGCAAAAGGTATCGTCACCAGACCTCGCCAACCAGCAAGCAGAAAGCCCAAACAACAGTCTAACGAACCGTAATAACAAGCCGCGTCCGTACGAGCGCTCTTATGATATTTGCGGCACCGTGCAAAGTATCCCGTGCGACCTAATGACGGTGTACCGCCTATACAATAGTGCCGGTAAAGTTATCGAATACGGTTATTACGATGTGGGTCGCGACTACTTAGATACGCCCGCATCCGGTATTACGGACGGTGATACATTGTTATCATCAATTACTGGCTCGTCGGCTGCCGTGTACGCACCATTTACTAGTCCCAACAGTGGCGATGCACCGCAGACGTTAGTTGGTAGCCCAATCACGCAGAATTTATATATAACCGCGTCCGCAAATGAGGTTGACGGGCAGACCCTAAAAGCCCAAAACGATTTACAAATTGATGTTTTCCATTTCCGTATACAGCGCTCTGGCGGCACAGGGACAATCACGGCAACGTCCAACGATGCGGCTTTTGATGATGTTCTTAAGGTCGGAGATATTGCGTTTTTCGATGGTATTTTTGCTGACGTAACGCCCGGTACTTCTGGTGGTGAAATTGACCTAACCGGTAACTACCCCGTATTAGATGTTACAGGTACTATTTTAACGGTGGACATTTCCAACAACCAAACACAATGGAACCTTATAGGCACGACAGATTGGGAAATATGGGACAACGGCAACCATAGAGTAGGCCCGCAAAACACGGAAGAAGCTAGCTTTACCGACTGGGTTACAATGTCGCGTATCCAGTCCGAGCGTGTCGTCGCCAACATAAGCGCGGATAACGGGATGTACAAGGAGAATAACGACGGTAAGCAACGCGCGTCTGTCACCGCACTAATTCAATACCAGCTGATAGACGCAGATGGAAACCCATTCGGCGAAATGATGGAGGCGACGGGTTCAGTCAGCGGCCGTTCGTCTGACGCTACCGGTTTCTCTATTATAGGTTTACTACCGTCTCCATCCGGTTTCCGGGTTCGCGCGCGCAGGGTGACAAACTTAGACCGCGATTTTGAGGGGCAGGTGGTAGACGAGATTAAATTTACTAACCTATACGGGCAGGCGCAAGACCGAACACGCGATTACGGGGACAGAACTACAGTACATACTGCGCGCCGCCAAACAGCGCGTGCTACTGCCGTTAGGCAGCCACAGCTTAAAATGATTGTCACCGAAATGGTGTTTAAGTATCTAGGTGGTGGTGTTTTCGATACAGTGCGCGCCAAGAACACCCAAGCGGTGCAATCGTTAATCCGACTAATGCGAGACCCTGTTGTGGGTAACATCCAGCTAAGTAACGATAACATGGATAAGTTAATCGCAACCCAAGCGGAGGTAGAAGGCTACTTCCGCAGCACGGCAGCTGGGCAGTTCTGCTATACATTCGACAACTATGCAACTACGGCACAGGAAATTATCACCACTATCTCAGAAGCAATTTTCTGTTCGGCAACACGTCGCGGCCATAGCATTCTGCTTAATCTGGAGCGCCCGCGATTAGGGCCTGAAATGGTGTTCACACACCGTAGTAAAGCGCCTACAGGGGAAAAGTGGACGCGACAATTTAACGACCGTAGCGCGTACGACTCGTTAAAATTCAGTTGGATTAACCCGGATACCAACATTAAAGAAACTATCCAAATACCCGAAACCGGTGGAGTTAAGACAGATACGTTCGATTCTAAGGGCATTCGTAACTATCAACAAGCATATTGGCACGCATGGCGTCGGTACCAGCGCAACAAGTTAAACCGTGTTGCCGTAGAGTTCACGGCGCTAGAAGAAGGCGCTTTAGCTGTCCCATCTCGCCCAATTAGTGTGGTTAAGGGGTCTCGCGTGTCGCCTTACGACGGTTACATTGTTGCCGTTGATGGTCTGACGTTAACCCTGTCGCAGAACGTAGTTTTTGAACCGGGTGAAGACCATTCTGTTATTCTTAAAAAGCGCGACGGCACGGTCCAAAGCGTCCAAGTCGTAGCCGGTGAAAATGATAGAACAGTAATAATGCTTTCCGCCCCACAGGAAGCCATTTATACTGGTAATAGTGCGCTAAAAACTGAATTCTCATTCGGCAGCGACAGCCGCCACGCGGCACAAATGATAATGGTAAGTACAGTAGAGCCGAGCGATGATAGAACGGTTAAAATCACTGGGTTCAACTATGATGCTGGCTACTACGAAAAAGACGGAGTACCACCATTCGGTCGCGCATTTAGTGACGGATTCAATAACGGTTTTTCATAAGAGGAAAGAATATGTCTAGCGGATGCGGAGACGTTGTATCATTAGCCGATTTACAGACGGCAAAGAAACACCAAATTTTCGAGGCGGAAGTAATCACAGGTAAACAGGGTGGGTTGCCGTCTGGTGCGTCTATCGATTACGCGACTAACCAAGTTACGGGGCAAGTGCAAAAGACAATGCCCGCTGTGATTAGAGATATGGGCTTCGAACCTGCTAGTTTCGATTTTACCACCGGCGGAACTTTAGCCGCAAACGACAGAAACAAGGCCGTACTGTGGCCCTTGCCTAGTGGTGATGGTGGATATTATAACTGGCGAGGCGCACTACCTAAGGTTGTCCCTGCGTCCTCTACTCCGGCATCTTCCGGTGGTGTATCGGTGTCAGGCTGGCAACCAGTATCAGACCCTATTTTACGCCGGGATTTAGCGGCACCCGGCGGCGCGGAAATGGTGGGTACGAGTTCAGGGGTAAATTTACAACAAAATCTTGATAATTTAGCGAATTATATTGCTACAAATACCGCCAATATCACGGCTAACACTAACAATATCAATACCATCAGCACCACGGTAAATAGTCGTGTTTTAGGGTCGGCAAAATGCGAACGCAAAAGTACACCTAGTGACCTATATTACAATTTTACAAAAATACCTAAAGGGGCCGGGCATATTAGAAAGGAATACGGCCAAGAGCCAGTATATGTAGATGGTGTTATGCACGTTAACACTTTAAGTATGACTTCGCACATGTCGAACACAAGCGCAGGGGCAATATCTAGTGCTGACGGCGCAAGAGTGGGTTGGGGGCCGGTTATCCCAGAAGGATGGCAACCGTGGGGTTTACAGATTGCCGGGGGTGTTGCGTATCAAGACTTCACCCCGTTTGATGATGGGCAGCTTCACGGGCAGCAAGCGCTAATCATACAGAAAGATGGTTCGGTTATCCCCGCTGAATACTCTGACGGTAAGACCGCGCAACAGTATGTAGATGAAGGCGCTATGGATAGTTTTGGGTTCCACCTGCTGCTTGTTAAGAATGGTGTCGCGTACCAATCTAACGCGGACACTACTATCAAGGCGCGTGCGGTGTTTGGCGTACTGGGTGACGGCACGTACTGCACACTGCACGTTCAAGGTAACACAGGGCAGTTTGGGCTGACAGTAGCGCAACTTCAAGCCCTGTGCCTTGAGCTAGAAATGAAACACGCGGTAATGATGGATGAAGGTGGTAGCTCCCAGCTTCTATGGAAGACTACATATCTACAGCCAAGCTCGGATGGGATTCCGCGTAGCGTAGGCGGCGGTGTCATGGCGTTCCATGTACCTATTCAAGATTTCGATTCGGGATGGAAAGCCATCCCTGTAGACCCGGCAGCCGCAACAGGCAACATTTATGCCCGGCAGATTGACGACCGCATATTGTATAAATATGATTTTACATTTATAGACACTTTCGGGTACGTAGTGAAACAGTCTGGTTTCCCCAACAAACATAAGCCGTACTTAGGAAATACGGATAACACCACTAGTGTTTGGCTGTCGCCAATGCAGGCTAGTACAGTGGGTACGATTCGCGTATATGCGGACGGAACATCGGCAAACTTAATACAAGCCACACCTTTAACCGGAAACCCAAATAAGAGATTCATAGGAAACGGAAGCTTCCCTAGTCGGTATAGTATGTTTGACTACGTTTAAATACGAAAAGGCCCCTTTCGGGGCCTTCTTTATTGCACATCCGTCTATGCTTTCTCTGTCAAACACTCCGCAAGTAACGCCGTGTAACCTATCAAATCAATCAATGTATCCGTAGGGTCGCTGCCGTTGGCTAGTTGCCGTTTTAGCCTAACCTCTTTCAACGCTCGCATAACCTCCCATACCCCGTATTCTGTAAGTTTAGCGCCAGAAGTCTTCTCGTTAAACACCCGTGCAATCTCGGCAGCGCTACGTTCCTCCTGTTTATCGTACCCGTTCGCGGTTCCGCGTTGCGTTAGTGTCTTTGCTACTGTTTCTAAAATAACGTGTGCTTTCATTTTGCCTCTCTGTTGTCATAGATAATTTGGTAAATCTGTTTTAGTTGTTCTTCGGCAGCTTCTAATTGTTTTTGCAACATGCAATAGTCCTCGTACCGCACATAAGGCCCGTTTACGTCCTCCACCTCAAATAGGCCGCATGGGCCATCTTGCGGGTCAGAATCTACGTCGTACCGTTTAACATCCATAAAAAAAATCCTCTGTAGCGTTTCGTGTTACAGAGGATATTAGCCTAGTATTATGTGGGGCGCAACTAGTTTTATCGCTTGGTGCCGTGGTTTTTATGGAACTTATATAAAACTTCTGCGTCTTTTCGCGCGTGACAAGCCTGGTTGAAACTGTCAAACAAGCCTAGATGTTTTATGCGGTCTCCGAGTCCGATATACGCGGCCCATTTATGCGCGTCGGTTCGCCAGATAACTCCGGTAGCACCGGAACGGTTATCTTTGCGCCCACCTTGATTCCTTCTGTTTTCTTGAGGGCTAACCAACCTAATATTGCAAATACGGTTATCGCTCCTGTTGCCGTTTATATGGTCTATTTCGAACCTGTCCGGTATGTCTCCAAAAACCATAGTAGCTATAACCCTATGCGCGTAATGCAATACCGAATCTACTCGCACTTTGATGTACCCGTTTCCAGACGGGCAGGAAGCCACCGCGCCAACCGTTACGCGGTTAGAGGTTCTAACCTTCCAAGTTAATAGCCCAGTTACGCCATCGTAATTAAACACTTCTAGAAAACGGTCACGCATATATCACCCCTTCTTCGTCTTACAATAGTCCATGAGCAATTGTTGCACGTCAGCTTTACCTTCTACTCTAGCCTGAACAACTTGGTCTAATGTATTTTCGGCCTGTATTTGATATATAAATACTGGTCTTGGGTGCCCAGCTTGATACTGTCTGACTGGACCAATACGTTCGATAATCTGCGCGTAATGCTCATAGTTCCAACCGCAGTTAAAGAAGGCTAAGTGACACCCGCCGTCCTGTAAGTTCAAGCCATGCCCCGCAGAGGCCGGATGAACGCACATAATAGGTATCTCGCCACGGTTCCACGCCTCAATCTGTTCGTTGCCGTGTTTACCTTTCCCAAGCGCTACGGCAGTGGGGAATTTCTTAAGGATGCGCTGTAAATCGTGTTTGTATTGATAGGCCACCAGAAGCGGCGCACCGTTCAACTCGTCGATAATAGAATCAAGCGCGTCCAGTTTAGCGTTATGCACCTGTTCCCACTCGCGAGATGGTTCGCCGTCTTCACCCGTGATGTACACCGCGCCACCTGCAATCTGTAAACACTTGGTGGTACGTGCGGCCGCGTTAGCCGCTTCAACTTCTCCGGCCTCTAGTTGTGCAAACAGTTCCTTTTCCATCTGGTCATATGCTTTACGTGCCTTAGACGGCAGCGGCACTACTACTGGAACCACTACAGGCTTGTCGCAACCGAAGTATTCAGCCGCGTCTACTGTGACCGATATATCCGCGATAGCTTTATGAATCTCGATATCTGCGCCTTTGAATGGCTTGTATACCTTGGCCGCTCGGTGCTCACCTTCTTGCACACTGATAAACCAGCGTTCGGTAAACGATTGGAACGATAACCCAAGGCGTTTGCCAGCATCCAAAAACCAGCATTGACCCCATAAATCCTTTAGGCCATTAGGCGCCGGCGTACCGGTTAGATTAATGAAGCGCTTTACCTTCTTATGCGCAACAGCTCCTAGCGCCTTAGCTCGTTTACTACCGCCTGCACCGCCAGCTTTGCCGTCTTTGTTCAGCTTACCCCTGAACGTCTTTAGCTTCGTCGATTCATCGGCAACAATGACGGTGAACGGCCAACGGTCGCCCCAGAATTCTACTAACCACTCCAGAATATCGTAATTGCAACACACCACGTTTGCGTCGTCGTTTAGCATCACGTCTTCGCGATACTGTCGGCTGCCGGTTCCGTCTACGACTCGCAGCGCCGGGAAGTTCCATTTAGTTTGTTCAACGGGCCACGTACCGGACGCAACACGCAACGGTGCCAACACCAGAACACGGTCGCCTTTCCATTCTTCTTGGTTCCAATCCTCTAATACGCCGGTCTGGAACATCTTATTCAATGCCCACATTGTGGCACCTGTTTTACCCGACCCCATCGTCGCGAAGATATTGCAACGCGGGTTTTTCAGGATGTGCGACGTGATAAGTTTTTGATATGGTCTGCGTTCGAATCTCACGTTAACCGCCTCGTTTCTCTCTGATTCTCGCCGCTTCGATAGCTCTACGGCAGCTTTTGCAAATGTTACGATGCCCGTCGATACTGGCTACACTGGACTTATGGAACGCCGATAAAGGTAGCCGCTCGCGACACTCGATACAGCGTTTCCGCTGTTCCTTCTTAATCAGCCGCATTTTGGCTCCCCGTGGTTTTTGTGAAAGCCTAACTCTTTTTCGGCCTTCTTGCGAGCGGCTATGGCGTCGCCTTTACGCTCAAAATAACCAAGATGTTTTGTCTTGTAATTAACAGTTATCTGAGCATTCCATTTATTTTCACGAGAAACCCAGTAAATACCCGTTGCGCCAGAAGTGTTGGTATTGCGTCGCGTTTGGTTTCTAGCATTTTCTGTTCTAGTAACTTTCCTAAGATTTTCAGGTCTGTTATTAATACGATTATGGTCTATGTGGTCTACGAAGTCCGAACCTAATAGCGTACTATCGGGGTGTAACATATCCCAAATTATCCGGTGCACCAAATGTGACTTATTTTTTGAAGTTACTTGCAGGTACCCATCTTTCCGCAGTCTCCCCGCCACGTCACTTATTTTTAGTCTTTGCGCAGCTTTAATTTTCCAAGTTAACACACCTGTAGTCGCATCATAATTAAATAATTTAGTCCAACTCATGTTTACCCCGCAGGAAAAAGTTCTTCGATTAGCTCGTCTACTTGGCGTTTGCTGCCGATAACAATGACGTCCATTCCGACAGCTCGCATGCGATTATGTTCTAAAACCTGATGTACGGCGGGTTCGGTTGTCTCGTCTTTTTTGTATTCGATGAAAATAATCATAGCCTGTCGCCCATAACCGCCATAGTTATCCTCCCAATAATATTCGGGAACACCTACCATAGTATCGGGCGCACCGCGACGGCCTTCGTACGCAATCTTTCGAACCAAGCAACCGCGCGCCTTTAGCTGTGTGTTGCCGTATTCCTGAATTTTACCCTCTGGTGTTTTTGCCATTGTTCTATTTCTCCAAACGTAAAAAGGTGACGACCTAAAATAGCACCATCACCCATAGATTACAACACTATTATTTAGCGTAACGCATTAACTCGTCACCTTCCGCCGCCAACGGGAACCCTTCGGCCCAGCTTGGCAATTTACACATTAGCGCGGACAGTTTGTCTACCGTGTATTCTGGCGTGTTCGGAACCTCAGTAACGATTTCGTCGTGTACATGCAAGATAATAGGCCATCCGGCAGCGTCTACCTCAACCAGCGCCACAGCCAGAAGGTCGCGACAAAGCGCCTGTGTGATGTTCTCCGCCAGTTTCCCGCCGTAGGTATACTGTTTAGACCATTGCCGTGTGGTCTGGTTCTCGCCCATATAGCGGATGCGCTCGCGGTATGTAATTTTAGGCCCGCGACCGTCGCCGTACCAAGTATCAGAATCCTCGTCTACCTGTTTTTCAACTGACACACCGATACCGGGATACGATAGGATACGGCCTGACGGTAACTCAATCTTTAGCCACCAGCCGGGGTCGCCGTCTTTTGTCTTGGTGCGCGTGATTTTAATAGCGCGTTTACCATCTTCACGAACGGCAGCACCGGCCCAATATGATTTACCCGGATTATGGATGGCCGACATTGTGGATTCTTCTAAATCCTTCCAGAATTGGCAGGTCTTAGGGTGCGACTCTCGCCACATACGCTTGATAGAATCACAGGTTAGCCATACGTTTTTAGGCAAATCATACGACGGGCGCTCTGCCTTCTGTCCTTTAAAGCCTTTCTTATTCTTTTCCTGAATGCGCGCATACTCATAGCCTCGTTTAGCCGCAGCCCAGATATGGTCGGGGAATGTGCCTTTCATGGTGTCAGCCATCGCATACAGGTCTAGGCCAAGGTTTTTAGCGAACGTTAAGAACGCCGCCACGCCGCCGCCGTAACCTAGGCCCAGCTCGCAGGCTTTACCGATTTGACGCAGGTCTTTGCGCATCTTCTTGATGTAGTCTGGGTCTAGCCCGAACATCTTGCCAGCTGTCACACAGTAAATATCAAGCAACGCCCTGAACGTTTCTAGGGCGGTTTCCTCCCCCGCAAGCCACGCCAAACCCCGCCCTTCTACGTTAGAGTAGTCGGCAACCACTAATTTATTGCCGTCGGTCGGTACGATGCATCCGCGAACAGTAGACGCGGTTAACTTCGATACGTCGTACATCCAGTGAGCGCGACCTTTTAACAGGAGTTTGATGCCGAATGACAAAGGGTTAAGCTCCGCCCACCAGCCTAAATCGGTCATACCTTCAGGTCTAACTTTCCCGTCTTTGTTCTTGGGGTCGTCGCTGAAATAGCCGCGCGCTAGGTTCTGCGGTTGGAAACCACGACCGGCCCAGCGTAACGTACGTTTAGCCCCTCCGTATTGCAGACACCCACGACGGCGGCCGTCCGCCGATAAGCCTAGCAGTAAAGGATTGTATTTGGTTGATGCTGTAGAGCTAGCCCCTAAACGCATTTCGATAATGGCGCGGGCGTCGTCCGGTAAATCTTCATCGTCTAGTAAATCGTTAAGGGTAGACTTCTGCGCGTTCGGTACGTCGTGCGCTGGCGCCAAGTTTCGCAATGTCGGCAGGAACGCCGCACCGGTTAACCCCGCGCCGTATTTCTCAGCAGCTTC
>Ga0224736_1074_pt1 | contig 22690 bp, 18 predicted proteins | sample IA12soil_MG_GH6A_FD_161628 | JGI IMG/M metagenome (GOLD analysis project Ga0224736, IMG submission 161628) | Enriched cells from agricultural soil in Iowa, United States - IA12soil_MG_GH6A(-) | ecosystem: Environmental > Terrestrial > Soil > Agricultural land | place: USA: Iowa | collected 2017-05-08
ACCCCACCCTGACGGAACAACACTTTTTGTTTGATACGGCTATCGGACAATCGATACGTCACCCAACCATCATATAAACCGTTAACCAAATCGGTGCGAAGCTGGGTCACAAAGTTTGGGTAGTAGACCACCAAAAATTCATCAAAATAACCATTTTTCACAAAGGTGGTAAATTGCTCGCCTTCTGGCATCACGCCATTATAAGGACCATCGGCAATGCCTTGTGGCGCAGCTTGCGGTGATTTTGGCGGCAAGATAAGGCTATTTAAAGCATCATAAAACGGCTGTTGGTCAGTTGCCACATTGACAATCGCAGGCGGTTTGCTACCCTCTGCCATCAGTTCATTAATACTACTACAACCTGCAAGCGCAAATAATATTGCCGATAAGGTAAGTGCAGTGCCAACACGTAAAAGGTGTGCAGTTATTAGTGTGGTGGGCAAGGCTTTTGTCAACATAGCCGTCCTCTTCAATGGTTAATTAAAAACAATCTATAATTAGCGGGGTTGGGTGATAGCAGCCGCTTATTGAACGCCGTATTGCTCGCGGTAGGCTTGCATTTTGGCAAGTTCCTCCTGCGTGCCATTTTTGGCGACATACTCAGTAATGTCATCCATCGTGACCAAGGCAAGTACCGGTACATTGAGGCTTTGCGCCAATTCTTGAATGGCAGATTGTTCGCTTTGACCTTTTTCTTTACGATCCAGCGCAACGATAATCCCTGCGACTTTGGCCTCTGATTTTTCTAGGAGTGCAACGACTTCGCGCATCGCCGTACCTGCGGTCATCACATCATCAATCACCCAAACTGATTTGCCTTTGAGATCGGCTCCAACCAGCATACCGCCTTCACCGTGGTCTTTGGCTTCTTTACGGTTGTAGCCCCAATCGGCATTGATTTGGTGATTGTTCCACAGTGCTTGCGCGGTCGCCGCCACAAACGGAATACCTTTATATGCTGCCCCAAAAATCACCAAATCGCTACTTTCGGTAGATTGTAGCTGCTTGGCAAGGGCATCCGCATACCCATTTGCCAACACCGACAATAGCTCACCGGTTGATAACAAACCTGCATTAAAAAAATACGGACTTATACGACCTGATTTTAGGGTAAATTCGCCAAATTTTAATACATTGTTTTTGAGTGCCACCTCAATAAAATGCTGAGGAATAAACTGCGGTGCGTGAGCGGTTTGGGTTTGAGCTGATTGGGTTTGAGCTGATTGGGTTTGAGATGCTTGGGCTTGAGATAATTGCGACATACACGACTCCAAAAAAGAACAAGTTAAAAAATACCATTAGCCGCCTGTGATTGGGTTTTGCGAGCTAATGGTAATCGTACGTTTGCTGATGGCTGTTTGCTTACCCACTTGCCAGTCGATGGCAATGGCGGCGAGTGCAACATGTGTCGGCTCGATATATAAATCGTTATGCCGGGTCAAAAAATGCAATTGGGTGCGATGCGCCTCGATGTATTGATTGATAGCATCAGCCAAGTCTTGCAAGGTGATTTGTGGGTTGAGTGATTTGCGTGATTTGCATTGGCATAGCAAAAATACACAAAGCACAAGATGGTACATTTGTCCCATCAGATACAGTTTGGTTTCGATATTGAGTAACGCTTGGTTATAGGTGGCGTCAGACTGTGTGCTGGGGGCATCGTTGGCTTGATGTGCGCAGAGATTTTGCACTGTCTGCTGTGAGAAGGATGTTGTAAGCGTATTCATACTCGCTAAATGTGGGTATTGACCCATCACCTCTTTCATCAGTGAAACACTGCTGTCATTGACGAGCTGCGGCAACAAAGACAGCGGTAAATGCAATGATGGGTGTTTGCTTTGGCTGCTATTTGCCTGCTGTTGCTGCTGCTGGATAAAGTGCCGCATCTCAATGCTTTGCTCAGATAGTAACTGCTCTAGCATGTCAGATTGATGACTTTGCGGAATTTTTTTAAGGGTTTTTGTTGTGCTGCCCTTCATTCGGTATGGCTTGGCAACGTCTTTTCCACTAGCGGTGTTGTTGTTAGTATCCGCCACTGGCAATGAAAGCGGTTTTTGCATATAGACGTCAATGGTATGACGCGCAGGTATGACGCGCTTATCAATCGGGCGACAAGGATCGGGCAGAGCCAATCTTTCTGCCTCAGTCATCACATTGGGATGGCGTAGCTGGTGTTTGTCTTTAGCCACTTGGTTTTTTGCGGCTTGGCGCTCGGTGTTGGAATAAGTCATGGCATACACGGCTATAAAATCACTGATAGGTAAATGATGAAAAATTTTTGTTGAACCCCACCACCCATCACTAATCGCTTAAACTCGACAAAATATACTGATAGCCTGACTGCCAATCTGGGTAGTTGAGCCAACTAGCTGGCAAGTTATTGATAATGCGTTTGCCCGTTGTTGGCTCCATACAGGGCAGCGATAAGTTCAAGCCCTGTGCAGTCGCCAAATAGTTTAGCACAGTATAGAGCGGGACTGGCGCGTTATCTGTCGCCAAGTAAACTGGCACGGTTTCACCTGCATTGATGACAGTGACAATGATGCTGACTAAATCTGTATCCATAATACGATTAGTCCATGTGTTACTCGGATAATCACTCGCCATATTTGTCGACTGCGCTGCTAACTGTCTTGCCATGGTCAGTAGACGTAGCCGTGACTGCCCATAAATCCCACTTGGGCGAATGATGACGCTCTTATCTTCAAAGTGCTGCTGCAACAACTGCTCAGTTTGCAAAATCACTTGAGAAGTGGCGCTCGCTGGCGCGAACACAGGGGTATCGATATCAATGATTTCGCCCGCGTTTTGTTTGTAAACGCCTGTCGAAGAAATAAATACCACACGTTTGAGGTTTGGCAGATGGTCACCCAATCGCACCACATGCTCGGCAATCGCATAATAACTGTCACGGTAGCCTTGTAGCGACAGGGTATCTGGACTGACAATGATACAGATTTGGCTAATTTGGCTGGTCCATTGACTTAGCTGCGCAACGTCTAACGTGCGCGCATCACTGGCAACAAAATGTAGATTTTCCTGATATAGATGGTCATTATCGGGCGGTAGCTTGGGTGTTCTGGGGCTGCAGAAAACCAAATCTGTCGGCGTGGAGCGGCTAACACCAATCACGCAATGCCCCTGCGCCGCTAATTGCTTAGCAACTGGTAAACCAATTTTGCCCAGTCCAATCATTAAAATGGTTTGCATCATGCTATGACCTATCGAGAATGGCATTAAAAAAGCCGACTATTTTTAATCGATGTATTTTTAACCGATTTATTGTTGAAAACGCATCGATAAATCAATGGCTTTGATATGCTTCGTCAACGCACCCATTGAGATAAAATCCACCCCTGTTTCTGCCACTTGGCGTAGATTGGTAAGGCTAATATCACCTGAAGCTTCAAGCTGGCAAGGCTTGCCAAGACTAGCAACCAGCTCGACCGCTTTTTGGGTATCTTCAATGGTAAAATTATCGAGCATCACGATATCAGCATTGGCAGCGATGGCTTGATGCAACTCATCAAAATTTTCTACTTCAACTTCCACTGGCTTATTGGCAATCTGACGCGCCTGACTGACTGCTTGGGCGATACCGCCACACGCCATGATATGGTTTTCTTTTATCAAAAAGGCATCGTATAGCCCGATACGGTGATTATTGCCGCCGCCACATAGCATGGCGTATTTTTGCGCATGGCGTAGCATTGGCAAGGTTTTACGCGTGTCTAACAATTTGGTCGGTAGTTCTGCGATGACCGCCACATGGTTGGCAACCACAGTGGCAGTGGATGATAAAGTCTGTAAAAAATTGAGCGCGGTACGTTCACCCGTCAGTAGCGCCCGGGTGTTACCGATGAGCGTCACCAAAATTTGATTGGCTGCCACAGCATCACCATCTTTGACTGCCCAATCAAGCTGCATGTTGGGGTCAAGCTGGCGAAATACTTCATCCACCCATGCCTTGCCCGCGACTACCATCGGTTCACGACAAATAATCGTTGCCGTATCGCGCTGTGTGTCAGGTATTAACTGGGCATTAATATCCCCAGTCGCGATGTCTTCTTGCAGCGCAAGTGCGACTTGTTTGGCGATTTCAATACGTAGTAGTGAGCTAATGTGCGGCGCGGTGGTCGAGGTGTCACTAATGGTTTGGCTAGCAGCAGGCATGCAAATAATCCCTTATTTTTGATGGGGTATTTTCGATGAAGTATGTTTGATTGTATTATCGCTTATTCTTTGGGGGCTTGGGTAGTAGTTTGTTGATATAAACGCAGGGCAATCAACGCCAAAGCCGCTACAATCGCGGCGAGCACACCCCACAGTGCCCATTTTTTGTAGCGTTCAAATGACGCGTTGGGATTGTTCAATGCCTCGATATTTTGCATTTGTCCTTCAACGGTATTGCCGAGGCTGGTTAGTTGTTGGTTGGAGAGAGTGATATTGGGTTGTTGTAATACACCTGGCTCGTTAATCACCAGTCGGTAAGGCGCTGTGCCTTGTGCTAAAAAGTACATCTCATACATGGGCGTTAACAGATCAACTGGTAAATCATCTTGCTGCATTTGACCGCCCAATTGCAGCGACTTGGTCAACGTGGGTTGCCAACTGACCGTGGTATGGTTTTTATCAATTTGTGAATTGGCTAGAGTTTTATCCTCACTTACATTAGCGGTCTTGTTGATTTTAGCCAATTGATTGGCTTCTTGCTCAGGTACGTTGATGCTCACTTGCCACAGCTGATTTTCGGGGACAAAAAAACTCACCCCTGTGGTCAACATGGGTTGAGCAAGGCTAAGCCGCCATTGGTTGGCGTTATCTTTGGTTTTTGAAAAATTGGCGCGGGTCAAGAAGAAACTTGCCTCACTCACCATGCGATTTAAGCTTGCTGCCTCAAGATTGATAGGCTGATTTGCCACCACTTGCCAATACCGATAATTGGTTTGCTGCGGCTCGATGGCAATAGCATTGCCTGTCGCTATCGGCTGATTAGTACCGTCAGCGTGCGGCGCTACCATTTGGCTATGTTGAGTAGCCTGGCTAGGTTGACCACGTTGGCTAGAGTCAAAAGGGCTGACCACCGTTTGGCTGACCATCTGCCAGCTTTGCAAGTCATCACTGCCATAAATTTGCAGTTGCAGTGGGCGCTTGCTGGGCTGGGCTGAATTCACTGGTAAAAATTTTAGCCAAAGATTGACTGCTTGCTCGGTTGATAAAGTAGATTGGGTTTTGGCAAAGTTGGGATTGGTTAACCACCAAGTTCTGACGGGGCTATTGGTAACAGCGGCGACTGGGTTTGAAGGTAAATTACTAAGGTCAATGTTAATCGATTGTTGATTTTCTGGGTTATCAAGTTGGACGGTCAACGCATGGCGTAACTTTTCCACCGCATTGGGGTTATCTGTCTCTACGCTCACTACTTGCAATACTTGATTGACGGATGATTGTTTGCTGACCGGGCGAATCGCCAGCGGCATAATATGACCTTTGGCATCAACCAAGCGGTAATTTTGTTTATCGCTAATAGCTGCCCCATTTTGCTGCATGATTAACGCTAACAAACTGGGTGTTAACGACGAAAATTTTACCAGTTGGGCACTGTCAGGGTTGTCTTCTAGGTTTTCGACCGGTAAATCAATATCGATTGCAAAGCTATTTTGCAATGCCTCAAAGCCATAGTTGATACTGTCAGTGTCATGCTCTTGCTCTGAATTGTCAACGATGGCAGGCGCTACCGTGGTCGTGTTGGTTTTTTGCGAAGCAACAGTGATGGATGCCGTTTGCGTGGGGTTTTGGGCATCTGCTTGCGTGTAAATGATAGCTACTAACAATAGCGGCGAAACTAAAGTTGCCGATAAAATACAGGCGCGGTGTTTGGCTAATCTTACGTGACAGTGCTTATTTTTTTTCATTTTAGCTTCATTGTTACTTCATTTTAGCTGCATAGCTACTTGATAATTTATGTTGCTTTATAACTTAGCAAATTGCGAAGCACATTGACAAAACCCCGACCTACCAGATTAATCATCCCAAGAAGCAGCGTAGCGTGTGTTTGGGTATCAACATAAAGCCATCAGTTGCAGTTAATCTAAAAAAATTTAAAAAAACCATGGCCTCGCATTGTAAGCATCAGTAGACAGTAACAACATTAATTTTTTATGTTAGAAACGCGATAAGTGTTTTTCTAACTTATTGATAGTAATTAGATTTATACTTTAATTGCTGTTGCACTTTGCCCTATAAAGATATTAACAATACCCATTCAAAACTTCTATACCGTGCTACAAACCACTAACAAGAGAACCGATATTTTGGATAAATTCTAGCCAGATGTTACAATTTAAAGACAATTAGCCAGCAAGTCTTTGTGCATTTAGCTAAGCCCGCCTGCCGTAAATACGAAAAATAACCCATGTTATTCACGAGCTTTAGCAGGGGTCTACTTAGCTTTTTTTGGCTGCATTGGGTTTGCCTGAATTGAGTTTACCTGCCTTAGGTTTACTTGACTTAGGCGGTAAGGGTGCAAGATAACCAATGACGAGCATCAATAAGCCTGCCCCGATAAAAGACACCACACGCAGTACCGCACTGGTATTCGACATATCAATCAATACCAACTTGGCAACCACAATGGTCAATAATGCGATACCGGCAAACCATACCAAGCGAATGGCTTTTTTGTTTGCCAAGAACATCAATACCATCGCAATGACGGTCCATAAGATAGTCAGCCCCGTCTGTACCATACTGACTGACCAAGCACCATTTTCCCACGTCGGCGTGCCCCAAACGCTGGCAAACCCACGCACCAACATACTACTGACTGTCACAAATGCCCCTAGACCGCAAACCACCAAAACGATAGTACGATAGTTGCTATCAACTTTGAGTGCCACATAAGATTGGTACAGTAAAATGCTGATTAAGGTCAAATCCAGCGGATTGAGCAGCGGCAGATAAACGCCCAATAGCTGACCGTCTAACGAGAAATTGGCAGATAAACTCCAAATAAAGGTTATCGGCACCAAAATATAAGCGCTATTTTTAAGCAGCGTATCAACCTCTAACCAACCAAGCAAACGACCACCAAGCGCCTGCAATCTTGGCAACAACAACAAACTCATCAAACCAAGCACAGCCAACACGGTCGGTAAAATAGTGATAATGGCTCGAAGCTCTTGGGCATGCTGCCAATAGTTAAATGGCACTTGTTGCAGCATCCAAGTTAGCATGGCAATCAGTGTCAAAAACCAAACGAGCGCGTCAACGCTTGTATCCAGTCGGTCGCGGTGCCAGCGACTAAGCAGCCACGCGCCTAGCAATTTTGCGATGGCTAAACAGCCAAGCATGGCGAGCAAATAACGCCCCAACCCGCTAAATGCTTTGATGTGATAATCGTTTAGGTCTACAACCGTCTCGACCTTAACATGGGTGAGACAGACTAGCACCCAGCTCATCATCGCAAACGGTAAAATAAAGCGACTCACCTTACGCATACTGCGCCAAACAAAACGCTGATGTATCAGTTGTCCCACAATTAAAAATACCGCCATACCCACGGCAAGTTTGATAGTGGTGGTTTTGCCACCGTTGTTCCAAAAGGGGTCAGCGGATAAAATCGCCGACAGATACAGCACAAACCCGACAACCACAAGCGCGGTGGCAACAAAGCTGTGACTGGCATTATCAGCGATTTGTTGAACCCGTTTATGCGTCGTTTTGACTGTCGCAGGTTGAGTTTGAGGCTGACCTTTAGCTTGGGATGTGGCTGCCGCGATATTGGCTCTACCGTGACGCAAAATAAAAGCAGACAGCAGCACACACGCTGTCAATACGGTCAGTGGCAAGGTGGATGAAGCCGCTACTATAGATGTTTGGTGCGGAATAGATAATTGATCCAGTAGCCCATACCAATGCCGCATGAGGGTATCAAAGCCCACCAATAACACGATACTAAAGGCTTGCAATGCCAACCCAAAATATACCGTCCAGCGTCTTTGGGTACGCGCACCGAGCCACACCAATGCAGCACCCTGCACTGCCCAACCGATACTAATCCATTTGGCTGATAGCGCCAGTGGTATCACCAAAGCCAAAAACCCACAGCCGAGCGCAAGGCTGGCTTCAATGAGCAGCTCAAAGCTGTTATCAAATTGATTGTTGGCTTGTGGGTCGCCTGCGATGCTACGACGATGATGTTTGAGCAGCCACAATCCTAGACTCAAATAAATAGCTGATAATGCACTGCTAGCAAAAGCCAGATGATAAGGCAAATCATTGAGCAAGCTTGCCATCAGCCCAAACCCCAGTAACGCTGTACCAAACAACAAGCCTGAATCTATCGATATAATCGGGCGTTTGGCTACCCCCGTGTTCATTTGCAGTAGCGTTTGGTTATAACTCACGACCTGCTGAGAGTATCTAACCGCAATAAACAAATACAGCGCCATGTGCCCAACCAATAACCCCAGCAGTTGCCAGCGTAATGACAGCCAGCCTGCACCTCCACTATTACCACTAAATGCACGAAATCCCCACGCATAAGCAAGCCCAAAAGTCACCGCTAGACTGAGCGCATTGAGCAATTTCCAAGTGCGATAATGGGCAATCACCGCAACCGCTATATTGAGTAATAAATAATAACTAAATAACATCACCACACTACCGTCAGGTCGGCTGACCAGTATTGGCGCAAAAAACGCCCCACCGAACGCCAAGACCGCAAGCGGCAGCGCATTTTGCCACACCGAAAACATCACTGTTAACCCTGCCAGTAACGCGAGCACGCCGAAGGTTAAGGTTGATGGCAGTAGTCCATACAATTTAAAACTTGCAAACACTGTCAAATAAATCACCGCAAAGCCGACACCTTGCAAAGTCAACCCATAACTGCGTTTTTTGGCAGTGGTGCGATAGCCGACTACCGTTATCACCAAGCCACCCAACGCTACCAGCGCCATGCGCACGGGCATCGATACCTCAATATATTGGCTGGCAAGTTTGAGTAATAGCACCACGCCCACTAGCAGCACCAGTGCCCCGACACGCACCACCAAGTTTTCCCCAAAAAACCATTGAGTGGCACTTGCCCAAAGCGATGTCACAATATTGGTAGCGCTTTCATCATCTTTTAAAGAATGAGATGATGGCTGTGATACGATAGGTTTATGCGGTGGGGCTGCGTCATTCATTGACGGCTGCGTTGCCGTTGGCGGAGCTGAACTAACCGAAGCGTCAAGCGTATTCGCCATTGGCAAAGAGTCTAAGTCTGGGAGGGGCACTAGGAGGGGCGCTGAGACAGGGGCTTGACTGATGGGCTGCGTGATGGGGTCAGTAACAGGTTCAGTGACAGGCTGATTTTGGCGAATATCGCTTGCCGATTGCTGGGTAGACGATGGCTTTGCCTCGCTGCTTAAGATATACACGGTTGCCATGACGTCAGCGAGTTGTTTTTGCAGGTTGTCGAGCTTGGATTCAAGCCGGGTGATTGCTTTTTGTTGGGCAAAAATTTTATAAAGCGCCCCCACCACTGCCAGTATCAATGCCGCTATAATCGTATCCATCAGATGCCCTACCCTTGTTGTCAGCTTAGCGATAGCATACCATTTTTTTGGAAAATTGCTTTTTTTTAACTGTGTCTTTCGGTTAAGGTGATGATAAGCCCATTTTATGCTAAATTAGCCACAGCATTGAGTAGCGTTTTACCAACTATTTTAAACACCATTTTGATGATTGGGCAGGGTATGGTTATGTCGGGATTTAGCATTGAGCAGGGTTTATTAAGCCCATGCGAGTTTGTGGCGTCACCCAATTTTGGTGAGCGACCCGACCCTAACGATATTCACCTGATTGTGATTCATAACATCAGCTTGCCGCCCAGTGAATTTGGTCTAAAAGATGACCAAGGCGAGCATTTTGTTCGTGCATTTTTTCAAAATCAGTTAGACCCCAAAGCCCATCCGTATTTTGCAACCATCTATCAGCAGCAGGTCTCCGCGCATTTGTTTATTGAGCGTGATGGCAGCATCACGCAGTTTGTGAGCTTTGATGAGCGGGCTTGGCATGCTGGCAAATCTAGTTATTTGGGCGTGCCAAACTGCAATGACTATTCGATTGGGATTGAGCTGGAGGGTGATGATTATAGCGAGTTTGATGATAGGCAATACCAAGCGTTAAGTGGCGTGATTGCCGCGATTTATCAAGCTTATCCCAAAACCATTAATCATCTAGCCGGTCATAGCGATATCGCGCGCGGTCGCAAGTCCGACCCGGGGCTGTATTTTGATTGGGTGAAACTAAGAAAAATGGTCAATAGAAACATTGTCAATAAAAGTTAAATCAGCCATTAGATGCCATTAGATGACTTTCAAAAATTTATCGTATGGCAATTTTGTAGGATAACGATTTTGTAAGATAACAATTTTGCAAAGTAACAGCGCCCAAATCAAACTACGAAATCCCATCACCACACCCACTTCTCGGCAAAACTTGCAGCGATTGTTTCATGTCAAAACTTATCAAATCCACCGCTATTGTTAGTTTTTTTACCTTATTTTCACGTATCTTGGGCATGATTCGCGACATGGTATTGATGAGCGTATTTGGCACAGGTGGCATGATGGATGCGTTTTTGGTAGCCTTCAAATTGCCCAATTTTTTGCGGCGGCTGTTCGCTGAAGGCGCTTTTGCCCAAGCTTTTGTCCCTGTACTATCCGATTATCAACACCAAGCCCAAAATAACGACATGACCGATAGCAAAAAAGCCTTGCTCGGCATTCAAATTCTTATCAGTCGGGTGGCAGGTACGTTATTGTTGATTTTATCAGGCTTAACCGCCGTGATAGTCATCTTCGCGCCCGCCGTGATTGCTGTGTTTGCGGTCGGTTATCTGCATGAGCCTAGCAAATTTGCAACGGCTGTTGAGCTGCTTCGTATCACTTTTCCTTATTTGTTATTTATCGCCATGACCGCGTTCGCTAGTAGTATTTTGCAAAGCGTGGGGCGGTTTGCCTTGCCTGCCTTTGCACCGGTGATTTTGAATGTGTGTATGATTGTGGGCGCGATTTGGGTAGCACCGCTGCTTGCCAAGCCAATTTTGGCGGTCGGTTATGCCGTTGCGGTGGCAGGTTTGCTGCAGCTATTGATTCAATTACCGCAATTGCACAGCCATCAGCTGCTCGTGATGCCAAAGGTTAGCTTTCGTCACCCCGGCGTGCGACGGATTTTAAAACTCATGCTCCCTGCGCTGTTTGGGGTATCGGTCACCCAAATCAATATGCTGGTCAACACGGTACTGGCTTCAACCATGATTGATGGTTCGGTCTCTTGGCTATATACCGCAGAGCGAATGAGTGAGCTGCCGCTAGGGCTGATTGGGGTGGCGATTGGTACGGTGATTTTGCCCATTCTATCCAAAAGTATCGCAAGCGATGACCATCAACAATTTAGACACACCCTAGATTGGGCGACGCGGCTGACGGTGTTGGTCGGCGTGCCTGCATCCATCGCGCTTGGCATGATTAGTAATGTGCTTATGATATCCCTGTTTGAACATGGGGAATTTGTACGGCAAGATGCCATGATGAGTGGGCTTGCGCTACAGTGCTTATCGGGTGGGATTTTGGCATTTATGCTAATTAAAATATTTGCCCCGGCTTTTTTTGCCCGTCATGACAGTCGCATCCCTGTCAAAGTCGGTGTGATTAGCGTGATTGCCAATGTCGTACTAAGCCTAATACTGGCTGGGTTATTTAAAAAGTGGCAAATCGCACCCCACGCCGGGCTAGGGCTTGCCAATACATTGGCGTCTTTTATCAATGCGGCGCTGTTATATTTTTATTTACATACCCAAGGTATTTATCGGTTTGGTGCGGCTTGGCGACGATTAGCGGTTATCTTTGCCATCGCAAATGGCGCAATGGGATTGGCACTTGCTGCTGGTATTCATTTTTTTCCCGTTACCGCGCATCAAGGTATTCGTATTGTTGCGCTATTAGCGCTGTGTGTGTTGGGCGCTGTGGTGTATGGCGCAGCGCTACTAATCGCTGGCTTTAGGCTATCAGAACTAAAACCGCATCATAGCGTTCAATAAATAATAGAAAATAAACAACGGACAACGGACGAAAAAAGCGGCTAAATAAAATTTATCTAGCCGCTTTTTTTAACTGAAGTTTTTAATTAATTTTTGTGAGTGATTTTTGCACGTGAGATTTTTTAACCGATTCAGGCATCAACCCACCAAGACATTAGCGCTTTATCGAATTTTGGCAGTCTTTATTATCACAAATTCCATATAGTACCAGCGAGTGCCCTGCTAGGGTAAAGCCAAAGTCTTTGGCGACTTTTTCTTGCAGCGCTTCGATTTCTTCATTGTGAAATTCAATGATTTTGCCGCATTGGTCACATACCAAGTGGTCATGGTGCTCATCTTTGGCGATTTCAAACACTGACAAGTTGTTTTCAAAATTGTGACGCTCGACAATTCCCGCTTGTTCAAACTGGGTTAGCACACGGTAAACAGTCGCAAGCCCCACGTCTTCGCCGTGCTCCATCAAGGCTTTATACACATCTTCTGCGCTCATATGATGGGATTCGGCTTTTTCTAATAATTCTAAAATTTTCAAACGCGGTAACGTGACTTTCAAACCGGCACGACGCAAATCTTGGTTGGTAAAAGACGACATAAAAATCCTCGCACCTATCAGGTGTCGCTTATAAACTAAAAATTATAACTATAATAACAAATTCGATAAAATCCCACAGTAAAAAAACGTGACATCACTGGCAAAAGCGCCCGTTGACAAATAAAGGGCGAATGCAGGCTAAAGACAAAGTACGCCAACCACCAGAACGCCAAATACCAAACCACCGCGGCGTTTTACACCCAAACATTAACTGTATGTAAAATAATTTAAATTTTGGGGTCAATAGGTAGGCAAAAAAACCCAAATCACGTATGATAAGTCGTAAATTTTATCGTTCACCATCTCAAAGCGGTTTGACAAATGACATCTATCACAACACTATCAAAAAAACTGGCAGTCCTGCCTTTGGTTGCCGTAATTAGCAGCGTCACCGTATTACCAGGTTGCTCATGGTTTAGCGTGTACAAAATCGATATCCCACAAGGCAAGCCGATTCATGAAGACAAATTAAGCCAAGTGCAAGTGGGTATGAATGCCAATCAAGTGCTATATATATTAGGTAGCCCAACCTTTAGAGACACCCTAAATCCGGTACGTTGGGATTACCTGTATGATTTTACGCCAGGTACTAACGCCAAACGCGCCAACAAGCCGGCGATTCATAACGCCCAACAATACGCCAAAATTTATTTTGACCAAAATGGTATTGTCACCAGCATTGAACGCCCAGCGGTGACTCAGTAAGTTTTTCTGACTAAAAAAGCCAATCATTGCCGTGATGCTGTGATTGGCTTTTTTTGTGCGCTACACAATAATACCGGCTCACACCCTCATCGGTTGGATTTTTTGGACAGTAATTTGCGTTTGTTTTGCGGGTCGATGGTCAAAGGACGATAGATTTCGATTCTATCGCCTGTGTTGATCGCACTTTGCCAGTCTAATTTATGGGAAAAAACACCGACACTATAGCTAAAAATCTGCGGATACTGCTGTTGCCAACCTGTGGCATTGACTGCATCAATCACGCGGCTATTATCGGCAAGTTGCAGGGTTAACCGCAACTGTGTTTGGCTATCGGGCGCAAAGGCTATATCAACAGTAATCATTTTGCCAGTCCTAGCACCCACCCCACCATCGCCAAAATCACCGCCAATGGCACAATAATACGCACCGCAATGCGCCAAAGGTTATATAAGCCTTCCGAGCTAAAATTCAATGATTTGCGCAAATGGCTGATTTTCATTTGCCAGCCTGCAAATACGGCTAGCCATACCGCCGTGACTAAACTAATCACGATAATCAGCTGATTGAGCCAAGCGGTTGGCACCATGGCTAGCGCAAGACTAAGCACTGCCAATACCACCAATGCCAAAAAATTAAATTGCTGTTGTTGCAAGCGTAGTGACACTTGATGGGTCAAGATATGCAGTAAATACGCCGCCCCTGCCAGCATCGCCAATGCATTCAGCACTGCCGCCATCGCGCTGTTTGGCGATAAAGTTATGGCAATCAGCGCACCCGCTAATAACTGAAAACTCCACACCGGTAATACATAGCGACTCGCGGATTCGCGTGCGTCATCGGCAGCCGTGTTGCTCATTGTGAGCATTTGGTGGGTGCGCGCATGCCAGTATAGTCCTGTACCTGCGCCAACACAGACTAGCGCCAACACGACCGCCCCTGCCCACTCCGTCAAGGACGTGGCTGTCATCTGCCACGCCACAAACCCACCCTGCATGACATTGACAACCAACGCGGCAACAGCAAAACCGACCGCCAACCAACCTGCCAAATGCTTGATAAAACTCAAACCAATTACTATCAGCACCATGATGGCTAGCAAGGCAGGCAAAGCAATATTGCTTACTAGCGGATGGATAATCTCGCCACTACTTGCCAGTAAATGCCCCACGACCGCCAGCAGCAGCACAATAGTCAGCCAACCAAACCCGCGCCAAACCGTTGACACGTCAGCTTCACGGGTCAACATGGGCAGACCGACCAGCGGAGAGGTACCACTACGATGCGCCAAACCAATCTCTGCAAACACTAATGGCAAGCCGACCAAGGTCATCGCCACCAACCACAACAACCAAAAATCAATCTGCCCAATGTAGTCACGGCTAAACCAAGTAAAAACCAGCAGCGGCAGCAAGCTTGCTATCAACATCGGCTGTAAACGATTAAATGGCATGGTGTTGGATTCCTTTGTAGCGGTAAGTTGTTATCATAAAATTGTTTGAGTCGCTAAAGTGATTTTAAAAAAATGACTTTGAAAAAAATGACTTAAAAAAAGCGACTTTGAAAAAACTGATTGTAAAAAAGTGATTTAAAATTAAACGCTGTAAAAACTAAATCGCCGCTATTTTAGCAAACCCACACCGTATGCAAAACCCACCAACGCAAAATCCACACAAACTTATCAAAAATAGCCGTCAAAATAAAAACCCTGCGTATCACAGGGCTTCTTTTATGGCTGCACATTATTGCTTCACATCAAAAAGCGCGGTTACACGTGCGGTAAAATCGCAGGCATCAAATCATGAAAGGTACGACCTGATGCGGTTTCACCAATGGCATGCATTTTCCACTCACCGTTATGACGATAAATTTTTGCCAAAATCAGCGCGGTATGACTGCCTTGGGCTGACAAATCATAACGGGCAACTTCACTATTATTGCTGGCATTTACCAAACGACAAAACGCATTATTGACCGTGGCAAAAGTTTGACCTGTAAAGCTATTGACAGTAAAAACCAAGGCTTGCACATGGTCAGGGATACGAGATAAATTGACATTAATCACTTCGTCATCACCATCACCAGCACCAGTGCGATTATCGCCTGTGTGTTGTATGCTACTGTCTTTTGACTGCAATTGTCCAAACCAAATCGCATCCACCATTTGTTTGTTGGCATCAAGCATGATACACGACGCATCCAAGTCAATGCTGCCGCCTGCGCTGCCACCACCACCGAACAAGCCACCCAAAAATCCACCTGATTTTTGCGGCGCAGCACCGACATCCCAACCCAGACCCATTTTGATTTGACTGAGTGCGCCACCTGCTTCTTTTTCTAACGAGATTTTTTGACCTTTCGATAAATTCACTGCCATGTTGGTTTCCTTATTTTATTTTTTTACTATTCTATCTAGCTATGTTTTAAGCTATGTTTTAAGAGGTTAATAACGGTTTAGCACAAATTGATTATAACAAACCGCCCAAAATACCTTCATTGCCACCGCGTCCGCCTGAGTTTGACCCCAGTAAACTTTGAATCCAGCCTTGGTAAGTATCACGGTTGCGCGAGCAAATCACTACTTTGCCCTGACCTGAGAACTTTAGTACCATGCCTTCGCCGCTCGTGACTGAATTGATGATATTGCCCAAAAAGCCTTTTTTCTGGCTGGTTGCCATTGATAGGCTATATTGCAGTCGGCTATCCCAGCATACCACGTGACCATTATCAATAATCACATCTTTATCAGTCGTGACATCAATCTCAAACAAAGAGCCAAACCCCGATACCACGAGCTGACCTTGACCTTGCGTTTGCATGACCATAAAGCCCCCCGTATCGCCAAATATAGCGCCGCCTAAATTGCGCTGTATATTGGCACGCAAATCAACGCCATTAGTCGCTGCCACAAAGGCACCGTCACTAAGCGTATACTGATTGGCACCGACGTCTAAGATTTGCATATCGCCATCAAGTGTGGGCGCGAGTAAGCAGTCACCCTCACCATTTACCGCTTCAATTTGCTGTTGAAAAATCGACTCGTCATTGGCAAATCGGCGCATCAAAGCTTGCATGATGCCGCCACGCATTTGACCTTTAAGCTCAAGATTTGACTCCATCATAACCATGGCATTGGATTCGCAATAAATCGAATCGCCTTTTTTGAGATTACAATGCAAAAATGGCTCAATCGTCCCAATCATACTAAACGTCGCTGCCATAGGTTAATGTATCCTTATAGACTAGGTGGCAAAAATGATGATAAAAGTAGCTAAGTTTGAAAAAGCCCTTAGGCTTAAAAAAGCGCTTAGGCTGAAAAAATGGTTATGCTGAAAAAAAGGGGCAAGCCGATGCCACCCCATTGTTAAAAAAATGTTAAAAATTTTAGCAAAAAATCTAAACAGCAACGCCATATGACGCAGCCAATGGCCCTAAACCACCAGCAAAACCTTGTCCAACCGCGCGGAATTTCCACTCGCCATTGTTCTTATAAAGCTCACCAAAAATCATTGCTGTCTCGGTGCTGCTGTCTTCTGACAAATCATAACGAGCCACTTCAGCGCCGCCTTGGGTATTCACGATGCGAATATAAGCGTTTGCTACTTGACCAAAGTTTTGGTTACGCGCTTGACCATCATAAATCACCGCACAAAATACTACTTTGCTCACATCGGCTGGGACTTTAGTTAAATCCACTTTGATGACTTCATCATCGCCATCGCCTTCACCAGTGCGGTTATCACCCGTATGCTCTACTGCGCCATCGGATGATTTTAGGTTGTTAAAGAAAATAAAATCTGCATCTGCCCGTACTTTACCCGACTCATTGACCAAAAACGCGACCGCGTCTAAGTCAAAGGCTTGCCCGTCAGTGGCACGTGGGTTCCAGCCAAGACCAACGGCCATGTTGGTTAAATTCGGTGCTTCCTTTGATAAATTAACATTACCACCTTTGGTTAAGCTAATTGCCATTGTTTTATCCTTTGTAATAAATTTTTGAAATCAAATAAGAAAATCGATGTCCGTTGTCATGCGCTGCGCCTTTCACGCTCAGACTACAAGTGCCTAGAACAAAAGCGCGCCCAGACTAAAATCGCCCAAAATAAAAGGCTCAAACACCATAAAAAATCGCCTAAAAAAACAAAACGTGAGCCGAAACCCACGTTTTAACTATACCTTTGGTGATAGAATTTGTCCACCATTCGGCTACATTAAGCTGTTATATTTATGTGTCAAAAGCTTAAGGGATATTAAGCTCAAGTCAGCATCCTACATACCGCTACGGTTACGCATGAGCCCCAGTCTTTTTAGCATCTTTTAGTGTTTCGTCAAGGCTTCTTCGCGCTTACGGTAGCTGATAGAGTTAATCACTGCCCATACGATAAAGGCAATCCCAATCAAACCCGTCACGATTTCTGGCACTTCGATATGCACAGTTGCCAATAGCATGATGACCGCCAACGCGCCAATCGCATAATGCGCACCATGCTCTAGATAAACAAACTCATCGAGCGTGCCTTTTTCTACCAAGAAAATGGTCATGGAGCGCACAAACATCGCACCAATGGCAAGGCCTAGCATGATGATAATCACGTCATTGGTAATGGCAAACGCGCCAATCACCCCATCAAAACTAAACGATGCATCGAGTACTTCAAGGTATAAAAAGCCTGCGATACCGCCTTTGGCAATCGCGCCCGCTACTTCTTTGCCCTCAATCACATCGGGGGTTGATTCATCATCATCACTCGCCCCTTCTAAAAGGCTTGATAACACATTGGTGGCTAGATAAATCAAAATACCAAATACCCCTGCGGTTAACACCACTGATTTTTTGGCGTCTTCCACCCAATATAAGGCGGTCATTAACAGTACCAATGCCACAAACACGCTCATGGCATCGACCTTGCCAAATCGTGCCAATTTACGCTCGAGCCATTCAAACCACATCACTTCTTTTTCATCAAAGATGAAGTTTAAAAAGACGAGCAACAAGAACATCCCACCAAATGCGGCAATCTCTGCATGATGCTCCATCAGTTTGGCAGAGTATTCTTTCGGGTTGTTGAGCGCCATGTTGATGACATCCATCATGCCCATATCGGCAGTCACTGCGACGATGACAATCGGGAATACCAGACGCATACCAAATACCGCGATGAGTATACCCACAGTTAAGAAAATCATTTTCCAAAACTTATCCCAGGTTTTGAGTACCGAGGCATTAACCACGGCATTGTCAAACGACAGTGAAATCTCCATCACTGCCAGAATCAAGGTGATAAATAACGCCGAGAGCATGGCACTGACACCACCATGTGAAAAACCCCACCACGCTGCAATTGCCAGCGCAATCGTGGTAAAGACAATATCAAAATAAAAATGTCTCATAACAATCCTACAAATTGAAAAAATTAACGGCTAATAAAGTCATCTAACGCGTAAGATGATTGGATGTGCCTATCTTACACAACTATTTGTTCAATCATACTACAAATGTGTTACCAAACAATTGATTGCACGCTTAAATCACGCATTATGGCAAATATTCGCCAACTTGGTGCATTTATGGGTACAATAGCCACTTTTAATTTTTTAAACCAAGTGCTAACTGCAAAATATTGGGGTCAGCCTATGTTTAAACCCTGTTTGGAAGCGTCGCGGTATGTTAGAAAACTTTATCACCCTTGTTCTGATTCTTACCCCCTTGGTGGTCGGGTTTTTGCTACCATTACCGCAACGATTTATGCCGCTGGTAGACAAGCTACTGACCAACTTGGTGTTTGTGATTTTAACCTTTATTGGTCTTTCGTTGTCGCAGATTCCTGACTTAGGCGCGCAGATTGGTTTTATTGGCACCAATGTGGCGGTATTGGCGATTTGTACCCTAGGGGCAGGTTTTATCAGTTTGCTGATATTTGATAGACTGCATCCTTGGCAACGTGCCCTTCCCCATGAGAATAGCCAAGCAGGTTTTAGCATCACAGGAAGCCTGGTTCAGTTGTGCTGTGTGGTGTTGGGTTTTGTACTGGGCAAATTGCTGCCAATAACGGATTTGCCGATTGATGGCATCATCAAGGGCTTGTTAATTTTGCTGATTTTATTGGTAGGTTTTCAGTTGTCGCATTCGGGGATGACGTTGCGGCAGGTATTGGTCAACAAACGCGGCGTACAAGCCTGTGTGATTTTTTGTCTGAGTGTGGCAGTCGGTGGTTTACTGTACGCGCTGATAATGCCTGATGTGACCTTCACCCAAGGCTTAGCGCTATCCTCTGGCTATGGCTGGTATTCGTTGTCGGGAATTATCATGACTGATGCGTATGGCGCAGTTTGGGGAAGTGTGGCATTGCTCAATGATTTGTTACGTGAGTTCACGGCGCTACTGTTTATCCCTATGCTGATTGGCAAATACCCCACCACGGCGGTGGGTTTGGGCGGGGTGACCACCATGGATTTTACCTTACCTATCATCCAAAGCTCAGGGGGGGAATGAAGTGGTACCGCTTGCGATGAGCTTTGGATTTTTGGTCAATATCATCTCACCAGTGTTAATGGTGGTATTTTCAAGTTTTGGCTAATCACACAATCAATACGCGCAAAACTCAACTTGTTGGTCGCCATATGGGCTGCGTACTGTCACATAATGCAGACCTTTCATGATAAGTTCAGTAAAAAAATTTGTTTGTTTTTCACTCACCATAAAAAACCCCGCTCATGTCATCACACGATCGGGGTCTTCGTATTCGCTAATACGATTATTTTCGCTAGTACGATTATTGGGCTAACGCAGGATAATCGGTATAGCCTTCTTGATCGCCACCATAAAAAGTGGCTGAGTTCGCTTTATTAAGCGGCGCATTTTGGTGAAAACGCTCAACCAAATCTGGATTTGCAATATAACTGCGACCAAAAGCTACCGCATCAATTAAGCCATCACGAATCAGCGCGTCTGCTTTTTCTGCGGTATAGCCACCAGCACCGATAAGCACGCCGTGATAAGCATCACGAATTTGGCGACGGAATTCTGCAGTAAAGGGTTTTCCACCTGCCCAGTCTGGCTCGGAGATATGTAAATAAGCTAGGTTGAAGCTATCAATCAGTTTGATGATTGCTAACGCATCGTCTTCGCTACCGGCATCCACGCCATTGAATTGACCCAGTGGCGAGATACGGATACCCACTTTATCACTGCCAATGGCGTTAGTGACTGCGGTTAAAATTTCTGTCAAAAAGCGCATACGGTTCTCTAAGCTACCACCGTATTCATCGCTGCGTTGGTTGACGCTCTCATACAAGAATTGATGAATCAAATAGCCGTGTGCACCGTGGATTTCAATAACATCCATGCCCGCTTCAATCGCATTACGCGCGGCGCTGGCAAAATCATCGACGGTTTGTTTGATTTCTGCGGTGGTCATCTCACGCGCTGGCGTGGCAGTCACACGGTATACTTTGCCTTCGTCATCTTTTAACGAGGTGCGTACCGCATCACCCAAATCCACGGTCGATGCTGATACAGGCGGCTGACCTTGTGGGCGTAAGCTATAATGCGATACTAGCCCCGTGTGCCATAGCTGCATAGCGATATGACCGCCTGCTTGGTGTACGCTATCAGCAATCATTTTCCAGCCTGCAATTTGTGCGTCACTAAAAACACCGGGCGCACCTGCGTAGCCTTTGGCATCGGCTGAGATATCAGTGGCTTCTGTGATAATCAAACCACTGCTAGCGCGCTGGGTATAATAGGTTGCCATGAGTGGCGTTGGCAAGCCACCAATATTTTTTGTTCCATTAGGTAAATCAGCACTACGCAGACGGGTCAATGGCGCCATAAAGACGCGGTTTGGCAAGCGCATCGCGCCCACGTTAATCGGTGATAGAAGAGCGGAGTAAGACATACATTCCTCGGGATTGTTGATTCATCTTTCGTTGAGTTATTGGACGCTGCTAGTTTCACGTCATGACAAACTTGATAAAAAAATTGTTGCAGCATCCTTGTTTATAAGGATTTTAGACCTATATACGTTGCTATCAAACTTCGTCACAGCGTAATTTTCACAGGTTAATCTGCTGTTAGAAGCTTGAGCAAAGACTACGTTTTAGCAAGCATTTGTTTTAAAAATCATTTGTTTTTAAAAAGCTTTTGCGAGTTTTAGACAAATTATTGCAATTGCTTTCACTATTTTATTCTATGATAGCGCTGTGTTTGAGCGTAACGTTTACTTAATAAGTGCCATGGTGCATTTTTACAAGTGGCAATGTATTAACAATAACAAATTCTTAAGGATCGGCATGAATAATTTCCAATATTACAACCCTGTGCGTATCGTATTTGGCGAAGGTCAAATCAAAGAACTCGCCAATCTTGTCCCTGATAATGCCCGCGTACTTATCACCTATGGTGGTAGCTCTGCCAAAAAAACCGGCACACTCGATGAGGTGAAAACCGCGCTACAAGGTAAACAGCGTGAAATCTTTGAATTTGGCGGTATTGAGCCAAATCCAGAATTTAATACCTTGATGAAAGCTGTCGATATGGTACACGCCAACAACATTGATTTTTTGCTCGCTGTCGGTGGTGGTTCAGTACTTGATGGCACCAAATTTGTTGCATTGACTGCCACCTTAGATGACGACAAAGACCATGAAAAAGCGTGGGAAGCATTAAAAGGATATACCCGTGATATTCAAAATGCGCTACCGCTCGGTACTGTATTGACTATTCCTGCAACAGGTTCAGAGATGAATTCAGGCGGCGTTATCAATCATAGTGAGCGTCATGCCAAATTGCCTTTTGGTAATCCGCTAGTATTCCCGCAGTTTTCGATTCTTGACCCTGCCAAAACCTTAACGCTACCTGAGCGTCAAGTGATGAATGGTGTAGGCGATGCGTTTGTGCATGTGATGGAGCAGTATCTGACTTACCCAGTCAATGCCAAAGTCCAAGATAGTTTCTCTGAAAGTCTGCTCAAAATCTTGATTGAAGAAGGCCGTGCCGTCAAAGCCAACCCTAACGACATGGAAACGCGTAAGAACATCATGTGGACAGCGACAATGGCACTCAATGGTCTCATTGGCACTGGCGTACCACAAGACTGGACCACCCATATGATTGGACATGAACTCACGTCCCTACACGGCATTGACCACGCCCGCACTTTGACCATTGTGTTGCCTGGGGTGATGCGTGAGCTCAAAGATAGCAAAAAAGACAAGTTACTACAGTACGCCAAAAACGTTTGGCATATCACTGAAGGCAACTCTAATCTAAGCGACGAGGATAAAATCGAACAAGCGATTGT
>Ga0224736_1075_pt1 | contig 22288 bp, 17 predicted proteins | sample IA12soil_MG_GH6A_FD_161628 | JGI IMG/M metagenome (GOLD analysis project Ga0224736, IMG submission 161628) | Enriched cells from agricultural soil in Iowa, United States - IA12soil_MG_GH6A(-) | ecosystem: Environmental > Terrestrial > Soil > Agricultural land | place: USA: Iowa | collected 2017-05-08
TGGCTCGATAATCACGAGGAATGAAAATAATTACCAGAAGCAGATGTTAAACCTTGGAAAAGGATAGAACATCTGCTTTTTATTTTACTTAATAGTTTCACACATCATTTTTATAAAAAAACACCGATATTCTATATTATTAATGATTTAGATTTTGTTGATTGGCAAGTGAACAGGATCCACTTTTGCTGCGACTTCAAAATGAAGGAGTTTTGATGAAGCTTATACGTGGCAATCCATTAAACAGCCATCCTATCAACACCTTTTAAGTAAGATTCTTAGAAGCAGGTTTTACAAAGCTATATTAGAAATTAAATAACGTTGAAAATAAATTTCTTTTTTTGTTTATTTTATAGGAGTTGGCATTGTTGTTAGAGATGTCCTTCGATTCCGTTTCAGCTAGTTTTTTCTCTAAGAGCTCAACGTGGGTGTTGAGGCGATTGATTTCATTTTCCAAGTCCTCAATCTCTTTTCTGTGGGTTAATAATTGGTAAGAAACAACCTTGTCGGCCTTCTCATTCAGTTTTTTTTCCAGATCATTCATTCTTTGAACGAGTATATCGGCAGTAGATTCCTTTAAAAGAATTGCTGTTTTTCCTTTTCGGACTTTATTTCGGGAGATAGTGACATCTTGCAGAAATGTTCCGTTTTGAATTTGCTTTTTAACCTGTTTCAAAACAGAAATATCTTCATCTTGAATATCATAATGTCCGAGTTCATTTCTGTTCATATCAAGGTCTAATTCTTTAATCCAGCGTTTTAATGTACTTTGTGAAATACCTAGTAGCTTTGCTGCAGTTGCCGTATTCAAGTGATTTCCCCCTTTTCATTCGGCTGATTGATATCGCAGGTACGTGAATTTTCCTGCTATTATCCAATTTCGATTACTATTAGCCATTTCTTTATAAGAGTTATTCTCCTTAAAAATTCAGATTCCTTTCCATGTGACAAAACAAGTATCTCTTCGGCAAAGAAAGTGTTCTTCCTACTAAATTCTTATGAAAATGTCGAACAGTGAAGGGGTGGAAAACAACCTTCCAGATGCAGTATCAGGCACCGCTAGTGGACTGTTGTCTTTATGTGGTGCCGGACACCTTTTGTGTTATACTACAAGAAAAGGTTTTGGTTGTATGTTTTTTTGTATTAGGGGTGAGTCAGGTTTGAAAGAGGATGTTCTTCAGTTGATCGAGTATGAAATTGCGCTTCTTGTCAGGCTAACAACAGCGCATAGTCCAAAGCTAGGGAGTTTGGACCGGTCCGAGTATTTATTGTTAAGTGAGCTAGAGAAAAAGAGCCCGTTAGCAATCAATGCGCTTGCAGATAAATTATTGCTGAATCTTTCTACTGCAAGTAGACAGGTTGCAGCTTTGGAATCTAAAAAATATATTAGACGATTTCCTGATTCACAAAATGGAAGAATCAGCCTTGTTGAATTGACGGATGAAGGGAAAGAAATTCTTCATAAGGTTCAGCAAGCGCGATACGCTGCCTATAAAGAAATGCTACATGATTGGTCCGAAGATCAGTTGAAACAATTGGAAGGGAACCTTTCTCGCTTAAATCAGGATTTTAAATCATGGCGTAAATAAAATGCTGTCTCCATTACGATGGACAGTATTTTTTTATTAATCCTTGTTATCCAAGGAAGATGTACGAATGAATGAGGAATTACCTCAATCCACAATATTATTTAGTAATTTTTTGGGGGAATGCTCGGAAAAGGTACTATTGATTCACGCGTACGACCATATGGGAACTACAGGAAGTGATAAATAAAAGATTGCAATTTTAGTTTTTAAAGTTGTATAATACATATTGCATAATACAAGTTATTGTACGTGTTGTGAATTTCCTTTAGTGGAAATTCTTTTTATTTGATTCTACAAAATATGCAGGACACTTTTCATCCTGCATTCTTTCCATAAGGCTACGTTGTAGACAAGGATTGATATATCTTCTAAACAACAAAGTCTTTCATCATTTATTTTCATGAAAGGAGGAAATGGAATGGAGCAAGAAAATACACCAAACTCAAAGGGAATTATGAAAATTCCTAGCTTTTTAATCATTTCTTTTTTGACCATTTTCGCCATTGGACCGCAATATTTTGCAAATTTGTCCTACACAATGAACCAAGAAATTGTTCAAAATGGCCTCAGTCTTGGGTCGCAACAATTACTTATTCCGTCAACACTTTCAAATATCGCTTTTGCACTTGGGGTTCCTCTCGGTCCCGTGATTACTAGAGCTCTTGGGGTAAGGAAAAATTACTTAACCTTTATATTACTGTTTCTATGTGGTTCGCTTATTAATCTTTTTGCACCTAATTTAGTGATCCTTGTGATAGGCCGAATCATTCAGAGTGTCAGTGCAGGAATTCTGTTTTTAACGATGCTGCCTGTCAGCTTAAAATCATTTCCTAATAATATCCGAAATACGTATTTATTCTTTATTATAACTGGATTATTCGGTGCTACAGCTGCAGGAGCATTTTTCGGTTCACTTTCATTAGATGTGGATGCATGGCGCTGGTTGTTTTTGTTAAATGTTATATCAGCATTGTTGTGCTTAATCATCGGATTTTTTGCATTGCCAAAAATAGTGGAAGAGCATGAGCATCCCCCAATTGATAAAACGGGTTTATTTTTATTGATTTTGCTTATGATAGTACTTTCCATTCCACTTTGCAACTTAATGAATAAAGGTTTTACCTCTTATTATGTTTGGCCTTTTTTGGTTATTGCAATGATAATATTAGTTTTATTTATATTAGTGGACGTAAAAGCAGAAACCCCAATTGTACCTTTTAGAACGTTGAAGGCAGCCAAACCAATTTCGGGAACTGTAATGGCGGTAGCATCACATATTTTACTTGTGTTAGCTCTTGCTGGGATTAACGGATTTTTACGGCATAATAAAGATCTTCCAGTTCATTATTTATTAATTTTCTATTGCTGTTTTTTTGTAGGAATCGTGTTTACAGCTATTTTTAAAACACTATTCTATGGTGCGTTAGGGGCTGGAAAATTAGGGATCATCGGCTCTCTAGCCGTTATGTTTGTCAGCTGGAAATGGAGAACGATGACACCTGCTGTTTCCTTGCCAGTGCTATACGTTGAAATCGCGCTTCTGGGAGCGGGTGTTAGTATGGTACTCGTTAGTGGTGCATTAGGGACAGCCTTTGCAGGAAACTTACATTTTGCATCAATGCGTTCAGGTACTCTGCATTCAATCCGGAACTTTACAGGGGCAGTGGTTACGCCAATTGTTGCCTGGTTTATTTCAACGCAAAATCATATTCAATATGAAAATATTAGAGGGCATTTAGGAGAATTTGACTCCGAAACGAATGCGGAACTTGTCAATTTGACTCGTCGATTCGTAAGTATGGGACTGCCTGTTAAGGATGCCCAAAGTATGACTTCATATGAATTAATAGCAAACACGAAAAAATCAGCCATTTTGATGGCATATCATAATCTTTTTACAATCATGTTTGGGGTCGGTGTAATTATGCTCGCCGCATCGATTGTTAAAATGGCGACAGGTAAAGGAATTGGGCTTGTAAAAAAAGAGAAGAAGGTTAAAAGGTCAGATAAAAAAATTACAGAACCAACTGCCTAAATGTTAAAAATAAATTTGACTTTGAGAGGAGAAAAGTTATGGCTCGTCGATTAATTTTGGCCAATATTATAGGAGTTATCGTAGTATTTCTGTTAGTAGCAGCAGGTGCTTATTTCTACTATGAACATGAGCATTATTTAAAAACAAATGATGCTGTCGTTTCTGCTGATATGATGCCAGTGGTAGCATCGAAATCCGGTGTCTTAACAGACTGGAGTGTATCAAATGGAGAAGATATTTCTAACAAGGAAAATGTAGGGAATATTTTTGATGGTAAAAATTCCGTTCCAGTTGATGCCAGAATGGATGGCAAAATTATTAAAAATGAAGCTAGAAAAAATCAATTAGTTCAAGCAGGACAGGTTCTTGCTCAAGAAGCAGATATGGACCATCTATACATTATTGCGAATATCAAGGAAACAGACTTAAAAGACATTGAAGAAGGCGATAGTGTGGATGTTTCGGTAGATGGCGACTCAGGAGTTGTATTTAAAGGCAATGTGGATGAAATTGGATATGCAACAAACTCTGTATTTTCTGTACTACCATCCGATTCAACCGGTAATTATACAAAAGTAACTCAAAAGGTCCCTGTGAAAATCTCTATCGATCAACCATCATCAAAAGTGCTGCCTGGTATGAACGCAGAAGTAAAAATTAAAAAATAGTTATCGGGTGTCAGGCACCCTCCGTGGACAGCGTCCATGAGTGGTGCCTGACACCTTATTTATTTTTTGTGATCTTTTTTTGTGATCTCGCTGCGGATATTTATGTCCTTTGAGAATTCGGTATTTTGTTTATTGTTGGGATACTTGTTTTTGCGTTCACGGTTATCATTTTTGTTTGTCATGTATGGCCCCCCTTTCCTTGTTTCTATATTTTGTGTAGAAAGGTAGGTTTTATAATGGAAGATTTTTATGTGTAAAAAAAGCACCAGGCATAAGAGAGAAGCCTGGTGCTTATTTATTTTGAAGTAAAGCAGTTTGTCTGTTTTTAAATGACTGATTAGCTCGCAACGTGTACTGCTGCCACTTGCTTACTATAATAATGGCTGGTAAAGCAATCTGTGGCGAGGATAATGGAAAATCTAAAATCCCGGTTAAGCCAAGAATCGGCAACGAGAATAGGAACCAGTCAAAAATACTTTTGCTGTGAATATATTTCAGCATTTTTAGAAATTGAAACATAAAGATAATGGTTATTCCAACAAATACAACCCCTGCAAGTATCCCGAAATCTGTAAAAAAGGCTAAGAAGATATTATGGGCATGTGCTGCCTGGTGTCCGGTTAGATTGAAATATTCGGTCGGAAATCCAAGTGGTGTCAAACCAAAACTAGGATATTCTTTAATTAAATTAATACTGTTTTTCCATATAAAGAGACGAGTTTCAAAATTTTGGAATATGTCATAACTTCTTGGAATAAAGCGGTATAGCCAAAATCCGTTCGCTATTAGAATGCTCGCGGTAAATAGCGACCATTTCCAACTCAATCTTAATAAAAATATCCCGAATAAAATTAGCATTACTCCGAACCCTGAACGTGATCCTGTCTCAATAATACCAGCAACAAGAAACACCAAGAAGGTACAATAAAGAACGATTCGCTTATAAACCTTCATTTTTATAGCTTTTAAAAGCTCGGCCAGTAAAAACCCCATTGCAAACACTAATAAAAAGGCTGAGTAATTAGGGTTATAGGCTGATCCATATAAACGTTTATGACTTAAAAAGCCTAATAATTCACTCCCAGTTAAATATCCGAACAGTTTATTGGTCCAGCCTGTTCGAAATAGCATCAAACAAAAGGTACCAAACAAGTACTGGTAAATGCCGCCAAATATAATCACCCAGCTAAAGTGTCTCATCTGAGTCACTTTATTCAGATTCATACTAAACAAATATACTCCATAAAAACCTATTATGCTTAGAGAAACGGAGAGATAGCTCCATTGCTGCTGCTGGATTGCTGCCCCAATCGTCGATAAAAAGAGAATAGAAAATAGTATGGTAATAATATTTAAAGGAATTTCTCTTGTTCCTTTTATTACCCGAAATATTTCCATAGCCCCGAGGGTAAACATATACAAAATTCCGATTGGCGGAAGGACTATTAGCAAAGCTAAAGCAGCCGCCAGTGGCTGTTCTCGAAAGTAATGGAATATTAAGTTCCTGATATTCTTCATAAAACTCCCCTTTCGTTAATAAAAGCACTAATTAGAGCAGTTTTATCAATCTATATAAATAACTGTTTAACGACGTACTATCGGCATTATTTTCTTCTTAAGTGGTTAAGAAAAAAGGGTTTTTTACCATGTATAAAATTAAGATGGCAATTTTCTTTACCCTTTTCTTTAACTTAGTTACTTTATAACGTTTTACTTAATTTCTGCTTAAGGAATTATTAAAAATAGATGAGAAAAGGAATCGGAATACTCAAAACAAATAGAAGACGGATATCCACGTCTATTTCCTTTTTTTCTCATATAAAATCCTTTATTCTTAAAGGAGATGTTCGTATGAGAGAGGGATACAACTTGAAGCAAATATATAGTGAAATAATTCAATTTCGTGGCTCGCATTATGATTTCGGCTTTTTTCAAGGAGAAAAACTAAGAGATTCTATTACGGTTAAAAATCGCGAGAATCAATGGAAGGTGCGAAAGCCTAGATTTACGGTTGAAGTAGAGGAAGTCAAACAAGCGATTACTAGATTTGCACCAGGAGTATGGGAGGAATTGCTTGGATTGCAAGCGGCCTTACAATGGCCAATGGAGCGCGTTCTGATGGAATTTGGGGGATACCGGTTAGATTATGTCCGTTCAGGATGTTCCATTTTAACGGGGGATTACTATTTAATTCGCAATTATGACTATCATCCGAAAACGTATGAAGGGAGATATGTCTTTTTCAAACCGACGGATCAAGGATACGCCAGTGTGGGACCAAGCCAGCGTGTGACTGGAAGAATGGATGGCATGAACGAAAAAGGATTAGCTCTTGGCTATAACTTTATGCATCGCAAGAATCCGGGAGATGGCTTTATATGTTGTATGATAGGGAGAATAATATTAGAAGCTTGTGCTAATGTTGACGACGCGGTCGCAATGTTAAAAGAAATACCGCATCGCCATTCCTTCAGTTATATTGTCTATGATGTCAGTGGAGAGACATATATAGTGGAAACCTCCCCGCGAAGGGTGGAAGTTCGCAGGTCAAATGCATGTACGAACCATTTTGAAATCATGACACAAGAGAATCGTAATCATTTGGTCGATTCTAAGCGAAGATTAGAAATTATGGTGAAAAACCGAGAAAATCTTGTGGATGCACAAGATGCATTTCGATTATTAAATGACGCTGACAAAGGAATCTTTTCAAAGTTATATGGCAGCTGGGCGGGAACCATCCATACATCTGCCTATTTGCCAAGGGAAATGAAGGCTTGGATTGCCTTGGGCGGTAATCAAGAGCCAATACAATTTGATTTTGCCCGATGGCTAAACGGAGAAAATTTGGGGTTAGATAAAATAAAAGGTGAAATAGATACGGACATACCATTTGTCCATATGGATGAAGGAGCTGATTGGTTTCGAAGGTGAGTTAGTGTACACATATAAGAACAAATAAGCAGTTTGTCTATTTGGAGTGCCAGCATCAAATATTATTCACCAATCTACCCAGTAGAAAATATGTTAGAAAAAACTGTTAATCTTTTATTAGGAGGGGAAAACATTGCTTGATCCCTTTCTAGTATAGGATTATTTTGGATAGTAAGTTGTCTTAATAACAAAAAGTTGCACAAAGGAAAAATTTATTTACAAGGCAAATAAATAGTGATATGATTTTGATATACAAATGATCGATATAAATTTTTTTAGACTAATTTTTGCGCGAGGGAAAATTATTTTTCCTCGTCCAAATAAGGAGGAGGAGCTACGGTGGGCATTCAACTTGAACGAACAAATGAAGAACGTGGATGGTTAAAAAGAAGTTCTAGTGTAAGTCTGGAAGAAGTAAACAATTCGGTGAAAATACCTAAAAAGGCAGGTACTTGGCGGAAATTTCTTGCCTTCGTTGGACCGGGATCATTGGTGGCTGTTGGATATGTTGACCCGGGCAACTGGGCAACCTCCATTGCTGGCGGTGCACGTTTCGGCTATACGTTGTTGTCTGTCATATTAATATCCAATTTAATGGCTATATTACTTCAAGCTTTATCAGCGAAACTCGGGGTTGTAACAGGAAGAGACTTGGCACAAGCGACTCGGGATGCAACAGGGAAAAAGACAGCGTTCTGTCTCTGGATATTATCTGAGCTTGCTATTATCGCAACGGATTTGGCAGAGGTCATCGGTTCGGCTATAGCCTTAAATTTATTATTTGGTATTCCTTTGTTAATCGGTATTTTAATTACTACTCTGGATGTAGTGCTCTTATTGCTGTTACAGCAGAAAGGATTCCGAATTATTGAGTCCATTGTGATTGTATTGATGACAACAATTTTTGCTGTTTTTGCATATGAAGTGATTATTTCCAAACCAGAAGTGTCCTCTTTATTAAGTGGCTATATACCAAAGCCGGAGATTGTAACGAATCCGCAAATGCTATTTATTTCACTAGGTATTTTAGGGGCGACTGTTATGCCTCATAATCTTTATTTACACTCTTCCATCGTCCAAACAAGGCAGTATAAACGCAATAGAGAGGGAAAGAGGGAGGCTCTTAAATTTTCATTATGGGATTCTGCTCTTTCGTTAACTGTAGCATTTTTGATTAACTCCGCTATCTTAATTCTTGGAGCAGCAGCATTCCATGGAAGTGGTGTAGATGTTTCGGAAATTGAAGCGGCTTATGAGATGCTGAGCCCGACTTTAGGTGTAGGGATTGCAAGTACCTTATTTGCTGTTGCACTGCTTGCATCCGGACAAAATTCAACCATTACTGGCACTCTGTCTGGACAAATCGTAATGGAAGGGTTTATGAATTTAAGAATCAGACCATGGCTGCGCCGCCTCATTACTAGATTATTAGCTGTTATACCGGCCTTTATTGTCACTTGGATAGCTGGCTCAAGAGGAACTGGGGAACTTCTTTTATGGAGTCAAGTGATTCTAAGCTTACAGCTCCCATTTGCGGTTGTACCATTGGTAGTGTTTACGAGTGACAAAAAGAAAATGGGTGAGTTTGCAAATAAAATGTGGGTAAAAGTTCTAGCTTGGCTATGCACAGCCGTCATTATTGTCTTGAATGTATTCTTGGTAGGTTATATCATCGTTACGGGTCATGATTTGGGATAACAAACAAAAGTGGCATGCACAATCTATTAAACTAGCTGTGCATGCCATTTTTCCATCCCGAATGTCACGTATCTACCGGTGATGTACAGTTAAGCACTGGTTGGGCTAGACATCAAGTGAAATGGAACTATCTCTGGTCTAACTTGGAAAGTGTAAGCAACATTGTTTCGGCACCGATTTTTACATCTTCCTTTGAGGTGAACTCCTTAGGATTGTGACTAATGCCGTCTTGGGAACGAACAAAAATCATTCCTATTGGAAAGCTGTCTTTAAATTGCATTCCATCATGACCAGCGCCACTTGGCAGAGAAATAACAGGAAAGCCAAGTTCAGCGATACTCTCTTGAATAGTTTCTTGAATGGTACTAGAACATAATACAGGAGCAATTTTTTGAAGTTCCACAATAGACATATGTATTCCGCGTTCTTCCACAACCTTTGATGCGTAGTCCCTGATTTCCTTTTCTAACTGGTCAAGTATTTCTTCGTTAATATCCCGAATGTCAATCGTGAATTCCACGCTTCCCGGAATGACATTAACACCACCTGGAGTAAGGGATAACGTCCCAACTGTTGCTACTGCATGTTCATATTTCTTAGCCAATTTCTCCGTTTCTGAAATAATCAAACTGGCAGCAACCAAAGGGTCCTTCCGTTGGTTCATTGGTGTTGCTCCAGCATGCTCTGCTTCACCTTTTAAAGAAAACTTCAGCCATAGTGGCCCAGCAATACCCGTTACAACTCCAACAGGAACATTCTCCTTCTCTAAAACTTTCCCTTGTTCGATATGTAATTCTAAGTAAAGCTTTATATTATCCATTTTAGCCTCTTGAATTTTGTTCGGATCATATCCATGCATCACCATGGCATCGTGTACAGATATGCCATTTGCATCTTTCCATTGTAAATGATCCGCTTTCAGATTACCTGCTACGGCTAGGCTTCCAATCATACCAAATCCAAATCTGGAACCTTCTTCATCTTTAAAAGCAATCACCTTTACCGGATGGTTTAATTTAATATTTTGTTCTTGAAGGGACTGTAACACCTCAATAGCTGTTAATACTCCAAGACTTCCATCAAATTTACCACCATTTGGTACTGTATCAATATGTGATCCCAATAGGATAGTGGGGAGATTATCTGCCCCAGGTAAAGTTCCTATTAAATTTCCGATAGAATCATAGGTAACTTGCAGTCCAGCTTCTTGCATGTAGTGTTTGACTTTTTCATACGCCTCTTTTTCAATGTCTGTATAAGCAAAACGGGTAACACCATTATCGGAAGTTTGCCCGATGAGTGAAAGTTCTTGAATTCTTGTCCAAAGACGATCGGAATTTACCATTAATCATTTCTCCCCTGCATTATTATACATTTATTATACATAATTATTAGTTTTATGAAACTCTAGGTTATTAATAACGAGTTAGGTTTTTTATGTAAAAAAAGATAGAAAAATTTAATTACTGGAAGTTTTAAAGGTAAAATAGGTATAGCAAATTATTTTAGAAAAGGGGAAGAATTTCCATGAACTTTTCGGGTAAAGTCGTAGTAGTTACAGGTGCAGGAAATGGGATTGGAAAGACGGTCGCCATTGAATATGCGAAGAAAGGTGCAAAAGTGGTAGTTGCGGAGGTAGAACGAGAAGCTGGACAGCGAACGTCTGATCAAATCAATCAAGATGGTGGCAATGCTATTTTTATCAAAACAGATGTAAGAAATCCTGAGGAAATTGAAGATTTATTTTCTGCTGCAGCCAGGGAATGTGGAAGCGTTGATATTGTCATTAATAATGCTGGTGTGTCCAGATGGAAGGACCCACTAGAGTTAACAGTGGAGGAGTGGGATGACATTATTAATACAAATCTTCGCAGTGTCTTCTTATGTACGCGTGAGGCAGCAAAATATATGAAAAACGGCGGTGCGGTCGTGAATATCGCGTCGACACGTGCTTTAATGTCTGAGCCTAATTCAGAAGGCTATGCAGCGACAAAAGGTGGTATTGTTGCACTAACACATGCTATGGCTGTTTCATTAGGTGAAAAAGGAATTCGTGTGAATGCAATCAGTCCGGGTTGGATAGAAACGAATAACTATGCGCAATTAAGGGCCGTTGATCATGCCCAGCACCCTGCAAAACGAGTTGGAAAACCATTAGATATTGCAAAAGGCTGCTTTTATTTAACAAATCCGGAAAATGACTTTGTCACTGGCCAAAATATTGTCATTGATGGTGGAATGACCATTAAGATGATTTATGAAGAATAAATTAAAAAAGTGAATGATCAAAAAATCTAGAGGATTGCATCTCTAGATTTTTTTTATAGAGATTAATAGTCAAATCAAAATTAATCGCAGACACTCTAATAATTTTTAATCTTATTGGAAGTAAAAGTTGTCAAATTGGTGTGTCTATTGTGAGTGAACCAATTGGCGGATTGTCCGTTTGTGGTGAAATTTAAAGTGCGAATTTCACTCGGTGCCCGACACCATATAGTGATTGTGAATGATGGCGTATTTTTTGAGAAACAATAGTTTTGTCAAAGTTTGTGCGACAAAGTTAGGTTTCCTTTTTGTTGAAGGTGGTGTTTTAGTGTCATAACATTATTAATGTACTATCTTAATGAAAGGAAGAGAGCGAATGGCTCAATCAAATATAAAAGTAGCGGTTCAAAAGTTTGGTAACTTTTTGAGCTCTATGGTTATGCCTAATATTTCTGCTTTCATTGCTTGGGGTCTGATTACAGCATTCTTTATTCCTACTGGTTTCACTCCAAATGAAAGCCTTGCCAAAATGGTTAGTCCGATACTTACCTATCTGTTGCCACTACTAATTGGTTATACAGGCGGTAAGCTCGTTCATGATCAACGTGGTGCCGTTGTCGGTGCAATTGCCACAATGGGGGTTATTGTAGGGGAACCGACAGTTCCAATGTTCCTTGGTGCAATGATCATGGGACCACTTGGCGGTTATGTAATCAAGAAATTCGATCAATTAATCGAAGGAAAAATTAAAGCCGGTTTTGAAATGCTTGTTAACAACTTCTCCGGTGGTATTTTAGGTGGGGCTTTAGCTATCCTCGCATTCTGGGCGATCGGTCCTGCGGTAAAGGTGTTAACAGGATGGCTGGTTAATGGTGTAGATTGGCTTGTAGCAACAAATCTTTTACCTTTAACAAGTATCATAATCGAACCTGCCAAAATCTTGTTCTTAAACAACGCTATTAATCATGGTGTATTATCACCAATTGGTATTGAACAAGCGAAAACTGCAGGTAAATCTGTTCTATTCTTACTTGAAGCAAATCCTGGACCAGGTATTGGTCTATTGTTAGCATATTGTATATTTGGAAAAGGAACAGCCAAAAGATCTGCACCAGGTGCTGCCCTTATTCAATTCTTTGGGGGTATTCATGAAATTTACTTCCCATATGTACTAATGCGTCCGATGTTATTCATCGCTGTTATCCTTGGTGGTATGAGTGGGGTATTAACATTAGTTCTTTTAGGCGGCGGTTTATTAGCTCCAGCATCACCAGGAAGTATTATTGCTGTTCTAGCAGTTACTCCACATAGTGCAGGCGCTTATATTGCTAACATTGCAGGGGTTCTTGTAGCGGCTATTGTATCCTTTGTTGTTTCAGCCTTTATTCTAAAAACAGGTAAACAAAAGGATGAAGATATTGAAGAAGCAGCAAGAAAAATGCAAGAAATGAAAGGCAAAAAAAGCTCTGTTGCAGGTGTATTTGCGGAAAACAACGGAAAAATGCCTGAGCACGTAAACAAGATTGTATTTGCTTGTGATGCAGGAATGGGATCCAGTGCAATGGGAGCATCCCTGCTTCGTAAAAAGGTAAAAGAAGCGGGATTAAATATAAATGTAACGAATACAGCTATTAGCAACTTACCTTCTGATGCACAAATTGTTGTGACGCAGGAAGAATTAACGCCTAGAGCGAAAAATAAACTTCCAAACGCTTATCATGTATCGGTAGATAATTTCTTATCAAGTCCGGAATATGATAAATTAATTGATCAGCTAAAAAATGGCGATACTAACGAATTAAACGAGGTTGTAGAGGACGCAGAAGCAAATGCTCCGAGTCCTGAAGATACGGCTGATAGCAATGACGGATTGTTATTAGAAAAAAATATCTTCCTAAATCAACAATTCGCAAATAAGGAAGAAGCAATTCGCTTTGCAGGTAGAGCATTAGTGGAATCTGGATACGTGAAGGAAAGCTATATTGAAGCAATGATTGCTCGCGATGCGATGACTTCTACGTATATGGGAAATGATGTAGCCATTCCACATGGTACAGAAGAAGCGAAAAAAGATGTTCTACAATCAGGTTTTACCGTATTGCAAGTACCAAATGGCGTTGATTTTGATGGCAATAAGGTACGCTTGATTTTCGGTATTGCGGGTAAGGATGGCACACATCTAGAAATCCTATCCGGAATCGCAGTAACTTGTTCCGATATGGAAAATATCGAGAAAATGGTTGCCGCCAAATCAGCAAAAGAAATTATGGATATTATCAACGACAAAAAATAATGACCTTACAGCATAGAAAAGCGCAGGTACCCTGTCGCTTTTCTATTCATTTGGGTGTCAGGCACCATTCATGGACAAATTGCGAAACTGTCCGCTTGGAGTGGACATCTAGTTAAAAAATAGATTTCCTGAAATGAGGGTGTGGAATGTTTATTACCTCAAGGGAAAAAGCAATCATCGAATTAATTATCAAAACATCCGGGAAACACACCGCTTTTTCTATTGCGACATTTTTAAATGTAAGTGTGCGAACGATTCAACGTGATTTAAAAACAATCGAAAAAATATTAGAATATTTCCACCTTCAATTAGTGAGAAAATCAAATGAAGGTTTGGTTATTGAAGGGAAAAATCAACAAATTTTTCGTTTAGTTCAGCATCTTACCGGCAGTCATCCTGTGGACCGAACACCTCAGGAAAGGAAACTGTTGTTGCTTTTAACATTGTTGAAAGATGTGGAATCCTTTAAAATTCAAGCTTTAGCAACAGAATTAGGAGTCAGTGTTACAACTTTGACTATCTATCTCGATGAATTAAAGGAGTGGCTGAAAAATTTTAATCTTGAACTCACCCGAAAACGTGGTGTTGGGGTTGAATTTCATGGAACAGAAGAAAATAAGCGCAAAGCACTAGCAAGTTACTTTTTGCTTTATTTTAATGAAGATATGATTGAAAGCTTATTTTTATTAGAAAAAGGAAAGAGCACACAGGAGAAAATTTTATATTATCTTGATCCAATGTATTTATTGGAAATAGACAGGATTGTAAATGATACGTTAATTAACCGTCACTCGCGGCTGGCTGACAGTGATTATATCGGACTAATTATCCAAATATGCATTACGGTGCAAAGGATAAAAGACGGTTTTCTAATGCAAAGTGAGAGCAGTTTTTTCAATGAACATTCAGAGGAATACATCCTGATGGAGAAAATTTGCCAGACGGTGGAAGAATCTCTGTCCCTTCAATTTACATATGCTGACATACGCTTTTTAGCATCTATTTTAAAAGGGTCCAAGCTACAGGAAGTAGAAACTGTTCCGTATGACAGTGTAGTGTTGGGGCAAATGATTAAAAATATGATCCAATATGTATCTACCCAACTTCATGTTGATTTAACAAGGGATTTTTCCCTGTTTCAGGGACTCGTTTCCCATCTGGAGCCGTCGCTTTTTCGAATTAAGCAGAATATGGGGCTATTCAACCCATTAACCGAAGAGATAAAACGAAAATACCCGGTTCTGTTTCTTGCCGTAAAAAATAGTGTTGTAAAAGAATTTAAAGATATTGAGGATTTTCCTGAGGATGAAATTGCTTTTATTGTACTTCATTTTGGATCTGCTCTGGTACTGCGGGAAGAAGAAATGAAGATTAAAGCAGTAGTGGTTTGTCCAACTGGTATTGGTACCTCGAAAATGCTTGCGAGCCGAATAAAGAAAGAGATACTGGAAATTGATTCGGTTGAAATTAAATCGATAAAGGAAATTCAAAGCCAGGAGAGCTTACAATCATTTGATGTCGTTATTTCCACCGTCCGGCTCCCATTTATTCGTACGGAATATATTTTGGTGAATCCTCTCTTAAGTGATGAAGATATATCTGCAATCAGAAGCTTTTTGCAAAAAAATATCGGGAACTTAACCAAAAATAAAAAATACACGGGTAAAACGGGTCCACTAGTATCAAGAAAAGCAAATCCAACACTATCGGACTTATTGCAAGAATTAAAGGATATTGAATCAAGTATCGAATCGATTATCCAGCATTTTCGTATCTATCGTAACCTCAGACAGGATGGATACAAAGATACGATGAGAGAAATGCTAAGAATTGCAGAAATGGAAAATCTCATTGGTAATGTTGAAAATGTAATGGAAACATTGCTAGATAGAGAAGAAAAAGGCGGTCTCGGAATCCCTGATACTGGAATGGGACTTTTCCATTGTCGGAGTAAACATGTGCATCAGCTCCTGTTTCAGATTTCCCATTTAGATAAGCCTTTTATGGTAAAAGGAATGGATGGGAATGAGATGCCCATGAAAAATCTTTTGCTAATGCTGGCTCCCGAGAATTTAAGCACGAGGGAACAAGAAATCATCAGTTTGCTTAGTACAAGTTTAATCGAATCAAAAGAATCTATCATGATTTTTTCATCAGGAAATGAAGATGCTGTTCGCGAAAAGCTGGAATCTATCTTTTTAGAGTATCTTCAAACAAATTGGATAAAGGAATGATTGAAATGAAACAAGTAGTACATTTTGGTGCTGGGAACATAGGAAGAGGATTTATTGGTGCTCTTTTTTCACAATCTGGTTATCATGTAACTTTTGTAGATATTGCCGATCAAGTTATTGATCAGTTGAATGAAAAAGGGCAATATCAGGTAAAATTAGCGACTGACGCGCAGGAATCCATGACCATTACAAATGTTTCTGGTTTAAATAATATGAAGCAAGAAAACGAAGTAGTCGAAGCTATTAAAAATGCAACCTTTTTAACTACCGCAATTGGTCCAACCATTCTGCCGAGAATTGCTCCTTTAATTGCAAAAGGTTTAGCAGAAAGAGTAAAATCAACGGATGAAAAATTGTATGTAATTGCCTGTGAAAATCAAATTTCAGCAACGGACTTGTTGAAGGGTTATATATTAGAAAGCCTTGATGAAGACACAAAAGCGACATTAGAAGGAAAAGTGTACTTTTTCAATTCTGCAGTAGACCGTATTGTACCGATTCAAAACAACAATGGTTCATTGGATGTATTGGTAGAACCATATTATGAATGGGTAGTGGAAACAACAGAAGATATTCCTCCTGTTGAGGGAATGAAAATTGTCGCGGATCTTGCTCCGTTTATTGAACGGAAACTATTTACAGTTAATACTGGTCATGCTGTCATTGCGTATCTTGGATACTTAGGCAATAAAGCCACTATTGATCAAACACTTGCAGATGAAGAAATAGAAAGACAAGTAAAAGCGACACTAGGCGAAACAGGTGCTTATTTGATTAAGCAATACGACTTAAGTTCAGAAGAACATCAACAATATATTGATAAGATTATTCATCGCTTTAAAAATACTTACTTAAATGATGCAGTAACAAGGGTGGGCCGCTCGCCAATCCGCAAGCTTGGACCAAACGACCGCCTTGTCCGCCCGGCAACGGAAGCTCAGAAAGCAGGGCTTTCCTACACAAATCTTGCCAGAGCAATTGCCTCTGCATTGCTCTTTGATTTTAAGGAAGATGAAGAAGCTGTAAAATTACAACAAATGATTAGCGAATATGGTGTTCAGCACGCATTGAAAGAAGTAAGCGGGCTTGCTGAAAATAATGAGATTACGAAAGAAGTTTTACGTCATTACGAACAGTTGAAAAAGTAATATTTTTGTCAGGACACATGGGGATTCATTTCTTCATGTGTTTTTGTATTCTATGAACCTGGGAGGTGTGGGAATTTCTGATTTCCATTCCCCGATAAAACTATTTAATCCTATCCAACAAATATCCACCTTTAAATTTCCTTGGTTCATAAGAAATAATAAAAGCTCTCGGTTCAAAATGTTCAATCGTAGCGAATAATTCGTTTTCTCTATTTCTTTTAGTTAAGATTTCTAATCTATACCTTTCACTGTCTCGTCCTTCACCGGAATAAACCGTAACACCGAATCCATTTCGACGTAATGTATCTATGAGATCGTTGTTTTTCGATTGTGTATTTACAGTAACATTAATAAATCCTATTGCCAGTTTCTGTTCAATTTTCGTTCCAAGTATAATTCCGATGCCAAAACCAACGGAATAGACAACCATGGCAAGGAGGTTTTTATCCCCGCCAAAAACCAAGGAAAGCCCGAATACATATATCAACATTTCTACAATCCCAAGTATGGACGCCAATATGGTGACATTTTTCACAAGAAAAATGGTTCGCAGTGTGTAGATAGGGACATATATCAGTTGCAACAGTAATATTAAGAAGATATTTAACAATGATTTACACCTCTGTTTTAATGGGTCTCCTATTGTTCTTTTCCTTTCTCAGCTCTTTTATTCCTCTACCCATTAAAACAAGTATAAAAACGTATCGGAAAAAAGTAGGACCTCACCTAGGAGGTCATCTTTATAAGTCTTAATCAAACTCTTGCTGTCTTGAAAGTATCGAGTAGTAACGTATCACAAAATCATAAAATAATTTTTCCGAAGGCGATAAGTCACGGTTTTTTGGGCTAATGATTCCGACGGTTCTCCGAATTTCAGGCTGTGTAACTCGTTTCACTAATGTATCATTAGGGATATTATCCAAAAGAGTGATTTCTGGTAATAATGTAACTGCCATCCCCGATGAAACTAAGCCTTTAATGGCATCTAAATCTTCTCCTTCATAAGGTATTTTCGGCCGAAAACCTGATTGGAGGCATGCATCCTCTGCAATTTTACGAAGAATATATCCTTTTGGAAAGAAGACAAATGATTCATTTTCTAACTGGCGTAGGACGATGCTTTCTGCGGCTGCCAAAGGATGCTCTTTGGGTAATAGAGCGACAAAATACTCCATAAATAAAATGTCAGTATGGATATCAGGATCATGGGTTGGGACAGGACCGATAAAGGCAAGGTCAATTTCTCTTCTTTTAATTCCCTCTATTAAATAATCATACGAACCCTGTCTTAAATGAAAACGGACATCTTGATGCTCTTTTTTAAAAGCGTTAATAATCTGCGGTAGTGTATTACTAGCTAAACTTGAGGGGAAACCGATTCTGATGGAGCCTCGTTCTGGATCCAAATATTCATTAATTAATTGTTTAGCATCACCAAGAGCATTAATCGCAATGGAAGCTTTTTCTGCGAACATTCTTCCAATATAGGTTAATTTGATATTTCTCCCTTCCCTTTCAAAAAGCTGAACTCCTAGCTCCTCTTCTAAATTGGAAATTTGCCTGCTTACTGCGGATTGTGCAATGTGTAAGTTATCTGCTGCAAGAGACATATGCTCTTTTCTGGCAACCTCTAAAAAGTATAGCAATTGTCTTAATTCCATAAGTTTCCCTTCTATCTCGATTTGATATAAATTATATGTTAATTATATATTGTTAATATGATTAATTAAATATATTATAGTAATATAGAAATAAAAGCCCTTTCATTATGAAAAGACCAGTATTTTATCCCTCTCTACGTGAAAACTAGTGTAAAGGAGAATCACAGCATGAAAAAACTCAGCTTAGGTTGGCAAATTCTAATTGGACTTGCTCTTGGTATTGTAATTGGGGCAATTTTTTTTGAGAATCCAACTTTACCAAAGATATTAAAGCCAGTTGGCGATATATTTCTTCGATTAATTAAAATGATTGTGGTACCGATCGTTGTATCAAGTTTGATCATTGGGGTATCCGGTGTCGGAGATATGAAGTCTCTTGGGAAAATCGGGGGAAAAACCATTCTCTATTTTGAAATAATTACAACAATTGCGATAGTTGTAGGTTTACTTGCTGCAAACATCTTTCATCCAGGTACAGGAGTAGATAGAACTCATTTAGCAAAAACAGATATTTCTAGTTATGTAAGCACAACAGAATCGACCAAGAGTCATTCTTTCATAGATACTATTGTTAATATTGTACCTGCAAACCCAATTCAGGCTCTAGCAAATGGCGATATGTTAGCAATCATCTTTTTCTCTGTTCTTTTTGGATTAGGAGTTGCTGCTATTGGGGAAAGAGGAAAACCTGTCATAGACTTCTTTAAAGGTGTGGCAGATTCGATGTTCTACGTAACGAACCAGGTAATGAAAGTAGCGCCAATCGGTGTATTTGCCTTAATTGGTGTTACAGTATCGACATTCGGGCTATCGTCCTTATTCCCGCTTGTTAAATTAGTTGCCGTTGTGTACGGTTCTATGATCTTTTTCATTATAGTCGTATTGGGAATCGTAGCCAGAATTGCAAAAGTCAACATCTTTAAGTTTTTACGATATTTAAAAGATGAGTTAATCTTGGGCTACTCCACATCAAGTTCTGAAACAGTACTTCCAAGAATTATGGAGAAAATGGAGAAGCTTGGATGTCCAAAAGCCATTACATCGTTTGTAATCCCGGCTGGGTATTCATTTAACCTAGATGGATCCACGCTTTATCAATCCATTGCTGCTCTATTTATCGCCCAAATTTATGGAATTCATATGAGTATTGGACACCAAATCACACTGGTACTGGTCTTGATGATTACTTCTAAAGGAATTGCGGGCGTTCCAGGAGTTTCATTCGTCGTACTGCTTGCAACATTAGGAAGTGTTGGTCTCCCTGTTGAAGGCCTCGCATTAATTGCAGGAATTGACCGAATTCTGGACATGGCTCGTACAGCAGTTAATATAGTAGGGAACTCCCTTGCAGCGATTGTCATCTCAAAATGGGAAGGGCATAAAGTTTTAGATAAAGTGGAAAGTCAGGTGGAATAAAGCAACTGGTCTTTCGTACCCAATAAAAAGCATTTGGTGGGATGAAGGATAGGTTCCTCATCCCGGTATAAAAAGTTGAAACGCTTGGAGTAGTGCATTATTCCAAGCGTTTTATAATGGAATAAAGGACTTAAAATAGTTCTGAAAACGAATTGGATATTAAATGGGAATACTTCTTCGTTTGATTAGGGATAATATTACTTGATAACGGTTTAAAATTTATCCCGCGAGGTAGAAATGTTGAAAAAGTCCTTCCCAAATCAATTGCGCCGCCCAAAGGCTTATCTTTCTCCATTCTTAGTAAATTATATTGTAGAACGTAATCCTTGGAATATTGTTTGGTGGTCTGCCGCCTTTCCAGGTGCTGGTCATATGCTTCTGTGCAAATATTTTTCTGGGATATTGCTGATGTTTTGGGAGATTGTTATTAACGTCAAGGCCCATATCAATGAGGCTATATACTATTCTATGATTGGAAAGTTCGAGCTTGCTAAAATGACGATTGATACCAGGTGGTTTCTTCTATATTCCGCTGTTTTTGTCTTTGCTATGTGGGATTGTTACAGTATCACAATTGATTTAAATAAATATGCTCGATTAGCTAATCGTTCCGAATCGAGAATTAGGCCATTTAAAATTAGTGCAATAGAAGTAAATTTCCTTGATTATCGAAATCCATGGAATGGGGCTTTTTGGTCCTTTTTTAGTCCAGGATTAGGTTCCATTTATAGCAATAGGCTTCCAACAGGTTTTTTTATTCTCATTTGTTTTATTTTTACGGCGTATAAATCGAATGTATTACCTGCTATTCAATTGACGTTTTTAGGAAAGACAGAACTGGCAGGTTCTATCATTGATATTCAATGGTTTTTAAATTTGCCATCCATTTTACTTTTTAGTATAAGCAGTTCTTATGAAGATATATTCATTACCAATAAATTATTCAAACTAGAACAATCCAGATTTTTAAAGGAGAATTATCAGCCGGAACATTTTAAAATGCCCCAAAAGACTAAAAAGAGGGATTTTATGCATATCATTTCAACCTTTCGACATAATGCCTTATTAGAACTTGCATTGAGTGATTTGGAACTACGGGGAATACCAAGGGAAAATATTTTCGTTGCTTCTTTAGAAAAATTCTCCCCGAAATTTCATAAGGTTCGAAAAAATCATAAGGAAGGTGCCAGTAAATACGAATTGTCGTTTTTCTTGGGAGCTATTTTTATGCTTCTTGGTGGTATATATGGCTTTATATGGACTTGGGGCCCTATTCTATGGTCACTGATTGGATTGATATTCGGAGCCCTTTTAGGTGTTATTATTTCCCTTATTATTTATCGAAGCAAATGGTTTCAAAAGGAGATGCCTACAGAGGTTGTTCTGATCATAGAATGTGAAACTAATCAATCAGAGCTTGTTGAAGGAATCTTATGGGACCACAACGCACTTGGTGTAACGAAAACATCGTGACTCGGCATACTGCCGGGTTTTTCTTCTATATGTACATATTACTTTGAAAAAATAAAGGCTTTATTTGTTAGGTAAACGATAGTATAGTACAACTAATAAATTTTGAAGGAGTGTATTATTTTGTTTCTCAAACTGACCAAAGAACAAAGGCAAATGATGATAGCAGATATTCAAGACTTTTTTTTACAAGAAAGAGATGAAGAAATAACAGAGTTTGCAGCTGAATCTGTATTAAACTTCTTTAAAGAGTCACTTGCACCGCATTTTTATAATGCTGCTATTCAAGACGCTAAACATGTAGTTGAGCAACAGTTTTTATCGCTGGAAGAGGAAATTGTAACACTCGAGCGACCGGTAAGGAAATAGCAAGGTATTCGTTTGAATGACCAGATTGGGAAGTATTTGCTTGAAGATGTCTTTCATAAGTTGGATGAAGGACAGGGTGGCGAAAAAACTTGGTCGAGATGACCTTTAGAAGGTTTCAAAAGACCAACAGGGGACCAAATCCGGACCCAAGTGTCCTTTAGAAGGTTTCAAAAGGCCAACAGGGGGGCAAATCCTGACCCAAATGGACCTTCATAAGCGGGATGAAGGACAATGAGGCGGAAAAACTGAGTCAGGATGACCTTCATAAGTAGGATGAAGGACAGTGCGACGGAAAAACTAAGTCAAGATGACCTTCATGAGTGGGATGAAGGACAATGAGGCGGAAAAACTTGGTTGAGATGACCTTCATAAGCGGGATGAAGGACATTGAGGCGGAAAAACTTGGTCGAGATGACCTTCATGAGTGGGATGAAGGACATTGAGGCGGAAAAACTTGGTTGAGATGACCTTCATAAGCGAGATGAAGGACAATGAGGCGAAAAAATTA
>Ga0224736_1077_pt1 | contig 21286 bp, 16 predicted proteins | sample IA12soil_MG_GH6A_FD_161628 | JGI IMG/M metagenome (GOLD analysis project Ga0224736, IMG submission 161628) | Enriched cells from agricultural soil in Iowa, United States - IA12soil_MG_GH6A(-) | ecosystem: Environmental > Terrestrial > Soil > Agricultural land | place: USA: Iowa | collected 2017-05-08
ATCAAGCTCGGTGATTTTATTTCAAGTATTATCACTTTAATTCAATCATTAGCAGTTACAAAAGGTGTTATTTTAGAAGACAAAGTGAATGAAAATCCTTCTATTGTTACAGATAAAGATCAGCTTAAGCAAGCAATGGTGAATTTTATTAAAAATGCTATTGAGGCCACACCGCAGGGAGGAGCGGTGTCTGTAAACCTAAAGCGGATAAATAACTTTGTGTATATTGTAATATCTGATACAGGAAAAGGAATGACGAATGAGCAGCTTACCAGAATAGGGACTATATTTTACACAACAAAGGACAAGGGAACTGGCCTTGGTACAGCTGTCTCTATTAGAATCATTGAAACTATGAACGGGAAAGTTACGTATGAGAGTGAACTGAATGTTGGTACAAGGGTAACGATTCAATTGCCGATAGTTGAAGAGGGGAAACTAAATTCATTTTAAAAGAAAGAGGAGTTGCTTCGACTCCTCTTTAAAAATAGAATTTAGTCTTTTTTTACTAAGGTAAGTGACCACATATTTCCGTCTTTCCATACTCTGTTTGTTGTCCTATACCGTGAACTCCTGTGTCGGGAAGTGCGACGTTGGGATGTACTGCGTCGTGACCAACCAGAAGTCCTGTGCCTAGAAGTACGGCGTTGTGACCAACTGGAAGTACGGCGAGAAGTTCTCCGGGAAGTCCAGCGAGAAGTTCTCCGGGAAGTACGGCGAGATCTTCTAGATCTGCGCCTTGAGCTTGGATCCTGTAACATAAAATCAATTAAACCAGAGATATTGCCACTTTCAACAGCTCGTCGAATATCTCTAGAAGAAAAATTACTCATGGTTAACCTCCTTTAAGCATTGAAAGATTTGAAACCCTTTTTATGCTAGAAAGATTCCTTATATCATCTTCCATTGCTATATGGTACGTGTATCCCACAAAAATGTATGAGACATTCGTGTATATTTTGAAAAAAAATAGATAAATGATTCAAGTGTCAATGCCTGCTTTTTTTTCATAACAATAAATAAGGAGAGCGTAAGCGCCGAAAACACAGAAGTTTCGTTAATCACGATGCTGTTTGCGCTTGTAATGTAGAAAGGCAGGTGTTCGTTTGTGGAAATAAATGGGGGAATGATTGATTATTATTTATATATTCATCCTTTAGACTTAAGGGATTTAAAATTGGATATTTGGAATGATGAGCCTGTTCAAGGGAAACTTACCATTAAGCAAAAAAAATTCGATATTGATGTTGTATATAGGGGTTCACATATACGAAAGTTTCCCAAAAAATCCTATCATATCTCTTTTTATAAACCTACTAATTATCAAGGGAAAAAGGAAATTCATCTAAATGCGGAATATAAGGATCCTTCTATGATAAGAAATAAACTATCCCTCGACTTCTTCGCTGATATAGGTGTTCTATCTCCAGTGTCCCAATACATTTTTCTCCATTTAAATGGCCGAAAAGAAGGAATTTATCTGGAATTAGAATCTGTAGATGAACATTTTTTGAAAAGAAGAGGCCTTCCAGATGGGTCCATTTTTTATGCAGTAGATGGAGATGCGAATTTTTCACTTATAAGCGAATTAGATGATGAAACAAAAAAATCATTATTATTAGGGTATGAGAAGAAATATGGCAGGAACAGTGATGATCATCATCTTCAAGAATTTATTTTTATCATTAATACTTTATTAAAGGATGAGTTTGAGAAGGAAATCGTTCATCATTTGGATGTTGAGAAATATTTAAGATGGCTGGCTGGCGTTGTTCTTACTCAAAATTATGATGGTTTTGTTCATAATTATGCATTGTATAGAAATGGAGCTACAGGATTGTTTGAAATTATTCCATGGGATTATGATGCAACATGGGGAAGAGATGTAAATGGAAGATATATGGAGGAAAATTATGTTCGAATTGAGGGTTTTAATACGTTAACAGCTCGTTTATTAGATGTAGATTCCTTTAGAAAGAAATATCAATCATTGTTATTGGAGTTTTTATCTAATCAATTTACCGTGGATTATATGAGGCCAAAAGTGGAACAGTTATTTAATTTGCTTAATCCCTACATTTTAATGGATCCGTATAAAAAAGAACACTACGACAAGTTTAAAAAAGAACCAGAGCTTATAATCAAGTTTATCGAATTAAGAAACAACTATTTAAGATCAAAAATAAATAAACTTGACTAAAAAGCGTTCGTCCGCATTTCATTATATCTTTCTTTCATTAAATAATGGTCAACATTCCATATAGGCGAAAGCTGAATTTTTAAGAAATAGTTATTTATCCCGTTTCAAGAATTTAATAGACACGTATATATACAGTATGAATAACCCTAATGGATAAATGATAAGGAGGATAAAAATGGAGAGTAGCAATATGAATTATTCAAATCGGTCTCAACCTACCTTAAAAATACCCTACTCATTATTAGGTAAAAATATAACCGTTTATCGAGGCGGACCTGAATCCAAAACTGGAAAACTTATGGATGTAAAACAAGATTATCTTGTAATCTACTCAGATAATAAAATCATTTATTATCAAGCGGAACATATTAAAAGCATTACAGAGGACTCAAAAACAAATGCAATGCAAACGAATAGTGTCGAGGAAGAGGAGCCTTTTTTCTATCAAGGAGATAACTTCATCAGTTTATTAAAAAATTTTTTAAATAGAAAGATTCAAATAGACCAAGGTGGTCCCGATTCAAAACAAGGAACTCTTCTGCAACTAGGTAGTGATTTTTTAGTTCTTAGTACGGAAGATGATGGGGTTATCTATTATAACTTACATCATATTAAAAGTATTATTGAGCTAGAAAAGAATCTTAATAATATAGGGGCAGATACAGAGGAGTCATCATCTTATTGGCAGAATGAAGAAAGTGCAGAAGAAATGATGTCAAATATCCTTATGGGATCCGATTTTCATCATCTTTGCTCGCTAATGTCTCATAAATGGGTATCGGTTAATCGAAAAGGACCTGAGGCATTAGAAGGGATACTTGTTGATAGCTCTGATGGATTCTTTACTTTAGCGAATAATCAAGAATTATACCGTATTCATCCATTTCATGTAAGAAACATAAGCATTGGACCTAAAGGAGCCATGAAACAACAACAGCAGCAAAATAATAATAATCAAGAGCAAATGGAAAACAATCAGGCTGAGTCAAGCAGTAATGGAAATTATCTTGATGCATCTTCACGTACCGGCCAGCAACAAACTACTAGTGGAAATAGAGGAACGTCAAGAAGAACATCGCGAAGAACATCCAGTAGTTCATCTAGTAGAACATCGAGAGGAACATCGCGAAGAACATCGCGAGGAACATCGCGAAGAACATCGAGAGGAACATCGCGAAGAACATCGAGTGGAACATCGCGAAGAACATCGAGGGGAGCATCGCGAAGAACAACCAGAAGAACATCCAGGGGAAGAAATACTTCTAGAAGACGCCATCGTCGTTCAAACAGTAGTTTCCGTACCAGAAGACGTCGCCGAACCAGCAGTAGCCCTCAAAGAACAGGAAGAAGACTTGAATCCATTATCAGGGCTGTTAATTTTGATTGGAGACCTATGTCATAATAATAGAAATTGTGCAGACCTGGGATAGGATGAGTGCATATTTTAAATGCAAAAATGACCCTGATTAGTCGGCATGTGCAATAGCTATATAAGTATGCACTCATTCTTACAGAACAACTACGATTTTGAAAGGAGGTCCAGTAGATGGGATAACTAGCTTTCTTGGTCAAGAAGTGGAGATTGAGATTTCGGGAAAAACATTTATTTCGGGGATATTAATTGATGTAGGCTTAGACATCCTTGTAATTTATGATGGCAAGCAATATCTGTATATACCCTTAATCCATGTGCATTGCATCAAAGAAAAGCTTGAAAAAGAAATTACGGAAGATCCTCCCGATACCTTACTTATTTTTAATGAATCGGAACCCATTTCCTATCGAAAAACGTTAAACCATTCAAAAGGGCAATTTCTTGAGTTATTTATAACCGGTAACAGATCCATCCACGGCTATATAACCAGTGTTTTAAATGACTATATCGTGTTTTATTCCCCTGTCTATAAAACAGTATTTATATCCATGCAGCATGTAAAGTGGTTTACACCTTATTCCCATCAATTAACTCCTTATACTTTAGAAAATAAAGATCTTCCTGTAGTTCCAACCAATTTTCCATTAGCACGTTCATTTGAAGAACAATTAAAAAAATATGAGGGAAAATTACTCGTATTTGATTTAGGAGATAATCCAGATAAGGTTGGTTTAGTAAAGCAGGTTTCTAATAATATTATTGAATTAATAACTGCAAATGGACAAAAAGTATTCTGGAAGTTTATTCATATGAAAACGGTTCATATTCCATAGATAATTAGAAAAGACACATAAAAGAGACCTTAGTTTTTAGCAAACTAAGGTTATTTATATTCGAAAACTTGATATTATGAAAGATTATAGTACTCTTTAAACCACTTTACGAAATTTCTTAAGCCATCCTCAATATTCGTTTTGGGTCGATAGTCAATGAACTTAACAATATCCTCTATATCTGCAAATGTTTCTTGAACATCTCCAGGTTGGATAGGTAGGAAGTTTTTAATCGCTTTCATACCGATTTGATCCTCAAGTACTTGGATAAAATAATGAAGCTGTACAGGTTGATGGTTCCCTATATTAAAAATTTTATAGGGAGGGGAAATGTCAATTGGAGGGCTTTTCTTTATTAAGCGGTATATCGATTCTATTACGTCATCTATATAGGTGAAATCCCTTCTCATATTTCCATAGTTAAATAAGTTTAATGGCTCTTGTTTAATAATAGCATTGGAAAATGTAAAATAAGCCATGTCTGGTCTTCCCCACGGACCATAAACGGTGAAAAATCGTAAACCGGTTGTCGGAAGGCTATACAAGTGACTATACGTATGTGCCATTAGTTCATTTGCTTTTTTTTTTTTTTTTTTAATGCTAATAGGGTGATCTACACGATCGCTTACAGAAAATGGGACTTGTTTGTTGCTTCCATAAACGGAACTGGAAGATGCATAAATCAAATGCTTGATTTGATGCTGTTTACAGCAATCTAATATATTGGCAAAACCAACAAGATTGGATTGAATATACGCGTGAGGGTTTTCTAAACTGTACCTAACACCTGCTTGAGCAGCTAGATGTATAACCTCTTCTATTTCATATTGATTAAAAAGACTATCCAATAATTCAAGATTTTCGACAGATCCTTTAATAAAGGTAAAATGCTTATCTTTTTTTAGTATTTCAAGTCGGTTATATTTTAAGGTTTGATCATAGTAATCATTTAGGTTATCAATACCTAGAACTTTATATCCCTCATATAATAAACGCAAAGATAAATGAAAACCGATAAAACCTGCGCATCCAGTAACGAATATATATTTTTCATTCTGCTGCTGTATCATAGAGAACTCCTTTATTAATGTATTAAGTAAACTTAATCAGAGGCCCCCCTCCCTGAATGAATATAGAACAAAGGCTTAGAACAAATTTACTGTTTTAAGCCTTTGTGCATTACAGATGGTTTGCCCAAAAACCAATTAATATCTAATTCTTCAAGGCTTTACTGCAAATCAAATGAGAAAGAATGTGCATGGATAGCTTAAAAATTTGTATTGCCGACCCCAAAATAACGGTATCCCAATTTCATCATATTAGAAGGACTAAGAGCATTTCTTCCATCAAATAAGAGTGGATTAGATATTATTGATTTCGCACATTCCCAATCGATATCCAAAATCTCTTGCCATTCGGTTAAAAGAAGAACTGCATCAGCATCTTCAAGTGCTTGAAGAGGGGTTGGTGTATAAGTAACAGTAGGATAAATTTTCTTAACATGTTCGGATCCTTGGGGATCATAAGCAGTAACAGAAGCTTTGTTTTTTAGGAGATAATCTATTACTTTAAGAGCGGGTGCTTCTCGAATATCATCGGTTTTAGGTTTAAAGGTGAGGCCAAGAATGGCAATACGTTTTTCCTCGAGATTCCCAAGTTCCTGCTTTACTTTTTTCATAAACCATTGTGATTGTGTTTCATTGATATCCTTAACAGCTTGAAGAATCGGCATTGGGGTATCCATATCAAAGGCTAATGCTAATAAAGCTTTAATATCTTTTGGAAAACAAGAACCTCCGTAGCCAATACCGGCTTGAAGAAAGTCTGGCCCTATTCGTTTATCCATTCCCATTCCTAGGGCAACTTGATTTATATTTACTCCTTTTCCATCGCAAAGTCGTGCCAACTCATTTATAAAGGATATTTTAGTTGCTAGGAATGCATTGGAGGCGTATTTAATCATTTCTGCTTCTTTTATCGTGGTAAAAAGAATCGATGTATCTACATCTTTATATAACTCCTTCATGATTTCACGTGCTTTCGTGGATTCACAGCCTACGATAACTCTATCGGGGTACAAAGCATCAAATAATGCCTTCCCCTCTCTCAAGAATTCAGGATTAGACACGAGATCGAAAGTTGGTGCCTTGTTTCTTATTTTTAGCTCATTTTTTAGAATGTCATTCAATTTGTCACCCGTGCCAACAGGAACAGTGCTTTTGATGACAATAACCTTGTAATCATCCATATATTTTGCCATTTGGGTAACTACCTCTTCTACAAATGACAAATCAGCTTTTCCATTTTCCAGCGAAGGAGTCCCAACTGTGATAAAGAGAATATTACATTCTTTCATAATCTCTTCCATACTATTGGTAAATGAAAGTCGTTGCTCCACTATATAATCATGGAGAAGTTCTTTTAATCCTTCCTCATAAAAGGGAAGTTTCGATTGGTAAAGGGTTTTGATTTTTTCTAGGTTCGTATCCATAAGGGTAACTTGGTAGCCATATTTTGCAAAAACTATACTCGTGGTGGTTCCAACGTACCCTGCTCCGATAACTCCTATTTTCATATAAAATTCACCTCGATTCTTTTTTTATAGGCTGACAACTTAAGGTGTTACTACTATTCTCTTTCCCGATTAATAACCTCGTATAAATACTGCAAAACATCTTCTTTTAAATCTTTTCTCTGTAGAGCAAAATCGATTGTTGCTCGAATAAAGCCTGTTTTGTCCCCGATATCGTAGCGCTTTCCTTGAAAATGATAGGCTAAAACTGCTTGGGTCTGATTTAGTAAATTGATAGCATCTGTCAATTGAATTTCTCCGCCAGAACTCGGTGGTAAATCTTTTAATATATCAAAAATCTCTGGCCTTAAGATATATCTTCCGAGAATGGCTAAACACGAAGGGGCATCTTCTTGCTTTGGTTTTTCCACTAATTCTTCAATATTGATAACCCACTCATTCATAACGCAGCCATTTGGTTTCACAATGCCATACTTTGAAACCTCATCAATTGGCACCTCTTGCACACCAACAATGGAAGAGTGATATCGATTAAAGACCTCCATCATTTGTTTTAAGCAAGGCTTCGTTGATTGGACGATATCATCGCCTAGGAGAACTGCAAATGGCTCATTCCCAATAAAACTTCTGGCACAGTAAATAGCATTTCCAAGCCCCTGTGGCTCTTTTTGCCGAATATAATGGATATTTGCTAATTGTGATATAGATTGAACATTTTGAAGAAGTTCATATTTATGTTTTTTTAATAGGGTTTCTTCTAGCTCATACGATTTATCAAAGTGATCTTCTATGGAGCGTTTACTTCGGCCGCTGATAATGATAATATCTTCAATTCCTGATGCAACCGCTTCTTCAATAATGTATTGAATAGTAGGTTTATCAACAATCGGAAGCATTTCCTTTGGCAATGCCTTTGTTGCAGGGAGGAATCTCGTACCAAGCCCAGCAGCAGGGATTATTGCTTTACGAATCAACTTCTCTCCCTCCTTAAAAAAACTAAGTATTTTTAGTTGTTACTACTTACTATGATGAAAAGGCACATAGAGTATGTGGGAATACCTAGAAAGGAGTAATTTATTTTTGGTTTCGGGGCATCTGTAACTTAAAAACATTTGCCATGATGGGATAAAAGGGAAGGGAATACATTTGCACATTTTATTAAGCTATAAATGAGTGAACTACCTATACATATATTTTTTTTAGACATACATTAATATAAAAATGTACTAACACCCCTAATTCAAAACAACTAGGAGGGGAAAAATGAGTAATATTATGATGATTAAACCTTGGGAAGAGGAAGTTGGTACAAATGAATTTTTTGTACCTGAATATATTGAAGAGTTAGCTAGTCAGGTGCTTAAAAACTACTATTTTTCCGTACAAAGTATGAAAATAATTACGACCAAGCCAGATAAAGGGGGGGCTATTTGGAAGCTTGAAACAAGTGAAGGACCGTTGAGTTTAAAATTACTACATCGGCGGCCGACTCGAAGTTTGTTTAGCTTAGGGGCACAGGAATATTTAGTAGAAACGAAAAAAGCAAGAGTACCAAGTATTATTAAAACGAAGAATCAAAAAAATTATGTAGAGGCAGGCGGAAAGCTATGGTTTGTTGCAGAATGGATAGAGCCATTAGAGCCTGTTACAAAGGACTTGGAAGGGGCAAAGCTGCTTTGCGGGGCTCTTGGTGAATTTCACCGCTTAAGCAAAGGATATGTACCTCCTCAAGGGGCAGAAGTTGCTTCAAGATTATATAAGTGGCCAGATAATTATAAAAAAGTTGCTATGAAAATGGGGTGGTTCCGAAATATTGCAAGGGTTTATGATGAAATGCCTGCAAGTTCTTATTTATTATCTGTAGTAGATGAGTTTGAACAACAAGCGTTTGATGGATTGAGCAAACTTAACAATTCAAGCTATTCGGAACTCGTGAAGCTCGGCAATCAACAGTGGGGATTGGTACATCAGGATTATGGGTGGTCTAATGGTCAAAAGGGACCAAATGGAATGTGGATTATTGATCTTGATGGTGTGGCATATGATTTGCCGATTCGCGACTTGAGAAAACTAATTAGCGGGACAATGGCAGATTTGAAAAAATGGGATGCTACTTGGATAAGAGAAATGATTCAAGCATATCATCATGAAAATCCAATATCCCCTGAACTCTATGAGATATTAATGATTGATTTAGCACTTCCGAATGAATTTTACAAAAATGTTAAAGAAGTAGTATATGAGCCGGAAAAATTTTTAAATAAGGAAACAGAACAAATGATAAAAGGAATTGTCAATTTGGAAAAGACAAAATGGACTGTATGGAAAGAATTACAAGATGACTGGAAAGGGGGAAAACGATGAGAATTTTAATGATTTGTACAGAAAAACTCCCTGTTCCACCGGTATTAGGAGGTGCAATTCAAACCTATATATCCGGAATCCTGCCATATTTAAGCGAGTCCCATGAAATAACCGTTTTGGGCGTTAATGCAGATTCCCTACCTGATGAAGAAATGATAGATGGAGTGCATTATGTAAGAATTCCAGGTAAGGTATTTGAAATATACCGAGAGGGTGTTATTTCCTATCTTGAGTCTAATCATTTTGACCTTATTCATATTTTTAATCGCCCTCGCCTTGTCCTTCCAGTTAGAAAAGTAGCACCAGAATCAAAAATTACATTGAGCATGCATAATGATATGTTTAAACCCGATAAGATTGACCTGAATGAAGCTTCTGCTGTTATTGAGGAAGTTACTAATATTGTAACAATTAGTAATTATATCGGTGAGGAAATTAAGCGCTACTTCCCTCAAGCCGCAGACAAGGTTCATACCATTTATTCAGGTGTAGATGTGGAACGATTTTTACCTGGAGATCATAAAGATATGCAGAATATTCGCAATGAGCTTCGGAAAAAACATGGATTAGAAGGGAAAACAGTTATACTATTCACTGGCCGACTTTCGAATAATAAAGGGGTGGATCGGTTAGTTAGAGCATTACCGGAACTTGCGAAAAGATTCAATAATCTCGCACTCGTCATAGTCGGAAGTAAATGGTTCAGCCAAAATGATGTTTCAGATTATGTTGCATACATTAGAGCATTAGCAAATAGATCACCTGTACCAGTTATCACTACTGGCTTTGTTTCGCCAAGCGAAATTCAAAATTGGTATGCTGCTAGTGATATATTTGTTTGTACATCACAATGGCAGGAGCCACTTGCTAGGGTACATTATGAAGCAATGGCCGCTGGACTACCAATAGTTACAACTGCAAGAGGAGGAAATCCGGAAGTAATTGAATTAAACGAAAACGGCCTTGTTATAGAAAATCCGGACGATCCGAATGAGTTTGCAGATAAAATTACACAGATCTTATCCAATAAATCGCAAATGAAGAAAATGGGCGAGACTGGAAGGCAATTTGCACTATCAAAGTATACTTGGGACAGAGTTGCAAATCAAGTGTTGGAGGTTTGGGAACAATCCCTTCAATCATCTGATGTTATCGAAGTAGAATACCATCCAGAAACAAGTAAAATTATTGATATTGAGAAAGCCCGTGATCGAAAACAAAGATATGAAAATGAATCTAGTCGTTCTACACATGACAAAAGTAGAAGGTCTTCCAGAAAGACTAGACGGTCTACACATTATAAAAGTAGAAGATCTTCCAGAAAGACCAGGCGTACTACACATTATAAAAGTAGAAGATCTTCCAGAAAGACCAGGCGTACTACACATTACAAAAGTAGAAGGTCCTCAAGAAAGACCAGGCGTATTACACATTACAAAAATAGAAGGTCTATAAGAAGGACTAGGCGTACTACACATTATAAAAGTAGAGGGTCTATAAGAAGGACTAGGCGTGAAAAATACTCCAAACGGTATCGGGAATCCAGATACAACCGTTCAAACAGAAAATATAGAACAGGTGATAGAATGACTGCTGTAGCAGCAAGAAATCCAGAAACAGTGATAAAAGCAATAAATTATAGATGGAGACCTTATTAGAAATGAAAAAACCAATGATTCGTAATCATTGGTTTTTTATATAAATATAAGTCTTATCCATACATAGAGGCAAATTAATGTAAAGATGATAGTAGGAGGAATCACAACCACAGAAACTCGGATATAATCGAGCCATTTTATTTTAAATTTTTGTTGCCTTAAGGAGTTTAACCATAAAAGCGTTGCTAATGTTCCAACAGGTAATAGTAAAGAACCGATATCACTTCCTATAATAGTGGATAAATAAATTGCTTTCATGGTGATAGGGTCGAGCTGCATTTCAGATAATGATATGGTCCCAATCATTAAAGCAGGATGATTATTGAAAATATTAGATAGTATGGTAAGAAGAATGCCCATTGTAAGATTTGCGGATAAGAGGCTGCTGGATAATATGGGTTCTATGCCTTTCACGAGGATTTTGGTTAATCCGATGTTATGCAGACCATAGACAATGACATACATCGAATAGGCAAATACGAAAATATGCCAAGGGGCTTTTTTTATAATATCAACGGCACTTAATTTAAGGTAAAAATACCTCCACGCAAGGATTCCAATAGAACCTGTGATAGCGACGTACGCAATTGGGATTCCAATAAAGGATGCTAAGAATAATAGAATTCTCATACAAAGAATAAAGAGGATGACATATACCATAATTCTTGTTTGTTTTTTTATAAGATCCTGGTTTGGTTTTGGCTTAAGGGGATGGTATCTTCCAATCCCTAAAATATGCTCTGTTACGGGTGGCAATCTATCAGGAATTTCCTTTGAGAAAACTAGATACAAAAGTCCAGCTAGGAAGATTAACCCCAGTACGCTTGGAACGAACATCATAGCTGTTTGTTGGTAAAGGCTCATGCCGATAATTTTTAACGATATTAAATTGACAATATTGCTTACCCCAATGGGTGCACTTGATGCCGTTGCAATAATAGCTCCACTGATTAAATACGGAAGCATCTGATGTTTCTTTAAACTTAGTTGCCTTAGCAGTAATAACAAGATTGGGGTGGTAATCAGAATGCTTCCGTCATTATTAAAAACAATTGTCATAAAGAAACATAATAAATTGGTTAGCCAATATAATTTTTTTCCCGACCCCTTTGCAATGTAAAGTAGCCTGGTAGCAGCCCAATGGAAGAATCCAAAGCTCTCAAGTGCAATGGCCATAACCATTGTAGCAATGATTGTAATCGCAGCCTCAGTAACCTTGGAACTTATTTCTATTAAATCATGGAAGGATACACTGCCTATTAAAATGAGGGTTACTGCCCCTATTGCTGCTGGAACAGCTTCATTTAATCCTCTTGGCCTCCAGATGATTAATCCTATAGTAAATAAGAAAATGAGTATGGTGAAGAATCCAGTTGTTAAGGTCATTCATTCACCTCTTTTCAAATTGAGACTAAGTGGTTTTTTCCCGGTAAAAGGTAAGAGTCTCTCACACTCATTTGTACTACATGTATACGTATCATGAAGCATCTTGGACTAAACCATTCCCCTAACCCTATAAAAATCCGCAAATAGACATTAGAGATGTTTGTCGTAAGGGGATTGTAAACTATGCCATTTTTTTGTCCGATAGTCTTAACATCAAGACTGATGGAATACTAGATTCATATCATGTATTGGTTAGAGACCCATAGTTTATTCATTGGGTAGATATTTTTAAAAGGATTTTTCATCCCCGACCCAGAATATTAATAAGAACAAAACCAAAAGGGGAAAAGAATAATGGAAAATCCAAAATTAGAAAGATTACAGCAGGAATGGCTTGTAGAAGCAACGATTTCCGATATGCAGAATAAAATGGAGAGTGGAGAATTAACCTCTCAAGAACTTGTATTAATGTATTTACAGCGAATCGCACAACTGGACAAGTTGGGACCGCGCATTAATTCGATTCTGGAAGTGAATCCTGATGCGGTGCAGATTGCGGCAGGTTTGGATGCTGAAAGAAAGCAGAAGGGTTCAAGGGGACCACTTCATGGTATTCCTGTTCTCATTAAGGATAATATTGACACACATGATAAAATGCATACGAGTGCGGGCTCACTGGCATTAGCAGACTCTGTAGCATCGATGGATTCCTTTGTGGCAAAGCAGCTCAGAGAAGCAGGTGCCGTTATTCTTGGCAAAACGAATATGACAGAGTGGGCAAATTTTATGGCAGATAATATGCCGAGCGGATACAGCTCCAGAGGCGGACAAGTGTTAAATCCATATGGTCCTGGAGTGTTTGATGTTGGAGGCTCCAGTTCAGGATCGGGGGCGGCGATTGCCTCAAACTTTGCAGCGGCTGCTATCGGTACGGAAACATCCGGATCAATTTTAAATCCCGCGACTCAAAATTCACTAGTTGGGATAAAACCTACTGTGGGGCTAATAAGCAGAAGTGGCATTATTCCAATCTCGTATAGCCAAGATACAGCTGGTCCAATGACAAGAACAGTACAGGATGCTGCCATATTGCTGTCAGCTTTAACAAGGCAAGATGCAGATGATCCGGCTACCTCTACCAATATGGAATTAAATGATGTTGATTTTAAGAAATTCCTGAAAAAGGATGGCTTACAAGGTGTTCGACTTGGAGTTGCCAGAGACGTTTATTTTGACCATTTAAATGAGGAAAAGTTAGCAGTCGTCGAGAATGCTTTGAAACATGTGGAAGAATGTGGAGCAATTCTTTCTGATGTTTCTATCCCATCTGCTAAGACAAAATGGAGTTATGACGTACTAACCTATGAATTCAAGACAGATTTAAACGCTTATTTACGCAAAGTGGATACTAGTCTACCTGTTCATTCTTTAAAAGAGTTAATAGAGTTTAATAAGAAAGACCCTGAAAAAATGTTAAAGCATGGACAAACCGTTTTGGAAGATGCAGAGGCAACCAGCGGAACATTGACAGAATTGGAGTATATTCAAGCTTTGGAACAGGACATTTATTTATCGCGAGAACAAGGCATTGATTACGCATTAAAAGAGAATAAGGTGGAAGCTATTATTTTTCCGCAGTTTTTCGGTGCAAGTATCGGTGCAAAAGCAGGCTATCCATCTATAACAGTGCCTGCAGGCTATACAAAAGATGGGGAACCAGTGAGTATAACCTTTACGGGGACCGCATACAGTGAACCTACTCTGATAAAATTAGCTTATGCATTTGAACAAGCAACAAGAGTTAGAAAAGCTCCAGTATTTAAAACGGTTGTAGAAACTAAATAAATATTTTTTAAACCCCTGATCATCTTCAGCACGCATTTCATTTGGTCAGGGGTTTGTATTGCCTTAGAACATTAGTGTATGATTAAGCATATTAAGTTTTTAAACAAAAGGAGTCAGCGTGTTGAACGGAATATCTATATTAGAGTCATATCAATCTTTTATACAAGAAAATTGGGAAAAGGCAGGATTTGATAACCCGACAGCAGTTCAATCAGAAGCGATGCCACTTATTTTAGAAGGAAGGGATATTATTGCTAGTTCCCCAACCGGGACTGGAAAAACCCTTGCTTATTTACTGCCTTTGCTGCAACGAATTAATGCAGATAACCAAGGAGTTCAAGCGGTTATATTAGCTCCTTCCCGTGAATTAGTCATGCAAATCCTGCAAGAAATTCAAAAGTGGTCGGAGGGAACTCAAATATTAGCGGCATCCTTCATAGGTGGCGCCAACTTAAAACGCCAGCTTGAAAAATTAAAAAAACGTCCGCAAGTTGTCGTAGGCACCCCAGGAAGGATATACGAACTAATGATGCAAAAAAAGTTGAAAATGCATGAGGTAAAGATGATTGTCTTGGATGAGGGCGATCAATTATTGCTTCCGGAATACAAACAGGCTATTTCTGGAATCGTCAAAGCTACATTAAGTGACCGACAGCTCATCTTATTTTCGGCTACCATTTCTCCGGAAGCTGTTCAAAGAGCAACAGAGTTGATGAAAAATCCGCAACTTATTAACATTACGAAAAAAGAATCACCAAGTGTAGATTATCAATATTTTTTATGTGATGCACGTGAAAAAATGGATGTACTTAGGAAGATTAGTGTGGCAGGTACATTTCAAGCGCTAGTTTTCGTACGAGATATTGGGAATCTTTCGGTGTTAGTGGAAAAGCTTCAGTATAAGGATGTATCAGTGGGGCAATTGCATAGTGATTTAAAAAAAGAGGAACGTGCCAAAGCGATAAGATTATTTCAGCAAGGAGAAATCCAATTTCTGCTTGTGACGGAGGTTGCGGCAAGGGGATTAGACTTACCTGGGTTGAAGTATGTTATTCATTATGATTTTCCGGAAACCATCTCGCAATTTGTTCATCGCTCAGGACGGACAGGAAGACTAGGTTCTTCATCTGGAACGGTAATATCGATTGTAACCGAACGGGAAGAAAGAAAACTTAAACAAATTTGTCGAGAATTAAATGTGAAACCTCACCAAAAAGTACTAGTTGGTGGCAAAATAGAAGATGCCAAAATTGGAGTGGACAGAGGCGATTTTCGTAAGAGTGATAAGAAGTTCCATGGTTACAAGCAAAGAAATAAGAATAAACGTAGTTAGTAATTATCGTGGAATCAGAAGCTTTCATGGAGCGATTATTCGTTTTTAAGAAAAAACAGCAATCTTTAAGAATTGCTGTTTTTTAGTGTTTTTATGAATTCACATTATTATTTATACTAGCTTTTGTCAGACCGACACTTTGTAATAGTGTACCTAAAGCATCGTCTGCAGAAGTCAGCTTTACTGCAGCTGCATCTAATGATGGTTAGTCTTTTTTTAAATCGTCTGTTTTTAATTGATAAGAATCTTCTAAATCCTTTAATACCGCTTTAGGATCAGAGTTCTTATCTTTTCATCCAGATGGAATCGTTACTTATTTAATATTAGCTATAACATTTGGTGCTGAAAAGGCAGCTATTTGTTTTAAATTTGCCAATTCATCTGCTGGTGGTTTAGGATCTGCTGCTAATACCGATTCATATGCATTGATGTCTTTGTCAGCAGAGTTAATATTATCTATAGCTTCATATAAAATTGCATAAAATCTGCATTTCATTTGTTGCTGTATCCGTTTTATTGTCGCTATTTTTACACCTGAATTAGTAGAATCACTATTAGAACATGCTGAAGTAAGCACACCACAAGAGCAATCACGAAAGCCATAAACCATTGCTTATTCATTGTTAAACCTTCTGGTGTCATGTAAGTTAAATGATATTCGCTTATAATAGTAGCATGCAAAAAAAATGTCAGGAAAAGGAAAATTAAATGAATACAAAGATGTTAAAAAATTTGATCAAGGGTAGAAAGAAGGGTTTATTTAGAAAATAAAAAAAAGCGGGTACTTATACCCGCAAGGCAATTACGCATTTATTTTTAGAATACCTTCGTCGTCCATGATTCACAATTCCATACATCAGTGACAACATCTTGATAAAATTCAGGTTCATGGCAGATGAGCAGAATACTTCCCTTGTATTCTTTTAGTGCTCGTTTTAACTCATCCTTCGCATCGACATCGAGATGATTGGTTGGCTCATCTAGGACTAGAATATTGGTTTCTTTGTTTATAAGCTTACAAAGTCTTACCTTCGCTTTCTCGCCACCGCTTAATACTTCGATCTTACTCTCAATATGCTTGGTAGTCAAACCGCATTTAGCCAATGCTGCACGAACTTCATACTGTGTAAAGGAAGGGAAGTCATTCCAAACATCTTCGATACAAGTGTTATAGTTTGCCTTTTTTATTTCTTGTTCAAAATAGCCGGTATATAAATAGTCCCCGAGTTGTACAGATCCGGAAATCGGTTTAATTTCACCTAAAATACTTTTTAGTAAGGTAGTTTTTCCTATCCCATTTGCACCGACTAACGCTATTTTTTGTCCGCGTTCCATTCTTAAGTTAAGTGGCTTTGAAAGAGCCTCTTCGTAGCCAATTACCAGGTCTGTTGTTTCAAAAATAAGCTTCCCGGATGTTCTGGCTTCTTTAAAATGAAATTCGGGTTTTGGCTTTTCGGCTGCCAGTTCAATCATTTCCATTTTATCGAGTTTCTTCTGACGAGACATTGCCATATTACGGGTTGATACCCTTGCCTTGTTCCTAGCAACAAAGTCCTTAAGCTCAGAAATTTCTTGCTGCTGCTTCTTATAAGCCGCTTCAAGCTGTTGTTTCTTCATTTCGTGAACCTTAAGAAAATCATTATAATCTCCAACATATCGGTTTAGCTCTTGATTTTCCATATGGTAAATAATATTGATCACACTATTTAAAAACGGTATATCGTGGGAAATAAGGATAAAGGCATTCTCGTATTCCAATAGATATCGTTTTAACCATTCAATATGTTTTTCATCTAGATAGTTTGTCGGTTCGTCCAATAGTAGAATGTCGGGTTTTTCCAAAAGCAGTTTAGCCAACAGAATTTTCGTTCTTTGTCCACCACTTAAATCCTGAACGTCACGTTCTAGACCGATATCATCTAACCCGAGGCCGCGGGCAACCTCTTCTACCTTAGCATCAATGATATAGAAATCATTATTCGTTAAGGTTTCTTGAATATTTCCAACATCCTCAAGCAATAATTCAAGCTCTTCCGGAGTCACATCTGCCATTTTTGCATACAAATTATTCATTTCCGTCTCAAGGTCAAATAGGTATTGAAAAGCACCTTTTAAAGCGTCACGAATCGTCATTCCTTTTTGCAGGACGGCATGCTGGTCGAGATAACCAACACGTACTTTTTTCGCCCATTCCACCTTGCCTTCATCAGGCTGAAGTTTCCCGGTCACAATATTCATAAAGGTTGATTTTCCTTCTCCATTTGCACCAACTAGACCGATATGCTCACCTTTCAGAAGGCGAAAGGAAACATCATTAAATATTGCACGGTCCCCAAAGCCATGGCTCAAATTTTTTACAGATAAAATACTCATATAGTAATTACACCTTTTTTCGTTAATTTTTGCCGCATAAAAAAATTATATCTGAGAGATACATAGGATTGAAGTAATTTTTTTTTGAAATAGAAGTAAATATTGGGGACAAATAATGAATCCATTAGCAGCTACGACTTAAGTCTTATGTAAAACTCCACCTGTCACCTCATGATAAAAAAATTTGTGGATGGTAATGTAAAATTCATAAATAGTCTGTAGGGTTTCATATTTGTAATACGTTTATTATTTGAAAAGGAATTTTGTAAAAAAAGTCACTTAAATATTTTCTAAGCAAAACTTAAAGAAAACTTAAGAATCTTTTTTTTCTATTTTAAGCTTCCATCCATATAATGAAAATTATTAGCAGTAGCGCCTTCGCCCATACATTTAGTTCGATAGGCGCTTGAACGGATAGAGATTAACATAAAATAACTTATATTACATCTAGATATCCTTAAAAATATAAATAAATTAGGAGAGAACGAAACATGATGGCTGTTAATTATAAACAAAATAATGAAATAGATTTAGAGGAATTTATTGAATTACACGGTAAAGCGCTTCTTCATTATATATATTCTATTATGAAGCATTGGGAGTTGTCGGAAGATATCTATCAAGAAACGTTATTATCCGCTTTTATACATTATAAATCTTTTGAAAAAAGAGCGTCTTTGAAAAACTGGATTTATAAAATTGCACAGAATAAATGCAAGGATGAGTGGAAAAAAGAGAATGTAAGGAAACGGTATTTAACACAGGCATCCATGCAAATGAATGAGGTTACCCTGCACGATGAAACAGAAGATACAGTAATGGAAAATTGTCTTCATGAAGAATTAATGAAAAAGATAAATGAGCTGCCAAATCGTTATAAAAATCCGATTTTACTCTATTATTTTCATGATTTTACAATCATGGATATTTCACAGAATAGTGAGTTGCCCATGTCCACCGTAAAAACGCATTTAAGACGTGGAAAGGAAAAACTGAAAGGAAAGGTTGCCAGTATTCACTAAAGAAATTGACCTTTTTAAAAAGTCAGATAATAATAGAAGCAGGAGGTGCAATAATGGGAAAAACTGATTCATTAGTGAACGTTGGAATTGTTGGTCTGGGAGCTGTAGGTGAGAGGCTCTTATGGCAATTTGTTAAGCATCCGCAAACAGTTGTAGCGGCAATTTGCGATACTAATACAAAACGAATAAAAGAATTACAAGAAAAGCTAGACAGTGTAAAGATATATACAAATTACCAGAAATTAATCTCAGATGCTTCTATTGATCTTGTATATATCGCAGTACCACCTAAATTTCATCATCCAATCGTAGTGGAAGCTGCAAAGGCTGGAAAACATATTTTATGTGAAAAACCATTAGCTAATTCCTTAATAGAAGCGGAAGCAATGACAGAGGCAGTAGAAAGGGCAAATGTAATAAACGCAATGAACTTTCCATTGCCATATAGCAATGCTGTTCATACATTTAAAGAAAAATGGAAATCAGGCAATATTGGAAGCTTAAAACGTGTAGAATTAACAATGCATTTCCCACAGTGGCCGCGGGCATGGCAGCAAAATCCTTGGATTGCAGGAAGAGAACAAGGCGGCTTTATTCGTGAAATTACCCCTCACTATATTCAAGTAATGCAAGATTTGTTTGGAGAGATTACATACGAACAATCTTTTATCGAATACCCAGACAATCCTGAGCAATGTGAGACAGGTGTCATTGCCAAATTACGCCTCGAGGACGGTACTCCAGTAGTGATTGATGGTATAAGCGGTATTGGCAGAAAAGAAGAAATATCCTTTAAATTATATGGAGAAAAAGGAACTTTGGCATTAAAAAATTGGGGACAGCTTGAAGGTGAAACAAACGAACAATCTGTCTTTCCAATCGAAGTAGCGGAAAATAATGAACATCAGGATCTGATTTCGGAGATTATAAAGTCAATGGAAGGGAAGGATGCAAAACTAGTTTCATTAAAAGATGGATACAAAGTGCAAAAAGTATTAGAACAACTGTTACAACATGTTTAGTAACGGAAGCCCTTGCAAAAAATGTTCAAAAAAATTAAAATAGTATTTATCATAAATGAAAGGGGTGTATAGAGATGAATCAAGCTGTTTTTGTTCGCGGGCAATGGATGGAACATCTATATATTTGCCGTGCGATTTTTCATGCTGTAGCTATTAACGGGATAAGTATGCCCATTTTTAGCAATTGCATATGGAAACAAAAACGGTAAGAAAATCTCTATAATCACTTTGGAATAGCTTGGTAACTGGGGAGGGCTTCTTGCTCTCCCTTTTTTGTTTTATTCATATGTTCATGACCAAAAGCAAAGCCATGGGATTTTACTTTCCTATGGCTTTTTTTGCGTTCAAAAAATTGAAAAGGAGAGCGTGTAAATGATTATTTGCAGTATAAAGGAAATTGGTAAATCCTACGGAGGAAATATAATATTCGATAATTTGTCTCTGGAAATAAATGAAAAAGAATGTATTGGTCTGGTTGGAAGAAACGGAAGTGGAAAAACCACCTTGTTAAAAATTATAGCTGGAATCGAGACGCAAGATACAGGGCAAGTTCATTGGAAAAAAGGCTTGAAGACTGGCTACTTAGCCCAGGTTCCAGACTATCCTAGGGATATGACGGTTGAAGATGTATTAAAGACGGCTTTTCAATCCCTACTGGATACTCAATTGAAAATGACACAACTCGAAACCGAAATGGGAAAAGAAAAAGAGCAAGTGAAACTAGAAAAGTTAATAAATCTTTATGGAGAATTGCAAGATTATTTCATTCAGCATGGCGGTTATGAAATCGATTCGAGCATCGATCGCGTAGTTAATGGATTAAATATTGCCAGCCTGCTTCCTCAATTATTTAATCAATTGAGTGGTGGGGAAAGGACAAAAGTTGGTTTAGCACTTATCTTATTGAAAAATCCTGATTTGTTATTATTGGATGAGCCAACTAATCATTTGGACCTGCAAGCTGTGGAGTGGTTGGGGAGTTTTATACGTGAATACAGTGGCACGGTCATTCTTATATCACATGATCGCTATTTCTTAGATGAAGTGGTGAACAAAATAGTGGACTTAGAAGATGGAGAATTGCAAGTATATCACGCTGATTTTACAGGGTATGCAAAGGAGAAAGAGGAAAGATTGCTTATCGAATTCCAGGCCTATCAAGAGCAACAAAAAAAGATCCGGAAAATGAAAGAGGCAATCAAACGGTTAAAAGAATGGGCGAATCGTGCGAATCCTCCCAATGAGGGACTTCACAAACGAGCCCGAAATATGGAGCGCGCACTGGAAAGAATGGTGAAACTTGATAAGCCATTATTAAATCGTAAAAAAATAGAGGTTGATT
>Ga0224736_1078_pt1 | contig 21171 bp, 21 predicted proteins | sample IA12soil_MG_GH6A_FD_161628 | JGI IMG/M metagenome (GOLD analysis project Ga0224736, IMG submission 161628) | Enriched cells from agricultural soil in Iowa, United States - IA12soil_MG_GH6A(-) | ecosystem: Environmental > Terrestrial > Soil > Agricultural land | place: USA: Iowa | collected 2017-05-08
TACACACAAAAATAGAGAAAAGTGAATTTGAGAGTACTCAAGTTCACCTTTCTTACTATTTGAAGCTAGTTATGTCCCAGCCTCTTTTTCTTTGGATAAAAAGCTGGCTTATTCATTTGTAGGGAATGACCTATAGAAAAGGTCCAATCATTTTTGGAGATAAAACATAATTCTAAGAAAAAAGACATTCATGAAGGTTAAGGGGACGAGCATAAGATATATCATGAGAAATGGGAGGTGGTAAAGATGCTTGAGGTATATGATGTTGCCATTATTCCGTTAATCCTTGGAGTGGTGGAGTTATTTAAAAGGGCTGGAGTTCCAAAAAAATATTCACCATTCATAGCTGTTATACTCGGACTTTTATTTGGTATATTTTATTTGGGAAGCAATATAAAACAAGGAATAATTGTTGGTCTAATGCTAGGGCTGTCTGCGAGTGGATTATATAGCGGAACAAAAAATATGACTAAAAGCGATAAATAAGAATCTACTAAAATATATAATCTAACCCAAAAGGAAGGAGTTAACATCCGGCCTTTTGGGTTATTTTTTCAATGAACTACTTGTCGATAAAGTCCAATTACTTTTCCTAAAATAGTTACGTTAGATAAAATTATTGGTTCCATTGTAGAATTTTCTGGTTGTAGACGAATATAATCTTTTTCTTTAAAAAATCTCTTAACGGTTGCTTCATTTTCTTCGGTCATGGCAACGACAATATCTCCATTATTTGCTGTTTGCTGTTGCCGAACTACGACATAATCTCCGTCCAAAATACCTGCTTCTATCATACTTTCTCCTACGATTTCCAACATAAAAACATTTTCTTCGCCAGGTGCTAAATATTCAGGTAAAGGGAAATACTCCTCCACATTTTCAATAGCTGTAATTGGTAAGCCTGCAGTAACCTTTCCAACCAAAGGAACATTTACAATTGCCTGTTGTGGGATTGAATCGTCCATCAGATCAAGCACTTCAATTGCTCTTGGTTTTGTTGGATCTCTGCGAATCAATCCTTTACTTTCAAGTCTGGAAAGATGCCCGTGTACAGTTGAACTGGAAGCTAGTCCGACTGCTTCTCCAATCTCCCTTACAGAAGGTGGATAGCCTTTTAATTTGACTTCTTGTTTAATAAAATCCAAGATATCTTGCTGCCTTTTTGAAAGTTTTGTCATATTTAACACCTCGATAATCGATATTTCGACTTATTATTGATTCCATTATAGCATTAGATTTCCAGTTATACAAACATAAGTTCGAAAAAAAAGTGTTGACACCAAACAGGTGTTCTTAATATAATTAAATCATCAAAGCGAACATATATTCGAAAGAGGGATGGATATGTTAATGTTATGGAAAAATTACTCTTATGCTATTATTCTAGTGATACTTTCTTTTATACTAGGAATCACTTTCATATTTCACATGGATGACCATTCAACGTCTTATGAACATGTCATTGTTTCAGAAGGACAATCATTGTGGTCTATTGCCGATACATATAAAATGGAGAATGGCATGACACACACTGAATTTATAAAATGGGTGCAAAAGGAAAATAATTTAAAATCTACAGACATTGAGCAGGGTCAAACTATTATTATTCCGGTTAAAATCAAAGACAAAAAGGATAATATGCACCATTTGGCATCAGATATAAGGTAGGTTATATAGGTGAATACGATAATATATTGTCGGGTCAGTACTACAAAACAGACTCAAGAATCTTCATTAGCACGTCAGGAAGAAGAATTAATCCAGGCAGCTAAGGCATGGAATCTTAAAGTTGCGAATATTATCCATGATCAGGCAAGTGGCTATGAATTGGATCGACCAGGTGTTTTAGAGATGCTTGACATTATAAAAACGGATCAAATTGATTCGTTAATTGTGCAGGATGAAACAAGATTAGGAAGAGGCAACGCTAAGATTGCTTTGTTACACTGCTTACGAAAAGAAAACGTAAAAGTATTTAGTCTAGACCATAATGGTGAATTAGAACTTTCAGAGTCCGATTCAATGGTTTTAAATATTGTAAGTATGGTGGAAGAATATCAACGGAAATTACATAATCTAAAAATAAAACGAGGGATGAGAAGGGCGGTAGCAAAAGGCTTTCATCCTGAGAAAAATTTGCATGGAAATGGAAATCTATTAGGAAGAGAACGAAAGGAAATTCCCATTGAAGAGATTGTACGATTAAGGAAAAATGGTCTTACATTTGCGGAAATAGCTGCTACTATGCGAGGATTTGGCTATGATGTGTCCAAAGCAACTGTCCATAGGAGATTTCAAGATTATATTCAAACACATTAACTTTCACTATTAAAGCTCCTTTTCTTGATAAAGGGCTTTTTTTTTAGTAACATTACTTTGATTAAAGTAGGATAGATAATTTTATCCCTCTGTAAAGGAGTAACTATATGCTTTCTAAAGACAAAATAGCAAGAATAAATCAACTAGCAAAAAAGTCAAAGGAACAAGGTTTGAGCAAGGAAGAAGCAAAAGAACAATCGAGACTAAGAAGAGAATATTTGGAGTCTTTTCGTTCATCTATGAAAAATACCATAGAAAAGGTAAGAGTATTTGATCCAAATGGGGATGAAGTGACTCCGCAAAAATTGCGTAACCTTCAAAATAAAAAGCTACATTAAGATAGGTCATACTTATTTTTCTTTAAATTCGTAGTAGCATATGGGATACGGTAAATAATTTTTGGTAAATAAAAAAGGGAATTTATTGAGTTAATGTGTTAAATATAAGATAATACTAAAATAAAATGTTTTTTTGGAAAGGATGCATGAACATTGTTTGATAATACAGATAATTTAGCTGTTACAACGATTCGTACACTATCCATTGATGCAATCGAAAAGGCCAATTCAGGACACCCAGGATTACCTATGGGGGCTGCTCCAATGGCCTACACTTTATGGACACGTTTTATGAATCATAACCCTAAAAATCCAAAATGGTTCAATCGTGATCGTTTTGTTCTTTCAGCTGGTCATGGTTCGATGCTATTGTATAGTTTACTTCATCTATCCGGATATGATTTGAGCATGGATGAATTAAAGAAATTCCGTCAATGGGGTAGTAAAACTCCAGGTCATCCTGAATATGGACATACTCCAGGTGTAGAAGCCACTACTGGTCCATTAGGACAAGGTATAGCAATGGCTGTAGGTATGGCGATGGCGGAGCGTCATGTTGCTGGTGTTTATAATAAGGATAATTTTGATTTAATTAATCATTATACATATGCATTATGTGGTGATGGTGACCTAATGGAAGGAATTTCAAGTGAAGCTGCTTCATTAGCTGCACATTTGAAGTTAGGTCGTTTGGTAGTTTTATATGATTCCAATGATATTTCCTTAGATGGTGATTTAGATAAATCTTTTTCAGAGAGTGTTGAAGGACGTTTTAAATCATATGGATGGCAATATATTCGTGTCGAGGACGGCAATGATTTTGAAGCCATTGCTAAGGCGTTAGAGGAAGCAAAGTCTGACGTTACTCGTCCTACACTGATTGAAGTCAAGACGGTTATCGGATACGGCTCTCCAAATAAATCAGGAAAATCTGCTGTTCATGGCTCTCCGCTAGGTGCTGATGAATTGAAATTAACAAAGGAATTTTATAAATGGACATTTGAGGAAGATTTCCATGTTCCTTCAGAAGTTTATGAGAGATTTAATGAATCCATTGTTAAAGCAGGTGCTCAAAAAGAGGAAGAATGGAATCAATTATTTGAGCAATATAAAAATGAATATCCTGAACTAGCTTCTCAATTAGAACAATCCTTGAAAGGTGAGCTTCCTCACGATTGGGATAAGGATATTCCAGTATATGAAGAGGGAAAAAGCCTTGCAAGCCGTGCATCAAGTGGCGAAGTTCTAAATGCAATTGCGAAAAATGTACCAACATTTATTGGGGGTTCTGCTGACCTTGCTGGTTCCAATAATACAATGATAAAAGGCGAAAAAGATTTCACACCTGAATCATATGAAGGTCGAAACATCTGGTTTGGTGTTCGTGAATTCGCAATGGGAGCAGCAATGAATGGGATAGCTCTTCATGGAGGATTGCAAGTTTATGGAGGAACATTCTTTGTATTCTCGGATTATTTACGTCCTGCAATCCGACTAGCTGCCTTAATGAAACTGCCAGTAACTTATGTATTCACTCATGATAGTATTGCTGTTGGTGAAGATGGACCGACACATGAACCAATCGAACAATTGGCAGCTTTAAGAGCGATGCCAAATATTTCTGTCATTCGTCCAGCGGATGGTAATGAAGTGGCTGCTGCTTGGAAAATTGCAATAACTTCTAAAGACAAACCAACTGCTTTAGTCTTAACAAGACAAGGGTTGCCAACACTTAAATTAACAGGCGAAAATGCACAAACAGGTGTTGAAAAAGGAGCATATATTGTTTCGCCATCTGAAAAAGCAACGCCAGATGTACTCCTGCTTGCATCTGGTTCTGAGGTGCATCTTGCTGTAGAAGCACAATCAGAACTACTTCAATCAGGGGTTGATGCTTCTGTTATTAGCATGCCATCTTGGGATCGTTTTGAACAGCAAAGTAACGAATATAAAGAATCTGTCCTTCCGAAATCTGTTAAGAAACGATTAGCGATAGAAATGGCTTCACCATTTGGTTGGGATCGCTATGTAGGAGATGAAGGAGAAATTCTTGCAATAGAAGGATTTGGTGCTTCTGCTCCTGGCGCAAAGATTATGGAGGAATACGGATTTACTGTAAAAAATGTTGTAGAACGTGTAAAATCCTTACTTCAAAAATAAATAAAAAATAAATTGATAAAAGCACGCATTCAATGCGTGCTTTTTTTTGTTATAATAATCTATTTTCCATTAATTATTAAACATAAAAAATCAAGAAGTAACGGATTCTAAAGTAAATGACTCTTTGCCTACAAGAGAGGATTGCTTTTATGAAAAAAATATCGATATTCTTGAGCAAGTATCTTCAAAATCTACGTTAAGATTTGAATTTGAGAGGACAGGTGATGCTATATGGAATGCTAGGACATCCAAAAAAATGGTGGCCTTAACCTTTGATGATGGACCAGATCCATTATACACACCACAAATCTTGAAGCTTTTAAAAAAGTATAATGCGAAAGCTACTTTTTTTGTAATAGGTGAACATGTAGGGGAATATCCAGAGATTGTACGAGATGAAGTAAAAGAAGGACATGAAATTGCAAACCATACATATAGCCATAATTTTATATTTACTTCTTCCAGTAAGCATTTAAAACAAGAGATGGAAAAGACTGAAAAAATAATAAAAGAAACAACGGGAATAAGTCCAGCTTTTTTTCGTCCGATTGGAGGGTATTATAATAAACGAATTATTGAAACTGCCAGAGAGGCAGGCTACCGCGTGATTATATGGACTTGGAACCAGGATTCAAAGGATTGGAAGGAGCCTGGGGCAGCAAAAATAGCGAAAAATATACTATCAGACACGATGCCTGGCGACATTATATTAATGCATGATGGGGGCGGAGACCGCAGCCAAACGGTAAAGGCGTTAGAAAAAATCTTACCCCAACTAAAGAAAGCGGGTTTTGAGATGGTGACTGTATCTGAACTTTTAATGAAAACAGAATATGACGGAGTTCCTTTTTATCCTTATATTATAAAATGATGAACTTAATAGGACATAAAGTTATTTATAACATTAGGAAGAATCATTCGATATTCTTCCTATTTCGACAAAATAAACAAAATTTTTAAACAACTTATGACAACAAAAATATTTTTCATTTTATATAATGATAGGAAAGAAAAACTCGGGAGTGAGATTTTTCATGAGATCCTATCAAGTCTATTCAATTGAAAATGAAGTAGCGGAATATTATTATGGAAGAGAAAGAATGTTCTATGACCTATTTTTACAATACTTATGTGTCAATGGGAATTTAAAAGAAATAATAAGGAAACAAATTAAATATATTACTAAGCCTCTCCCAGTATTAAATATCCATCATTTACTTAATCAAAATCTGATTAAAAAGAGTGAGTTAATTTGGGATGGAAGAAAATATCGTGTTAAAGGGAATACACTTGAAAATGGAGTGGAGCTTCAGGTAGAGGAACAGAGACTTTTGATACAAGCCTGGGGAAATTATGATTCTGAATCAATTTTTTTAGAGGCTCTGAGAAAATATGATGGACGTTTACTTGCAATTGATATTGAAAACGAACGTTTCGGATGGATAAAACCAATAAAAGAAAGAAAATACGTTTGAAACGGAATTGAAATATTGTATAATGGTTGAGGATTTAGTACACTGAAATGTGACAACATGAAGGAGGAAATAATAACTATGCCTTGGTGGGGATATTTACTAATCGTTGTAGCACTTCTTGCTGGAATTGCTATCGGATTTTTCATAGCACGTAAATATATGATGAACTATCTAAAGAAAAATCCACCTATTAACGAACAAATGCTTAAAATGATGATGACACAAATGGGTATGAAGCCATCCCAGAAGAAAATCAATCAAATGATGAATGCAATGAACAAGCAAATGAAATAATAGAAGTCTTATGGCTCTAAGCTTCATCAAAGATTGACGGCAATAATAAAGCAAATTTATCTTTTACATATTGTAGTAGAGTGATTCTTTCATCACGAATTTGCTTTATTATTTGCTTTAACTTTCATCAATCAAATCCGAAACCACTTTTTCTAATGGAAACCAAACCAAAGGAAGGTGGTTTTTTATATTATGAACAAAAGGAAAGATTACAAACAATTTAAGGTATATTTGATTACAATAACAGGAATAAGTGAGTATTACTATAAGTGAAATCTTATTTTAGTTTGAAAATGAATTGCAGGACTTCAATCACAGAGATTGTGTCCCTGTTTAAGATAATAATTTTTTAGTTGTTGTGATAAAGAAGGCTATATAGCAGAGAACATAGCGAAAAAAGTCCCAATCAATTGCTTAGAGGTTTTTCTATTGAAGAAGTTCTTGCAATGATTGAAGCCTTTTCATTTAAACCTATATGGAGATTCTTAACAAAGATAATAGTTGATTATGGATGGAAAGCTATGGAGATCTATGGTATAAAGTATGTAAAGTAACAAAAACATTTATCCGTTCTGAACGGGAAAGAGAATTAGGAAGAAGTGTTTTCACTATTCCAGCATGTTGAAGAAATATGAAAGAATAAAAAAGCAATATTTCATCGACACAAACAACTTACTACAATTCATCATATTTTTTCATATACTATCACCGGATTAACACATGTAGCATTAGTTGATATCATAAAGGAAGCAGTGAGGAGAGTTAGTGTTTACCATAAAAAAGCATCTCCACACACATATAGCTACTTTTACGCTGTTCAAAGACTGTCCCAAAGTAAATAAAAGTAAATAATTAATATATATCCTATATCAAGTTTATTAGGGCATTCTGATATTATTGTGACATAAATATAGTTACATGCAATGAATGGGGAACTTTTAGTAGATAAGGCTAGTGACCCAATTTTGAGAAAAAAATAACCTATCCTACATTTTTTGATTGAGAGTGTAGAGTAGATTATTTCTTTTCGTTAGTGCTAAAGAAGGCAAAATGGCCATTCATTCGTTCTCTTGTTTTTGAAGATACTTCAAGAATTCCTTTTTATGATTTACCGAAATGGATAAACAATCATATACTTCTATCAGTCTTTCTGAATACAATGCATATTCATAGTCTGCTGTACGGCTGTGTTTCTGTATGAATGTTTGTATAACCCCAGTCGATTCTATATATTTCTTTTTTGTAATTAGAGTAATTTTTGTTAATCCCGATGAAAATGAACTGGTTATGAATTCAGAAGTAAAGCTTAGCCCACTATGTTTCCATTTCATGTAACCAGATATCATCCAGATAGGTAATAGGAGAAATCCCCACAGAACATAGTTTGAAATAAATGATAGTCCAATTAAAGTTACAATTATCCAAATAACATGTTTAAAAATAAATATCGGTAATACGCGTATTGACGGAAAAAACATAACTTTTTCGTTTTTAAAATCTGGTGTATATTTGTTTATTATGGAATCAATTTCGTCTTTCTTTACTATAGGCATAATAAATAAAGATGCGCTTGCATTATCATTCAATCCAATGTTATCTGCTTTAATTCTTGCATATCCAAAAATTCTATACAAAAATGGTTCTACAATTCTTATAGAACGTATGTTAGAGCGAGGAATATGGAAATGTTTTTTGCTAATGAATCCATACATGACTTCAATTTCTTTTTCGGTATATTGAATATTAAAATTTCTATATGTAACATAGACAAGAATATATGCGACAAAATAAGAAGCTACTATCATGATGGCGAACACTATACCTATTGATATATAGAAAGATGCATCGGTCCAGTCTGTTGTTAGTATTTTCTCGACCATTCCTCTAGTATCATTTTCTGCATGAATTTTTTCTTTTTGAGTTTCCAACCCCAGTTGAACCCCAAAATGTGTTAATAAGAATGAAAAAGCGGTCAAAACAAGAGAAAGAGATGTTAAAAATAAACGAAAACTAGTTGTTGTAATTAAAAGATACTCTATAAAGCTAAATTTGCTCTTATTATACTTGTTTTTCTGGTATTCTGAGCCAATAAAAATATTCTCCTTTAATTTTTTTATTTTTTTGTTACTTATAACAAAAAAAATCTCATCTCCACCTATTAGCTCAATATTTAAATTAGATATGCCGATTATTCTTTTAAATAGAGAATCTGTAGTATTAATAGAACGGATATTATGTATTGGTATATCGGTCCTCTTCTTTCTAAACACCCCATCAGAATACTCAATCATCTTATCTTTAATTGCATAAGTCTTATTATACCAAGTTAAAAAAGAACGGATAGCTAGTATGATACCCAATAGAATAAAGGCACCTGCTATATATGGCTTGAATTTACTGTTAGCACTAAATAGTGAAATAGCAAATGTAGTAATTGGTATGATGAAGTTTTTAATATTATCATAAAGATGGTAAAGCAATTCAATTATATGATCTCTACTCTTTTTCATGCTCATCTGTTACCTTTGTAATAATTTTAATAATTTTATCCTTTAAATCATCTGCAACATCTTTTTTTATGTATTCTATAGTGTGGCTATCTCCCGCTGTATATATATTTAAGGCATATAAGTCAAATATTCTTGAATAAAATGATTGTTCAATATCACTATGTTGAATTCTATTTAATGGAATTGTATTTTCGTATTGTATTAGCCCACCATTTTTAATAAATAGAATTTCATCAGAGAGTTGATATTCACTATTTTTATAGGCAAAATGATGACTAATCAAATCTGTAATTAAATTATAAAGGATATACAATAACCCAATTAAAAGTAACTTCCATACCCATTTTATGTCACCAAAGAAAAAATAAATTACTCCAATACCAGCAAAGAACATTAAAAATGTTTGAATGGATTCCAAATTCCAAATTACTTTTGATTTTTTATCGATTTTATTCATCTTGATCTCCCTAGTTATTGTGTGTTATATAAAAAAGTATCGCATGCAACCATCACTCATCCATAAATTGATATAAATATAAATACATAGTAAGATTATACCATAAAAATTTTGAACATTTAAAAATTGTAACAGTTACTTTAACGAAGTAATTAGGGAAAATTGGAGAGTTTATAATGATGAGGCTCAATTCCAATAATTATTAATGGCTAACCCACATTTAATGGAAGAAGGATGTTTTTAGAAAGCGAAGTAAACTAAATGGGAGGACGGCCTATATCAATGAAATGCCTAATAGTGAATACTTTATTAAAATTAGCCAGAAGCTGCGGGTTAAGTAGGTATATTTTGATTGTTTCCACACAAAAATAATTAATAGAATCACTCAAGCACAAAGAAGCCCATCTCAATCGAAATGGGTAAATAATGTAGGATACAATATTTTAATTAATATCAATGTGGTCGCAATCCTATTGAAAAGATGGTTTTTAATTAAGATTAGGTGCCAAGAAGGTATATAGCTGACTATATTTTCTTTTTTGAATTTAGAGCTAACATGATCTAATTATTGTGCTTTTTTTAAACGATTTTGAAATTAGGACATTTATATCATAAAAACGATAGACAATGATTTAGCTTATATCTGTATAAAGATTGGAAATGGCTGACAGAGGTTTTAAAAAAAATGATATAATTTATTTGCGATAAAAAGACACAATGCTAATGTTTTGAATTATAAGGGTTAGGGGTAAAACTATGAACGAAATAAAGAGCTATATTTGTAGATGTTGTGGAGAAATCCACGATGAACTCCCTATGAGTTATGGGAGCGATGCTCCTGTTTATTTTTATTACATTCCTGAAGAAGAACTAGAGAGTCGAGTAGAAATGAATGATGATTTATGTGTAATTGATGACGAACACTTTTTTATTAAAGGTTGTATTGAAATTCCAGTTTTAGATGGCGAAGGACCTTTTATATGGGAAGTATGGGTATCTTTAAGTGAAGCAAATTTCGAGACAACAATTGATTATTGGGAAACCGTAGGAAGAGAAAATGAATTGGAGCCAATGTTTGGTTGGTTATCAACTTCACTTCCTTGTTATCCAGATACAGTAAATCTAAAAACAATGGTTCATACCAGAGAAGTGGGATACAAACCTTTTATTGAACTGGAACCAACAGACCATCCATTATCCGTTGAACAAAGAGATGGCATTAAACTAAAACGTATCCAAGAAATTGCTGAAGAAATTTGTAATCAAAACAATAAGGAAACAAATGATTAGAAAAAATTAGAGCATTGAACAATCAATGCTTTTTTTGCGTTTTACTTGCATTTTATCAATTGGAAAACATAGAAGGGGGGATGCTTAGTTATGGATAGACTGTGGCTTAGTAAAGAAGTGGTAAGGAGGAGAAATTTATTTATGAATAGAATCTATAAACGTCAATATAAGATCAAATGGAACAGAAAATTAATGAAGATAAGAAAAAATGATTAGAACTAAATGTTGATAAGACACAAGTTAGGAATTAGATGAACACATAGGTACAGAATTAAACTACCTATATTACTTTTGTACTAAAAAGTAAAATTTACCAATATTCCACAAGTTGGATTTTGATTTTTTATAATATAAACAGTATAATGAATTTGGTTATATTTTACATTTATCTGTAAAAATACCAATTTAACAATCTATTGGAAGGGTGATTAGATTATGAAGTTTAATAGGGTAGGCAAGATCGCTTTAGCTTCTGCATTGGTGTTTAGTACACTTGCTAGTGTAGGTTTTACAAGTAGTGTATTTGCAGACTCTGGGTATTCAGCTTTGCCACCAAAGGACTCAAAGTTTCATCAATGGGCATATAAAACATATGCGCCTAAAACTCAAACGTCATACAAGCATTTTCGCACAGTTACTAAAAAGGTATCAGATATCAAAAAAGAAAGTGGCCAAATGGTTGCTTTTGGGAATGACCTAGTGATGGGAAGTGTTCTTACAGGTTTCGGTGGCAAAAAGAAGCTTAAACTCCTTAAATTCTCTACATTAACAAAGGTGTTGGCAGGTACTGGTGCGGTTATATATGCAGGAGGTAGAGCATCTCAAATTGCATACAGTAAGGTTGAGAGTGGAGCAGTTTTGAAATCTAAAATATATTTTAAATGGACGAATGCCCAAAGACTTGAATATAGCGTAAAAGTTGTAAGTCATATAGAATATAAAGGAAAAGTTATCTCTGAAAAGAAAACATATTACTATAATAAATCTCTATAATATCCTACACAAAATAACCCCATTCTTAAACTGATGGGGTTTTGCTAATTGTAGAACTGATAGTCATAAGCTTATTATTCGAGACGTTTCAAGGAGAATGAGAAATTACTAGAAACAATACATCAACGCATCCTTACAACTTTGATGTTGATAGACTCGATATAATACGTTTATTAATGTGTGATAATTTAGTGTAATAATGAAAAGTAGGAAAAAACAATGAAATATGGTTATGCAAGGATATCAATAATAGCACATAATTTAGAGGTTCAAATTCAAGCATTACTGGAAGGTGGCTAAGTTATGTATAAGGAGTAGTCATCAGGTACTAAAAACAGTTAGAACAGATGTCTAAAGGGTGCTTGACGCTTTGCAAGCAGCGGACACTTTGATAGTAACGGAATTAAACATCTGGCCCATACACAAAAGAAAGTGAAGTAATTGAGAACTTATCAAATGAATGAAAAGAATATAATGCTTCTTATCAGAAAAGAACAATGAGTGAATTAAAACTTAACGTGCGTTAAGGCAGCAAAAAAAGCACTATTTCTGTTTATAAAATGCTTCAGAAATAGTGTCCGGTATTTTAATCGCGCCATGGATTACTGCTATTAAATTCTTCCGCTAATTCGTCAATCGTATTTATGATATTTTGATTACTTTGCTGACTAGTTTGATTATCCTGATGGACATCACTTCTAATCTCCTTTGCCATATTCTCGAACGATTCGTTTACTTTCTCCATTATATTGTCTTGGTTTCCAGAAGGATTATCCTTAAAAGTTTGATTATCCATTTTACTTCACCTCAGGGATAGAGTGTGTAAAGCTTACAAAAATATTCAGTTAACACAAAGAAATTTTAAAAAATATTTTGGATAAAAGACTGTTATTCCCTACTTTCCTAACGAAAGAATATTTGGTAAAATTAGAAAGTATTTGTAAATTCAGAATGTTGAGCAGACGGGGGAAGAGGAATGAGGGTTTTTATTGATTTAATGTGGTTTTTTAAGCAAGAGAAAAGGCCTTATATTTTAGGAATTTCCATATTAGCATTTGTGGCAATATTGCAATTAGTTCCACCTAAAGTGGTAGGGTATATTGTCGATGAAATAAAAGATAACAAGCTAACTCCAATGCTTTTGGCTAAGTGGGTTATTGTTTTAGTTATAGTGGCTTTTGCCATGTATATCTTAAGATATTATTGGCGCATCATGATCTTTGGTTCTTCTTATAAGCTTGCAAGAGTTCTTCGAAATCGTCTATTTCATCACTTTACTAATATGTCCCCCTCTTTTTATCAAAAGAATCGTGTAGGGGATTTAATGGCACATGCCACCAATGATTTGCAGGCTATTCAGGGGACCGCAGGAAGCGGAGTTTTGACGCTTGTTGATTCTATCATGACAGGTGGTTCTGTCATGATTGCTATGGCTGCCACCATTAGTTGGAAATTAACGCTTATTGCATTGATACCAATGCCTATAATGGCAATTTTGACAAGTTATTACGGCTCTATTTTACACAAAAGATTTCATAAAGCTCAGGAAGCATTTTCTAATTTGAATGACAAAACACAAGAAAGTATAAATGGAATTAAGGTTATTAAAACTTTTGGCCAGGAAAAGGAGGATATTGCTTCATTTATTAAGCAGTCGGATGATGTAGTTAAGAAAAATATTTCTGTTTCGAGAATAGATGCGCTTTTTGATCCAACTATTTCTATCATAATTGCAATATCCTTCTTTTTATCCATAATATTCGGCTCTAAATTAGTGATAAATCATGAACTAACAATTGGTCAATTAATATCCTTTACTACCTATATAGGGTTGCTAACATGGCCGATGCTTGCGTTTGGAAGCATATTTAATATTATGGAACGCGGAAGAGCTTCTAATGATCGAGTAAAGAGGCTGCTAGGTGAACCAGTTGAAATAAAGGATAAACCCAATGCCATAAACGAAACGCCATCGGGTTCCATAACGTATTCGATAAAATCCTTTCATTATCCTAACGAAGAAAAAGAGATATTAAAAGATATTTATTTTTCTATTAATCAAGGGGAAACATTAGGAATTGTCGGAAAAACAGGAAGCGGGAAGACAACATTGTTAAAGCTATTCATTCGTGAATTTGAGGGATACAGTGGAAAAATTGAATTTGGCGGACATTCCATACAGGATTATAAAATGGATAGCCTTAGAAGTGCGATTGGTTATGTTCCGCAAGATCATTTCCTGTTTTCCGCTACGGTTGGTGAAAATATTGCCTTTACTAATCCGTCACTGCCAAAAGTGAAAATCGAAGATGCTGCAAAATTAGCACATATTCATGACGATATTATCGAATTTACAGATGGATACGATACGATAGTAGGAGAAAAAGGGGTTTCCTTATCAGGTGGGCAAAAACAAAGAATATCCATTGCGAGAGCATTAATAATGAATCCAGAAGTGTTAATATTGGATGATTCTCTATCCGCTGTGGATGCAAAAACAGAAGAATCGATTCTGAAGTCTTTAAAGGAAGAAAGATCTGGAAAGACTACTATTATTACGGCACACCGCTTAAGTGCTATTAAACATGCAAATATGATTATCGTTTTAGATGATGGGAAAATTATTGAACGTGGTAATCATGAAGAATTAATCAAAAAAGGCGGTTGGTATAAAGAAATGTATGATCGTCAGCAGCTGGAAGAACTAGTGGAACACGGGGGATAATAAAATGGATAAAATGACATCAATGTCCGGGAAGGAACAGCGTAAAGTATTATTTCGATTAATGAGTTATACAAAGCCCCATATTAAAACTATTATAATTGCTTTTACTTTGTTACTGTTGGCAACACTTGGGGATATATATGGGCCAATCATCATACAAAGATTCATCGATGATTATTTAACACCTCATCATTTTCCGTATAAACCGCTTGTAACTCTTGCAAGTCTTTATATTGGAATACAAATATTCAAAGTGATCATTTCTTATTTTCAGATCTTTAAATTTCAAGAAATTGCTATTAAGATTATTCAGCAGCTAAGAATTGATGTTTATTCGAAAGTGCAGACATTAGGAATGCGTTATTTTGACAAGACACCAGCAGGTAGTATTGTTTCAAGAATTACCAATGATACAGAAGCAATATTTGATATGTTTGTGAACGTAATGGTTACCTTTATTCAGGGAAGCTTTTTATTAATCGGGATTTTTATTGCAATGTTTTCTTTAAATGCAAAACTAGCATTATTCTGTCTATGTATACTGCCGTTGATATTCTATGTTATGGTTCTATATCGAAAATTCAGCTCGGTTTTTTACCAAGAAATGCGTGAGCGTCTAAGCCAGTTAAATGCTAAATTGAATGAGTCTTTGCAAGGAATGCCAATTATACAAGTATTTCGTCAGGAAAAGAGGCTTAGGGAAGAATTTGCTGACATTAATGCAAAACATTACAATGCAGGAATGAGAAATATTAAAATTGATGGATTATTACTTCGACCTGCTATTGATTTAATATATGTTTTTGCTTTAATGATTGTTTTAAGCTTTTTCGGTATTTCCTCGTTCAATCATACGGTAGAAATTGGTGTCTTATATGCATTTGTAAACTACTTAGATAGATTTTTTGAACCTGTGAATCAAATGATGTTTCGATTGTCTATGTTTCAACAAGCCATCGTGGCCTCATCAAGGATTTTTAGGGTTATGGATGAACAGGAAGTTGCACCTATCCAACAAGAACAAAAACAACTAAAAATAGTGGATGGAGAAATTGAATTTAAGAATGTCAGCTTTTCCTATGACGGAAAGCGTGAAGTATTGAAAAATATTTCGTTTGTTGCAAGACCTGGTCAAACCGTCGCTTTAGTAGGGCATACTGGGAGCGGAAAAAGCTCTATTATTAATTTAATGATGAGGTTCTACGAATTTGAAAAGGGGGAAATTTTCATTGATGGTAAATCTATAAAAGAATATCCAATATCTGAATTACGAACTAAAATGGGATTAGTGCTTCAAGATCCATTTCTATTTTATGGTACGATTGAAGACAATATCCGCCTCCATAACAAGTCGATAACGGATAAAAATATTGAAGAAGCAGCTAAGTTTGTGCAGGCACATACGTTTATTGAAAAAATGGAGGATCGTTATTCTCATAAAGTCGTAGAACGTGGAGCTACATTCTCGAGTGGGCAACGCCAATTAATCGCATTTGCGAGAACGATTGCGACAGATCCCAAAATTCTAGTTTTAGATGAGGCAACTGCAAATATTGATACAGAAACAGAAGAATTAATTCAAGAGGCTTTGGAAAAAATGCGAAGAGGCAGAACCACGATCGCGATTGCACATCGACTTTCCACGATTCAAGATGCAGACTTAATTTTGGTACTGCATCAAGGAGAAGTAGTAGAAAAAGGTACTCATCACGAGTTAATTGCAAAGCAGGGACTTTATCATAAAATGTATTTATTGCAGAATGGCATGACCGAATTGGAGCAAAGCATATAAGGAAAAAGACGTTTTCCTATTGATGCAAAGAGTCTATGAAGATACTTATATATCAAAAACGAGCGAATGCATTTCGCTCGTTTTATGTTTCTACGATATGTTAGTTACAAGAACCTTAACAAGTGGTTTTCCTGGTGCTTAGGGGGAACGGTTAAGAGGGAAACATTGGACAGTTGTATATAATGTAATTCATACTACTGCTATAAGAGTGACAATAATTTTGACAGTTGGCAATTGGATTCCACAATTTATTTTTTGTTTTAGGTTTAGTTTCCTCTAATTTCTTTTGTTCGTCATTATTTATTGGATTGTTTACTATCGAGTGATTTATTAGTTTTCTTTGGTAAAGAATCTAAAGTTCGTCTTTGACTTCTTTTGTTTCCGTTTAATTTTGCAACTGCTACTTTTTTCCTTTACATGAACATGATATTCAGGTCGAGCTCGCCGTGCGGTCCATGGACTTGATTAAGAACCTTTATTTGCTACTAGCTGGTTTGATGTCCTTTTAACCACGCAGATCTCGTTATATTGATTTAGTAATCGATCTAATTCCTGACTATAAAGAATTGTATTTGGGGAATGCAATCCTTCGATCATAACCATTTCTATTAATTCAGCTCGTTTTTTTTCAATTAGATTAGAAAGTTGATCTTTTAACACGGCTGTATTCCTTTCATTAATAGAGTTACAACATAGCATTCAAAAAACTATAGATTAGTAATAGTATAACCATTCTTTTACACTTTTTCAAAAAGAAGTTCTTTTTTTACGCTTTTATCCTGAGCGAGCGCCATAAAAAAGTCACATGTTTCTATTCATTTATAGAGCATATATTTGGTAAAATATAATAAGTATGTTTGTTGTTCGTTTTCATTAAAGTCGTATAATAAGCAGGAGTTGTGATATATGTCGAATGTTGATGTGAACTTTTTCTTGGCACTTGGCGCTGGATTTTTGAGTTTTATCTCGCCATGCGTGCTGCCAATCTATCCCGCATTTATTTCATACATAACTGGAATGTCTGTAAATGAACTGAAATCAGAAAATGCTATGCTTCAAAAAAGAAGCATGCTCCATACTCTTTGCTTCATATTAGGGTTTTCGGTTGTATTTGTTGCTCTAGGGTATAGCAGTTCTTTTATAGGAAGTCTTTTTCAAGCTTATCAAGATCTAATCAGACAAATTGGAGGAATCCTTATTGTCTTTTTCGGACTAGTAGTGGTTGGATTCTTAACTCCTAAATTTATGATGAAGGAGCATAAATTTCATTTTAAAAGCAGACCTTTAGGATTTGTAGGTTCAATTCTTATTGGTATAGCATTTGCGGCAGGGTGGACACCTTGTACAGGTCCTATTCTAGCAGCACTCTTTTCTTTAACGGTTACGAATCCGCAATCAGCAGTGGTATATATGATTGCTTATGTCTTAGGATTTGCTATCCCATTTTTTGTTCTTTCATTCTTTATTGGAAAACTGCAATGGATACGCAGACACAGTGCAAGGATTGTAAAAATTGGCGGCGTTATAATGATTATTATGGGGGTATTTCTCTTCTTTAATTGGATGACCATTTTAACAAGCTATATGAGCCTATTATTTGGTGGTTTCACAGGTTTCTAAGCTTTTTGGTATTAGAAACTCCGTATGGATAAGCAAAACAATTGTACACAAATTTAATTGCACGTTTATTAGGTAATTTGATATAGTAAATGTATCAATAGTAAGAATCTTTAGGAAATACGGTGCGAGTATGAGGGGGAAGCATCTGTGGCAAAAGTCCTGGTAGTAGATGATGCAAAATTTATGAGAGTAACTTTATCAAAAATGCTGGAACACGGGAATCATGAAGTGATTGGCGAGGCTGAAAATGGCCGGAAAGCTATAGAGCTGTATCAATCGCTAAAACCTGATATCGTAACAATGGATATTACCATGCCAGAGATGACAGGAATTGAAGCTGTAAAACAGATTATAAATGATGATCCTGATGCCAAAATTATTATGTGCTCCTCAATGGGGCAACAGCAAATGGTCATTAGTGCGATTGAAGCGGGAGCTAAAGACTATATTGTAAAACCTTTTGATGAAAGCAGAGTGAATGCAGCAATCAGCAGATTGCTTTAGCTTTAGTAGCCATTCGATAAACATGTCGGATGGTTTTTTTTATGTATATTTCACTGTTTGGGTATTTGTGTTCTATACAAAATTCGTTATAATAAGAAATGTACCTTTCTCAATTAAAAATAAAACTTTTAAAAAAATATGTTAGAATAACATAAATTACAAAGAGGATGATGTTAGATGACAGAAATTATTGTTTCATCCATTATAGCACTATGTATGGGAGGTATGGTAATCTTTATTAGACTTAAGGCTTCTAATAAACCTGTTTCAGTAAAAAAAATTATATTACCTCCATTTTTTATGAGTACTGGATTCCTCATGTATATCGTTCCATATTTTCGATTGACATTAGGAGAAGTTTTAGAAGCTTTAGTGGTAGGAATGGTTTTCTCCACTTTATTAATTAAAACATCTCGGTTTGAAGTGCGCGACTCAGATATTTATTTAAAACGTTCAAAGGCATTTCCTTTTATATTAATTGGTCTCTTAGTAATTCGATTAATTTTGAAGCTAGTTTTAAGTTCTGAAATTGATGTAGGTCAACTAAGCGGAATGTTCTTCCTTCTCGCATTTGGTATGATTGTACCATGGAGGGTTGCGATGTATCTTCAATATCGCAAATTAGCTAGCGGATTGGATGATAATATTCAAACAAAAGGAATATAAGTAAGAAAGCGAAGCACCTTGTGCTTCGCTTTTCTCATTTCAAAATAAATGTTCATATGGTGTAACATCTATTTTCATTTCATTAAGTTTTTTTCTTAAAAATTTGTGGTCCCTTTTTGGTGTTGCTAATATATATCCGCGGATAATGTGGTCTAACGTAATGGACCTTGCTTTGTCCTCTAAAGCAATTTCACCGATTTTACCAGCAATCTTGTGTCTTGCCACATCTCGGAATAATTCCGGAACGGGACTCACTAATTCTTCTAATAATTGCTTATTATCATTTGTCCATAAGTTTCTTGTTTTGTTCACATAATGCTCTTCCCAATCCATAATAGATTTACCGTCTTCTTTAGGTAATTTTTTTAGGAATTTTCGAAACATAAAAAATCCACCTATCGCCATTAGCGAAATTAGAACGACTACCCAGAAAAGGATGAACCACAAAAACCAACCATGAAGCATGGAACGAACCTCCTACGTTCATTACTATCTTTCTTCATTATAGTCAATATAGGGCAGAACAGACAAGCATAAAAACAAAGTAGAATACTTCCCGCTTGTGATTGAAGGCTATATTTACTATAATGATAAAAGTGTCATGGGGCTGAGTGCGTTGCTGGTGCATGCCGAGGTCTTCAAAACCTTCTGAGAGGCGCGTGTCGTCTTTGCTGGGTTCGATTCCCAGGCGGTCCCGCCATTACGACTTACTCCCGCAAGAGATTCCGTTGATTTAGACGATGATTTATAACGATGATTTAGACGATAACTCCGCAAAGGTTTTCGCCTAGTTTCCGGTAAAACTATCGCGGGCTTAATGCGAAAACTATCGGGAACCCATAGCGAAGACTATCAGGGTTGAGCCTCTTTCGATTATATACGGAAGGGGTTTTTATTTTGCGCAAGTATAAACGCGGAGGCTCAACGCAAACAGTACCGGAAAATTTAACGTTGAGCGATATGTTCGAACAATTTATGGTCGTTAAGCGAGGCGAAGGGCTCGGTCGCCTTACAATCGAAGGCTACTATCAAAATTACGGGTATTTTCAAAAATACATCAACCATCGCGAGCTAACAACGGAATTTTTTGTCGGCTGGATAACGCATATGACGGAGGAACTCGACTTTTCACCGCACACGGTTAATATTCGAGTGCGAACGATGCGAACTTTCGTTAAATATGCAAACGAGGAAAAAGGCTGGATTAGCGAGCCGATACACCGCCGATTGACGTGGTCGAGGCATTTACACCATTTACACCGAAGGAAGTTCGGACGCTAGTTGGAGTAACGAAGGTTATCGTATACGTACTGCTTGACACGATGATGCGTGCGTGCAAATTAGTCGATGTAAAGCGTGCGAATATCGATTTAAAAGCGGGGCATATTCGGTTAGAGGCAGGCTCGATACTAAGACGCGTGTTGGTCGCTATGTTCCGATATCGCCGCGTACGTGCAAGCTGCTTGACGAATATATGCGTGAAACTGCGGACTTTGGCAACGAGTATTTATTTGTCACATACGAAGGACACAAAGTCAGCGATTCGACCGTTCGCGAAAATATTAAGATACTCGGAAAAATAGCGCGACTAGACCGTGCGAAAGTGGCTCCTCATACATTCCGTCATACTGGCGCATTATATAATATTTACGGAGGCGATCCGTTTAGTTTGCAGAAAATCCTCGGCCACTCGCATATGAAAATGGTGCGCCGTTACGTGCAAATGACGAACCGGGACGTCCAAACGCAGCACGCACAATATTCTCCGTTAAATTACGTGTTCAAATGAAAAAATATCGACTATTTGGCGTTGAGGAACGGTTGCTAGATTTTATCGGAAAAGTTCGCGCGAGAATATGGAATGGAAGATGATTTGTGCGGTAGTATTATTACATGTTTGTACCATACCGGATAATTACTTTAATATACTGATATATGGACAAATGGTTATTTTGAAATATATTAAGGATTACATAAATATATAAATTTAATTGGCGGTGTTTTTCTTGGAAAAAACATATTATTTTG
>Ga0224736_1079_pt1 | contig 21148 bp, 23 predicted proteins | sample IA12soil_MG_GH6A_FD_161628 | JGI IMG/M metagenome (GOLD analysis project Ga0224736, IMG submission 161628) | Enriched cells from agricultural soil in Iowa, United States - IA12soil_MG_GH6A(-) | ecosystem: Environmental > Terrestrial > Soil > Agricultural land | place: USA: Iowa | collected 2017-05-08
AAATACATTCTTATCATTTTTCATAAAAGACCTCTCGTGATGGCCTTCTAATCTACTAAGCTGTCCTCTCTTTTCGCTGTAAAAGCACTGCCCCAATCACAATGAGCCCTTTAAACGCCTCTCTTAGAAATGGAGGAACTCCAAATAAGTTCAATAAATTATTCATTACTGCAATAATCAACATCCCATAAATCGTTCCAATGATAAATCCTCTTCCGCCCATCAAACTTGTTCCCCCCACTACAGCTGCAGCGATAGCGTCCATTTCAGCCCCTCTTCCGGCATTTGCAAAGTCCATAGAACCTATGCGCGTTACTTGAAGAATCGCTGCGATGGCAACAAGAATTCCCATAAGAGCATATACTCTTACCTTAATTTTATCCACATTGACACCTGATAGCTTTGCGGATTTTTCATTGGAACCAACCGCTATAACTTGTCTGCCGAAGACGGTGCGCCTGGATACATAATGGAGGATATACGCTATGACTGCCCAATAGAGAATCGGCATAAGCAAATATCCCCCAATGCTGAAATTGGAAATTTGCAAGAAATCCATTGGTAGAGTAGGATTATACCCTTGCATGAACTGTTGAGTTACACTTCGGAAGATCATCATTGCGCCTAATGTAATAATAAATGGTGGAGTCTTTCCTTTTGTGATCGTAATACCAATTAGTGCCCCTAATAAATAGCCAAAACCTATTACGATAACGACTGCGATAATAAAGGCAGGGATTCCTGTTATCCCTATTTGCGCCAATATTCCTTTAGAGCCTGTATCCAATAGAATCATCGCAAAAGCACCGGTTGCAACTAAAGTAGAGCCTACGGATAGATCAATCCCCGCCGTCATAATGACAAATGTCATTCCTAATGCAATAATTCCAATTCCGGCGTTGTTTCTTAGAATATTAATCCAGTTGTTGAGCCATGACTGGAACCAGCTGCCGAAGGAATCATAATTAAATCCTAATACCAATGTCTGCAGAATCACCATTATGATGAGCGCAATGGCCGTACTAAATAGCGGAGCCTCCTTCCATTTATGACGGAACCACTGTAAGAAGCTTTTCCAATTATTCATCGTTTCCCTTCCCCTCCCTTATTGGGCTAATGAACCGCCTGTTGCGAGACGCATAATATCGTGCTCTGTCATCGTTTCACCCGTTACTTCCCCTTGAATAGCTCCATGGTACATGACAAGCGCCCGGTCACATACGCGGGTTATTTCCTGTCCTTCACTCGAGAGCACAATGATGGCAATGTTTTCCTCGGCAAGTTGCAGGATAATATTGTAGATGTCTTCTTTTGCCCCAACATCCACACCTTGTGTAGGGTTGTCTAAGATTAGCAGTTTCGGTTTTGCCATTAACCACTTGGATAAAATAACCTTTTGCTGATTCCCGCCTGAAAGACTATGAATGCTGTCTGTTTCTTGTCCCATCTTGATTCGTAATGCTTTTCGTTGCTGAGCAAATTCTTCCCTATGTTTTTGAATGCGAAGAATTCCATGCTTGGAATAGGTCGGCCACGTCACGATGGATGCGTTTTCTAATATATCCATATCCTTGATAATCCCATTCTCTTTCCTGTTGCGCGGTACATATGCAATGCCTTCCTTGATTGCATGAGTGGTACTTTTTATGGTTATTTCCTTGCCATTTAAGTACATTTTTCCGGATGCAGGTTTGTCTACTCCAAAAATGGATTGAAATAGTTCACTTCGACCATCCCCCAAAAGCCCAGTCACCCCTAGAACTTCACCGGCTCTAATAGAAAAGTTAATATCTCGGTAGTCTTTATAATTCGAAAGTCCCTCTACTCGCAAAACTTCTGTCCCAAGCTTTTTCTCTTTTAACAGGGACCCTGTTCTTACCTCATATCCCACCATATATCTTGCCAAATCATTGGTAGTCACTTCGCGGATGTTTCCTTCCGCAACAAGATTTCCATCCCGCAATACTGTGAATCTATCACAGACGGTCATCACCTCATGTAGTTTATGAGAAATAAAGATAATCCCTACCCCTTTACTTTTTAAAGCTCTCATCATGGAAAAAACTCTATTTATTTCATGATTGGTTAAGGAGGTGGTAGGTTCATCCATAATGATGTAGGAAGCATTCATCATCATTGCCCTGCAGATTTCTACTATTTGTTTATAGGAAGCATCCAAATCAGATACATACGTTTTCGGATCTAGAAGAACGTTCATTTTTTTAAAAACTTCCTTCGTTTCGTGCAACATTCTTTCTAAGTCCAGTCTTCCTCTTTTCGTTCTTAGTTCTCTTCCAAGAAACATATTTTCAAAAATCGGCAAATCATTAATGAGATTTAGTTCCTGGTGAATAAAGGCAATACCTGCCTCTTGAGATTGTGCAGGAGTAGCGAACTTTACTGAATTGCCATCAATGCTTATCGTGCCTGAGTCCGTTTGATGGACGCCGCCAAGTATATTCATCAAGGTCGATTTTCCCGCTCCATTTTCACCAAGCAGAGCACATATTTCTCCCCCCTTTAAGGTAATCGATACATTTTTCAAGACCTCGTTACTTCCAAATGACTTCCTAATATTTTTCATCTCGATTATCATTTCGCAACCAACCTTTATAAAAAGAGGCTATAGCAATGCCATAACCCCTCATGTGTTTTCGTTCGATAAAAACATAGATTAATATGGTGATTTATCATCTAAATATTTTTGGTAATTGGATTTATCTACAATAGTAGTAGGAATAATCGTCTCTTTTGGGACATCTTCTCCATTTAAAAGCTTTAACGCAATATCTACTGCGTCTTTGACCATTGCTGGGCTATATAGTGCGGATTCAATCCAGATGTCATTGTTTTCCGGCATCATTTTAAAGTATTCCTTCATGCCGCCACCGCCAGTGACCACTTTAATATCAGTCCTGCCAGCTTCCTTGATTGCCTGCAAAACACCAATAGACGTTTCATCATCCATAGAATAAACAGCATCAATCTTTTTATTTTTAGTCAAGATATCTGAGAAGTCCTTTAGCCCATCTTCACGAGTAAACTTTGTTGCATAGGTGAGGATTTTCATATCTGGTGCGATCTCCTTCATTGTATCAACAAATCCCTGTTTTCTTAGTTCTGAAACGGATCCTGAAGAAGGAACTTCCAGCATGACTACCGTTCCTGTTTTCCCGATCTTGTCTACCACATACTTAGCTCCTTGAATCCCCATATCTTTATTATCTCCCGCTACCCGGTAGACACCATCTACATCGATTTTGATGTCAAAGTTGACAATCTTTATTCCGGCATCCAATGCTTGCTTAATCGGCACCTCCATGCCTTCCCACTGTGGAAATGCCACAATGGCTTCGGCTCCCCATGTTTTTAAGTCATCTAGTTGGGAAGTCATTTCTTCCGCATTGTTACTCGTCTGTATTTTGTACTCAATCTTATCTCCTAGCTCTTTTGCCCGGAGCTCTGCATTGTACGCAACCGCAGCGACCCAGCCATGTGTAACTGCCGGTGCCAGTATTCCGATTTTGTGCTTTTTGCCACCTGAACTTCCGCCATTACCATTGTTTCCGGATGACTTTTCACCGCCACATGCAGTGAGAAGCGGCACCATTATTAGTACGACTGCAACAAGCATCCATAAAGTCTTCTTCACTCCCCATTCCCCCTCCATAATTTACTCCCAAACAGCATTATTCTATTATATATACTAAAAAGATTACTTCATTTTATGAAGTAGCTTTATTTCTTATACCGAAACATCTAGACATGTTTTCCGTCCAGTATCGATTCCACCACTTTTAACGTGGTTAAAGCTTGTTCGCCTGTAATAGGAGGTTCTTTATCATTCATAATAGAATCTATAAAAGCCTCGATTACACCAGTGCTCGTTTGGTTCTCATTTGTTTGAATGGATTCCAATTCGTATTTAATTACTTCTCCATCCTTTGTTTCAATCAAAAGCGGAAAGTGAGGATGATCATACATTTTCATAATCCCGTTTTGACAGTAGATAATGGTGGAATTATCTTCGAAACCGTAATAAGTCCATGAGAAGGAAGCATTTCCGATTCGTCCTTTTCTCGTTTTTAAAGCACAAACGACGTTATCACATACTTCTATTCGCTTTCCGTTTTCATCGGTTTTATCCAAGGTAGCGTGAAACGCTTTCACTTCTTCGATCACATCGTCTAGTAAGTAGTGAATAAGGTCGATTTTATGGATACCTAAATCTCCTGCAACTCCTAAGGAAGAACGTTCTTTTTTAAAAAACCAGGTAGCGTTCGACTTTTCCACTCCCCAGCTTTCCGGTCCTTTATGGCCAAACGTTGTGGTAAAAGTTAATACGTCCCCTAGTTCTTTCTTCTCAATGATTTGTTTAGCTTTTTGGTGCACCTTAGTCAATCGTTGATTATGGTCTACCATTAATTTCTTACCTGACCTTTTTTGTGCTGCTAGGATTTTTTCTGCACACTCTACATTTATGGCAAGCGGTTTTTCACAAAGGACATGCTTACCATTCAACAAGGCATTAGTGGAATAGATATGATGGGCATCATTGGAGGAACAATCACTTATTGCTATAATTTTTGGATCATGGTACAGTTCTTCCACTGTTTCTACTGCACGACCGCCAAATAAACTAGCTAATGTTTTCGCTCTTTCTAGATGATGGTCATAAAATACAATTTCTTCGACATGTGGATTTGCTTTATATTCCGGCCCATGGCGAAATCTAGCAATCGAGCCGCAGCCAATAATCCCAACTTTTAACCCCAATAATCGTTCCCCCTTTTTTTCTATACATGATAGATGAAGTATGAACTACTGCCTTATGGTCTTTTGTACCCATTTTTACGTTGGGTTGCATATAAATAGAACCAAATCAAAAAATATTCATCAATTCCAGCCATACCGCAAATAGCAAACCAAAAATGTAATTTTATCTAATTATTAGTAAATACCGAAATCTATTGAAATAGTAATTTTTATCCTCTAAAATAAATGATTGGGATAAAAGTAAAATGTTTCATATTGGTAGAGGGGAAATAGGTATGAAAAAAGGAAAATTAGGATGTTTTGGGATTATTGCCGTGATTGTGTTGATCTTTTTCGTATATCATAGTAATCCAAACAGCGAGACAGCAAACACAAAAGTTGCCTCATCCGACACTCACACAGTAAAAAATCCCGAAAAGCAAACTACTGTTGTTGACAAAGAAGAGAACAATAAAAAAACAGAAGCACCGAAATCTAATGTGAATGGTACCAAAAAGCAGACGGAGGCGGCAAAATCTCAAAAAACCGTTTCAACTGCAAATACGGTTCCTGTGACACTGACTAGAACGGTAGATGGAGATACTATTAAAGTAATGTATAACGGAAAGGAAGAAACCGTCCGTTACTTGCTGGTAGATACTCCAGAGGAAAAGAAGCCTGGTACTTGTGTTCAAAATTATGCAGTAAGTGCCTATAATAAAAACAAACAGCTTGTCAACAGCGGAAAGCTTAGTCTGGAATTTGAGACAAATGGGGATAAACGAGATAAGTATGGCCGCCTCCTTGCATACGTTTTTGTAGATGGAAAATCAGTGCAAGAGGAATTAATAAAAGATGGGTATGCGCGAGTAGCATATATTTACAATCCGCCATACAAATATTTGTCCAAATATCAAAGCGATGAAAAAATGGCAGAAAATAAACATCTTAATATTTGGTCTCTAAACGGTTTTGTAACCGATAAAGGGTTCAATGGATGTGCTTCCAAGCAAACAAGCAGCACAACCCGCCAATCTGCTCCATCTCATCGCTCAGCATCTTCGAAACATCCAACAAGTTCTGGCGGCAATGCAAACGCTTTTGTAAATAATCCAGCAGACGACAAAGAAAGCAACCTTAGCTGTAAAGGAAAAATTAAAGGAAACGCCAATAGCAAAATTTACCACATGCCTGGTGATGCCTATTATGACCGGACAAAAGACAATATCGTCTGGTTCTGTACGGAATCCCAAGCTCAGGCTGCAGGATATCGGCATTCAAAGCGATAGTAGAATTAGTGGAAAGCTATTTTCCACTATTTTTTTTAGTCGTTTAAGAAGTATACATAATAATTTTATTGTAAAATAAATATTCACTTACGCTTTTCGCGGACGCACGGTTTGTTATTTCCATAAAAAACCCAACACCCCCAAAATGACAACATAGCGATTTAACGGAACCAGCTCCCACCGTTTTATACTTTTTTCTACATGCTGACCAGCTAATCATGATTTTTTCAGTCACTTTTTCCAAAATCAACATCATTAGAAACCTCTGTCTTCCTTCTTTGTACCACAGCCGCCAGCAACACCTCTTTTCCATTAAAACGTAATAATAGATTTTTAAATGATAAAATAGTTTATGGTTAAACTATTTGACATCTAAATAATCACGTTAAAATATTCGATAGAATCATATTTTAATAATAAAGGAGAAATAAAAATGGGACGTGTTCAGGGAAAGGTTGCATTAATTACTGGTGGAGCATCTGGAATCGGCTTGTCTGCAGCAACCATAATGGCAAAAGTAGTTATTGGCGACTTTAATGTAGTCGGTGCTAAAGAGGCTGCCGCAGCAATTAAGAGACTAGGCGGAGAAGCAGTCGGTATTTTCCTAGACGCTTGCTTACAAAGGGAAATCTATCCAAGAAGCAATAGAATTCACTGTTAAAACATATGGTGCACTAAATGTCCTTTACAATAATGTGGGATTAACTAATCTTCAAAAAGATATAGATGTTGTACATATGGATTTAGATGAGTGGAATCGCCTCATGAATGTGAATTTAAAAAGCGTACTTCTTGGAAGCCGCTATGCTATTCCTCACGATAAAAGCTGGAGGAGGATCTATCATCAATACTGCATCAATGGCTGCTTTTGCAGGTGATGCAACAAGATCTGCGTATGGAGCTTCCAAGGCCGCTGTTGTAAATCTTACGCGTTATATTGCAGCACAATATGGAAAGGACAATATCCGCTGTAATGGTGTCGCACCGGGACTGATTTTAACACCAGCTGGAAAAATAATCTGCCGCCTGCTGTCTTAAATATTTTTGAAAAATATTATGCCCTTCCTTACCACGGTGAAGCAGATGATATTGGTTATACCGTGGTATTCCTTGCTTCTGATGAATCAAAATTTATCACTGGTCAAACCAGTCAAGTCGAAGGCGGCCATTATATTGCAAACCCAAGTATTGCAGACTTTCAAGAATATATCAACAATCTTCCAGCCAAGTAAACAAGGTCCCCTAAGAATTGATGTATTCCTAGGGGATTTTTTTAAGTTTACTCACTGATTTACTTGTTTAATAAACTCTCTCATGAAACCTGGTAAATCTGGCCATGCATGACCGGAGACAAGATTTCCTTCCACATGAAGATGATTTTCAATGTAAGTAGCCCCAACTGCTTCAACATCAGGCTTGCAAGCGATATAAGCGGTTAATTCTCGGCCTTCCATATATTGCTTAACCGTTGTTAAGATGAGACTTGCGTGGCAAATGGCCCCAACCGGTTTATTCGCCTCAAAAAAATGTGCGACAATTCTAGGAACATTCTCATTTAAACGAATATACTCTGGTGCCCTTCCCCCTGGAATAATTAGTCCGTCATATTCTTCCGGATTTACATCTTCAAAAGCAATCGTAGACTCAATTAAATACCCTTTGCTCTCTGTATAAGTATCCCAGCCAATAAAATCATGAATAACGGTTTGAAGTTGCTTTTTCGATGGAGCTGCAATTTGAACATCATACCCTTCTTCCAAACAGCGAAAATAAGGATAATAGATTTCTAATGCCTCTACCGCATCTCCAGCTAATAGCAATACCTTTTTTGTCATCGAAAAAATCCTCCTTTCAAATGATAACCTGACCTAATATTTATATATTCTTGGTAAAAGTTATACTTTCCTCCCGTTTTAAAATTTTTTACATAAAATGCTTTGCAAAGAAAAAGGCGACTGGTAACTATATACCACTCGCCGTATAGATTCAAACTTAAATAGAACAATCCCCTCATGCAATACATAAAACCATTAATAGATTACAAGTAATTTCCCCATGCGTTGAAGCGCTTCCTTATTAATTCTCTATGAAAACTCCCCTGTTAGATTTGAGTTATTCTTCTGGACATTGCAGTTTGGATAATACTAGTTTATGCAATCTAAATAAATGCTGAATATCTTCTTCCGGTATTTCTAATAACCCATTAAGCCTAGTCATAGTCGTATTATCAGATGAAAAAATCGTTTCTAACAACTCTTCCCCTTTTTTGGAGAGAAGAAGGGAAATGGATCTTCTATCTGACGGCGGAACCACTCTTTCAACAAAATTATGTTGAACCAATCGTTCCACTACACCGCTTACAGTACTATTCGTAAGCCTTAATTTTTCTGCCAATTCACTTAAACTAATATTAGGATGAAGATGAAGATGAAAAATCGTTTTTAATTGGACAACGGTGATGCCATGTTTATCTGCTTCTAGTTTTTCAAGCTTATAAATTGCTTTGTTCACTTCTGAAAAAGACTCCAAGATATCATTATTAAATCTATTCATGTCGGTCCCCTCATTACTATTAATTTACCCCATGACTTTCTATCTATTTTATAAACTTAGAGATTAATCAATAGCTCTCAACAACGCATTTCTATTAGAATATAACATAAATTCTCGATCGTTATAACTAGCTGGACCTTCATTTCACATTTAATACAAATAAATAACCGAAGAATACCTCAGGATAAATGTACTAGGTAATGATATTTAACAAAGCTCATTTATCTTTTATCTCCTTTCGTAAAGCAATGATTTCCTGATTTTGTTTATGCCCCATTTCTTTTGCTAAAAGAGTAATTATGACAATAATAAAACCAATAAATATGAATATATACTTCCTCTTATAAATCATAAGTACCCTTGCCCTTTATTTTGTTCCCATTAATACTTGAATGATGATTTTCCACCCATGATATCTCATATGATTGACCATCTAAAAAAATATTTTTCTGACATACATATAGTCTGTAACACTTAAATATTTCTCTCGAACGTAATCAACCAGTTTCATTTTTAAATCCAATGAAACGAATTCTTCTACTCGTTCTATTCGTTTGGATAATGGTTTAGAAGTATATTCAGTAAATACAAAAATAAGCTAAGTAGTATTTTTATATTGCTCTTCCCTGTCCCAATTCGGGCATTGATTTCATGAGTTTAAAAAGACCACCGTAAAAATAGAGAAAGGCTACTCCATTTTTGCATTAGCCTTTCTCTGTCCGTTCTTAAACATATTTATAATTAATTCATGGGATTTATAATTCCGTAATATACAATATCTTCAAAAGCACCGTTTTTACAAACATGGTCTTTTAGCGTTCCTTCGTATTTCATTCCACACTTTTTCATTATCTTTCCAGATGCGGGATTTGATTTAAAATGGCGTGCATAGACACGATGATAATTCTTCTCTTGAAAAACGAAATCAATTACTGCCTTGGCTGCTTCTGTCCCATAACCATTTCCCCAATATTCTTCCCCAATCCAGTAAGCCATTTCGCCATTTTGAAAGGAAGGATGATTGGATATAGCTATAGCACCAAATAATTGTCCCGTATGCTTGTCCGTTATAGCAAATTCATACATTTTGTCTAATTCAAAGTTTTGCTCATGATGGGCAATCCATGACAGGGCACAATCTAACGTGTAGGGATATGGCAAATTCAATGTGCTTTTATAGATATTATAATTATTGCACATTCTTGCGACATTTTTTGCATCTGATTCATGGAACAGACGTAGAAGTAATCGATCCGTTTCTATCGTTTTTTCTTGTTTGTTATACAACATTCTCTTCACCTGCCCACGCTTCTCTATCCTCAACTCTATTTTAACCAAATGTACAATAGTTATCAAATAATTTAAAATAATCATACAACATTTTGCTATTTAGGACTGCAAAAGCTTTGCAAATATCTTTCATACTTGCAAAGCTTTCCCACCCTAACCTAGTTCGATTTTTTAGATTAAATAAATTCCGACTACTATTGCGCCTATTATCACAATAATACCAAGAATAATATACATGAAAAGAATGCGCGTTAAGTTCCCTTTTGTGGCAGTACTATAGTTTGCATCTGCTTTTCCTGCAACCATTAACGTTCCTACTAATGCTGCAATCCCAACTAAAGCCACTAAAATATAGGCAACCATCATCATTTAGAAACACCTCCACCAATATGACCAGGCCGAAATTTCATCTTGAAATTCTTTTAATATAATCATAAGGTTGTAATTAATCATTGAAACCATCCAATACATAAGGAATCTAGCCATCCACTTTTTCTATTTTGCATGTTCGAAAGCACGATATAAACGTTGAATTCCTTGTTGTATCATGGCTTCATCCCTTTTTGAATAAGTTAGACGAATACAACCTTTTTTTGTACCGAGAGTACTGCCTGGTGCAAAAATTACTCCTTCTTTTATCGAGTTTTCCAGCAGACGATTCTCATTTATATCTTCTTTAAACTGACACCACAAATGAATGCCGCCCATTGGAAGATGAAATTCTACCTGATCATGGAAATAATGAGTTAGTTCCTTGGCAATGACATCCCTTCTTCGTTTTAAATAGCTTCGTACTAGTAAAAGTTGTTCGTCTAAGAATGTGGAACTTAAGAATTGATTTCCAATCCATTGTGAAATAGAAGAATGCCCAAAATCAAATTGCTGCTTCGCGTCTGCTAGTCGTTCTATTACGGGATTAGGTCCCATAATCCAACCGATTCTTAAACCCGGTGCAGCAATTTTCGGTAACGAACTAATATATAAAACACTGCCATTCGTATCCATTGATTTCAAAGTGGATGGTTTTTCCTCTGTAAAGGAAATCAAGCTGTATGGATCATCTTCTATGATTGGAATTCCAAATTCAGATGAGATATCCAGTAGTTCTTTTCTTTTATGATAAGGCAACAAAGTCCCAGTAGGATTTTGATAAATAGGATTAGTAAATATCATTTTGATTCGATGTTTTTTATGAAGATCTATAAGTTCTGACGGATCGATTCCATTTTTCCCAACAGACAGATAAAAAACTTTTAAGCCCGCTGTTTTAAAGATAGGTAGACTAAAACTATAGGAGGGATTTTCAATTACAACAGCATCTCCGGGTTTTAATAAACACTGTATAATAAGATGAATCGCCTGTTGTGCACCTAACGTGATGAGAATTGATTCAGGCTTCGTTTGGATAGTTCGATACTCCCGTACATGATTGGCTATGGTCTGTCGCAATTCCATACTTCCTTGGGGATGGTCATATCCTAAGTTCCCTGTAAACTCCACATTGGATAACGTCTTCTTTATGAAGTCATTAGGAAATAGATCGGCAGATAACTCCCCGCTCGCGAGATTAATAAGATGACTTTCCTCCGTTTCTTTTCTAATCCTTTGCATGACAGGAATATTCGGCAAGAACGTCCCAGCCTCAATGTATCGATTCCAGCTTGGAATCCGCTTTTTCGTTAGCCCCCCAAATATCCCTGCTAATGATGGTTCCACTGCCCTTCTTACGCTCGACTAGTCCATTCGCTTCTAGTTCTGCATAAGCTGAAACAATAGTACTGCGATTTACACCATACCTTTTAGCTAAGTTTCTTTCAGAAGGCAGCGGCTTGTCCACTGGAAACGTACCATCTGTTATACCATTTTCAATATACTCAGCAATTTGCTTGTATATTGGTTTCTTCATGTTTCTATCCGGCTTCCAATCCATTTATCTTTCCTTCTTCCGATATAGTTGAAAAATAGCATCTATATTGATTGTAACGGAAATAGTGAGTGATAATACTATCATTTTTGTCTACATTTTTACAGAGCTTTTCTTCATCATTGCATCCTCCAGTGATACCCACCTTCATTCCTTGATTATAGATGGAAAAACCATCCTACTTTCTTCCTTATTTTATTTCATCCTACATAACTTTTTTACCTATGCATACAGTTGTAGTAATTGGGTAAGCAAGCTTTTGAATAATGATTAAGGAGGGAACTATAATCTGAATCCAAAGTAATACTGTATGGCCTATTTTCCACAAAATCGGAGGGGAAAAGATGAAAAAGCTGCTCAAGATTTTTAGCCTTTCAATCATTATTTGTACTTTCATTTTCACGGGTATATCAGAGCGGGGTGCCAATAAAGCAAAAGCAGATGGAGGTGCTTCTCCAAAAGCAAATGATTTAGTCATTGATTTAAATGTCCCGGAGGTTAGCCGAGATGTAGCAAATGATACATTGAAGTTAAATGCCCTCCATGTGTATAGTGATGTTCATTTTCTCCTGGCATCCAAAAACATAAAGTGGAGATCTTCCAATAAAAATGTAGCTTCTGTTGACCAAAACGGTAAAGTAACGCTAAAAGGACATAATGGAAAAACGTTTATTTATGCAAGTGATGGATATAGGCAAGATCGAATTTCCATTCAATATAAAGGCAATCAAGATAAGATTGTTGTAGAAAAACAGCATGGCTCTCGTTATGACTTGATTAATAAAGCGATCAATCATATGACCTTAGAAGAAAAAGTTGGACAGATGCTGATGCCTGATTTTCGCACGTGGAAGGGAAAAAATGTAACCCAAATGCAGCCAGAAATTGCTCAACTTATTAAGGATTATCATATTGGCGGAGTGATTTTATTCCGAGAAAATACTGTTTCTGCGGACCAAACCATTAGACTTACAAGGGCTTATCAAGATGCAGCAGAAAAATATGGAATGCTTGTTTCCGTAGATCAGGAAGGCGGAATTGTAACCAGATTGCAAACAGGCACCGATTTTCCTGGTAATATGGCACTTGGTGCAACTCGTTCCGAAGAGCTCGCAGGGAAAGTTGGAAAAGTCATTGGCGAAGAATTGCAAGCAGATGGAATTAACATGGACTTTGGACCTGTGATGGATGTAAACGTGAATCCAGATAATCCCGTGATTGGCGTTCGTTCCTTTGGTGCAGATCCGCAATTAGTAGCGGATTTGGGAAAGGCTTATATCAATGGATTACATCAAACGAATACAACCTCCACTGCCAAACATTTTCCTGGTCACGGAGATACAGCAGTTGATTCCCACATCGGCTTGCCGGAAGTACCTTATGATATGGATCGTTTACAGAAAGTAGAGCTTTATCCATTTCAACAGGCAATGAACGCGGGAATCGATGCCATTATGACAGCACATGTAACTTTCCCTAAAATTGATGATACAAAAGTAATTTCAAAAAAGGACGGAACAGAAATTTCCCTTCCTGCAACTCTTTCTTATAAAGTGTTGACAGGACTTATGCGCGAACAAATGGGTTTCAAGGGTGTGATTGTTACAGATGCGATGAACATGGGAGCTATCGTGGAGAACTTCGGACCAGTTGACGCCGCCATTCGTGCTGTGAACGCTGGCGCTGATATTTTATTAATGCCAGTTGGGGTTGAACAAGTTGCTAATGGTTTATATGACGCGGTAAGCTCGGGGGCCATTCCAGAGAGCAGAATCGAGCAATCCGTTAAACGCATCCTTACCTTAAAATTAAATAGAAGCATTGTTAAGCCTGAGGTGGAACCAAATATCGAGGATCAGGTTGCCAACGCTTTAAAAGTGGTTGGATCACCAGAACATAAACAAATCGAAAAAGAAGTTGCAGCGAAATCTATAACCCTTGTAAAAAATGATCAACTACTGCCTTTACAAGTGGCAAAAGAGGATAAAATAGCTGTTGTTGGTTCTTCCAATTACTACGTAGATTCACTATTCAATGAAGTAAAAAAACATCATGATAATGTGATTTATATCAATACTTCCACAGAGCTAACAGCAAATCAGTTAAATCAAATCAAAGATGCAAAATATATTATTGTTGGCACCTATACATCTTCTGTAGCAGGAAGAGCACCGAATGCTAGCCAAATGTTGATGACAAAGCAACTGATTGCCACAGGCAAACCGGTAGTGGCAGTTGGAATCAGAAACCCTTATGACATCATGTCCTATCCAAATGTCGGAGCCTACTTAGTCCAGTATTCCTATAACAAGGCAAGCTTTGAAGCATCAGTCAATACTATTTTCGGTCAAAATAAGCCAACTGGCAAACTCCCAGTAACCATCTACAACCAAGATGGCAGTATTTTATACAATATAGGTCACGGCTTAGGATATTGAACGTATAGGGGCTTGACCATTTGCATGGGAGGGGCGTGGGGGAAAGAGCGTGGGTTGCTGAATCGTGGGGTTGAGGGGTCGCGTGGTTGAGGAGACCCCTTTTCCCACCAAAAGGCATGTTCCTCCCATTTCTTCTTCTCTTTTGTCCATTAGAAGCTTTCTAATGGTAGCCTACCTTCTCTTGTCCTTTAAAACCTTTTTAAAAGACAATCTCCTATACTTTTTGCTCCCTTTTGTCCTTTAGAACCCTTCTAAAGGACAATTGCCTTCACTTTTTGCTCCCTCTTGTCCTTTAAAACCTTTCTAAAAGACAAACACCTTCACCTTTTACTCCCTCTTGTCCTTTAAAACTCTTCTAAAAGACAATTGCCTACCCTTTTGGCTCCCTCTTGTCCTTTAGAACCCTTCTAAAGGACAATTGCCTTCACTTTTTGCTCCCTCTTGTCCTTTAAAACCTTTCTAAAAGACAAACACCTTCACCTTTTACTCCCTCTTGTCCTTTAAACCCTTTCTAAAAGACAAGTACCTTCTCTTTTGGCTCCCTCTTATCCTTTAAACCCTTTCTAAAAGACAATTGCCTACCCTTTTGGCTCCCTCTTGTCCTTTAAAACTCTTCTAAAAGACAATTGCCTACCCTTTTACCTCCCTCTTGTCCTTTAGAACCCTTCTTAAAGACAACCACCTTCACTATTTCCTCCCTCTTGTCCTTTAAAACCTTTCTAAAAGACATTCGCCTACCCTTTTACCTCCCTCTTGTCCTTTAAAACCTTTTTAAAAGACAAGTTCCTACTGTCCACCCATGTCCAAGCATGCTCCTTCAAACTATCTGAATTGTATTTTCCTTTTTCCCTCAAAACTAATGAAAAAATGGGATGAGGCACTTGAGCCCTCATCCCATTGAGATCTTTTATTTTAACATTTCATTGATTTTTGTTATTTGAATTCCGGCTTGTTTTAGGCTGGTTGTGATGTATTTGGCAAATTCGAGTGCATTTTCGCCGTCGCCATGGATGCAGATGGTGTCTGCTTGGATTGGAACATCGATACCTTGGAGGGATTCTACCTTTCCTTCTTTTACCATTCGAATTACTTGCTGGATAGATGTTTCTTTATTGGTGATTAATGCATGTGGTTGTGTTCTGGGAGTTAACGAACCATCTTGTTGATAGGTGCGGTCGGCAAAAACCTCATTTGCGGTGTGCAGACCAATTTTTTGTCCTGCTTTGACTAGTTCTCCTCCTGCTAGACCAAATAAAATCAATTCTGGATCGACTTTGTATACAGCTTCAGCAATAGCTTCCGATAAAGAAGGACTTTTTGCAGCCATATTATAGAGAGCACCGTGCGGTTTGACATGTTGGATTTTTCCGCCTTCCGATTTAGCGAAGGCGTAGATAGCACCAATCTGATACACTACAAGATCATATGACTCCTGTGGTGAAATTTGCATATTTCTTCTTCCAAACCCCACCAAGTCCTGTAACCCAGGATGAACACCAATGCCGACGTTTTTTTCCATTGCCATTTGCACTGTCCTTCGAATTGTCGCAGGATCCCCTGCATGGAATCCACAAGCAATATTTGCAGACGTAACATAATCTAGAATTTCTTCGTCTCGTCCAAGCTTATAGGCACCAAAGCTTTCTCCCATATCACAATTTAAGTCAACCTTATGCATTTTCATTCCTCCCGAACAAGTTTTAGTAATATACCTTTTTTAAGCTCTTGCAGTTTTCTTTCTCTATGGATAAGTAAAAGTTGGGCCTCTTCATCCGTAATTTCTGAAAAGCGGATCATGTCCCCAGGTTTTGCTTGTGCTAATAATGATAAATCGACAGCGGCAACTTGTCCTATTTTTGGGTAGCCCCCAGTTGTTTGACGGTCTGCGAGTAAGATAATAGGATTTCCATCGGACGGGACTTGGATCGTCCCAAAACTGACAGCTTCGGATAACATTTCTGTAGGATGTTCTAATGATAATGTTTCTCCTTTTAAACGATAACCCATCCGATCAGAATGAGTCGTTACTTCAAATGTCTTTGAAAAGATATCCTTTTGACTTTTATAGGTAAATAATGAAAATTGCCGTCCGCGCATCACTCGAATAGTTTGCTCTTTCTTAAACATTGGAATAAAGTTCGATGCTACCGACCATTCCATTTCTGCGAATGATTCATCTTCCGCTTGTTTTTTCATTTGTAGCATAATTTTAGAAGAAAGCAGACTTTGATTGCAAACGGATACTTGATCTCCCGCCACTAAAGCTCGTCCTTTAAAGCCGCCAATTCCTGCACTAATATATGTTGATTTACTACCCATGACGGTAGGTACAGAAAATCCACCCGCAACTGCAAGATAAACGCGACAGCCTTCCTTTGGCTTGCCAAATCGAAGTTCACTGCCTTTTTTCACATAAATGGTTCTCCACATAGATATAGGTTTTCCATTTATTAAGGGAGTAAGATCCCCTCCACAAAGGGATATTAATGTATCCTCATGAAATTCCAGAACAGGACCAAGAAGAGTGATTTCTAGTGTAGGTGCATTCTCCTCATTCCCAACCAATAAACTTGCAATCCGATGGGAAAACGAATCCATTGCACCACTGACAATAATCCCGTATTTCTGATATCCATAACGTCCCAAATCTTGAATACTTGTGAGGAGTCCAGGCTTTTTAATCGTAATCATCCTTCTTTGCCCTCCCATTCCACGTATTCTTCATAGCTAATAGGTTTAAATCGGACTTTGTCTCCTGCATTTAACAAGCTTGGTACCTTGTCATTCGGACGGAAGAGCTTGATAGGAGTCCTGCCAATTAGTTGCCACCCTCCAGGCGTTGCAATCGGATATACTCCTGTTTGTTTGCCCGCAATTCCAACCGTTCTTTCCGGAATCTTCAAACGCGGAGATGGTAATCTAGGTGCGGCAATTTTCTCAGACATGCCTCCAAGATAAGGAAATCCAGGTGCAAACCCAATCATGTAGACGGTGTATTCAGCCGAGGAATGGATACTAATCACGTCCTCCGTTGTTAATCCATTCATACTGGCAACCGTTTCTAAATCAGGACCGAATTCTTCTCCATAGCATACTGGTATTTCGACTACTCGCGGTTCCGTATGTTGGTTTATAGTTATGTGGGATAAAATTTGGTGCAATTGCTGACATACATATTGTATGGGTGTATCTATATTTAAATGATTGATTATTATCATAGGATTATAGAAAATAGTCACAGTAGAAAACGCAGGGATATATTCAACCATCCATTCAAGAGGATTATCTTCTAAATAGGAAGAAATAGCTAGAACTTTTTGTTGTATTTCGAGATTCAATTCATTCCCAAGTTCAATCATCACTGCCATTTCCCCCAACGGATGCAAGCTGTATTTCATCGCCTCTCCCTCCTGACTCACGATTTTATATAATGTACCTAAATTAATAGATTATTATACTATTATATTTTATTTAAAAGATTTTAACAATTTAATTTATCTATTACCTTTAAAAGCAACATTAATCCTATCTCTTAAAGGCATAAGGTCCCATTTCCTTATGACGATGATAATGAAACATCTTATAAAAAGCTTTTCAGATTATTTTTAATATGATAAAATTCTACTATTATCTAAATAATATTTTAATATAGTATTTTCTAATAAATCACAAGAAAGAAGGTTTCATATGGTTTTAATAGGAGTTGCGTTAATCATTATTGGGTTTGCCCTTAGACTTAATTCACTTGTCGTCGTTACTGTCGCGGGTTTGGCAACTGGCTTAATTGCTGGAATGCCTTTAAAGGAGATAATCACTCAATTTGGGGAAGCATTTACTACCAATCGTTATATGTCTATTTTAATTGTTACACTTCCAGTTATCGGACTATTAGAAAGAAGCGGATTGCAAAATCAAGCAGGTCATCTTGTTTCGAAAATTAAAGCAGCAACAGCTGGCCGCATACTTACCATCTATTTATTGATTCGAGAAATTGGCGCTGCCCTTGGCTTGAATAGTATTGGAGGCCACCCTCAAACCGTTCGCCCACTTATTGCTCCTATGGCTGAAGGGGCTGCAGAAACAAAATACGGGGAAGTTCCGGAAGAAGAAAAAGAGGAAATTCGTGCACACGCGGCGGCAGCCGATAATATTGGACTCTTTTTTGGTGAGGATATATTCGTAGCAGTCGGTGCCATTCTACTTATGAAAGGATTTTTTGATCAAAATGGAATTGATGCCGATCCAATTTCGATGGCATTATGGGGAATACCAACTGCTATCTTCGTATTCATTGTCCATTCCATCAGACTTTACTTATTTGATAAAAAGCTAGATCGTAAATTAGGCAAGCGTGCGAAGAACGATCCATCATTCAGCAAAAAGGATGTGAGCAAATGATTTTTTCTGTTGAACTCGTTTATATAATTATGGGAATAATCGGATTATGCTGTTCTATCTATACCTTCTTAGATAAAGCAAATCCACGCAGACTTTTATCAGGACTATTCTATTTCTTATATTCTCTTACTTTATTATTAGGGAAAGTCATACCGCCTTTTTACATCGGTATAATGGTTATTATCATGGTATTAATCGTTGGTTTAGGAGGTCTAAAGAAAGGTCAATATGGGGAGGCATCTGCTGAACACCGTGAAGAACGTCGTAAACGCCTTGGAAATTTATTATTTATACCTGCATTATTAATTCCGATATTAACAGTAGTTGGTTCAAAACTTTTGGTGAATGTAAAATTAGGTTCTTTGCAATTATTAGACCCTGCCAACCCAACGTTGGTAGCATTAGGAATTGCTTGTATTATTGCCATTATCACAGCAATGGGATTAACCAAAAGCACTCCTAAAACAGCAGTTAAAGAGTCTAGAAGATTATTAGAAGCTATTGGCTGGGCTGTCGTACTCCCGCAATTATTAGCAACTTTAGGTACTATTTTTACATCTGCAGGGGTTGGTAAGGTTGTTTCAGACGTAGTGGCGAAAGTAATTCCTGAAACCTCCTTATTCTGGGTAGTTGTTGTATTCTGCCTGGGGATGGCGATTTTCACCATGATTATGGGGAATGCATTTGCCGCGTTTCCTGTGATGGCTGCCGGCATTGCGATTCCGCTATTAATTAAACAATTTGGTGCCAATCCAAATCAAATTGCAGCGATTTCTATGTTTGCCGGCTATTGCGGGACATTAATGACCCCAATGGCAGCGAATTTCAATATCGTGCCTGCAGCACTACTGGACTTAAAGGATAAAAATCATGTTATTCGCGTCCAAGTTCCTACTGCATTATTTGTGTTAGCTTTCAATATTATTCTTATGTATTTTCTAATAAAATAGGAGGAATGTTCAAATGGCAAAAAAAGTTCTCATTACCGGTTTCGATCCATTTGGAAAAGATATAGTCAATCCAGCTTTGGAAGCAGTGAAGAAATTAGAAGGCAAAAAATTTGATGATGTGGAAATCGTAACACAAGAGGTACCCACCGTCTTTCATACATCGATTAAAGTCGTCACGGAAGCTATTGAGAAACACCAGCCTGATGTTGTTATTTGTGTAGGTCAAGCTGGCGGCCGTACACAAATCACTCCTGAAAGAGTTGCGATTAACGTCGATGATGCCCGCATTCCGGACAATCAACAAAATCAACCTATTGATGAAGCAATTGTGGAAGATGGTCCTGTTGCCTATTGGTCTACATTGCCGGTAAAAAGTATGGTACATCATTTGAAAGAAGCTGGAATTCCAGCGGCAGTCTCTAATAGTGCAGGGACATTTGTTTGTAACCATTTATTTTATGGGCTAATGAACTACTTGGAAAAAAACGCTCCTCATATACGCGGAGGCTTTATCCATATTCCCTTCATTCCTGAGCAAACCGTCGATAACAATGCGCCAAGTTTGGGGCTTGATACCATCGTAAAAGGGCTTGAAGTGGCAGCGGTGGTAGCGGCTAATGAAAAAGAAGATATCCGCGAGGTTGGCGGCACGATTAGTTGATATTTAAACATATCAACCAGACAACATTCAATTATGTTGTCTGGTTTTTCTATTTAAGATAGAAACTTACTTTTAACAGCTACCTACCTTCTTTTCTGGTAAAAAATGTTCAAAAGGAGGAAATTGTAAATAGAATGCAAGCAGAGGGAAATTGTGGTTTACTAATCAATTGCCAAAGTGGGCTATCGTAGCTCATATCGTGCTTATACCCTTTTATTCCTTTTAGGTGCAGGATGAATGTAAATATCGATTATTTGGGAAAGGTGTATCCATTTTCTTATTGGTGCTTGGTTTGATTCCACTCGGACTTTCTTGCTCTCCGAGACTGTAACATAAAACTTTTAATTTGTAGAAAAGAAAGAATGCCTAAATAAATAATACTCTTTTTTGGGCGTTTCTGGATATGTAAATCTTCTAATTACTTTTGCTTTTTTGTCACAAATACATTGTTCGTTCTCATTTTATGGGAGGAATACAAGCGTTCCATGAATCCAGAAGAATATCCAGTAGATTTAAGTCAAAAATGCTGGGACAATAAGATGGAGAATATTGCAAAGGTAAAAGAAAAGGTTGCGAACGGTGTTAAGAAATAAAAGAGCTCATCTAACCTGAAAAAAGGAAGACGAGCAACATTAAAATCACAAGCCCGCTCTGTCTTCCATCTTTTTCTTTTCTTTATTCTTTTGTATGACTTGAAACCATTTATATATTTTGGTGATTTAATACACAAAAAGAAACAACCCATAAATGATGAATAAGTACTTCATAATAGCATGGTGAAAGGTGTCGCGTGGGTCAGATGAAAGAACGCCGCCAATCAAAATCCAGACAGCGAGGAAAATGGCATCTCTTAACGGCTAGTACCGTTTGACTCTCTTTCTATATAAATA
>Ga0224736_1080_pt1 | contig 20898 bp, 14 predicted proteins | sample IA12soil_MG_GH6A_FD_161628 | JGI IMG/M metagenome (GOLD analysis project Ga0224736, IMG submission 161628) | Enriched cells from agricultural soil in Iowa, United States - IA12soil_MG_GH6A(-) | ecosystem: Environmental > Terrestrial > Soil > Agricultural land | place: USA: Iowa | collected 2017-05-08
AGAAGATAAAGGCTATACTTATGGTATAGGTTCTGGAGCGGTATCGTTAAAGCAGGTTGGATATTTCTTTTTGGCTACAGAAGTGGGGGCAGATGTATGCACTGCGGCATTGGAAGAGATTGAAAAAGAAATAAATGTACTTCGGGCAGAGTTGGTTAAAGAAGAAGAGTTGGACCTGGTTAGAAATTATATGTTGGGTTCGATGTTGGGTAGCTTGGAGAATGCTTTTTCACATGCTGACAAATTTAAGAATATCTACTTTTCTGAACTTGATTATACTTATTATGAAAAGTATATCCATACCGTTAAAACCATTACATCTGAACAGCTAAAAGAGATGGCCAATAAATATTTGGATTGGAATGCGATGACTAAAGTCGTAGTGGGAAAAAAATAGAAAAGGTTTTGTGAAATTTTAATTTACGAAGTGCCCCAAAAGTTATACACTTATTGGGGCACTTCATTTTAGGGCTTTTTTAAAGAAAAAATGCTCTATATTTTCGTCAGTACCGCTTTTAATTTATCTGTCTGATAAATCTTCTTGTAGAAATCTACATACTCGTTATATTTTGCTGCAGGGAATACCTTGGAGCTCATGACTTGGGTACGCTTATAAGTAATGGTATTTCCCGTCATTGAAAACGAGGCACTATATTCTCCAAATTCAGAACTTAACTTAACGTCTTTAGGTAAGAATTCTATAGAAAATCCCTTAGGTAAGGTATAAACAATTTCGTCTTCATCCGAGTAATCAAAAGAAATAGCAAAGTCCGTTTTTCTGTTCGTGATTTTTTCTGGAACACTTTCTTTTCTATTGATGTTATTGACGGTCAAGAAAAACTTATCGGCTCCTTTGCTGAGCAGTTGTTTGGTTTTATAAATAATTTCCGCATTTATGATGGGGAGTTTTTTATCTGCTTGTTCAAATCTAATTTGTTGAAGCTCTGCATCTGCAAAATCTAAATTTTGTAGTGCTCTTTTTCGAACTTCAGCAGGTTCAGCTAATAAATTGGATAGGTTATCTTCGTATTGAGCACTTCCATAATTGGATTTGATAATAATGGTTGCCAATCCATCTTCCGACAATTGGATATTCGCTTTGCGAACCTGATAATTATCCAAACTGTGGTATTTAGGAGTTCTAATGAGTTGTCCGCCATTTTCAGTGACCATTAGGACATTTCTATTGGAGTTATCATAGCCAATGTATCCCATAGGATAATTCTGACTGGTACATTCTAAGAATGTAGTGTCTTTTGCAAATGGTACTGCTAAAATCATGTGATTAGCTTGCCCCATACTAGAGAAGGACCTGTTTAATTCAGGAATCCCACTTCCAATTACAATGAGGTTGGATTTAATTCCTGCCTCTTTAAGCAAGGCTTTCATATAATTAGATAAGGCTTTACAATCACCATAATTTACTTGCGCTACTTTTTCCGCCAAAATAGGTTTAAAACCCCCTATGCCTAATTGAACACTTACATAACGAGTATTTTGTTGCAGATGGCTATAAAGAATTTGCATTTTCTCTTTATCAGTCTTTGCATCCTTAATTAGATTTTGTACCATTGTTTTGGTAGCAGGGGGTAAAACATCCCCATTTTCATTTAACTTTGAGATCCAAGCTCCCATACTATTCCAGGTACTTAAATCTCCTTTGGAACTATCAAATTCGAATTGATTTGGTGCAATTTTTACCCAAGTAACTAGTTTGTCAAATCCGGTACTTAGTGGCTCTCTGATCGTTGCTGCCACATTGCTAGCTGTCCATGTATAAGTAGTTTTGCCATTAATAGAAGTAGAATCGGTTTTTAAATCTCTACTGCCCAAAAACCGAATGCTTAAACCTGCATTTTTTTGAAATGTATAAGTTGATTTTTCTGTTGAAATATGATAGCCTTTTAATGATTTCCAAGAAGGGAGTGTTAAAATACCATTGAAATCTTGTGCGTAGCTATATTCTATAGTATATGGATAAGTAGTGTTAGAAAACTCAAGTGTCTTAATTCTATCATCTTGAAATATGGTATAGCTGGAAACCAAACTTTGATCTTTAAAGTCTGATGATTTATAGTCTTTAATTTTTTTTCCAGTAGCATCGTATAATGTGGCTTTTATATTGTAAAGGGTAGAAAAACGGTCATATACCTCCGCAAATTCTGCAAAATTATCTCCAGCTTTATTTAGAATTGTAATGGCTGTTTTGTACTTGATACTACCAGAACCAACATTTTTATATTCGTAAAATTGCTCTTCGTTTCTTACTACGGCAATAGCGTCTTGCTTTAAATTATCTGGAATTTTGCTTGCATCATAATTGTTTTGTGACCATGCAAAAGAAGAAGCCAATAGGAATAAAAGCGTAAAATGAATTTGTCTTTTCATGTTATGATTTCTTTTTGAATACGATTTGTTCTGCTTGCTTTTCTACGATTACTTTAAATAGTTCTTTAATATCGAAATACTCTTCTGGAGAAAAAGTACTCTTGTTGATTTCTATTGTACTTCTTACTAATACCACCTTGTCTTGAGTTAAAAAGCTAATGCTGAATGAGCCTTTATTATCTGGTAGTTTGAAAAGACCTCCTTTAGGCAGTTTTTCAATTTCGTAGTCGTTAGGGAAGTTGATCGTAGCTCTAATGGTTTCTTTTAAGGGATAAGCGAAATCTACGGGGAAATTTCTTGTTTCGTGCTTAAAGAAGTTTTCTTTTGTACGTTCGTATAAAAGCGGGTTGAGATATATTAAATTTCCTGCTTCTTCTACATTATCTTCGATGGTTACCGTTAATTCTTCACTTAAAACTTCTTCAAAGTTATCGAGATTGTTAATTTTATAATTATCTATTTCTAAGCCCTGCTTATCTTTTTTTAGTTTTTTAACAAATTCTGTCTCACTTGCATTAGATCGATATTTGTTTCTTAGAGAAAGCGCACCGTAGCCTTTGTAATATTGAAGAATAGTTCCTTTTAGTTTATTTTCTTTATCTAATGTTAAACTATAATTGTATGCTTTCTCATCGCCATATGTAGGCTCCGTGCTAACCCATGCGCCAGTTTCTGTCTTTAAATCAATCGAAAAACCTTGGTGGTTTAAGCTTTCAAAAGAAACCATTCCCAAAAAATGGTCCTTATCTGTAGCATCCAAAAAGAGGTCCTTACCGCCAATTTTAGCATGGATTAAAATGTTGTTGAATTTTGAGATGATCGGATACCCGGGGTGCATTCCGTTACTGCGGGTGCTGATCAAAACTGGATTGGCATCAATTTTTGCTTCTTTAAGAAAGATTAATAACAACAAATTGATATCTGCCGAAGAGCCTGTCTTTTTGTCGAGAATGGATTTAGGGTTTTTTTCGCTACTATAAAGACGGTGGCTGTCATTCCACTTTACATTATTTTTTACATAATTGTAGATCAGATTTGCAATTTTTAATGTATCGGTTTCACCATTGATAATAGTGGGAAGTATTGTCTTGGCAATAGAACTTTTTTTGATGAAAAGACCAAAATTTTCATCTTCTGCTAATCCTTTGATGATTTTTGGCCAAGTACCTGTGTAATCTCTATAAATGTCGTTTGGATATCGAGTAGCCATTAATTCAAAATCGATAGAGGTGATGTAATCATCCATTGTGGTGATGAAAGCTTCCTTCCTTAAGGCCGGTACATTTTCTAAGGTATATTGACTGTAATTAGCATTGGAAGTAACACCTGTTACATAATGGGCATTAATGGTCTCTCTTTTTGTTTGATTGATTTTGTAGTAACCAGAAAAAGATGGCTTGTACATCAAATATTCCGGAGTTTTTATGTTATACTCATTATATATTGTGGGTACACTGCTTTGGAAAGACCAACCACGGAGTTGAAAAGTGAAGGGGGAACGTATAGCATATTTATATTCTATAATGGAACCTTCTTTTACATTTCCCAAAGTATATTTTTTAATCTGGTAGTTCTTGTTGAACTCTTCTGTAAATTTGGAGTCTTTACCTAGTTTAGTAATTACAGTTTTGCCTGCTTCTAGATTATAAGTAGCGGCCTCCATTCTAAGGAGATCTTCTTTAGAGCTGTTGTTACTTCTATATAAAGCAATTTGAAAATCGGCTAAATCGTAAGCATTTTTATTGACAATCTTATATCTTACGTGCCGTTCATAAATATATTCGAAACCGTTACGCTCATTGTATTCAAAATAACAATCGCCAATATCGAATATCTTAACGGCGGCGGCAGCAGAATCTATTCCAAATGGTTTGGCATTAAAATCTTCGGCACTGACTTTCCCAAATTTGAATTCCTTTTTTTGGGCATAGGAATTGAGAGCTAGGCATAGGATGCCCATTAAGTAAATGAAGCGTTTAATTTGCATGGTTTTTATCTTTCTGCAATAATAAAAAAATAATGCTACAAAGCTTATTTTTTATCATATTTTAAAATAGCGACCTTTCCATCCATGGTACTCACCAATAAGGTGTTGTCATCTATTGCATTTACCGTGTTGACCATGGCGTTATCGATCTTATGTGCCCAAAGTATCGTTTTGGCCTTAGGGTCTACGGCATAAACTACACTATTTTTGGTGCCAAAAAATAGCTTTCCATTTTTTTCGATAAGATCTGAAGGGGTGTGTTCATAACCATACCCGGCATTGAAGCGCCATGCAATGCCCTGGTCGCTAACAGAAGTTTTGTAGGCTACAATTTCATCTTGCATGGTCTTTCCATAAATCAAAGTGCTGTCTGTTGATATACCTATCGATTCTCGAACTGTAGCTTCTTTATTACGCCATAGGGTGCTGCCATTGTTTACATCTATGGCCGTAAGGATGCGGTCTGGTGCGGCAATGTAAACGATGCCCTTGGTCGCTACAGGGGTGCACATGGCCGGAGAGAACATGCGGTTAGCGCTTCCATTATTCCATTTCCATAGCAAGGTTCCCGTTTGGGTTGATAAAGCGTAAAGATGTCTTCCCCAAGAACCAAAAATGATCTTGTCCTGATAAATTAAGGGTTTGCCAACTATGGTTCCTTCTACTTCGGTGAATTCCCATTTTATTTTTCCGGTCTTAATCTCTAAGGCCCTGAAAGTGTTATCGCTACCGCCAATAAACACATATGCCCCTTGGGCAATAGGCGAGCCCAATACTGCATGTTTAGCGGGTGTTTTCCACGCCAGTTTTCCATTGTCAGTATGAAGGGCATAAATATTCCCATCACCAGATCCGAAAATAACGAGGCCATCTGCTACCAGCGCAGAAGAATAAATGGCCCCTTTCGTATTAAATTGCCATACTTTTTTGCCGCTTTTAATAGACAAGGCTTCTATGGTACCTATACTGTTGCCATAAATGACCAATTTATCAGTATAAGTAGGGGTGTTCACTACATTGGCATTGGAGTGATAAGTCCAAATGGCCTTAACATGGTTGTACTTTTGGTTGATAGAGAAGTTGGGTCTTTCATAAATTTTTCCTGCATTAACAAATGTTTTTAAAGGAATTTTTCTCCATGCAGGCGATAGTTCTTGGGCAGGTTTTTTGGTAGAGAAATAAACAGTGTCTTTGGCCATGTTTACAATATTGTAACCCCCAATGCTATCTTTGGCCCTAAGGTTTGAACGGCCCATGGTTGCTTCAATACCCTCAAAATTATAAGCCTTGTTTTGGTGACCGTGTCCACAAATGGCATATTGTATATTTCTTGTTTTTAAACGATCAGTTACTTCGTACCAATTGTCTAGACTGTTGTCAATAGGGTAATGATTAATAAAAACAATGGGCATTGACTTTGGTGTTTTCTTAAGCAAACTGTCGAGCCAAACAGTGGCATCGCGAGGAATGTGACCATCGCTCATGCGCACGTAGGGTCCGGAAGCACAGGCTATAAATCGATAACCATTGTGGTCGAAGGTAAATTTGTCATTGCCAAATTCTTTTATAAAAGAAACCCCACCAGATTCGGACCAACCTGTATCATGATTGCCGGGAATTACATAAAAAGGTTTGTTTAGGCCAGAAAGGATTTCTTTTGCCAATCTGAGCTCATTGTTTGTCCCCATTTCGGTAACATCGCCAGTAACCAACACAAAGTTAATATCTGTCTGAAGATTAATATCAGCAACAGTTTTTCGCAAATCTTCTTCACCGGTAGCTGTGCCTACATGGGTGTCGGTTACAAAAGCATATTTAAAATTTTGCGCATGGGCGAAGTTGGCAATGAATAATAGCATTGCAAAAAACAAGTTTTTCATCTAAATAAAATTTCCTATAATAATTCTGAGTTAAAGTAGGGATTAATATTTAGAGAAAAGGAATTGTATCGAAATTTTAATATACAAGAGTAGATTTATCATTTTTTTTTTATTATCAGGATTGTATGTGAGTGTCGGTAGGTTATTTGCCTGAATTGTATTTATTTATATAGCAGTTTTTCCCTATATGCTATCTTCTACAACATAAATAGATTTGCAATCAGTTATTTGTTTACAGAGGTCATCTGCTTTTCCAAAGTTTTTCTTTTTTGGTTATCATTTTTCTTACAGCCTAAAAATCCTATAGATAGAATAATCACTATTATTGCTAAAAATAGATTGGGGTTCATTTGATTATATTTAGGTTATTTAATATTCTATTACTGTTTTGTCATTTTACAGGATATGGATTTTGGAAGTGTCCTAATGGCGGCGCAATCGAGGCTTGGTCCAGTCTGATCAAGATATCTCTTTATCGCAACTGGAGATGGCGAACAAGAAAAAAAGGGACACTGTGAGAAGATAGTGGATTTGTAAGATTTTCATGTTGAACTTCAATTAAAACTATTGTAAACTAAAACAGGTTTTCCATTTTTGCAGGTTACAGCATTTGGAGCCATGATGACTTCGCAAGTAGAAACGACGTTCCATTTTTTGTTATACTCTTTTTCAAGTTCAGTATATTTGGAAACAAGACTTTCGAATTTGTTTATATCAATGCTGCTGCTATAGGCAAGAAAACCTACTGGTCCTCCGCATCCCCTTGCACCATACCCAATAAACTTTAGCTCATAGTTTCCATTGTCGCAGGTACTGCTTTCTGCTAGGGCTTTAATTTTTGTAAATAGTTGTTTTAATTCCTGTTGATTTTTGCTCTTAGTTTGGTCTTTATCGCAGCCGATTATTAGAAATATCCCAGAGATAAGCAAACAAAAAATGTAGAATTTAGATTGGTTCATGATTTAGGTTTATTAGTCAATACGATGTTCTTTTGATAAACGCTACAGCTTGTCGAAAAATAGTAGCACGGTCTTGGATAAGCTAAAACAGATGGGAAGCCCTACCTGCAGCTAGGAAGGGATATACTTTTTGTTTTTTGTCATCCTGAGCTTGTCGAAGGATTGATTGAGATGTAGACGCTTGGATAAACTCAGCATGACAATTCAATAAGGAAAAGCATAGAAATAAAAAGATATGAATGAACAGCGGGCATCCGTTATGATGAAAAACAACAATAGCTTTACCTAAAAATAACAATTCCAATTTCATTTTAAGCGGAAATATTGTATCTTTGCCCGGCAAATAATAATTCGTAATTTATTTGCTATGCAACTCGATCCCCAAAAATTTATTGCTTTAGGTCTAACCTATGATGACGTACTTTTAGTACCGGCATACTCAGAAATTTTACCTCGCGAGGTTAATACCAGCACCTATCTAACCAAGAAAATCCAACTTAATGTTCCTTTGGTTTCGGCCGCAATGGATACCGTTACGGAAGCCGAGCTGGCTATTGCGATTGCACAGAATGGTGGTTTGGGTATGCTGCACAAAAACATGAGCATTGAGAGACAGGCGGAAGAAGTGCGTAAGGTGAAGCGTTCTGAAAGTGGCATGATTCAAGATCCGGTTACTTTGCTAGAAACAGCTGTAGTTGCTGATGCTTTTAAGATTATGAAAGAGCATAACATTGGCGGTATTCCGGTAGTTAGTGCAGACAATAAATTGGTAGGTATTATCACCAATAGGGATTTGCGTTTCCAAAAGGATATGAGCAAGCCAATTGCACAAGTAATGACCAAGGATAATTTGATTACTGCACCAGAGGGAACTACATTAAAGCAGGCAGAAGAAATTCTTCAAGATTATAAAATAGAAAAATTACCTGTTGTAAATAATGACGGATTTTTAAGCGGTTTAATTACCTTCAAAGATATTCAAAAAGTAAAGCATTATCCCAACGCTTGTAAAGACGAACGCGGTCGTTTGCGTGTGGGTGCTGCGGTTGGCGTTACTGCAGATACCATACAGCGTGTTGATGCCTTGGTGAATGCTGGTGTTGATGTAATTACAATTGATACAGCTCATGGTCATTCGAAAGGGGTGGTAGATAAGTTAAAAGAGGTAAAAGCTAAATACCCAGATTTGCAGGTGATTGTAGGTAATATTGCAACGGGAGCAGCGGCCAAATTTTTAGCAGATGCAGGTGCTGATGCTGTAAAAGTAGGTATAGGCCCAGGTTCCATTTGTACGACCAGAATTATTGCAGGCGTTGGGGTGCCACAATTGTACGCGGTTTTCGAATGTGCGCAAGCATTAAAAGGTACCGGAGTTCCGGTAATTGCCGATGGTGGTATTAAGCACACGGGCGACATTGCAAAAGCAATTGCTGCGGGTGCAAGTACGGTAATGGCGGGTTCATTATTTGCAGGAGTGGAGGAAAGCCCTGGCGAAACCATCATTTATGAAGGTCGTAAATTTAAGTCTTATCGTGGTATGGGATCTATCGAAGCAATGGAGCAAGGTTCTAAAGATCGCTATTTCCAAGATGTAGAGGATGATATTAAGAAATTGGTGCCAGAAGGTATCGTTGGTCGTGTGCCCTATAAAGGTACCTTGGCTGAGGTCATGTACCAATACATTGGTGGTTTACGTGCAAGTATGGGCTATTGCGGGGCAGGAAGTATCGAAAAACTGCAAGAAGCACAATTTGTACAAATTACGGCAGCAGGTATGCGAGAAAGTCATCCGCATGATATTACCATCACTAAGGAAGCACCAAATTATACGAGATAGTTTTAAAGTCGAGTGCGAAAGAAGAAAGTGCAATCCGCGTCATTACAGAAAGGGATGGCACGGCAATCTTTTGAACATAATATAAATAATTTGAAAATCAAATACGGCGGGGCATCGGTTACGATAGCCCCGCTTTTTATGGCCATTTTTTTTCGTGAGCTTCTGTCATCCCGAGCTTCCCGAATAATCGGGACAAGTTATCGAAGTATCTTTTTCATAGTGATGTGGGCCCCGATAAGCTCATTATGATAAACAAAAAGTATTTCCCTGCCTACTGGCAGTTAGACATTTTATTCGGGTTTGGTTATGAAAGTCATTACAAAAGCTTTGACGTTCTTTGTGTAAGTTTTCCTTATCTTATTTATTTTATCAGGAAAAGACTTATGAAGTTTCAAAAACTTCGTAAGTCTTTGGAGGTACGATATTCAATGAATTAGAACTTTACAGCTTTTTGCAAAGTATAAAAAATCACATTTTTTTAAAATAAAATTTTGGATTGTAAAAACTTTGATATATTTGTCTACTAATTCTATAGATTATATATAAATTAAAAAAATAAACATGAAAAAATCTCTTACTTCTATGTATTGCTGTTGTATGAAAAACCCGCTCAATTATTTAAAAATACCCATACAGCAAACATTTTAATATCCAATTACAACAATGAAAATCAAACTATACCAACTAAGAAACTTCATCTATCTAACTACCTTAACCATTCTTTCAGTCCTTCTTTCAACAGGATTTGCTTTTGCCCAAACTCCGTTAACAGGAGTGATCAAAAGAGGAGATGGCTCTCCAGTTCCGCATGCCACAGTTAAAGTGAGGGGAACCAACATCTCTACCAGTGCAAATGAAAAAGGCGAATTCCGCATCACATCAGTTCCAGAAGTTCCATTTTACTTACAGGTTAGCTCGATAGGTTTTAAACCTCAAGACTTCCAAATTTTGACTATTTCTTCAACCCCTATAGAGCTTGTTTTACTAGAGGCTTCGCAATTGGACCAAATCGTAGTAACTTCTAGACGTCGTTCTGAGGTTTTACAGGAGGTACCTATTCCTATTACCGTTATTGGTGGACAGGCCGCTGAAAATGCTGGGGCTTTTAACGTAAACCGCCTAAAGGAATTAGTGCCTTCGGTACAGCTTTATGCATCGAATGCCAGAAATACCACGTTAAATATTCGTGGTTTAGGTTCAACTTTCGGTTTAACCAATGATGGTATTGATCCCGGTGTTGGCTTTTACGTAGATGGGGTTTACCATGCTCGTCCTGCGGCTACTTCAACAGATTTTATCGATATCGAGCAGATTGAGGTAATTAGGGGCCCACAAGGTACGTTGTTTGGTAAAAATACTACTGCTGGTGCATTTAACATCACAACCAGAAAGCCAAGTCAAGTGCCAAGTGGCAAAGTTGAATTAAACTTTGGTAATTATAATTTTATTCAAGCTAAAGCGACGGTCACTGGTGGCGTGGCTAAAAATCTAGCGGCAAAAATCTCGGTTTCTGGGACACAACGTGATGGTACCATTTGGAATGTGCTTGAAGAACGCAAATATAGTGGTCAAAATAACTTGGGTGCAAAAGGACAATTGTTATTTACTCCGAATGAAAAGCTAGAATTATTGTTAAGTGGCGATGTAAGTATTCAACATCCTGCAGGATATCCTTTAGTGGTTGCTGGCGTGACTACAACAGAAAGAAGTGCTTATCGTCAGTACAACGAAATTGTAGCTGGTACCACAGGTTTAGGTTATAAGTTGCCTAAAATAGATCCTTTTTCAAGAGAAATTTATACCAATACACCTTGGAGACATAATCAATCAATCGGTGGTATCTCTTTAAATGCTGATTATAAAATAGGAAGTGGTAAATTGACTTCAACAACAGCTTGGAGATTCTGGAACTGGGATCCGACCAACGATAGAGATTTTACAGAATTTGCAGCATTGACAAAATCGCAGGGAAACACTCGTCATGATCAGTATTCACAAGAATTTAGATATGCTGGTGACATTACTGAAAAATTAAGTGGTGTTTTTGGCGTTTTTTTTCTAGGGCAAAATCTAAAAGGATTAGATCAAGCTGAGGAAGTAGGTAAAGATCAGTGGCGTTTTTTAAAGACTAGTGCAACTGCAACTGGATTTACTTCTGCTTTATTGGATGGATATGGTAAAAAAACAAACTCGACGATTAAATCTCTGAGTGCGGCAGTGTTTGCACAAGTAGATTACGAAGTGCTTAAAAATTTACATGTTTTACCTGGTTTACGTTTTACGTACGATAAAAAAGATGTTGAGTATAACAGCACAGTTTATGGTGGCGGTGTACCGGCAAATGCTGCTGAAGCAAAAATCCAAACAGACGTTTACGCAAACCAACAATTTTCATTTGATACAGATAACCAAAACTTATCGGGTAACTTAACGGTATCTTATAGACCTAGCCCAAAACTAAATGCTTTTGCTACCTATTCTACCGCTTACAAACCAGTAGGTGTAAATGTGGGTGGTTTACCAATAAAAACAGATGGAACTGCTGATTTAGAATTAGCAAGAATAAAACCTGAATATGTTCAGCACTATGAATTAGGCGTAAAAACTCAACCGTTAAAAGGTACCATTCTTAACATTACAGCTTTTGATACACATATAAAAGATTATCAAACGCAAGTGCAATCTCCTCAATTGAATGTAAATAGAGGATATTTAGCTAACGCTGAAAAAGTACGTGTAAAAGGATTGGAAATTGATGGCAGTTACCAACTAGAAAGATTCTTGACTTTGAATGCGGCAGTAGCTTATTTAGATGGTAAATACGTAAAATTCACTAATGCACCGCTACCACTAGAAGAAACCGGACACGTAGAGACCGTAAACGGTGTGCCAAATACGCAAGTCGCATTTAAAGATGCTTCTGGAGGTCGTTTACCAGGGATATCTAAATGGAATGTTTCTGGAGGTGCAGAGTTGAGCACTGCAGGTAAAATTATCGAGAAAGAAGGTAGATTTTTTATTGGAACTGATATTACCTACAGATCAGAATATTCTTCAAATGCAACACCTTCAAGAGTGTTAAATATTAAAGGTTATTCTCTATTAAATGGTAGAATTGGTTTCCGATCAGAAAAATTCTCAATATTTGCTTGGGCTAGAAACATAGGTGACACTCACTATTTTGAGCAATTACAGGCTGCGGCAGGTAACTCAGGTTTGTATGCTGGTGTGCTTGGTGATCCAAGAACGTATGGAGCTACGCTTCGCCTTGCTTTCTAAGCTTCTTAAGCCAATCGATGAATTTAGGTGTTCTATACCATAAATCAATAATTCTTGATTGAAGTTTTGAAATAAGGATTTTAAGCTCATGTTTTGCTGAGAAGAGCGGTCCAGACCGCTCTTTTTTGTTTATCTTCGTTAGGCTAAAAATGAATATGAACAAAATAAAATCACTTTGCGTTTATTGTGGCGCAAATTTCAATGGAGATAAAACTTTAAAGCAGGCTATTGTTGATTTGGCAGCGGCCATGGTTTCACAAAATGTAACTTTGGTTTATGGTGGTGGTAGTGTTGGCGTAATGGGGGTGATAGCCGATGAAGTGATGAAATTGGGGGGAACAGTTATAGGCGTAATTCCACAATTTTTGTTGGATAAGGAGGTAGGACACAAAGGGATTACCCAAATGGTGATTACCGAAAATATGCACCAACGTAAACAAAAAATGGCCGATTTGTCTGATGGTTTTATTGTTTTGCCTGGTGGTTTTGGTACTTTGGAAGAATTTTTTGAAGTGCTTACCTGGCTACAATTAGGCCTGCATTCGAAACCTATTGGCGTACTTAATGTATCGGGGTTTTATGATCCTTTATTTTTACAAATGGACATGATGGTTAAGCACCGTTTTCTGAAACCAAGCAATAGGGACCTGGTGTTTAACGAAGCCAATCCTTTAACGCTTTTAGATAAAATGGATAGTTTTTCGGCCGTGCCTGATGAGGTTTGGTTTAAGGAAAGAAACTTGGTGTAATCCTAATTGTTAATAAAACATGAATCCTTACCTTGATATTACCCTGAGAAGTCTTTCTGTCTATTTCTTTATGCTGATAGCCATTCGGTTGACAGGAAAGAAGGAGTTGTCGCAGCTGAATACTACCGATGTGGTGTTGATCTTGCTCATTAGTAATGCCGTACAAAATGCTATGGTTGGTTCAGATACAACTTTGCAGGGTGGGATCGTAGCCGCGGCAGTGCTCTTTGTGGTCAATTATATTTTTAAGAAGTTCCTTTTCAAAAGTAAGAAATTAAGGGACTTGGTCTATGATAAGCCGCAGATATTAATACATAATGGGAAGTTGGACTTTCAAATGCTGAGCCATTTGGGCATCACCAACGAAGAACTGGAAGAAGCCATGCGTGAACATGGGGTAGCCCATTATAAGGAGGTGAAATTGGCCATGTTGGAGGTTGATGGCAACATTAGCATTCTTACCGGAGATAAAAACCTAAGGCAAAGCCATTATAAAAGAAAACATCAACACAAAACATTGGGAACCTTAGATTAATGACTTGGTACAATAAGAATGGGTGGTGCCTTGCCATTGAAATATAGGTTATTTATAAATAATTATCTTGGGTGACTTCCCAAGTCCATGGTTTTTTAAGATCGTCAAATGTTCTGGGCTGGGTAAAGACAAGGATATCTTCCGAGCTGAAGTTCGAAATATTTCTTTTAAAGATGCTTCCTATTACCGTAGTGATCTTCCGGTCTATAAAATCATATTGTTTGTCTATCATGTCGCCAGTATCTTTATTATAATAGATATTGTTCGCATTTACCAAAACCCAGTTTTTTCCCTGGAATTGGAAGCCATAATTTAATTTCCATCTCCAATCGCCACCGCCCTCAAAAGATAAAGTCAGCTTATTATTGTCGATACGGATATCTTTCAATGGGTCGCCAAGTTTGCCGCCTTCTTCAGATCGTAGGATAAAGTCTTGGTTCTGTAGGGCCAATTTATATTTATTGTTTAGGCGGTTTTTAAAGTAAATGGCCATCATTCTTGGTTTTTGGAATTCCCTGATCAGTTCTATTTCCTGATTTCCATAGGCCCTAGTCTCAGTTATAGGAGTCTGGTATTCCAAGATGAGAACCAAGTCTGACTGTTGGTCATTATTTAGATCGCCCTTGGCAGAATCGATCAACTTCCAGTTTCTGGGAATTATATTTTCTATCTTGTCTGTTTGTGGCGGCAATTTAGGAAAGGTAAATTGGGCAAGCCCTAGCTGACAGGATAACATCAGTATAAAAAATATTGAGCATCTCATGCTTTAAAAACGCTTAAAATGCTATTTTAGCATAATTACGGTTAGTCGATATTTCTGCTGGCCCCAAACCAAGTAATAAGCAGTATGGATATAGCATTCAACAAGAACGAAGATCATCATAAGCAGTTGGTTTATGAATTAAAAACCAAATTAAAAAAAGTATATGCAGGAGGCGGAGAGAAAAGTGCAGCCAAACAGAAAGAAAAAGGAAAATTATTGGCAAGGGAACGAATAGCCTATTTGTTGGATAACGACCGAGACTTTTTAGAAATTGGAGCACTGGCGGCAGAAGATATGTATGAGATGGAAGGTGGATGCCCTAGTGCGGGGGTTGTAGTGGTGCTTGGGTATGTTTCTGGTAGGCAGTGTATTGTGGTGGCCAACGATGCTACGGTAAAGGCAGGTGCCTGGTTCCCAATGACGGCCAAAAAGAATCTAAGGGCGCAAGAAATAGCGATGGAAAACCGTTTGCCCATTATTTATCTGGTAGACAGTGCAGGTGTTTATTTGCCTATGCAGGATGAAATTTTTCCAGATAAAGAGCATTTTGGCCGTATTTTTAGAAATAATGCCGTCATGTCGGCCGAAGGTATCGTGCAGATTTCGGCAATTATGGGTTCTTGCGTGGCAGGAGGTGCTTATCTGCCTATCATGAGTGATGAGGCCATGATTGTTGATGGAACTGGGTCGGTGTTTTTGGCAGGATCTTATTTGGTTAAATCGGCTATTGGCGAGGAGATAGATAACGAAACGCTAGGTGGAGCAACTACCCATTGTGAAATATCCGGTGTAACTGATTATAAACAACCCAATGATAAAGCTTGTTTAGATAGCATTAAGAAGATCATGTCTATGTTGGGCGCTCCCGAAAACGCAGGTTTTGATCGAATTAAACCTGTGCTGCCAAAATTAAACGAACAAGATATCTATGGTATATTGCCAGATAATAGGGAGAAACCTTTTGATATGCGAGAGATTATTCTACGCTTGGTAGATGGCTCTGAGTTTGAGGAATATAAAGAGCTATATGGACAGAGTATCATTTGTGGTCTAGCCCGTATTGATGGTTGGGCGGTAGGTATTGTGGCCAATCAACGTAAGGTGGTGAAATCTAAGAAAGGGGAAATGCAATTTGGAGGAGTGATCTATTCTGATAGTGCAGATAAGGCGAGCAGATTTATCATGAACTGTAACCAGAAAAAAATCCCATTGGTTTTTTTACAGGATGTAACAGGGTTTATGGTAGGCAGCAGATCTGAACAGGGAGGCATTATCAAAGACGGAGCAAAGATGGTAAATGCCGTGGCAAATTCGGTAGTGCCTAAATTTACCATTGTAGTGGGCAATTCTTATGGTGCGGGTAATTATGCGATGTGTGGTAAAGCTTATGATCCTAGACTGATCTATGCATGGCCAAGTGCCAAAATTGCCGTAATGGGCGGAGCCCAAGCGGCAAAAGTTTTATTGCAAATTCAAGAGAGCTCCCTGAAAGCAAAAGGGGAAAACTTGGATGATGAACATAAAAATAAGCTTTTGGATGAGATAACTGAAAAATATAACCGTCAGACCACACCTTATTACGCGGCCTCACGTTTATGGGTAGATGGGGTGATCGATCCGTTGGAAACTAGAAAAGTCATATCTTTGGGTATAGAGGCTTCCAATCAATCGCCAATAAAAAAAGCGTTTAATGTGGGTATAATACAAACTTAATACTATGAAATTTAATTTGTTGTTGCTGTCGTTTAGTATCATCTTCTTTTGTGCTCAAGCCCAAGTAAAGCCAATTTACTTTAATGGAAATAGAATCATTTCTGATGCAAATAAGGCCACTTCTTATGGGGTATACGGTAAGCTGAGCAATGAGGATTTGTGGGTATTGAAAAGATACGACCTATATGATAACCTAATGCTTTCTGGTACTTATAAAGATGAACAGCTAAGTACACCTCATGGGAAATTTATTTTTTATAACAGTATTTTCGAATACAACTATCAGAACTATACCAATTTTAAAAACCCAAGTACAGATAGGTATATCTCTCAGCAGGGCGAATATGTAAATGGTTTGGAAGATGGTAAATGGTATGACTATTTTCCAGATGGGAAAATAATGGGATATAGAACTTATATTAATGGTAAGTTGGATGGAGAACTCAAATTATTCGATTATAAGGGCAAACAATTATTTGTTGGTCAGTATAAAGAAGGACTTAAAGTAGGTACCTGGTACGATTTAAAGAAGAAGCTGAAACAAGTATTCGACCATGATAAATTAATGAGTACTGCTAGATTAACGAAAGCAGAAATTTTAACGCTACAGTAATATGAAGAAAGAATTTATTTTATGGCTTTTATTATTGCTGGGCATAAAAGTATTCGCACAAGATGCTGCAAAGATACATCAACAGGCCATAATGGTTGATACGCATGGAGATATTTTATATAACCAAATAAAATCTGGAATAGATATTGGTCAGTTACAAATCACGGGTAACTTCGATTTGGTACGCGCCAAACAGGGTGGTTTAGATGTGCAGGTATTCTCTATATGGTGTGACGAAAAGGGTGGCTACAGCCTGGCAAATCGTCAGATAGATTCCTTATATAGTCTTATTAAAAGATATCCTGATCGAATTGCACTGGTCAGCAATGCACAAGATTTACAACAGGCAGTTAAAGAAAGTAAGTTGGCTGCCATGATTGGTGTGGAAGGTGGTCATATGATAGAGAACAACCTCGAAAAACTGGAACAGCTGGCGAAAAGAGGAATGATTTATTTAACCTTAACTTGGAATAATAGTACCAACTGGGCCAGTTCTGCAGCTGAAGAGAGCACCCAAAAAGTGCTTCCTGAAAAAGCAGGTTTAACCGATTTTGGGAAAGCGGTGGTAAGGAAACTGAATACTTTGGGCGTAATGGTAGATTTATCACATGTTGGCGAAAGAACATTTTATGATGCTATTCAAACTTCTACAAAGCCCATATTGGTCTCGCATAGTTGTGCCTACGCCCTAAATCCGGTGCCAAGAAACTTGAAAGATGAACAAATAAAGGCCGTGGGGAAAAATGGAGGAGTAATTTCACTTAATTTTTATAGTGGTTTTTTAGATTCTACCTATAACAGAAAGCATCGACAGTTTTTGGAAAAACATAAAGAAGAGTTTAAACAACTTAGCGAAAAATATGGAAGATCTTTAGCTGTAGATACTTTAATTGCTTTGCATCCAAAAGAAGCGAATGAGATAAGGCCAAGTATTGAATTGTTAGTTGATCATGTTGATCATATAGTGAAGCTGATAGGGATAGACCATGTGGGAATAGGAGCAGATTTTGATGGAGCAGAGTCGTTTCCACAAGGCATAGATAGTGTGGCAGACTTTCCAAAGGTAACGGCAGCCTTGCTAAAAAGAGGTTACAAAGAAGCTGATGTTAAGAAAATTTTAGGAGGCAACTTTGTAAGGTTGCTGAAAGCGAATAAAGGGAAATAGTCGGAAGTCGGAAGAAAATTGGCCAAATAAGTTATGAAGGATATCATAATTTAGCAATACAACAATTAGCCGCCATATCTTTGGACATCGGACTATCAACCTCCGATACCCAAATTATCTTCACAATTTCATCTTTCTCCACAAGTGTTCTTGCTTTAGTAGTTAAAGCTTAAATTTGTGGTTATAATAAATATATAATGTCGCAACAAGAAGAAAAAGAACATGTATCATGCCTAATCATTGGATCAGGCCCGGCAGGTTATACTGCAGCTATTTATGCCGCTAGAGCAGATTTAAAGCCAGTTTTATATACAGGAATGGAAATGGGTGGTCAGCTGACCCAAACCACTGATGTTGATAACTTCCCAGGTTATCCGAATGGAATAATGGGACCGGAAATGATGGAAGACTTTAAAAAACAGGCAGAGCGTTTTGGTACGCAGATTCGTTTTGGATATGTAAGTTCTGTTGATTTTTCTGTATTGCCACATAAGGTGGTGGTAGATGAAACCAAGACTATTACGGCCGATACGGTAATTATTGCCACAGGTGCTAAGGCAAAATGGTTGGGCTTGCCTAGCGAGCAACAATATAATGGCTTTGGTGTATCTGCCTGTGCCGTTTGTGATGGTTTCTTTTTCAAAGGACAGAATGTAGCCATTGTTGGTGCGGGCGATACAGCAGCAGAAGAAGCCACCTATTTGGCCAAGTTGTGTAAAAAAGTATATATGTTGGTCCGTAGAGACGAATTTCGTGCCTCAAAAGCAATGGTTCATCGTGTGTTGAATACCCCGAATATAGAGGTGATCTATAATACCGAAACTACCGAGATTATTGGTAACGGTAAAAATGTTACAGGCGTAAAAGTATTTAACCATAAAACAGAACAGGCAACAACCCTAGAGGTAGAGGGCTTTTTTGTAGCGATAGGTCATAAACCGAATACCGATATTTTTAAAGGATGGCTAGATATGGATGAAACAGGGTATCTTAAAACCATTGCAGGAACTTCTAAAACTAATGTAGAAGGCGTTTTTGCCTGTGGAGATGTTCAAGATCATTATTATAGACAGGCCATAACGGCGGCAGGATCTGGCTGTATGGCTGCTTTAGATGCTGAACGTTACCTTGCTGCAAAGAACGATAGCGTAAAAGCAGTATTTTAACCTTTATCTTAAAAAAGAGAAAAAGCTTCCTGAGTAAATCTTAGGGAGCTTTTTTTGCATAAGGAAAAGGTTTAGTCTTCTATATCCAGTAGCCGTTTAATAAAGGGTCCATAATTTTGTTAACCAAACTGACAATAGTGGTTGATCAAAAGCCTGGCAGTATTTTTTTGGATCCCTACGGCTATTTGCTGGATTCGAACTTGACAGATAATTTTCAGAATGTTAAATAAGCCTTGTTCAATTATTTAATAGTTATCCTAAAATATTTATCTTGTGCCTATCAATCCTAGGTAAAATGAAAAAACTATTTCTAATGGTATGCTCTACCATTATCTCTTTAAGTAGCATAGCACAAACCGATGACAATATGGGGCTCATTCCCGCACCAGTAAGCGTGAATAAGACGAGTGGGTCATTTGTATTAGACCATACAGTGGTACTGTTGAACAAAGAACATAAGAACCTAAAAATTGCCGAAGCCTTACAGTCTTTTGCATTAACTAAAGGGTTTAAACTAAAGCTGGTTAAAATAGCACCAATTGGGCAAAAAGTAATAGAACTGACCAGTATTGGAGCTGACCAACTTCCAGGCGAAGGTTACCAGATCAAGATTACCAGTCGCCATATTAAACTTATTGGTAAAGATGCAGGACTATTTTATGCCCTGCAGTCTTTTATGCAGTTAATGCCAGATAAGAAATTGGGAAATGTGATCCAGAATGCAGAGATCAATGACTATCCCCGTTTTACTTATCGGGGAATGCACCTTGATGTTGGGCGTCATTTTTTTCCAGTTTCATTTGTGAAAAAATACATCGACCTAATGGCTGCCTATAAGCTGAATAATTTTCATTGGCATTTAACGGAAGATCAGGGATGGAGAATAGAAATTAAAAAGTATCCCAAGCTTACCGAGATTGGGGGAAGTAGAAACGGAACGATCATTGGCGATTATCCAGGTACGGGCGGAACAGATAATGAAGTATATAAGGGATTTTACACCCAACAAGAGGCAAAAGAAATTGTTGCCTATGCGGCGGCAAGGTATATAAATGTAATTCCGGAAATAGAGCTTCCAGGGCATAGTTCTGCAGCAATTGCAGCCTATCCCTCATTAAGCTGCTTTCCGGAAAGAGATACGCCCATTGGAGAAAAGGCTCCTTGGTCTGGTCCAAGAACAGGTAAACAGGTACAACAAACATGGGGGGTATTTGACGATGTTTTCGTACCATCAGAGGATACCTTTCGGTTTTTGGAAGATGTGCTGGATGAAATCATTGCTATTTTCCCTTCAAAATACATTCACATAGGTGGAGATGAATGTCCTAAAAAGTATTGGAAAGAATCTGAGTTTTGTCAGCAATTGATCAAGGAAAAAGGATTGAAAGATGAGCATGAATTGCAAAGCTATTTCATTCAAAGAATAGAGAAGTATATTAACGGTAAAGGTCGTTCCATTATTGGATGGGATGAAATTTTGGAGGGAGGCTTGGCACCTAATGCCACGGTAATGTCGTGGAGAGGGGTAAAGGGAGGTATAGAGGCGGCACAACAAAACCACGATGTAATCATGACGCCATCAACCAATGGTTTGTATTTCGATCATAAACAATCCCTATCTGTTGACGAACCACTAACCATAGGCAGGAGAGGCAAGGGTACTTCGAATTTTACCAAAGTCTATAATTATGATCCCGTACCACAGGAATTGGCAGAAGATCAGAAAAAATATATTAAAGGTGTACAGGCTAATATGTGGTCTGAATACCTGGAAAGCCCTGCAAAGGTTGAATATATGCTGTTTCCCAGGATATATGCCTTGGCCGAAATTGCATGGACTCCATTAGAAAGAAAAGACATTAAA
>Ga0224736_1084_pt1 | contig 20468 bp, 19 predicted proteins | sample IA12soil_MG_GH6A_FD_161628 | JGI IMG/M metagenome (GOLD analysis project Ga0224736, IMG submission 161628) | Enriched cells from agricultural soil in Iowa, United States - IA12soil_MG_GH6A(-) | ecosystem: Environmental > Terrestrial > Soil > Agricultural land | place: USA: Iowa | collected 2017-05-08
CGACCGGCTCGCCTTCCGTGACGCCATCTCGCACCTCGACATAGCCGTCGCCGCGATGGCCGATCTTGACCTCGCGCGGTTCAAAGCGCCCCTCCCCTCTGTCGATGAAGACAGCCTGCCTGGTCCCGGTATCCATAACGGCACTTTCCGGGATCGTCAGGACCGGCTGCGGACTGCCGGTATTGATCTGAGCATCCACGTACATGTCGGGAAGCAACGCGCCATCAGTATTGGACAATTCAATTCGCACCCGGGCCGTTCGCGTTTCCCGATTCACTTGCGGATAGATGACGCTGATCTTCCCGGCGAACTCCCGGTTTGGAAAGCTGCGCGCCTTAACGATGACCGCCTGTCCGACTGCAAGCGTTCCGAGATCGCGTTCCGCAACATCGATCATTGCCCAAACGACGGACGTGTCCGCAACCCGGAACAGAACATCGCCCGGCTGTGCGCGCATGCCTTCGACGGCATTGCGTTCCAGCACGATCCCGTCTCGGGGTGCCGACCACTCGACGGCAATCGGAACGGTGCGGTTCTTTTCCATCGCAACAATTGCGACATCGGGCACGTCGAGATTCATGAGCCGCTGACGCGAGCCGCGACCGAACGGTCCGTCACCGCCCGTTGTTTTCGAGGTGATCGTCGCGATGTACTCGGCGGATGCCGAAGCAACCGACGGACTATAGATTTCCATCAGCGGCTGGCCCTTCGCGACCCTGGTGCCGGTGGTGACATCGGCAACCTTCTGAACCCAGCTTTCCGCCCGCATTGAAATGACGGAGATGCGGCGCTCGTCGAGCTGGATCGTGCCCGGCGCCCTGATCAATGTGCGGATGACCCGCTGTGCAGCGGGCTCGGATTTCACGCCGGTGCGCTGGATTTTTCCAGGCGAGAGTTTGACCGATCCGTCGTCGCTGTCTTCGCCTTCGTAGACGGGGATGTAGTTCATCCCCATCGAATCCTTTTTCGGAGTTGGCGACGTGTCCGGCAGCCCCATGGGATTGCGGTAGTACTTGATTTTTCGCTCCGTAGTGCCGCTGGCGGATGCCGCCGCTGGCGGCATTGCGTCCGGAGCTGCCTCGTCAAAACTGACGTCGGCGCCCGCAGGAACGGCGCGATAATCGCGGCCATCCCCGGTCTTCCTCGGCGTGAGCGAATACGCAGGCTTGCCGTCCGGATCCTGAAAATAGATCGGGGCGGAATTTCCTTCCGCCGCTGCGGGAGCAACCAAAGCGATGGTACCCGCCGGCGGACGCTGCACGCCGACGACGTAACCCATGCCTGCCATCGCGATTACCGCGGCGGCAGCGCTTACGAGAACGGCGCGGGTCATTTCTGCGCCGTGATGACGAGCTTGTTCTCGACGGTACCAGTTTCGCCCTGAACCTTGGCGCCGAGCGAAAGCTGCCAGCGGCCCGCCATGCCGAACGTCGCCTTGAACTTGTAACTACCAGGCTCGGCGCCCGGCACCGGCGCAATCTTGGTTGCCATCTCCTGCATGCCGTCCGGAGCCATGTCGAGGCGGGTCGCGAAGATGACGGCGTCAGGCACCGGCTTGCCGGTCTTCGTGTTCATCAGTCGGATGCTGATAACCTTGTCGGGCCCGGCCTGGACGGTCTGGTCGACCAGCTCGAACCTGTAGTCTTTGATGTCTGCCAGAGCGGCCGTGCTCGCGCCACCGATTGCGGCAGCGATCAGCGCAACCTGGAAGGCCTGCGCGAAGTTAAACGTCTTCATGTTTCATAGTCCTCGATTGTCCTGGATATGCCGCAAGGGCGGCATGCGTCATCCGCGCGAACTTGCGTCCGCGCGGCAGCAATCGGCGCCAAAGCGCCGATCAGACCAGGTTTCGAGGCGGGTGATCCGGTGGAGAACCGTCGAGGCCATCGGCGATCCGATCGTCGAAGGCCGTGAGCGGACGGTGGGATGGCAGAGGCGCCAGGATTCCGGTTGCCACAGGAGGCTGCGCCTGTGCAACACCCAACGCGCACATCGCGCGAAGCGGACAATCCTGGCAATCGTTGCTCTTTTGTGTCTCCGGACAGCAAGACATGTCGGCGGACATTGCCGACATATCGCTCATCGCGGAAGCCGACAGCGGCTTCGCCGCCGCGGGCGTGACCAGCGGCGAAGCAATGAGCCCGACGATCGCAAGGGTGGCGAGCAAACGGCTGACGAATTGGCAAAAATTCATAGCCCAACATCCCATAGGATCATGGACTTGGGAAGGCAGATCACATCACAAATCCGCCATAGACGGCAAACGATCAGATCCCAGTTACCTGCGACATGGTTAAAAGATCAGTCTCAACCAGCGATATCACCGCCGATGAACCGCATGTACGTTCGCCGGCTGGAGGCGTCAAAGAGAACGACGTCGTAGGAATCGACCCGCCTGCCCTCCATCCCCGGTGATCCCGACGGCATGCCGGGAACCGCCAATCCGACCGCGTTCGGACGTTCCTTCAATAGTCGTCGCACGGCCGCTGCGGGGACATGACCTTCAATGACGTATCCATCCGCCTCGGCCGTATGACACGCCGCAAGGTCAGCAGGTACGCGAAGACGTTTCCGGACAGTATGAAGATCTGCCGTTTCCTCGATCGTGACGGCGAAACCAGCCGCCTGGAGATGGCGCACCCAACCCGAGCAGCAACCGCAATTTGGATCCTTATGAACCAGGACAACGGATTCCGCAGCGGAAGTAGTGCCGTTCGGGAAAGCCAGTAGCGCGGCGGTTAGTCTCAAAACGCCTCTGCGGTTGAAAACGGTTGGATATTTACCTGAGTTATCCATGTCGCGGGGTCCGTACTCTGTTGATGATCGAGACTACTCCAGACATCTCTTCCTCCGAACAAAATTCTAAGTGACCGATGTCGAGCCCGGTTCTGCACTCGATTTGGACACCGCGGGTTGCTTATCCAAATCCTTGGACCATGATCGATAATAGGCGACGGCTGTCATGAGCGCGATTCCAGACACACTCACGATGATCTGCGCGAAAAGTGAGTCGGAGACCAGTTCAAGAAGGAAATGACCGACAAAGGACAGAAACACTCCGACACAAAATACTTCGAGTGAACGCTGACCGCAAACTATCAGCGGCCGAAACCAGCGCGACTCCAAGCCGGCCCAGCCGAGAGGAAGAAATCGAACGACCAGCACTGCTAAAGCAATAAAATGCAAAACCCGGTACGGCGCGAGATTGGTCTTGTCGTTAGGATTAAATGCGCCAAACAACCCCTCGGGGATTAGTTTTCCAAGCGCCGCGACATAACCCGCAACCGTCATAAACAGCGCAAACCCCAGATAAACGAAACAGATTGATACGATCGCGGGCGACCGAATGAACCTATGTAGCCGCGCCGCTCCACCGAGCGAACTCCAGGCTCCAAGCACAAAAAGGAGTTGCCAAGTAAACGGGTTGAAATACCAAACACCCGATGGGTAGGCGGGAAGATTCCACCCGAATTGGCGTGCAGCAAAATAGAGAGCGAGCGAACTCGCGAATGCAAGGTCGGGCCGCCAAAGCATTAGCCACAATATCAGCGGAAACGCTGCCATCAGAACGATATAGAGCGGAAGAACGTCGAGATTCAGAGGCTTGAATTTGAGCAGCAGGCCTTGCTTCAAGGTCAGCATTGGACGGTCGATCAACCCTGCAACGTTGAATTCATCCACAAGATGAGAATGGTTGTAGGCTTCCGCAACCCAGCCGATTGCCGCGACATAGAAAACGAACAACAACACGTGCGCGATATATAGTTGCCAAACGCGTTTTAATAGTCGAGCGGTTCCTGCAACGAAGCCTTGGACGAGCATGCTCTTGGCGTAGACAAACGCGGCCGTATAGCCGGAAATGAAGACGAAGATATCCGCGGCATCGCTGAATCCATAGTTTCTGGTCGTGAGCCACGCGACCGCGTTGTTCGGGACGTGATCGAGAAAGATTGCCCAGTTCGCAAGGCCTCGGAAAAGATCGAGTCGGAGGTCTCGTCCTTTGGCAGGAAGGATAGCACGGATTGTCATGAAAACTCTGAGCATGGTTTCAGGATAAGGGAACGCTTACGGTTTTGTGGCAATCGAAATTCCAAGCGGACCCTCGTCCTAAAGGGGAGACCCACGGACCAACCATCGATCGAATGATTAGTCCGTGGGTGACTAGGCAGCCATCGCGCGGCAGCTCTCTGCGCATTGTGTGCAGGCCCGGACGCAATCGTCCATGCCACCCAATCGCTCGCAATCTTTGGCACACTCGGTGCAAATCTCCGCGCATTCGCGGCAGACATGCTTGTGATGGGGCGAGTTCAACAGCATGAGGTGTGCGGAGGTCCGGCAAATTTCGGCGCAGGCCATCATAAGCCTGAAGTGCTGGGGCTCGACATGTTTTCCGCCGGTCTCGAGGCAATGCGTCATGGCTGAACCGAGACACACTTGGTAGCAGCGCAAGCATTCATCGATGCAGTTTTGCATGTCTTTGCTCAAATGCTTCATTTGGCTCTCCTTGAATTTGATACTTGCCCCTCATTGCACATTGAGAACTAACGTCAGTCCGCCAGCTCCTTTCTGTTCGACGTTGTTGTTGGTGGTGTGATGCGGGATATGGCAGTGGACAAGCCATTTCCCCGGTCTGCGCGCGGTCCAGACGACGTCATAGCGTTGTCCTGGTCCGACATTCACCGTATCGGCAAGAAACCGCTGGTTTTCTGCCAGCGTCTCTCCATCGCGGGCCACCACTTGGAAAGGCCCGCCATGAACATGCATGGGGTGAACGAAGTTATTGTTTGTGCCAATGAAGCGAATCTTGATGGTTTGCCCAACCTTCATGGAGACGGTGTCCGTCTCCGGATACGACTTCCCATTGATTGTGAAATAGTTGGGAAGGCCGCCCTCCATCAGCATCGCGGGGTACGTCAACCACTCGCGCTTCAACCATTCCTGGAGTTGGATGGTGTATTCGAGATCGGCTTTTACATCGGCGGCACTGTCCTTCGGCGCAATCAGCAGCGCGCCGTAAAGGCCTAGACCTTGCTGACGATCTGGGTGGTCGTGGCTGTGATAAAAGTAGGTTCCGCTTTGGCCTACGGTAAACTCATAGGCGTATTGACCTCCCGGCGGCACAGGATCCTGGGTAATCTTGGCAGGTCCATCCATTTCGTTCGGAACGATCAGACCGTGCCAGTGCACTGTCGTGGATTCGGGAAGGCTGTTGCGGAAATTGATCCGGACGTGATCGCCTTCGGTCAATTGAAGGCGCGGGCCCGGCACCTGGCGATTGTAGGCATAGGCCTCGACGGAGACATCGGGAAGAATATTCCAGCGTATGATCGAAGCCTCGAGATCGAAGATCTTCACTCCGTTCTCGATACGCGGTTTGAGAATATTGTCGCCTCGGGCATCAGCAGGCGCCTTATAGACCACTTGCCGGGGATTGACCGCCGCCATGTCTTTCATTGCTTCGCCGGGCGTGTCGAACGTCATGATCATGCCTGGCGGCATAATGGCGCCGCCAACGTCGCGTACGCTCAGACCTAGATTGACCTTAAAACCTGGGAGCACCATTCCGGAAATCAGGAGGAATGTCGTCACGCCCGCGAGCGCAGCCAACTGTGGCGTCGTCGCGTCGCTCGCCATTTGATGGGTGCCGTGAGACTTATGATCGTTAATAGCCGTTTGTTTCTGCGGACGGTCTTCATGTCCCTTCATGTGGCTCATGCCAGCAGCCGACATTTCATCCATCTCGGACTTCATTCCCGACATTGAGCCCTTCTCGGCAGCTCCCTTATCCGAGCGCTCGGTCATCAGGCCGTGCTTGATCTTCTTCCTCACCATCCAGACGTTGAAGGGATACGCGGTTACAAATCCGACCATCACGCCCAACGACATAACGCCCCAGAAGATCAGTTCGAGAGGGTCCATGGCGCGCATGTCGCGTCCCATCATGAGCAGGCTCATCATCGGTGCCATGCCGGCCATCATGGCATTCATGCTGATGAACTCGGGCATGAAACTCTTGCGGACATTCTCCCAGTAGGTGCCGCCCATCATCTTTTTCATGAACAGCGACTGGAAAATGAACAATCCGAATGAAAAGCCGGCGACGTATTCCACGATCAGGTCGATCCACATCGGAAGCCCGAGCAGGGCAGTCACGGTCGCGGCGAGAATGATGCCCGTCGCGTCGCCAGCAACACAATGAATGGTGCTGCCAATTCCCTGTTTCCACAGCGGAGACGTGAACTGTTCATGCTCGCCGGGCCTCGGCTCCTTATCAGCAAGTACATACAGGAGGAGGCCGAACGGACCCATGTAGAGGGTCACCAGGATGAACCCCCACTTCATCACGGTCGGCTCGGGATTCCCATTGAACTGATCGAAAGCGACGTAGGCCGTGGAAGCGGCCGCGATGACGAACCAGGCGATCAGGAAATAGTCGTATGGGAGAGCAATCATGATGTCCTCAAGCTGAAGTCGATGCTCGTTCATCCGCCGAGTCTTGAGATACGGTCGCAAGGCGCCGCCTCACCGATTCGTCCCTTTCAAATCCGACCGGCCGCGTCATGAGAAGACTTCCGCCCGTGTGCGGCAGGTCGGGATGCCAGGGGATTTCCGCGTGACCGAGCTCCTTAAAACCAGCAGCGAGATAGAACGCGATTGCTTCCGTGTTGTCGGCCCAAACGTGCAAAGTCACAGACGGAAAAGACTGCTGTTTAGCCTCGTTTACCACTGCAGCCAGCAGCGCGGCACCGACGCCCAGTCTGCGGTGGCTGCGCAAGACAGCGATGTTGTTCAGCAGGAAGCTGGTGGGATCGTTGAGCTCCGTGCGTGGCCGCAGCAACTCCTCACGCTCAGTCAGTACGGCCCCGGCAATCTCTCTTTCGATGAGCCGGGCTGGAAACGCGTTCGCCATGCCGACGATCCGGCTGCCTGATGCGGCAACCAGACAATTTTGATACGAGTATATTCCGGTCGGCTCAGCAGCCATCTGGCGATACGTTGGCGTTGCCTCCGCTGTGGAGTCGATGCCGCGCAAAATGAATGCGAGCGTATCGCCACCCGCCATGTTGGCCAACTTCGCGATCAGGCGAGTGTCACGACTGGCCGCTCGTCTGATCGGAAACCGTCTTTGCGCCAAGGCTTTTTCCATAACTGTTTTCAGGTCCCACCGCTCCGGCCCGCACTTGTCATCGGTGACTCCGCTCTGCTGAGAGCAGCCGAACCAGCGATTGGATTCGATGGTCGGACCGCCGCCGCGATGTCGACTCAGCTTGAGAGTCGCCTCCTTGCAGAGTCACCCAATACGGCGCGACGGCCTATGAAGAACCGCCGCGCCGAAGAGTCGTCACTTTCCCTTTTGCATCTTCGTGATCGTGATTCCGGCGGTGGCGCGTTCTGCTTCAAACTGCACCTTGTCGCCAACCTTCACTTGCTTCAGCATCGCCGGATCTTGGACGCGAAAGACCATCGTCATCCCGTCTTCATCCATGTCGAGACTCTTGATCGGACCGTGCTTTAGAGTGATCTTTCCTGCGGATTCGTCGATTTTCTTCACTTCTCCATTGACCATCGCCGCTTGTGCAACGGCGGATGCTGCGAAGGCGAACGAGAGAGCGAGGGCTGCAGCTGCGATTTTATTGATCTTCATGGTTCTTCCTTTCGTTTCTTTAATTAGTGTTGCGAGTTACTTGACGATGATCGTGCCGACCATGCCCGCTTCCCGATGCCCAGGAATCAGACATGAGTATTCGAACTGACCGGCCTTGGTGAACTTCCAAACGATCTCATCGGCCTTTTTTGGAGCAAGCCGTTTGCCATTCGGATCATCGTGCTCCATGTCAGGGTTCTTCTTCATCGCCTCGCCATGCTTCAGATTCTCTGCCGTCGTGGCGAGAATGAATTCGTGGTCAAGCTCGCCGTTGTTGCGCAGCACGAACTTCACCTGCTCACCCTTCTTCACCTCGACTTTTACTGGCATGAACACCATCTTGCCGTCCACCTCACCCATCGTTACTTGAACGATCCGGGCGGGCTTCTTCGGGTCACCGGGCTCGCCCGCTGAGAATTCGCCGCCGTGACTGTGACCTGCAGGTCCCGACCCCGCCCAGGCCGACGCTGACAGGAACACCGTCGCAAGCAGCGCGATGCCAGTTTGATACTTCTTCATGTTTAGGCTCCTTAGTTGATCGTGTGCTTCGGTCTAACGTTGCCGCCTACATCCCCTTCATGCCTTTCATTCCCTTCATCGCTTTCATCTCAGTCTGTTTGGCCGACTCTTTCGGCTTGTTCTGCCGCGGCGCTTCAGCCGGCGGCGCATCGACCTTGTAGGCGACAGTGCCCTTCGGATAATCATAAGGACCGGGATCCTTGTAATCGTCGCGGGCCAACCCCTCGCGAATCTTCATGACCGTGAACATCCCGCCCATTTCGATGGGGCCGAATTGCCCGGTCCCTGTCATCATCGGTAGCGTGTTGTCGGGCGCAGGCATTTCCATTTCGCCCATTGCCATTCCGGTCGACCCCATCACCATTGCGTCTGGTGCGAGTCTGCCGACCGCCTTGGCGAGGTCTTTCTTCGACACGCCGATCATATTGCGCATGTCGTGTCCCATCGCGTTCATGGTGTGATGTGACTTGTGGCAATGGAACGCCCAGTCGCCGGGATTGTCGGCAAGGACATCGAACGCGCGGATGGCTCCTACGGGGACGTCAGTCGTGGTTTCCGGCCACTGAGCGCTTTCCGGAACCCAGCCGCCATCGGTGCAGCTCACGACGAACTTATGTCCGTGAAGATGGATGGGATGATTGGTCATGGTGAGATTGCCGATGCGAACCCGGACCTTATCGTTCAGGCGCACCGGCAGCGGATCGATCCCGGGAAACACCCGGCTGTTCCAGGTCCACATGTTGAAGTCTGTCATCTCGTTGACCTTAGGCAGGTAAGTGCCGGGGTCGATCAGGTAGGTGCTCATGATAAAAACGAAATCGCGGTCGACCGGGCGGAATGACGGATCACGTGGATGCACCACGATCATGCCCATCATGCCCATCGCCATCTGCACCATTTCGTCGGAGTGCGGGTGGTACATGAACGTGCCGCTGTGTTTCATCTCGAACTCGTAGACGAAGGTCTCGCCAGGTTTGATGTGGGGCTGGTTGAGCCCGCCGACCCCGTCCATGCCGCTCGGCAAGAGCACGCCATGCCAATGCACGGTGGTGTGTTCCGGCAATTTGTTGGTGACGAAGATGCGGAGCTTGTCGCCTTCTACTGCCTCAATGGTGGGACCCGGAGATTGGCCGTTGTAACCCCAGAGATGAGCCTTCATGCCTTCGGCAAATTCGCGCACCACGGGTTCGGCGACCAGATGAAACTCCTTCCAATCGCCGTTCATGCGCCATGGCAACGACCAGCCATTCAGCGTCACCACCGGCCGATAGTCGGGTCCAGATGTTGGATGCAGCGGTGGCTGCATCGTCACCTTATCCATGATCGGTGCTTCCGGAATGCTGGCCGCCTGCACACGGCCGCTCACAGCACTGGCGCTAACCAGCGCTGCCGTTCCGAGAAATCCTCTTCGCGATAGCATACTCATCTCCTTCAATGGCCGCCGCCACTCCCGCCTGCTTGGGCGGCCGTGGTCGGACGTGATTCTTTTTGAGTGTCTCCAGAGCCACCGCCGTTGATAGCGGTCGTCAAATCGGATTGCGCCAGCCAAAAATTACGCTTGGCATCGATGGCGGCACGCAATGCCGCGATCCTTTGTCGTGTTTCGACCAAAAGCGCGAACACGTCGAGCTGCATGCTGGAAAACCGCAATTGCATTTCTTCGGTGATGATCTTGCGTAGCGGCAGCACTTCCCGCTGATACTGCCCGGCAATGTCGTAGGTTGAGCGATACACGCGGTATGCATCTCTCGCTTCCGAACGGACATTGACTGCCTTTTCGGTCAGGCGATTGAACGCCTGATTGTAAGTCGCAGCCGCTTGCCGGACGCGTACTTCGCCGCCATCGAAGATTGGAATCTGAAACTGGACGTCGAAGCCGCGTTCGCGAAATCGGGAGCCATCGGGATCCCTCGTGGTCTTCGCTATTCCCGCAACATCGAGCAGCGTGACGAAACGGCTTGCTTCCGTCAGGTTGAGCGCTTTGGCCAGCGCGTTGAGTTCGATCCGAGCTATCTGCAGGTCGATCCGGTGCGTCACTGCATCGACCTCGATCAGAGGCAGCGCAGACGGGCGCCGAGGCAGGGTCGGCAGTGTGTTCGGAATCCGGAACGTGAGGTCTCCGTCCCAAAGACCCAGCAGCCGGGCGAGCCGTTCGCGCGAACTTGTCGCCTCTTGTCGCGTGGAAGCAAGATCCGCAGTGGTTTCGGCGTAGAACACCTGCTCGCGGGCCTGATCGAGCTTGTTGAGTGAACCGGTTTCTCCGAGCTTCTGGGCAAGTTTGGCGGTGGCTTCCGCTGTCGACTTAGCGTCGTTGAGCAGTCCAACGATCTCGTTGGCAGCGACCGTGCGGTAATATGCCCCCCGGACATCAGCCGCGAGCCTCAGCGTTTCAAGCACAGCCCGCAGTTGTGCCTGCTGGAAGCGTTGACGCGCGATCTCCGAGCGGAACGGAAGCGTCGCCAACGCCAGGATATCGCCAACGACCTGACGTTCAATCTCGATAGCACCGTTGCCTGCAATTCGCGAAACCGAGAAGGTTGGATTGGGTGGAAGGCTCTCCTGAACAAAATCTGCTTCCGCCAGTGCCAATTCATTGTAGGCAGCTTGAAGACCCCTGTTGTTTAGCAGGGCAACCTGAACAGCGGTGTCCACGGTCAATGGGCGGCGAAGCAACCGTTGCACCGCGCTGCGAGCCCACTCCGCATCTTCGCCGCTACGAATAGACACCACGTCTTTTTTGATCGTCTCGCCCGCGACACCGGCGACGACTGCCATCCCACCATCTGGTGAAAAACTTGCGCATCCCGATAGCGCAAACATGGAAATAAGAGCGGCTACACGCGCCGCCTTCGATCGGAACGGATTCGCAACGACAACCAACGGAACGATCTGGAAGGTTCGGTTCATCGTGCGCTCCTATTGCCCAGATTTCGGTTTCGGAGCGACGCTGTCGTTCTGCTCACGCCAGGAGGACGGCGCCGTCGGGCGCAAGCTCGTATACGGAGCAACCGTCGAGCGGTAGTCAACGCGAGCGACTTTCACACTCGGATCAGCTGGATCCTGCCCGTTCAAAGCGATAGGGACCGCGCACCCCGACACCAGACCGCCGATAGCCAACAAAGCCAAGGCGACGGCACCGCCATTTCTCTTGTGATAGATTTTGCACACCACCGAGTGAACGGCGGCGATGTTCGCCCCAAACTGCGCAAGCATGATGTTTTCCTGAACTGCTGATGATCCATAGGTACGCGAGCCCTCAGCGGGCGCGATACCGCGTCATTCTGCCAGGTCAGGCGATGGGGGGACGGTAATGCCGAGGGGGCGCGTTATCGGCAAGATGCCGATAGATCTCGGACGCAGAATGCGATTTTGGTGGAGAGGGTTCACTGATTTCCAAGACAGTCGCAGGCAATGCACTAATGCACACCATGCCGCAACATTTCGTCCCGGAAGACTTATGGTGATCGGTCGCGGGGGCTGGCGTTTCGTCAGCAATTAGTGCCGAACCGTCAGATTTGTCCGATGCGCTAAAATGGCTACGCTCGCCGGGATGCTGGTGAGCGTGGCCATCGCTATGGAAATGCTGCGAAGTACTGTCGCTAAATTGATGAACATGAATGATGCCAAGTTCATGGTTCGCATCTGTGAGGCACGGCGCCGGACGAGACCCGTCGCTCAATGCAAACGAGAGGCCCGGCGCCAATACGCAAAGCAAATAGACCAGGGCGATCAACCACCCTGCCCTCAATCGCTTCACACTGGTTAAACGCACAAGCATCTGGTCTTCAATCTCGTGACTTTTACACGATGGTACACAAGAGCTTACGAGGAAACCGCTGCGCCGCCAAGCACGAATATGCGCCCGAACAAGTTCCATTAGCTGCCCTCATCGGTCCACTCGACCGACAACCGCCATGAGTTCGGCAATCTTTATGCGCTGATCGGCCTTATCGCCGCTCGCAATCGCGCGCTCAACGCAATGAGATACATGATCTTTCAACACTTCTTCTTCGACGCGTCGCAGCGCGGCACGAACTGCAGAGATCTGCGTTACGATATCGATGCAATAGCGATCTTCATCCACCATCTTGGCAAGACCGCGGACTTGGCCTTCGATTCGGTTAAGTCGCTTTTGGCAGGAACTCTTGATGTCTTTTCGCATGCCAATATATACCCATACTAGGTATGGGTTGCAACCGCCAACGGAGATTTAGATGACGGAATCCGGAAAAGCCAAATCGGACAAAGCAGCTAAGGGTTCCGGGAGCTGTTGCTCGCCCAAAACGACAACCACTGCACCCGAAACTGCTGAAAAGTCCGGATGCTGCGGCGGAGACCATAAGCACTTCGGCCATGGGAACGACGCTCATCACCAACATGACGACTCCGATCCTTCGACTGTCGTAGATCCGGTCTGCGGAATGAGGGTCGATCCCGAAACGAGCAAGCACCGGTTCCAGCATCGCGGCGATACCTATCATTTCTGCTCGGCGAGCTGCCGGACGAAGTTCGCGGCCTCGCCGGAGCAGTACCTCGACAAGACGCAACCTCAGCAACCCCACGTTCCGGAAGGTACGATCTATACCTGCCCCATGCATCCAGAGATCCGCCAGATCGGACCCGGGAGCTGCCCGATCTGTGGCATGGCGCTCGAGCCTGAACTGGTCACTTTGGATGCTGCACCCAATCCCGAACTCGCGGACATGAGCCGACGCCTTTGGGTGGGGCTCGGGCTGGCTTTGCCGGTCATCGTCTTGGAAATGGGCGGCCATCTGATCGGCAGCCATCGCTGGATCGACCAGACGTTGTCAAACTGGATCCAGCTTGCCTTTGCGACGCCAGTAGTCCTTTGGGCAGGTTGGCCGTTCTTCGTGCGCGGCTGGCAATCGCTCGTCACCCGAAATCTGAACATGTTCACCCTGATTGCGATGGGCGTTGGCGTCGCCTACACCTACAGTGTCGTTGCAACCCTCGCACCCGGCATCTTCCCGCCGACCTTCCGCAGTCAAGACGGAGCCGCTGCCGTTTACTTCGAGGCCGCCGCCGTCATTACCGTGCTCGTTCTGCTCGGACAGGTCCTAGAGCTGCGTGCCCGCGAGGCGACGTCCGGGGCCATCAAAGCGCTCCTCGATCTAGCGCCGAAGATTGCGCGCCGGGTGGACGAGAGCGGTGCGGACCACGAGGTTCCGCTCGACAGCCTGAACGTGGGTGACAAACTTCGCGTTCGGCCGGGAGAGAAGGTGCCGGTGGATGGTGTCATTGTAGAAGGACGTTCGTCGTTGGACGAATCCCTCGTTACCGGGGAGTCTATGCCCGTCACCAAAGAGCCCGGGGCCAAGGTGATCGCAGGCACGCTCAATCGATCCGGCAGCTTCGTGATGCAGGCTGAGAAGGTCGGGCGAGACACGCTGCTATCCCAAATCGTGCAGATGGTCGCGCTAGCACAGCGTTCGCGTGCGCCGATCCAGCGCCTTGCCGACCAAGTAGCCGGCTGGTTCGTGCCGGCGGTCATTGTCGTGGCACTTGTCGCATTCGGCGGCTGGGCGCTTTTTGGACCCGAACCGCGCCTTGCATTCGGCCTTGTCGCGGCGGTCAGCGTCCTCATCATCGCGTGTCCTTGTGCGCTGGGACTTGCCACGCCGATGTCGATCATGGTCGGCGTTGGCCGCGGCGCCCAGGCGGGCGTATTAATCAAGAATGCCGAAGCGCTGGAGCGCATGGAGAAGGTCGACACGTTGGTAATCGACAAAACAGGAACGCTGACTGAAGGTAAGCCGAAGGTCATTTCGATCGTCCCTGCCGCTGGATTTGAGGAGTCTGACATTTTGCGACTGGCGGCCAGCGTCGAACGGTCGAGCGAACATCCTCTCGCGGACGCCATCGTACGTGCTGCCAAGGAGCGGAATCTCAGTTTAAGCAACGTGGAGGATTTCAACTCGCCGACGGGCAAAGGCGTCACCGGCAAAGTGGCGGGCGAAGTCGTGCTTCTTGGAAACGCCGCCTATTTGAATTCAGTCGGTATCGAAACACAGGCATTGGACTCAGAAGCCGAACGACTGCGCGGAGAGGGAGCAACCGTCATAAATATTGCTGTCGAGGGTAGGCTGGCGGGAATTTTTGCCATTGCCGATCCGGTAAAGGAAACGACGCCGAATGCATTGAAGGCGCTTGCAGCGGAAGGCATCCAGGTCATTATGCTGACTGGCGACAATCGGACCACGGCGAACGCGGTCGCAAAGCAGCTTGGTATTATCGACGTGGAGGCAGAAGTGCTTCCAGATCAAAAGAGCGCGATTGTAAGCAAGCTGCAGAAGGCCGGACGCATCGTCGCAATGGCCGGCGACGGCGTGAACGATGCCCCTGCCCTCGCTGCGGCAGAAGTTGGAATTGCGATGGGCACGGGCACGGACGTCGCTATGGAAAGCGCAGGCGTGACGCTCTTGAAAGGCGATCTGGGCGGGATTGTTCGCGCTCGCCGCCTATCTCAAGCGACAATGCGCAACATTCGGCAGAATCTGTTCTTCGCGTTCATTTACAATGCAGCGGGAATCCCGGTCGCTGCAGGCATTCTCTATCCGACGTTCGGACTGCTACTTTCGCCCATTATTGCAGCGGCCGCCATGGCGCTGTCTTCGGTGAGCGTCGTTGGAAACGCTTTGCGGCTGCGCGCCATTCGGCTTTGAGGCGTCGCTGGATGCCGAGAAGCGGGCTGTTCCCACCAGTCGCTGCATGCAATTAGGTCCTGGCCGGTATTTTTGATAATAATATGAAATAACAAAGCGGACCGGGGAAATCCCGATCCGCTTGTCGCACGACGCAGATGTCGATTGTCGCGAACTCAATGATGACTAACGTGATGGCCACCGTGGTCACGGTCCTCTAACTCGCAACACGAATAAACTTAATGCTTCTTGCGTTCTTGTCGATGACCGACAGCCATCAATCGGCTCGAAGAACGGAGGTGCCGTTAAAGTAAAGTCTCACACGTAAGAATTTCCTTCGTGGCGCGTCGCAAAGGCAATACGCCGCTTCGAAAAATGCTTCTGTTGATCAGTCGATCGTAAAATTTCTCAATGTCCTTACTTTTGTGGCGGCGGGGCGTCACACCGCATTAACCAATTCGGAATATTCCTGCAGCGCAAAGCAGCTCCTCATCAGATGATTAAGATCGATAACGCAGTGTCCTGAAAAGGGTGCAAGCGTCACGACTATGCAATTCGTATCCTATCTGAGCGTGTCGCATATCCGGTCCGGCTTCCGGATTTGGAACAGAACGTGTGGCACGCGGCATGCACTCAAGAAGGCGTGTCAGGCAGAGGTTATATGAACGCAGACCAAGCCATTCTCTCGGCTACCTCACGAACCGACGCCAACCGTGTTGAGGCGCTCGACATCTTGAGGCTTGTCGCAGTTGTCGGGGTCGTAATCTTTCACTTTGGCTTCAATGGCCCTCCGGCGAACGGCAAGCCGCTCGTGGCGTTCCCGGAGTGGGCAACCGTCGCCAAATACGGATACCTTGGCGTACAGCTCTTCTTCGTCATCAGCGGATTCGTCATCGCTTATTCAGCCGTTGGGCGAACGGCAAGGGCGTTCGCAATCGCCCGGATCGCGCGAATCTATCCGGCGTTTCTTTTTTGCATGACGGTGACATTTCTCGTGACACTGACGTTCGGTCAGCCCTATTTTCAAGTGTCGTTAACCCAATGGGCAGCAAACATCTTCATCGCGGCACCCGCGCTGAAACAGCCTTATGTTGACGGCGTTTACTGGACGCTGATCTTGGAGTTGACCTTCTACGTTTGGATTTATCTGCTGATTGCCACGGGGTTGTTTCCGAAGCACATTTTCCCCGTCGTGTTGGGATGGCTTGTGATCTCGCTCGTCAACGAATTGGGTATCGAATCGTACGCAATTCGAAAGATATTCCTCACGGATCAGAGCGGGTTTTTCGCAAGCGGCGTGCTGCTCTTTGAAATCAGCCGGGGACGGATCGGGCCGGCCGTGCAGTGCCTGTTCGGATCTGCTGTTGCGGTCGCCGTATTGCAGGCAGTGCACAATCTCGAGGGAATGCGTGCGTTGACGGGCCACCCGTTCGACGGGATGACTGTTGCCGCCGTATCGCTCGCTATCATTGCCACGACAACTGCCGCCGCACGGGTTCGCACACTGCCGCTTGCATCCTGGGTTACGGTGCTAATCGGTGGAATTACCTATCCGCTGTATCTGCTGCATCAGACAATCGGATACATCGCATTTATGCATTTTAGCCGTTTCGTCGCTCCCGACTTGTTGTTTGCGGTAATCGTCATCGCGATCATTGGCGTATCCTGGGCCATCTGGCGATTTGTGGATCGTCCGGGGCAGCGGACAACCAAGACCATCCTGACAAAGATAGCTGAAGGTATGGCCGGGAAAATTTCACAACACGCTAGGCCGTCCTCATACTGAACGGGCGCCGAATGATGCAGAACAGGAAAAGATCAGACTATTACATCCGTTCTCCAAATCTGCCGATCAAACCGAATTAAGCCGAGCAAGGATCCGCTTCATTTGATCAATTTCTTGTCGTTGACTTTTTATGATTTCTCCGCAAAGCGTTACTAACTCAGGATCTGTAAGCGATGCTTTCTGACACATCAGAACTGCCCCTGAGTGGTGCGGGACCATGGATCTGACAAAGGCCCTATTGCCAATAGTCGTCTGAGTGCGGATGAGCGCGAAGCTGCCAAAGAAGGCGACGATGGCGATCGCTATCAAAATTATGTTCGCTTGTTTTGACGAAAACATGTGCACCATAGCCAGAATCATCAACACTACCATGGGCGCGACCATCATCAGCGTCATATAAAACATATTCAAGTTGTTGTAAAAACTACTTGTCGTGTCGATCATGACGAACATTACAAAGTACATCACAATGCCGCTCAAAAATGTCTGAACGCCCAGGCTAACATAAGCGTTTTCCATTGGTTTCATGTTTTATGTTTCCAATTTGCCGTTTTCTCGGCGTTTAAAATGGTCGGCGGCGTAACGACGGATAACGCTTCGATTGCAATGCTGTTCCCAGAGCGCAGCGATGTTGCTATTGCACTTGCAAGTGTCGGGGTGGATCAATGGTGGCAGCATTCTTATCACTATGACTGCTTGACCGCATTCCCCGTTCGTAGCGTCAGGTTGTCTGCCGCAACTATGCTTTGGAATATTTTAGCTGGCTTTGCCGTAATCGTGCCTTTCGCGAAGACACTGCGGCGTCAAACCGGATATGGCTAGTATTACTGGCCGCCTGGATGCTGCTGGGCATATACTCTGCGGTCATGACGCCGTCAGACGCTTCTACGTCGGTTCAGCCCTCAAACCGCCCGGCTATATTTTGCCGCTCAGTTGCGCTTTCACATGCGTGTTTGCTGCTAACGTAACCCATGGCGGGGTAGCTTAGCTCATTTCCTTCAGCGTCCTTTGACCATGGAACAATGACGCAAACAGGGCATTGTCGAGTGGATTTTGACAATGGAGAATATGATGACACGCAGCATGCTGAAAATTTTCACATCGTTCTTAGCGGTCTTCTTTGCGTTATCGACGCCGTCCTTCGCAGAAGAAGCGGAGCAAGCCTACATGAAGTCGATGGAGAAAATGAGCGTCGACATGAAAAAGGGTATGGATCCCGATGCTACGAAGGCGTGGACGAAGATGATGATTGCTCACCATCAGGGCGCTATCGAAATGTCGCTGACTGTGCTGAAAGAGACGAAGGACCCTATGATCCGGGAGATGGCGGAGAAGGGAATCAAGGAACAGTCGAAGGAGCAGGCCATGCTCAAAGAGTGGATCGCTAAACACGGGGGCTGAACGACCGGGAGACGTTGGCTATCGTCTCGATGATGCCATAAGCTGTATTGCTCTCCATTCGGTTCGGTTGATACCCGCTTAATCCAACCTGCTTCTCGAATGATCGGCTTAAATATTGCGTCGAGTGCTATAACCGCTCGTCCAAGCGGACAACCCGTTATCAACCATAGCCGCTGCAACTGTCACTACAGGGTATCGGCTGCCGCGTTCGACCGGCGCTGTAGCGCTTTGGGCTCGGCCCGTCCCCAGATCGTCATCACCACAGCATCGCTAGCGTCATCGCTTTATCCATCGACCCGCCCACCACGCGCCTGTGAGAACAGATCGACTGCGGCTTCTACGCAGATCCTATCCGGTGCCGAATCAAAACGCAATGTTGACTCCCTTTGCGCGCAACTTCTTCCAAGGAGCGAGCATTGTGACCGAGTGCGATGTTCTCGTTGATTTCCAATTCGAGGGTTAAGTGCCGGACCATTCGTGGCTTGAGCAGGCGGGAGATCACCAGCGACGCAGAACGCAGCAAAGAACCACGCTAGAGTTGCCAAGATCGCGCGCGATCGCATCCGCAAGGATCGTCGGCAGATAAGAGCTCGACGCCCAAGCAAGCGTTTTGTGTTGTGCCCAGCGCAACGATAATTGGCAGCTGGCGCTAGCTCATACCTGCGGAACCTTTGCTCTGGACCAGAAGAGTGCCACTGGCCCCAATAAGATTCCAAGAGCCAAGACCGAGAACGCGGCCGTCCACGCGCTCGGATTCAACGGGCCTCCAGCAAGATCCAAGGCGATACCAATCCCCCAAGCACCAAGCGCGGACAGGCTGAAACCCACAGTCGAATGCATCGCCATGGTCGCGCCGCGATAACGCGGGCCAGCAGACATCGTCATGCCAGAAGTCAGGGCACCGGAGTCGGCCGGAACTGTTAAAGCGTAAACCAGCAACAAGACGAGCAGGAGCCGTGGAGAATTGTCGGCAAACAACCCGATCAGAAGCGCGACGACAGCAGAACTGAGCATAACGGTGGTGATCGCGCGATGTCGCCCAAACTTCAAAGCCAATTCATTACCAACAATACTTGCCGGCATCGCGAGCAAAGAGAAAACAACACTGACGACAATCGGCGCGAAGATAGATGCCTCTCCATGCCGCAACACAACGAACGTCCAGAACGCGACCAGCCACGTTCTACTTCCGTAAAGCTCAAAACAGTGTGCGCCATAACCGAGAACGAACCCCATTGCAGTTTTATTCCGGAAAACGGGTGCAAAATCGAGCAGCCGTCCTTGCGCGGGCTTTGGTTCGACCGCCGGCAACAAGAGACATACCAGAAGCATGAGAACTGGGCCAACAGCCGTCACAAGGAAAGCGGATCGCCAACCCCAACTTTCCGCGACAAGTTGAGAAACCAAGAAGGACAAACCAACGCCTAATGAAAAGCTGGAGGTGTACAATGTGACGGCGCGGGATGAGTCGCCCGGCTCCAAACGATCCGTCAGCGCTTTCAGACCCGGCATATAGGCTCCCGCAAAGCCAACCCCGACAATCGCGTTGAAGAGCACACCAGACCAAAGACCCGAAGCAAATACGCCGAACAACAAAGTGCCCAGCGCGTTCAATGCCGAACCTGCGATCAGGATTTTACGCGCATCAATTCTATCGGTGAGTGCAGCCAAGAAAGGCACGGTCAGCATGTAACCTGCAGCACCGGCACCCGCCAAGAGGCCCGCCTCTGCGCCAGTTAGGTGCCATTCTGGTATAAGAAACGCAGCAAGAATGGACGGCACGACAACGTGCGGGAGCAAACTGCCAAGCTGCCCCACACACATCGCCCCAACGATGGACCGCCCCGTTAACTTAAAGTTTCTCACTCTAGGCCTTGCTGCCGCAACCACATCCGGTCTTACCGCTCTCCTTGGCGACGCTGTCTTCCACGCAGCAAGCGTCCGTTTTCAATGGAGCAGGTCCGCCACAACATCCCGCTTCCGCCGACCCGCCTTCCACGCCACTACGCGTGCACACGCCCGTCTCGGGAAGTTCCAGTTCGACACGCTCTGCGGCTTCACGATCACCAGCAAGATCCGCCGCGATAGACCTGACCTGTTCGTACCCGGTGATCATCAAGAAAGTTGGTGCCCGCCCGTAAGATTTTATGCCGGCAAGATACAGGCCCGGTTCGTCCTGTGCGATTTCGCGCGCGCCATGGGGACGGACGGTGCCGCAGCTATGTTCATTGGGGTCGATGAGGGGTGCAAGCGCGACTGGCGCTTCAATCGCCGGGTCCAGCCGCAGACGCAGTTCGCTCAAAAACCCGAGATCCGGCCGAAAACCTGTGGCGACGATAAGTTCATCCACAACGACATGTCGGCCGCAACACGACGAGCCGGCCCCGATGCGAAGGCGATCTCCCGCGGTCGATATGTGGGTCGCTACAAATCCGGCTTCGACGCGGATTTCGCC
>Ga0224736_1087_pt1 | contig 19697 bp, 22 predicted proteins | sample IA12soil_MG_GH6A_FD_161628 | JGI IMG/M metagenome (GOLD analysis project Ga0224736, IMG submission 161628) | Enriched cells from agricultural soil in Iowa, United States - IA12soil_MG_GH6A(-) | ecosystem: Environmental > Terrestrial > Soil > Agricultural land | place: USA: Iowa | collected 2017-05-08
TGTAAGCAAGGCTACCAATGAATAGATTTTGCTGTGCCATGTACTTGGGTACTCTTTTCTCGTTACTTGTATCTCGTCAGATCGACCATAGGGCGAACGTTTGCAAGAAAGAGTATCCAATAGATATCATCTTCAGCGTCGCGTATGCTTCTGAACATAGCCTATTTAAGCATAATCTACGAGCCATTGCTAGCATAAGCTTGTATTTACGTTCATGGCGAGGCATAATATAAGGCAAGCTGGTACGCTACAACGGGGTACCCCGAGCGTATAGTAAAACAAACATCAACTAAAACGTGACCGTGCCCCAGGGTGGGCGCGTAGCAGCCTAGAAGATCCGCCTCTGGCAACACCGGCGGATCTTTGCTATACTGGGGCGTGTTCGGGGCATTGGCGCAGTTGGCTAGCGCGCTTCCATGGCATGGAAGAGGTCATCGGTTCGAATCCGATATGCTCCACCAAGTTGGATTTTTATTACAAAAACAGCTCCTTTTTCCGGGAGCTGTTTGTTTTTACGGGCATGTGGTGATTTGTAGTACTATTGATGTATCATGATAGAAAATCGCCTGTACGGTATGAGTCTTGCCCGCGTGTATCCTCTTTATCTGGCAAAGGCAGAGAGGAAGGGCCGGGCCAAGTCGGAAGTAGACGAAATTATTTATTGGCTGACTGGCTACAGCAAAAAAACGCTGGAGTCACAGCTGCAAAAGCAAACGAGTTTGGAGACGTTTTTTGCAGAGGCGCCCCGGCTGAACCCCGCGCGGAAGTTAATCACTGGTATGATTTGCGGTATCCGGGTAGAGGATATCAAGGAGCCGACGATGCAGGAAATCCGCTACCTGGACAAACTGATTGACGAGCTGGCAAAGGGAAAGGCAATGGACCGCATTTTGCGAAAGTAATCCATTAAGCTGTAGCTAGTGTGGATGTATCTTCTATTAAATAGTCGAGCGTTTCTATATACTTAAAAGTATGAAAACAAAAAACCCTTCAAAGTGGATCCGAGTACTTATTCCTGGCGTGTTGCTTGCTACGTGGCTTACGCTTGCCGGTATTGGCGGACCGTATTTTGGCAAGATCAGTGATGTGTCCAGTACCGACCTCACAACCTTTTTGCCCAAAAGTGCCGAGTCGACGAAGGTAAACGATAAGCTGGCGGAGTTTAGGGACGAAAAAACGATCCCGATCCTTGTGGTATACAGTAACAACGACAAAAAACTGACTGCAAGCGATACGACCGCCCTGAAGAAGACCGACCTCGTCGTGACTTCAATGGTGGCGGCACTGGCGGTGGTAACAGCCGCGGTGGCAACGGTGGCGGTTCATTCCGTCAGCGCAGCTGGTAATTCAGTAGCACCTTCAAATATCCCGCTCATACGAGCGGGATATTTTTATTGTTCCAAAAATTCTTTTAGTTTATCGATTGGCTTTATGAGCTTGTAGACTTCGGCGTACTCTTCGGTTGAAAGCTCGGCCCTCGTTTTGCCGCCATGCCCCTCGGGGCAAAAGATCGCGTCCCAGCCAAAACCATCGTCGCCACGCGGATGATCGGCAACGACGCCTTGTATACCTCCATGAATCAGCTCGAGATGTTCACCGTCGTAATAGGCGTAAACACACTCTCCGTAAGCCTGCCGGCTTTCAAACCCATCGAGCATCCGGCATAGCTTTTCAAGCCCGTCATGAGTGCTTAGAAAAAACTTTACAAACGGCCCAGGGAGGCCATCAAGCGCAGCAAAACCAAGCGACACATCCTCAACGAAGACGGGCTGTTTTACTAGTGCGTAGGCCTGCTTTACTTTGTGCGCCGCCACCTCTTTTACGTCGGCCGATTGAATCTCGTCGAGATCAAGTTTGACATGTTCGACAGGCAACCCTAAAAGGCGGGCAAGGTGGTCGGCTTTATGCTGGTTGCCGGTAACAAAAAGAGCCGTTTTCATTACTTAAATATCCCTAATGGAGAATGTAAATATGGCATATGCAGCCCTAATAATTGATCTAACGCACCGTACATATTAAGAAGCCAAAGCGTCACGGCAACAATGAGCGCAGTAAGGCCGATGACAAGTAGCCGCACATACACCGGCTGGTGCTTCAACCAGTCCTGCCACTTGTTATACCCGCCCTTGGCTTTATGAAGCAGCATACGCGCCCACGAAAATTCGGTAGCAAGAATGGCTAGGCCCGCAAAAACAATCGCCCAGCCCGGTCCCGGGTACGGAATCGCGATAATGCCTAGCACTAAAACCAGACCGCCCACGATTGCGATAGTCGTTCGTTTAGCCTGACGTTTTACCTCTTGCATATATACTTATCGTACCCGACTTTGCCGGATTTAGCGAGCTTAGCGGGTTTTACGGCGCAAAGTAAGGGCGCCCAGTAAAATCGCAATGACCATAAAGCCTAACACCACCCATAAGTCCCGCCATGCGTCATCCGTCAGATCCACATTGCTTGCAATGCTCCCCAGTGCATCGAGCGCGTAAGTAAGTGGCAGGCAGTAGGCAATTTTTTCCAGCAAGTCCGGCATTTGGTTGAGCGGGACTAAGAGCCCACCTACAAGTAACTGCGGAAAAATAAATGCAGGCATAAACTGGATCGCCTGGAATTCGGTTTGTGCAAAAGCACTCACGAACAATCCCAGGGCCGCACCAAGCACCGCATCCACCACAGCCATCACCACCATAAACCAATCTGGCCCGGCAATATCCAGCCCCAAGCCATATAGAAGCAGCGTACTGGCAAAGAGCGCCTGCACCACGGCAATCAAGCCAAACGTCATCATGTATCCCAGAATGAGATCGAGCTTGCCAATAGGCATGGTCATAAGCCGCTCCATCGTTCCAAGGGTCCGCTCACGCAGCGTGGTAATGGAAGTAATGAGAAACATAATAATAAACGGGAATAGCCCCAAAAAGGCCGGGCCAATGTGGTTAAACGTTGCAATTGTATCGTTAAACAGCCAGCGCAACAGCGAAAGAAGAATACAGGGAACGATAAATATAAGAACAAGCGTACGGGGATCATGCGAAAGCTGCCGCATAATACGGGCTGTAGTAGCAAAGGTAGCCTTTAGGTGATACATCACTTCGCCTCCTTGGTTTCGATCATGCTGATGAACGCTGCTTCCACTGAAGAAGCGCCGGTAGTTTTTAGCAGCTCTTCTTTAGAATCCTGCCATAGAAGCTCACCGTCGCGCAAAAGCAGCAAGCTGTGGCACCGCTCTGCCTCGTCCATAACGTGGCTGGAGATAAGCAGTGTCTTTCCTTTTTCGGCTAGTTCCCTAAAAAGATTCCATAGATCACGGCGGAGCAGCGGATCGAGCCCAACCGTTGGCTCGTCCAAAACCAGGACGTCGGGATTGCCAAGAAGCGCTAAACCAAGTGACACACGCGCGCGCTCACCACCAGAAAGATCCTTGATAAGGCCCCGGCGCCGATGCTCCAGCTGCACTTGGGCGACAACTTCATCCACCTGAGATTTAGGCGCTTTAACCAGCACGGCAAAATAGCGTAAATTCTGCTCGACCGTAAGGTCCTCGTATACCGCGGGCGCTTGGGTGACATACCCAATCTGGCTTCGCAGCCGCTTGCTACCAGCGTTCTTGCCAAGTATGGTCAGGCTTCCGCTTTTCATTGCCTGAACGCCAACAATAGAGCGTATGAGCGTGGTTTTTCCTGAACCGCTTGGCCCGATCAGCCCTGTTAACGTACCTGCAGGAATAGAGAAAGTCAGTTCATCTAAAATCCGCCTGCCCTCTTTCTCGACGACGATTTTGTTCGCCTGTATGCTAGGTTGTTGTGCCATTGCCCTTATGGTAACGCAAGTCTTCGCTTTTCACAATCAGCCCGCTCTCGTAGTATTTAGGCATAACGACTGTAGTGAGAATAACCGCCAAAATAACAGCAAACCCACACATAATCGAAGGAATGCCCGCGAGTGTCGTAGGATCAATAAGGTTAGCTGCCGTTGTAGGCAAAATAAATGCCATGTATCCCACCGCCAAAAATGCGAGCGCTTCGCGCTTGAATCTATTGGCCATCGTTTTTGAGGCACGTAACGCATAGCCAACTGTTAAAAGCAGCAGGCCATAGTAATACATTGCATACGGAATCGTTGCCCAGTGGGCGATAGTAAAGATCACGTAATTGCCAAGACATTGCTGGCTTTGCATACCATGGCCGACAAACAAGAATATCCCCGCAAACACGGCTGCGCTAGCATACGCCCCGGCGACAAGAGCTTTTTGCTGCTTTGCGGCAATTTTGGTTGCAAGGTGTAACCCTAATGGAGGCAACAAGGTGATTGCCACGTAGCCGATCCGTGCCCAGGTAAGGCTATCGACACCCCACGCGCCTTCGCAGACGTTGTATTCGGCAAGCTGAAACGTTGCCAGCCCGGCCAAAATACCAACCGCCAACCGTGACACCGGAGTCATTTTAAACCGAAAGATCACATAGAGTGCTCCAACAACCTCAATGATAAATGTAGCCAGCATAACTGGCGGAGAGAAACAGTACAGCCTATTGGTTTTGAGATATCGCATATGCTCCCACTATACCACACCTCTGTTCTAGGAAGCGACCGCCAACCCGCCCAAACCCCGGAAAACATTGTTTGAACGATGACGCGGGACCTTGTCGCACCGCGCTACGTCGCGGCAGTGCTGCGGGACATCCGGACTGCCCGCCATCTGATGCCGTGCAAGATGCACGATAATATCCGTCATATCCTCGAGCTCCGCGCGTTCGTCTGCGGTAATATCGCCGTCTTGCTCCTTCAGAAAAAGAAGCACCGTATCAATCGGGGATATGCCATTTTTTGTAAAAAGATGGATCCTTCCCCCAACGATAGCTGCTTCGTACCGTTTGTAATGCTTTTCTTTTGGCCGGGCTTTAGATTCTATAGTTGTGACACCATTTACTTCGCCCCAACTGAGATGCAGCAAATCAATATCGTGGGTTTGCTGCGGGTGGAACCTCCCACTATCGGCCCGGGCAAGAGCCGGCATGGCAATGAGCGTTGGGCTTTGTAGCCGATTAACAGCAAGCATGGCATTTAATTCATGGCCAAGCCCGATATGCAGGCCGGCTTCGCGATGATTTTTTACGGCATCTACAAGGCCTACTGCATTTTGTGCTGCGAGGACTAACAAATCATCGTATGCCTTTGCTCTTGCCTGTTTTGTAACATCGCCGCGGACCATACCCTCCATAAGCGGCAAAAAGATGGCGGGCAATTGCAAACGGCCAATCGTGGCATTCTGGTAATCCTCAGTCAAACCCCTGTCGAGATCACGCGCCCTTTGGCATTCGACAGCATCAACCCAGCTGTCTGCCGCTAACTGAAGATATGAGAGACGTTCCTCTTGGGAACGGTCAGTCGCCACCAAGGCCGCCTCTGCCGCCGACCAGCCTGCGACCACCAAGTAGTCGGTGTGTGCGGGAATAGCAACCAGCTCGTCGTGAATCCACAGCAGCCTGTCGGCTGTTTTAGGCCCAACAAACTTTTTATGGATGCGTTCGTAGGCATCGTATGCCGGAGGATGAACAAAAAAACCGGCCTCATGGGACCGGTTAGGAATTTCGTAATTAGCGCCGCCTGGAACAGCAAGTGAGCCAGCTGTTGTTTCGGTCGTAGGCGGAAAGCGTCGGGACATTACCTATAGTGTAGCATGTTTACTGCTTATGGCAAGCTAGCCTTGGAGCCGCTCAAACCGCGGAACCTCTTTACCGTTTACTTCTACCATTTCAATGAACATACCATAGGGCCTTACCCATAGTTTCGGCTGGCCGTCCTTAGGATTTTTAGGAGCATACACGACATAATACTCGTGCGCCTCGGTGTGGCACCCCACGCCCAAAACCTGGTATTCGTTACCTTTATAGTGGCGGTATACGCCTGGCTCTATGCTGGGGAGATCTTCAAATTCGTTCATTTTGCTGCTCTAGTATTTTTCGTACATAGGGATCAATATTCTCCGCGAGCAGCTCCGCTTTTGGTACCCACTGATGCGAGCTATGTTCGTCACTAAGCGCTACATTACCCAAGGCGTTTCCGGTGTATGTGAGCCGGACCACATGTAGGCCGGCCTTTTCTACAAAAATATCCTGAGCAGACACTAAAGCCGGTTCGCCTTTTAGCGTTAACCCCGTTTCCTCTGTTACTTCGCGCTGCAATGCCTGCAGCAGGGGTTCGTCTTCATTGATTCGGCCACCTGGAATATCCCAGTAATACTGACCGTCACTCGGCATAATTCCAGCGCGCTCCAGCAGTAAAAATTTTCCGCTATCATTTTTAATGAGTACTTTTACGCCTACCTGAAGTTTCATGCTTGTTCCTTACGCTAGTAATGTCTTTAGCTCGTCACCGGTTATTATTTTTGTCCCGTATGCCTGGGCTTTTTTGAGCTTGCTTTCACCCACTTTACCGCCCGCCACCAAATAGGTAGTATCCTTGGCCACCGCGGTCTGGAACGTACCGCCAAGCGCGCGGATCCTATCTGCCGCTTCTTCACGGCTCATTCCTTCAATCGTGCCCGTAATGACAATATTAACGCCAACCAGCTTGCCCTCTTTTTTTTCAAAATGCGGCCGTACGCCCAGCTCGTTAAATTTTTCAAGCAGCGCCTCATTATCGGGATCGGCAAACCAGGCCGCAATACTCTCGGCAACAACTTCGCCCACGCCTTCGATAGCAAGCAGATCATCCATTGTCGCATAGTGCAGTTTGTCTATGGAGGTAAAGGTAGTAGCCAGATCCACTGCTGTTTGCGCCCCCACATGCCGGATGCCAAGGCCATAAATAAATTTTTCGAGCAGCGGTTCTTTTTTTGCCTGGATCGCGGATAGTAATTTGTTCGCGGATATTTCAGCGAAGCGATCAAGTGTAAGAAGCTGCTCCTTCGTTAGCGCATAAATATCGGCGAGGTCCCGCACCAAACCGGCGTCCACAAGAGCTGTAACATTCTTTTCACCCAACGTGTCGATATCCAAAGCTCCCTTTGAGGCAAAGTGCTCCAGCGCACGCTTTAGAAGCAGAGGGCCGGTCACGCCCTTTACACGGTAAACCGCTTCGCCTTCCGGACGGTCAAATTCAAGTTCCGGATATTGCAGTGCCAGCATCGACTCAAAATCAACGGCTTTTGCGTTTTTCGGACGAAGTTCTGTTACAACACTTTTAACCTGCGGGATAATATCGCCGGCCTTAAAAATTATCACCGTATCACCAATCCGCACGTCAAGCCGTGCGATTTCATCGGCATTATGCAGACTTGCATGCTGAACGGTCGTTCCTGCCACAGCCACTGGGTCAAAAACCGCAACCGGAGTCGCGGCTCCCGTACGGCCAATACTGATAACGATATCCTTTACGACAGTAGTCGCCTGCTCCGCCGCGTATTTGTAGGCAACCGCACCTCGGGGCTGTTTGCCTACCGTGCCCAGCTCGCGGTACTGCGCCCTATCGTTGACTTTTATAACCAGGCCGTCGGTGTTAAATGGCAGGTCGTCACGTTTTTTATCCCACATGTCGACAAAGCTCATGACATCACTAAGGCTGGTAAAAACACTTGCCTGCATATTACGGTTGAGGCCAAGGGCTGTTATCGCCTCGTAGGCAAACATATTAGTCGGAATTTGAGCGGGATCATCACGCAGCAGATCGTACGCCCTAAAGTGAAGTGGCCGAGCCGCGACAAGCTTTGGATCAAGCTGCCTGATAGTTCCTGCCGCAAGGTTGCGAGGATTGGCAAACGGCGGATCGCCCGCAGCTTTTCTTGCTTCGTTGAGCTTTAAAAAGTCTTTTTTAAGCATAACGATCTCGCCGCGTATTTCCGTCCGGCCACTCAAAAAATACTCAAAGCCTTTTTGTGCTCTTAGCCGGAGCGGCATGTTTTTAATCGTACGGACATTTGCTGTTACATCCTCACCAATAAAACTATCGCCGCGGGTAATGGCACGCACAAAAATCCCGTCCTCGTAAATGAGCGCACAGGCCAGGCCGTCCATTTTAATATCTGCAAAAAACTCGTGCTTTCGCCCTGGCAGCAGTTTGTCCATTCTGGTGACCCAAGCTTCAACTTCCGACCGATCAAAAACGTCATTCAGACTCAGCATCCGGCTTGAGTGCTGTACCTTTTTAAAGCCGCCAAGAAGCTCGTTGCCAACCCGTTGGGTTAGGCTATCGGGCGTAATGAGTTCGGGGTGGTCGGCCTCGATTCTTTTTAGCTCGCCAAACAGGCTATCATACACCGCATCGTCGACGGTTGGGTTGTCCAGCACGTGATATTCGTAACTGTAGCGGGCAAGCAGCTCGCGAAGCTCTTTTACCCGTTCTTTAGGCTGGGGCTGCGTCGTCATCGATAATTCTCCGGTATAACAAATAAATGTAGCTTGCCGCCCACACCACCGTTACTGTTCCAAGTACCAGCAGTGCAACGGGTACGATCGGCAGCCAGTTGATGGCGGGGATAAGCCCCTTCAGCCACGTATCAAACAGAATAATAGGCATCATAACGATTGCCCAGACGAGAGCGACCGTAAACAAAAGCCACAAAAGGCGTAACAAAATACGAAGGCGCCGCCCTACTACTAGATCACCCGCCGCGCGTATGGCCTGCATGGGATACTGGCCCGGAAGAGTCACAACAATAAGCGCAATAAGCGTGCTCGTTATCCAATAGAGCGAGAGGGTAATGAGCGAAAGTGCCGCCATTGAAAAAATCATGGATTCCACGCCGCCGTCTAGAATACCGAATGGCATTAAGGCGACAAACCCGAGCACGGCAACAACTACCGGCAGCAATTGAACGAGCAATAAACTTCCTACCATAAATGTTGGCAGTACCGGAGCGCCGGCGTTATACAGGCCATCGCGCAGCCGCGGCTTTTTGCCAGCCAGCATCGCCCTGAGCAGCCACACCGTCGTAAGCCACGTAAAGAACACGACAATAACGGCGTAGATCTGCTGCGCCTCGGTAAGCGTCATATTCAGTTCGCCTGTTGCGCCCGATACGAGCAAAAGCCCTGCCTTACCTAACTCGCCCCAGTTACCCTTAAAGACCTCGCCGCTCGTTTGACGGAGCGTCGTACTGAGTTCGGTGTACGTATCCTGCGAGGCCAACCCTACCAGCGCGACCGTCAAAATGCCGTATACAACAATAAGACCGAAAAATGGCCGTCTATGCTGCCAAAGCATTTTTCGCGCCTGGTTAGTGAACGACCAGTATCCCGGCAATGTAAGCGACCGTACGTAGTCGCGTTTTCTCGTTCGCCGAAAGCTTCGGTGCGGACGTCTGTTTAAAAGGTCACGGGTACCGTTTTTCACGACCGCAATTGTTTTACGGACACTGCGTCCCTGGCTGGTTTTTGGCGTATTTTGCCGGGCAGTTTGCTTTTTGGGTAGAGACTTTGATTTTTTCGCTGGCATGTCCGGAATATCCATTAAAATTTATTAGCGTTGTTTCTCAGGCGTGCGATCCGTTCTTCGAGCGGCGGGTGCGTGCTGAACAGCTTACTAAGGCCACCCGACTTTAGCGGATTGCTGAAAAACAAATGGGCGGAGGCAGTGTTTTGGCGTTTCATAGGACGGCCAAACTGCTCGAGTTTTTCAAGTGCGCTCGCCAGGCCCTCGGAATCACGAGTCGCCATAACCCCGCTGGCATCGGCAAGATACTCGCGCTGGCGGCTAATAGCCATCTGTATCATGGCTGCAATAATGGGTGCCAGAATGATAAGTACGATACCCACCACCATGACAATAGGATTGCTGTTACTGTCGCGCCGGTCGTCACCCCCAAAGAACATCATGCGAAACGCGATGTCCGAAAGCAAGGCAATGGCACTTACCAGGCCAAACGCAATCATACTCACACGGATATCATAATTGCGGACGTGGCTGATCTCGTGCGCCATCACCGCCTCAAGCTCGCGGTCGTTCATAATATCCAGGATTCCCGAAGTTGCCGCGACAACTGCATGGCTCGGGTCACGGCCGGTGGCAAATGCGTTAGGTGCAGGGTCATCAATGATATACACTTTTGGCATTGGCATACCCGTGGCGATTGTAAGGTTCTCAACGATACGGTAGAGGCGAGGGTTGTCCTTTTTTTGGATTTCGGCAGCCCCATTTACGGCAAGAGCGAGCTTGCTTGCGGCAAAGTACTGAATAAGCGCGTAAATGGCGGCAACGCCAATTACCCAATAGGCGATCGAGCGGTCACCGTTAACGTAACTAACAGCCCAGCCTACGGCTCCAATAAGCCCAACAAACACGGCCATAATAATGACCGTGTTACGTTTGTTGGCTGCAATTGCACTATACATTAGTACGCGGCTGCCAGGTTAAAACTTAACTTCTACAGGTTCGCTGGCTTTAGCCATGTCTTCGACTTCAAAGAATTCGCGTGACTTAAAACCAAGCATACCGGCAAAAATGTTGTTTGGGAAAATCTGAATTTTCGTATTGAGGTCGCGAACACCGCCGTTATAAAAACGACGCGCTGCCTGGATTTTATCCTCTGTGTCAACAAGTTCTTGCTGCAGTTGCAAAAAGTTCTGATTGGCTTTTAGGTCAGGGTAAGCTTCGGCAACGGCGAACAGGCTTTTAAGCGCACCCTCGAACTGGTTCTCTGCGGCCGCGGTTTCTTTTACACCCTTCGCGTTGAGCGCGTTAGCGCGGGCTTCGGTTACCTTTTCAAAAACGCCCGATTCGTGTGCGGCATACCCCTTAACGCTATTAACAAGGTTAGGAATGAGGTCGAGCCGGCGTTTTAGCTGGACCGTTATATCACTCCAGGCTTCATCAACACGCACCTTCAACGTTACAAGGCCGTTATATGTCATCCATAGGAAAAGCGCCAAAAGTACGACGATTCCTACTATCACCCAGACTGCGATCATTTTTCTGATATTCCCCTTAAATTAGATTACTTACTGTAGGTTCATTATACCATTTTTAGCAAAAAACCTCTACCTATCACGGCCTTCCGCGAGAGACTCAAGCAGGAGCATAAATTCGCTTTGCGATTCGATCCGCTCCTTAGCTTGGGTTATGCCTTTGCCTACTTTTATCGAGTAGGCTGCGGGCGGCAACTGTTTAAAAAGAGCTTCGTCGGTTTCGTCGTCACCGGCACCTAAAATAAAGTCCCATTTTTTTGCGCCAAGCCAAAACTTTGCCGCTTCGCCTTTATCTATACCCTCCGGTATTACCTCGACCACCTTTTTACCGTTCAGAACCGTCAGCTTAAGCTGAGTAGCAAGCGGTTCCAAATCGCGTAGAAGCAAACGAATCATATCAGGGGTATCTTTTGCGGTTACCTTTCTGTAGTGAAGGGCAAGACCCGCGTATTTTTCCTCGATGAACGAACCTTGTAGAGAACGCTCGTAACCCTGCATGACTTCCTTAATAGCTTGTTTCCAGCCTGTTGAAACGGGGCGGGCAAACTCCCAGGTCGACCGTAGCTCACGGCGCCACAATCCATGTTCCGCCGCAAACGCTAACGGCAAGTCGCCAAGCCACTGCTCTAACGTTTCGCGAGGCCGTCCACTTACAACCACACAGGTAGTACGCTCATCGTTCGCCAGCCGCTTAAGAAGCTGGCACGTTTTTTCACTTGGTGCAGCCTGTTCGGGCAGAGGCATAATAGGTGCCAGCACACCGTCGTAGTCGAGTAAGAGCAATCTCTCTGCAGCCTGACGATATGCTTCAATAATTTCGTTTTTGTCCATCGATTTTAGTATAAATCATGCTACAGTAGATGCACATGGCCCGCCGACTCATTATTGTGTCAAATCGCCTTCCCCTGAGCGTTCACGACGAACGCGGCAAGCTTTCATTATCACGCAGCAACGGCGGCCTCGCTACGGCGCTCGCCTCGCTTTTTGATGAAGCCAGTTCTGTCTGGGTTGGCTGGACAAGCGCTAGGCGGCGCTTAAGCAAGGAGGAGTTAGCAGTCCTCGATATGCCACCTTATATCAAACCGATCAATCTTTCCGCCAGCGAAGTCACCTCGTATTACGATACGGTCGCCAACGGTATTTTATGGCCGCTTGCCCACGGTATCGAGCCAACAGCAGACACCTCGGCAGCAGTCAATAATGACGTCCAAAAGGTAATGCAGCTTTTTGCCGATGCTGTTGAATCGATCATTATACTGGACGACCTCATCTGGATCCACGATTATCATCTTTTTCTACTTCCCCAGGAGCTGCGCCGGCGGGGAATTCGTAATAAAATCGGGTTTTTTCTCCATACTCCCTTTTTCCCTCGCACCGTACTTTCCGAAATTCCTTCTTTCAATGACATCATGTTGAGTCTTCTGGCGGCTGACGTTATTGGCCTGCAGGGAGAGCGTGACGTACGGCGCTTTCAAGATGCGCTGGATGCACAAAAGATACTCCTCCCGACCAAAACAATCGTCCGTGCATTCCCTATTGGGATTGATTTTGCCAGTTTCGACTCGCTTAATGATTCCCAAGAGGTCAAAGACCATGTCCGCGATATCCGGCGCCAATTCCAAAATCAAACAATTATATTCTCCCTTTCCAGGCTCGATTACACAAAAGGGATTATTACCCAGCTCGAAGCGTTCGAACTCTTTTTGTCACGACAACAAAACCCAAAAAATATTGTTTACCGGTTAAATGTTGCGCCATCGCGCGAGGCCGTACCCGAATACGAGGAGCTAAAAGAAGAAATTGCTAAAAAGGTCGCCGCGATCAATGCCCGTTTTGCCACTGCAGCCTGGCAGCCGGTTGTATATACCTACGAGAACATCGGCCTTCACGAGATGTGCGCCTGGTACCAGGTGGCGGATATCCATCTCAATACCCCTATCGCCGACGGCATGAACCTTATCGCAAAAGAATATATCGCCGCAAGACGCCCTGCCGGTACGCTCGTTATCAGTAGCACAATGGGCGCGGCTCAACAGCTGCCAGAAGCGCTTATTGTTCCACCCGCAGATATCGCCGCCGTTGCGCATGCCCTTGAAGAGGCGGTCGCCATGCCCGAAGACGAGAAAGACAGACGCTGGCTCGCACTCCGCCAAGAAGTAAAAGAACATCAGGCGTCGCATTGGGCTCATGACTTTCTTAAAGCCCTGCGCCAATAAATATCCCATAAAGAAAACAGCTCGAAATATCGAGCTGTTTTCTTTGGTGCGCAGAGCGGGACTTGAACCCGCACGACCGTAATGGCCAAGAGATTTTAAGTCTCTCGTGTCTACCAATTCCACCATCCGCGCTAAATGGAGGCACGTATGGGAGTCGAACCCATTTAAAAGGTTTTGCAGACCTCCACGTAACCGTTCCGTCAACGCGCCGTCTAGGACATTATAGCATTCTTCCCCAAAAAACGGGGGTCGGTTTTGGTATAAAAAACAAAAAAGGCTTCGTAATACGAGACCTTTTTCTTATAAAATCATGGTGCGCGAGAGAGGACTTGAACCTCCACGAGCGCAATGCTCACCAGCCCCTCAAGCTGACGCGTCTACCAATTCCGCCACTCGCGCATAGGCTTTTAACCTCGCTAAGTATAGCAAAACTACGGAGTTTTGTAAACCGATTTCTGTTCCACGCTCCAATTGAGAATATTGCTGTAGCGGTCATAGGAGGAAACAAGCTGCGACGAAGCATCCAATGCCTGTACATGCTTACTCGATACGTACATCATGACCGGCTGATATAAGCCAATGGCTGGTACATCTGCGATCCATTGCCGCGCAAAAGACTGATACTTCACATTCCGAAGCTCTGGCTCCAGCCTTGCCCTTGCACTCGACAGCGCATCGTCGGCTGACCCGTTAACGTAGTTGGCAAAATTGTAGCCGCTCGCCCCTACCTGCGACGAATGCCAGTAGGCATACACGTCGGGGTCCGCTCCGATAAACAGTTCGTAGAGTAGTACATCGTAGCTTCGGGGCTGCAATACGTTTTGCACAAAGTTAGATGTAGGGTCGGTCGTGTCAACGATATTAGTATTCACTTCAACCCCTAATTTTCGCCACTGTCCAGCTAGCACCTCCAGGACTTTTTCGTACTGGGAGTTCTTTGTCGTTGCCACGGTAAGAGCCAACCGCTGCGTTCCTTTTGTACGGACAGAACCGTGCAGCAGCCACCCTTCCTTATCGAGCAGTCTCGCTGCTTGTTGGGAGTTTGGCGGCGCAGGACGCGGCAGTCCCCTACCGGTAAGCTGCCCGTTAATGAACGGAAGATCCAGCGAAGGTACCGGTGTCGGGAGCGCCTTACGAATTGCCGAGGTGTCGGTGGCGAGTTCTAATGCCTGACGAATCTTTTGGTCCTTTAGGACGGGACTAAGTGTATTGAAAATCGCATACACGCCGCTATTTACCGGCTTGCTGACAATATTGTAACTGCTTTTATCTATTTGAGCCGTGTCGGAGCCGTTGATATCCGCCGTCGCGCTTACCTCGCCCGTTCTGAGCGCCCGCACAATTGCGTCCTGAGAGTCGTATGCGTGCACTTCAAAGCGGCTGATGTACGGCACTCCGCCATAATATTTATTAAAGGCAACCATATGAACAACCTTGCGCTTGTGGGCCGTGTCGACTTTCTGTAACAGGCTAAAACTAAACGGCCCGCTCCCTACCGGCGATCTGCTGAAGGTATTTTCGCGTATTGCCCCTGCCGCGACCTTACCCAGGATATGCTGCGGCAAAACAGCAAAAGTGAGCGCATTTGGAAACGCCGCGTATACGGCAGGCAAACGGAACTGCACGGTAGAATCATCGATAGCCGTCACGTTTACATCCTGCCAGTTTATGCGAAGCGATGACCTTGTCTCAGGATCCTTTATAAGATTGACTGTAAAAGCAACATCTTTTGCGGTCAGCGACTGGCCGTCGTGCCATAAAACACCGGGGCGAAGCTTGACCGTATACAGCGTGCCGCCTTTATCAACCGACATGCTTTCAGCCAGATCGCCGTGCAGATGACCCGTGCCGTCGTAATTAAATAACGAAGAAAACAGGAGCCGGCTGGTTGCAATTTCAGCATCAGACGATGCATAGAGGGGGTTAAGCGTATCGATCGAGCCCAAAAGCGCCTCGGCGTATGTTCCACCCCTGGCTGCCGCCGTCGTCTTGTAGCTGTTCTGAAACCAGGCATACTGAGCCCCAACCGCAATGATCATCGCTCCAACCAAAAGCAGCCAAATTATAATATTCCGGCGTACGCTCCGAACATTATCCAGCCGCGTAACGATAAATTTACGTGCATGACGCATTGTTGCGCCCTCGGCTTTTTTCACACGCCGAGACATCTTTTTGCTGTCAAACGTCAGCTTCTGAAATTGCTTCCACCCTCGCTCTTCGTCAGCCATACGTTTCCCTCTTTAAAGATTAAATGCCGGTAGGAGCAAGCCAACCAGAATAGACAACACAAAAATAACCGCCAGCACAATTGTTACTTCAAACAGGTTTTTGTCGAGCCCGCGCCTGGTGGTGTAGAGTTCACCGGAGCTACCGAATCCGGCGCCAAGACTGGCACCCCGTTGCTGAAGCAAAATAGCAATAATCATTAATATGGAAGAACCTACGGTTACAATTTGCAGAATACTATCGATGTTCATTATCTTTCCTCTCGGCGGCGTGCGTACTGTAATTCTAATGCACTACTTACTATATAGTTTACCAAACTTAATACGATTCCCGTAAGAACGGAGTTCCAGAATGTCATATGCAGGCCGGGCGCCAAGAGCAATGACACATACACCATAAACCCGTTAACAATTACCGTAAACAAGCCAAGCGTCAGGAGGATAGCCGGTAGCGACAAAATAATCACCACAGGCCGGAGAACGGTATTAACCAGCGAAAAAATCAAGCCGGCAAATAAAAACACCGAAGCACCCGCCACCAACTGCGTACTGTCGTATCCTGTTCCAAAAATACGAACCGCTACCCATAGCCCGATCGAGTTTAAAATCCAGCGCAGGACAAACACAAAAAATTGTTTTTTCATAAGCTACCCCTACTATAGCGGCATTTTACAAATCTGTCGAGAGACGACCGCTTAAATTAAGATGCCCTTTTTCAGTAATAAGGATGTCGTCTTCTATCCGGACACCAATACCTTCCTCCGGAATATAAATACCAGGCTCAACAGTGAGCACCATATTAGGCTGCAAAAAATGAGGCCCGCCAAGGCTGTCGTGGGGATCAATCCCCAGACCATGGCCAATAGCATGCGGAAAGTACTTTCGATAATTTTTGGTATCGCTTTTGTCTTTTAGTAGCCCTACGCTCATTAACGTACGGATCATAATCGCATCAACGTCACGCTGGTACTGCTCAACCGAGAGATCGGGACCAAGAAGAGAAATAATCTCGGCGTGTGCCGCTTGCACTGCGGCGTGGATTTCCTGTTGCCGCTTGGTGGGCTCGCCCAGGCTGTATGTACGAGCAATATCGGTTGAATATCCTTCGTAGCGCGCGCCAATATCAAGAAGCAGTAACGTACGCTTTTTAAGCCTGCTGTTATTCTCCAAATAATGCAGCGTACAGGTATTTTTACCCGAAGCAACAATAGGGTCGAACGAATGCCCTCTTGCGCCATTTTTTCTAAAGTAGTGAGAAAATTCAGCTTCAACTTCGTACTCGTACGAGTACTCTGCCAGTTTTGCCTTTACCTCTTCGAATGCGGCAACCGTAAGGTTAACTGCTTTCTTCATGCGAGCCAGTTCTTCCGGCTGCTTGATTGCCCGTAGTTTGGCAAGTTCTTTGCGGCAATCCTGCACGGAATTAAATGTCCTCTCAAGCTGCTCCTGCATTTTCCGGCCGGCAGGATTAAGCGTAAAGTCTAGGTATTCAGCGTACGGCTGTTCGCCAAGAGTATACACAACACTATGCCGCTTAGCGATGTCGCGAAGCATTTTTTTGGCATCATCCTGCGAGATGACGTCGTCGACGCCACTTATTTTTTTAGCTTCTTTCGGCGATAGGCTCCCGTCAAATATCTCGTGCGTACGGCTGAGAGTAGGGGCGGCTAGCCACGTTTTTCGCCGCGTCCCATCGATAATCAACCACCAATCAGGAAGCTCGATTCCGGTGAGCCACCAAAAGTTTGCCTCTTGTTCAAAAGTAAAGGCAGTGTCGTTGCTCCGCTGCATGGCAGCATACGCAGAAACGACAATAATGCCGCCATTCAGTTTAGTAATAAGTTGGTCGCGGTTAGAGGCAAAGAATTTCGTCATCTCTTTTATGATACACCGCTCAACTTAATCATGCACGTCCGTATCACCTAACGGTAACGTAGTAGTTCATGCCGTAATTTGTTCCCCATTTTTGGCTTGCCGCACTGAACCCGGAGACCGTTCCACTGTCGCAAAGTCCATCCACTTCGGTGTCACGGCGGGGCTGTCCAACCAGGCGGGCGATAACATAGGTAACCGGATTACCGCCTTTGGTGCAGGTGGCTTTCATGTATGCCGTTGTCGCACCCGAAACGCTGCACCCGCTGGGCGCATCAGACGTACACCCGGTAGGATCAATAATGTCTTTTTTTAGAACGCCGGCGTTTTTTAAGCACGTTAAAATAGAAGCCGGGAAAAATGCATCGGGGCCGGCGTTAAACCAACCATTGCCGGCACCAAGAAAGCCGCAGTGGTTACCGCTGCCGTCCGTGCTGTTGGCATCGACAAAGCTATTGTTCTTAAGCGCGTACGCACTTAAAGCAGAGGCGATTTGCTGGATATCGCTTTTACGCGCATTGTCTTGGGTTGAAGTGAGATACGACGGATACACAACCAAAACGATTGCCGCCAGAATCACAATTACCGACACGACAACCAGAAGCTCTACGACCGTAAAGCCTTTGTTTAGTTTTTTTAGACGAACCAAGCTGTCAAGTTTCATGTTTTGACGTCGCTACCTTCCTTTTGGCAACTATATCATAAGCGTTATGACTCAAGCAAATACCGCTTTAAAAGCAGCGCCTTAGCCTGACCTACCGCCGCCTCAAGCTGCTCGGGCGTCGCCTTCTGTACACCCCTGAGACTTCCGAAGGTCCGAATGAGTTTCCGGCGCGTGGCCGGCCCAATCCCCGGAATATCCTCGATACTGCTTGCCGTTTGTTTGGCACGTTTTAATACCGTATGGTAACTAACGGCAAAACGGTGTGACTCGTCGCGAATCCGTTGAAACAGTTTTGTTACGTCCGAATATGTTGAGTAAACGGGCGCACCGCGCAGGTTTTTTGAGTGGGACGATGCGTTTAGCTGGCCCGCGTGCAAATTAATAATGTAGTACTCTCCCGAACTCGTTACAAAGGTGCCCGGAACGGGTTCACGAAGCAGCTCAGTAATCTTTTCTATACCTACATTCGAGCGGGTTTTATGAACGATAACTTCTTCCTCCCGCTTGGCTATGCTAATCACCGGAACTTCCAGCCCCCTCTCCTCAAGCGCCTTTAACGCCGCGTCAAGCTGGCCTTTGCCGCCGTCTATAAGCAAAAGGTCGGGCATACCCCAAGACTTTATATTTTTTTCACTCAGCCGTCGCATGAGCGTCTCGTTCATATTGTAATAATCATCGTTATGCTCGATTTTGGTTTTAAACTTGCGATAGTTCGCCCGGTCGGACGCACCGTTGGTGAATACCACCATGCTAGCAACGACGTTCGTGCCGCTCATGTGCGAAATGTCGTAGCCTTCAATACGGGCAGGAATTTTTTTAAGCCCTAAAAGATCCCGGAGATCGCTCAGCGCGCGGTCTTTGCTGATATCCATAAACTCCTTGTCGCCAAACATAATACGGCGCTGGAGCTCACTGAGATCTCTTAGCTTATTGCGGAGGTTTGCCGCCTGTTCAAAATCGTGCAGCTTCGCCGCCGTTCTCATATCCCGTTCCAGCTCGCGCGCAAGCGCCTTACGGCCGCCCTCCATATAACGGACCAGCTTGCGAAGCGTGGTTTTATACTCCTCGCTCGTTGTTCCAGGGCGGGGATCAAGCCCGATATGGGCGTCGAGACTAGGCCGTTCACCAGGTTTTGGTGGTTTTGTATAATACGGAAAAATCTTGCGAAGATAACGAAGCGCTTTTTTTACCGCAAACCCATTGTAGTAGGGACCGTAATAATCGGCGCCGTCATCGGCCGGATTGCGCGTAAAACTCACATGCGGCCATTCGCTTTTCATATCGATCCGCACGAACATTTGCGACTTATCATCGCGAAGCAGAATATTGAAGCGCGGCATGTACCGCTTAACCATTTCGCTTTCCAGAAACAGCGCGTCAATCTCGCTTTCAGTCTCTACCCAATCGGTATCGTGGATCTCCGCAACAAGCGCGCGGGTTTTGATATCCATGTCGCGCTGAGACTGAAAATACTGCCGGACACGGTTTTTTAGTACCGCCGCCTTGCCTACATAGATAATTTCACCCGTCTGAGATTTATGAAAATAAACGCCGGGACTACGCGGCAGTGTTTTTAACTTGTTCTCAAGCGGTGTGTTCACCCATTAATTATACCAAGAGCGCACCGAAATGCCGGTTTTGTCTTGAAAGTTTCAGAAATAATTGAAATAATAAAACCAAACATAAGCGGAGACGGCATGGAATCCATTATCAAAACCGAAGGACTAACTAAAAGGTACGGCAAGTTCACCGCCCTGAATCATCTGGATATTACGGTTAACAAAGGCGAAATACTGGGCTACCTAGGGCCAAATGGCGCCGG
>Ga0224736_1088_pt1 | contig 19583 bp, 20 predicted proteins | sample IA12soil_MG_GH6A_FD_161628 | JGI IMG/M metagenome (GOLD analysis project Ga0224736, IMG submission 161628) | Enriched cells from agricultural soil in Iowa, United States - IA12soil_MG_GH6A(-) | ecosystem: Environmental > Terrestrial > Soil > Agricultural land | place: USA: Iowa | collected 2017-05-08
TGAGTAAAACAGAAAAAGTTGCGAAAAATCTATTGACTGATAAACTGTTATGAGTTTATAATGTTACTCGTAAGATTGATACCGATTAACGCAAAAGAGTTTATCGCTTGAAAGAGTGACCCTATCAAAAGGTGCTCATGAATGGACTAGAAATAAATGAGTGACTCTGGAGCAACTCAAGGAGGTGAATAAATGGAGCTGTTCTTTGAGATTGTTGGAATGATAACTTTGAGCTTACTTATCACAAAGTACGCTATGATTCCATTAAAACAAAATGAGGAGTAACCCCTCAGCGACCAAACTCAGAAGGTTACTCCCCAAATTCAAACTCTTGGAGGTATTTTAACATGAATAAGCTTGAAAAGGAAGTTAGAATGATAATAGAAAATCATGGAGGAGCTATATTTGCTCAAGACGTTCTCTCTCATGGTTGTGCGAGTGGTTGTGTCCCTGAGCTTATTTATTACTCAGACACTCACAAGTTTTTCGATACTCATTATGAAGACATTGAGCAACTCAGAAGGGAGTTTGAGGAGGAAACAGGGCTACCAATGAACATAGATTCAGACCTCAAAAACTTTCTTGCTTGGTGGGCTTTTGAATATATGACATTTAAAATTTTCGGTTAAGAACTTATGAGCTGGCTCTTTGGGGCTGGCTCCCAAAAATTAAAATTAAAGGGAGAATGATATATATGAAAATGAAAGTATTTAAAACAGGAAATGTATTCTTGGTTACAGTTGAAGAAATTCAATTTATGATTAAAATTCAACCTCATGGCTTCCAATCAACAGTTATTCGACAAGGAGAGCCAGTAGAAGTGGAAAACGTTTCAGCCCATGAGGATGAACTTCTTGAGCTAGTGCATGAAAAACTCCTTGAACTTATGCTTAATGAGATTTCTGGGAAGCTTTTCCCTAACTCAGAAGAACTTGTAAGCCTTCTTGATAATATGCTCAATGAAAACAACCTTGAGGAAGTTGTAAAAGAAGGAATGAACGCTTCAAAATATATTCACTAAAACCCCATTGAGCCGGCTCTCTTTGGGGCTAGCTTATTTATAAGAACATAAGGAGGAGAAATCATGAAAAAGAGCACTGTCTCGGTTATTAAAGTCTGGGAGGATGGAAACAGATTTAATATTCATATTAACGAGCTGGGAGTCATGCTATCGGTTAACAAAGATAAACAACCTCAGAGCCATGCTAAAATAGAAAAATGGATAAGTGAGCCAGAAAAGAGCTTTATTACTCCCCTTTTTAGAAATGATTCACAGGAAGACTTATAATGATGAACTATTTCAGCTTGAAGAAAAAGCTCTTGAGAGATAACTAATTAAGACACTCTCAGGGCTTCATATTTCCTTTAAATAGACTGTAAAACGATTAAGAGTATAAATACATTAAAAGAATATAAAAACCCCTCAGAAAGCTTTATGGGAGGTAATAACAATTAAGAAGCTGGCTCCTTGTGAGCTGGCTTTTACTCTTTACAGAATAAACTGATATGCTTAAAATGTGTTCAGGAGGTGATAATATGACAGAAGATAAAAGAGAGCCATATCGAAAGCCAGATACCTCTAATTTGCTCCCAAGAGTAAAATTCAACCTTGATGAAGTGCTAAAAAAGAAAGGTATTTACCAAACAGATTTGGCTGACGAGCTAGGAATAAGGAGAAGCACCCTCACAGGAATGAAAACAGCTCGCTCAATCAATTTGCACTATTTGGGGAAAATTATGCAGAGACTTGATATAAAAGATTTTAATGAAATACTCGAATTGATAACTGAAGATGATAAATAACTGAGGGGGAGTGCTTGAGATTCGCTCTCTAAGCAAATTATTTTTTCTTGAGCTGGTCATTGGTCAATTCATTCCCTCTCACAGCTCAATTCACGAGTTAAATTATTTTAATAAAATTTTTTTAAAAAACCACTTGCCTTTTTTGTACGACCCTTATATAATAAATCTTGTGCTTCTCACTGGAGAAGTGGTTCAAGTGTCTCTGTACTTGAGATATGTGCTTCCATAGCTCAGCAGGTAGAGCACTTCCATGGTAAGGAAGAGGTCACCGGTTCGAGCCCGGTTGGAAGCTTACCTACATAACATCTAGATTGGCCCGTTGGTCAAGCGGTTAAGACACCGCCCTTTCACGGCGGTAACACGGGTTCGAATCCCGTACGGGTCACCACTATAATATTTGGAGGATTAGCTCAGCTGGGAGAGCACCTGCCTTACAAGCAGGGGGTCGGCGGTTCGATCCCGTCATCCTCCACCATGAAAAATATCTATTATCCAGCCTTGTTCAATTGGTAGAGCACGATTGAGCAGCTACGAAGCAAGTTTAGCTTACAGCTTGGGATGCTACTTAGACGAACTTTCTGAGAGCTGGAAGACCATTTTAATTAGTAGTTAATCAGCAGTTTAATATTTCAAAAATGCCGGTCTAGCTCAATTGGTAGAGCAACTGACTTGTAATCAGTAGGTTGGGGGTTCAAGTCCTCTGGCCGGCACCATTGGTTTCGGAGGGGTAGCGAAGTGGCTAAACGCGGCGGACTGTAAATCCGCTCCTTCGGGTTCGGCGGTTCGAATCCGTCCCCCTCCACCATTTTTATGAATATGGATAAAACCTTTCGGACATACTATGAATGTCTTTTTTCTTTTCGTTGGGCTATAGCCAAGCGGTAAGGCAACGGACTTTGACTCCGTCACTCGTTGGTTCGAATCCAGCTAGCCCAGCCATTTTTTTGTTCTATTTTGAACATAAAGAACGATTACAAAGTACATACTAAAGGTATTACGAGCCATTAGCTTAGTCGGTAGAGCACGATGAATAATCTTCGCATATTCAGCCAGCGTACAGCTTGAGCAACTACTTGAATTAGCTTTCTGAGAGCTGGAAGTCGTAGATGCACTTGGGATGAACACTATATGAAATCGTTTATTATAACTTAATTACGAGCCATTAGCTCAGTCGGTAGAGCATCTGACTTTTAATCAGAGGGTCGAAGGTTCGAGTCCTTCATGGCTCATCCAATTTTTAGGTCTTGATTGTAAAATCAGGCCTTTTTTATTTTTAGCGCGGATACTGAATCCGTGGAAGTGATATAAAATCATTGCTAAATGATGGAACCTCTGTATGTCAAGTAACTTACTACGAAGCTGTCTATCCTCACCAATCAAATTTCCACCTTTTTTACCCTTCATTCACAGACAAATGCAATACCCCAACACCAAATAAACTTACTAACCATTACAGTTTTCAAAAAATATCCACTATAAAATAACAAAAAATACAAAATCCTAATGTATAATAAAATAATAAATTTATTTGGAGGTAATGGATGGCAGAGTTATTTAAGCTTTTAAAAGGTGGTAATAAATCAGCTTTATTGGCTGCTATTGTAAATACGATCATTTCTATCATAAAAGGGATTGCCTTCTTTCTAACGGGAAATGTTGCGATGTTTGCAGAGACAATGCATAGTTTAGGGGATGCTGCAAATCAATTATTCGTTTTTATTGGATCGGCTTTAAGTAAGAAGGCTCCTACAGACCGTTTTCCAAATGGGTTTGGGAGACTGGTAAACCTTGTTTTATTAGGTGCTGTTTTAATAGTAGGCATTATGTCTTTTGAAACAATTAAAGAGGGTTTTGAGCATATTTTACATCCTACCGCGTCACATGGATTTATTATTAATATCGTTGTGTTAGGTGCTGGGGTTATACTTGAATCGTTAGTGCTTTTTAAAGCAATGAAGGAAATTGTCCATAGCGTGGGAGTGGAAGCAAAAGGGTTTAATATTGTGATACAAAGTATAAAAGGCTTCTCTAAGGCGAAACCTGCAACAAAATTAGTCTTTCTAGAAGATACGGTTGCTACAGGTGGCGGGCTACTTGCTATTCTGGCAGTAGTGATTTCTCATTTCTCTACTTTTCACCAGGCAGAAGGAATTGCCTCCATCTTAATTGGTATTTTGATGTTTATTGTAGTTGGCAAGGTTTTTCTGGATAATGCAGCCGGTGCAATAGGTGAAGCAGATGAGGAAATGGAAGATAAAATTGGATTGATTGTAATGAATGATCCTTCTGTTAAAGATATTCAGGATGTCACAGTAATTAAAGAAGGAGAGGACCTTCATGTTGAATTAGAAATTGAGGTGGATCCAACCCTGACAGTGGCAGAAGCAGATGATATAAAAGACCGGTTGGAACAAAGAATCCTGGAAGAAAAGGGAGTAGTAGATGTATTAATTGAGTTTGATGAGGATGATGGGGTGGCCAATTGGAAAGAAGAAAAAGAAAAGAACGAATGAATACCATGAGCTGCGGAAAATTTCCACAGCTTTTTTAATTGCATATATATACAGAAAATTGTCGAGTTGAGTCATTTCTTATTCCTGTATAAAATATGCGTATAAAGGGAAAAGGAGGAATTCTTCGATGAAAAAGAATATTTCCATTTTAGGAGTTCCAATGGATTTAGGGCAAATGCGCAGAGGGGTTAATATGGGACCGAGTGCGATTCGATATGCTGATGTTGTGGAGCGAATTGAAAAGCTTGGATATACCGTTCATGATATGGATGATATTGAAATAGGCAAGGCAGAAAGATTGCATGATGCAGAATCCAATTTGAGAAATTTGAAAGCGGTTGCGGATGCGAGTGAAATATTAGCTTCAAAAGTAAATGAGATTGTAGAAAAGGGTGACTTTCCTTTAGTCTTAGGGGGAGATCATAGTATAGCAATCGGAACTTTAGCAGGAATTTCTAAACATTATAAAAATCTTGGTGTTATCTGGTATGATGCACATGGAGATTTAAATATACCGGAAACTTCCCCTTCAGGGAACATTCACGGAATGCCGCTTGCCGCTAGTTTAGGTTTAGGACATGAAACTTTAACAAATATAGGTGGATATTGCCCAAAGGTAAGATATGAAAATATTGTAATTATTGGTGCGAGAGATTTAGATGAAGGCGAAAGAGAGTTAATTAAAGATAGAGGTATTAAAGTGTATACCATGCATGAAATAGATCGTCTTGGTATGACAAGAGTAATGGAGGAAACAATTGAATTTTTTAAGGACCGAACAGATGGTGTGCATTTATCCTTAGATCTAGATGGTTTAGACCCAAATGAGTGTCCGGGTGTAGGGACCCCTGTGATGGGTGGGATAAGCTATCGGGAAAGTCATCTGGCAATGGAAATGCTTGCGGAATCGGGGATTATCACATCTGCTGAGTTTGTGGAAGTAAATCCTATTCTTGACGATAAAAATAAAACCGCAGATGTTGCTGTAAGTTTAATGTGTTCACTATTTGGGGAAAAGCTATTATAGTGGTAATGAAGCAGTAGTTTTATAGACTACTGCTTTATTATTTTTTATTGCTATTTTTTAAAGCTTCGTATTGATTGAGAAGTTGATCTAATTTATCACTTGCTTGTATAACCTTTTCATCGTTAAAAGAGGATGTTAATGCAATTTCAATCATTTCTTTACGTTTTTCTTCAATATTCGCTATTATCTCTTGCATCTTCATATAAAAGGCCCCCTCTTTCCGAATATGACATAATTTCCTAATGCTTGTATTTCCGTTTATTATTTACTGTTTATCCATTTTAAAAAAAATAAAACATTCATTGGTAAATATTTGATAATATAGATGTATAGATTTTTTTGAAACCTTTTTGCTATTCATTCGTAACAATGTATAGCCGCTGGGGCGGAGGGAAGCTAGATGGAAATGCTTGTAAAAAAGAGAATTAAGCAAGTTATAAAAGGTGATCGGAATGCGTATGAAGACATAGTAGAATTATTTAAAGACAAGGTTTTTCAAATATGTTATCGTATGTTGGGGAATCGCCATGATGCCGAGGAAGTTGCACAGGAGGCTTTTATCCGGGCATATTTGAATATTGAAAGCTTTAAACAAGAACGTAAATTTTCTACCTGGCTCTATCGTATAGCGACGAATTTATGTATTGACCGATTACGGAGGAAGAAACCCGATTATTATTTAGATGCCGAAGTATCTGGGACGGACGGACTTACTCTGTATTCTCAAATTCCTTCCAATGATCGATTACCTGACGTGGAAGTGGAAAATATTGAATTGCAAGAACATGTTCAACAAGCTATTTACCGTTTACCTGAAAAATATCGTTCGGTTATAGTACTGAAATATATAGACGATTTATCCTTAAATGAGATAAGTGAGATTATGAACTTGCCACTTGGAACGGTTAAAACAAGGATACATCGTGGAAGAGAAGCACTTCGAAAGCAACTTCGAAATTTATAGAGAGGATGAGAACGAAATTGAATACTTGTTCTGAAGAAATAATTCTCTATATGCATAATTATTTAGATGGTGAACTAACAGCGAATGAAGAACAAGTGCTTAAAGAACATTTGCAGCAATGTCCTGCTTGCATGAGGCATTTTCAAGAACTTAAGAAAACAGATGCTTTTATTAAAAGCAGTTCACTTTTATCTACACCGAGCGATTTTACCAATAAAGTAATGGAGCAGTTGCCTAAGGAGCAACTTAAAGTAGGAATAAAGCGCTGGATTAGAGTCCATCCATTCTTGGTAGCTGCTGCAGTATTTATTATTTTAATGGGCGGTACAATCTTCTCTACATGGAATAATGATCAGGAGTTTTCTTTTACAAAAAATCCTCACTTAATTGTAAAAGAACATACGGTGATTGTCCCAAAGGGGGAGGTTATTAAAGGAAATTTAATAGTGAAAAATGGTAACCTTCGTGTAGATGGGAAAGTAGAAGGAGATGTTACCGTTATTAATGGAAAAAAGTATATGGCATCTGCAGGAAATGTTTCTGGAAATGTAGAAGAAATTAATGAGATTTACGATTGGCTCTGGTTTGAAATGAAGGATATAGGCAAAAAAATCGTAAATTACTTTAAATAAATGGGGCTTAGGAAGCAATATTTATAAGATTGTTTCCTTTTTCTTTTGTTTTCTCGTAATGTGGTATAATAATAACTAAGCATTTTTGATAAAAAACTAATGGAGGATAAAAGATGTCGTTCGCTAATTTCACTGTCTTAGATTATCTATCCAGCATAGTTGACATACTCCTCGTTTGGTTCGTGATATATAAACTGTTAATGGTGATTCGCGGTACTAAAGCGGTTCAACTGTTAAAAGGAATCATCGTCATCGTTCTTGCTAGGGCATTAAGTGGTGTTCTTGGATTTAATACATTAAGTTGGATGATTGACAAAGTGATTACATGGGGGTTCTTAGGTGTAATCATCATCTTTCAGCCAGAATTAAGAAGAGCACTCGAACAATTAGGGCGGGGAAGACTTTTCTCGCGCGGAAATGTTCAGGAGGATGAAGAACGTAACCGGATTATTGAAGCCCTTGTCAAAGCGACCAGCTATATGGCAAAACGTAGAATTGGCGCATTAATCTCATTTGAAAGGGAAACAGGATTGAGTGATTACATAGAGACGGGCATACCGTTAAATTCAACGATATCCTCGGAGCTTTTAATCAATATATTCATTCCGAACACTCCTTTGCATGATGGTGCTGTTATTCTCCAGAAAAACCAAATTGCCGCGGCAGCATGTTATTTGCCTCTGTCAGAAAGTCCTTTTATTTCAAAAGAACTTGGTACTAGGCATCGTGCTGCTATCGGGATCAGTGAGGTAACAGATAGTGTGACGATTGTTGTTTCTGAGGAAACAGGCGGCGTTTCTTTAACGAAAAATGGTGAATTACATCGTGACCTTACGATTGAGCAATTCAAACAATTATTGGAGAAAGAACTTTTTGATTTAAATCATGATAAACAGGCTTCCTCATCAAAGTGGAATTGGAGGGTGAAGAAGCATGGATAAATTTATGGAAAGCAAGTGGTTTATGAGAATTCTTGCACTGCTCCTGGCACTTTTATTATTTACTTCAGTGCATGATAGTCAAAGCCTTTTTAAAAATAGAAAATCAAGTGCCGGGGAAGCAACGGTTCAAATGCCTGTTGTCCTTTATTATGATGAGGAAAATACCGTTGTTTCGGGAGTCCCTAAAACGGTAGAGGTAACTCTTTCTGGACCAAATAATCTCGTTGAGTTTGCAAAAAGCTCTAAAGATTTCAGTGTGTATGTGGATTTAAGCAATGCCAAGATTGGCCGTCAACGGGTTAAACTGAAGACAAAAGATCTTTCCGATAAGTTACAAGCAAAAATATCTCCATCAGTGGTAGAAGTATCCGTACAGGAAAAGGTTACAGTTGAAAAGCCTGTTTCAGCTGAATTTAATTCAGACTTATTGGCGGAGGGATTTGAAGCGGGGCAACCGACAGTTAATCCCAAAACAGTAAAAATCACTGGTGCAAAGGATATCGTTGACCAGATTAGTTATGTTAGAGCGGCATTAAATGTTAATAAACAAATTAATGCTGATTTAACAAAGAATGCGTGGGTACAAGTTCTGGACAGAAACTTAAATAAATTAGACGTTTCAGTGGATCCAGCTACTGTTGATGTTTCCGTAAAGGTAAATAACCCAAGCAAAACAGTGCCAATAACCGTTAACCCAACCGGGTCAGAAAAGGATGGAGTGGTTATTGATAGTATTTCGACGGAACCCAAAAGTGTAACAATATACGGAAGAAGCGATGTATTAAAATCGATTGATGCTTTAACCCTTGATGTGGACATTAGTAAGATTGATAAGGATACGGATCTCAGCGTTCCCTTAAAGACTCCAAAAGGTGTCAACAAACTCGATCCAGGGTCAGTGAAGGTTAAGGTAAAGGTGCGTGACAAGATAGAAGAAAAGAAACTTTCTAATATCAAAGTAAGCACTGAGGGTTTGGATGATAATTACGATCTGGAATTCCTATCCCCTCCCGATGGCCTTGTAGATTTAAATGTAACAGGTACAAGTCAAGCGCTTGACAACATAGATGAACATGATTTTGATGTGTTTCTGGATTTATCAGGATTGAAACCAGGTGATCATGATGTGAACATAGAGGTAAAGGGACCTAATGACATATCATGGGAGTTGTCCAGTAAAAAGGCAAAAATTCGACTAACAGAAAAAAATCAGAGTAATGCATAGACAATGGATTTAAAGAAGGAGAGAAAGATCTTATGGGTAAATATTTTGGAACTGACGGAGTAAGAGGAATTGCTAATACAGAATTAACACCTGAACTAGCATTCAAGCTAGGACGTTACGGAGGCTATGTCTTAACCAAAAATGCGGAGCGTCCTAAGGTGATTATTGGTCGCGATACTCGTATTTCCGGTCATATGCTGGAAGGTGCATTAGTTGCCGGGTTACTATCTATTGGGGCAGAGGTCATGCGCTTGGGTGTTATTTCAACTCCTGGGGTTGCATTTTTAACTAAGGCATTGGGAGCACAAGCTGGAGTAATGATTTCCGCATCCCATAATCCGGTTGCCGATAATGGAATTAAATTTTTCGGATCCGATGGTTTTAAGCTAGTAGACCAACAGGAGCTTGAAATTGAGGAATTATTGGACCAAGAAGAAGATACACTTCCGCGTCCAGTGGGAAAAGATCTTGGTATGGTGAACGATTACTTCGAAGGTGGTCAAAAATATTTACAATTCCTGAAGCAAACAGTGGAAGAAGACTTTTCTGGAATTCATATTGCACTAGATTGTGCTAATGGTGCAACTTCCTCTTTAGCAACTCACTTGTTCGCTGATCTAGAAGCTGACATTTCAACTATGGGTGCTTCACCTGATGGTTTGAATATTAATGAAGGTGTCGGTTCCACACATCCTGAAAGTCTAGCCGCTTTTGTAAAAGAAAAAGGAGCGGATGTAGGACTCGCTTTTGATGGAGATGGAGACCGCATGATTGCTGTGGATGAAAACGGAGAAATCGTAGATGGCGACCAGATTATGTATATCTGTGCAAAATATCTAAAGAGTGAAGGTCGACTCAAACACTCTACCGTAGTATCAACCGTAATGAGTAATTTAGGATTCCATAAAGGCCTGGAGGAACTCGGTATTAAGAGTATTCAAACAGCTGTCGGGGATAGATATGTGGTGGAAGAAATGAAGAATAACGGCTATAACCTTGGTGGGGAACAGTCTGGGCATGTTATTTTTCTAGATTACAATACCACTGGGGATGGCCTCTTATCTGGTCTTCAGCTAGTGAATATTATGAAGGCAACGAAAAAACCATTATCTGAGCTTGCAAAGGAAATGAAGAAATACCCACAAAAACTTGAAAATATAATGGTATCTGATAAATATCATGTAACTGATAATGAAAATGTAAAAGCGATTATCCAAGAAGTTGAGTCAGAAATGAATGGAAATGGACGTATACTTGTTCGTCCTTCTGGAACAGAGCCGTTAGTTAGGGTAATGGCAGAAGCACCTACTGAGGAAAAATGTGCTGAATATGTGCATAGAATTGCGGCAGTTGTAGAAAAAGAAATGGGATTAAAAGTGGAAAAATAAAATGGATATGCATACGGGTCACCAACTGATTCCCGTATGCATATTTTATTTTATAACATATTTTTCATTGACGAAGAGCACTATTCTAAGGTAAGATAATGGTGCTTTTTAATTGGAGTTTATATCAAAGGAAAGAGGAGGACAGTGTTACAAAATATTATTTTAAAAGCGCCAGAACTAAACGGAGGAGTTTAGTTGACGAGGTGGAGGAGTATCGAGTATTCGGCGGATACCTCCCGGCTGCCACACACAGTCGAAGTCTTTTTCTTAAAACACTGAGGTGACTTGGTGCACAAAGGAAAAAGAAAAGTGGAAAAGATCCTTTCTCAATAATGAATCTATATTTCTATTGAACAGCAGATATGTAAGAGGAAAATTAGATGATTTATATGAGCAGGAAAACTACCAACTAAAAAGCAGAGATAAGGGGCAGGAATGCCCCTGGTATTCTTGCCCCTATATTATAGGAGGAAGATACAAATGTGTGGTATTGTAGGTTATATTGGACAACAAGATGCGAAGGAAATTTTATTAAAAGGTCTAGAAAAGCTTGAATATAGAGGATATGATTCTGCGGGGATTGCATTGCAGAACGGGAATACAGTTCATGTTTTTAAAGAAAAGGGAAGAATTGCAGATCTTCGTGCAATTGTTTCGGAGGAAGTTCATGCTTCAACAGGAATAGGACACACACGCTGGGCAACTCATGGTGTTCCGAGCAAAGGAAACGCTCACCCACATCAAAGTGCTTCAGGTCGTTTTACACTTGTTCATAATGGGGTAATTGAAAACTACTATCTTCTTCAGCAGGAATATTTATCCGACGTTGAACTAAGAAGTGAGACGGATACAGAAATCATTGTTCAACTAGTGGAGAAGTTTGTAAATGAAGGACTTTCTACGAAAGAAGCATTCCGTAAAACTCTAACTCTACTTATCGGTTCTTATGCCCTTGCATTACTAGATACGGAAGATGATAGCACTATTTATGTGGCAAAAAACAAGAGCCCACTTCTAGTTGGAGTTGGCGATGGTTTTAACGTAGTGGCAAGTGATGCAATGGCTATGATTCAAGTAACCAACCAATATATCGAACTAATGGATAAAGAAATGGTTATCGTTGCCAAAGATAATATTGTGATCGAGGATTTAAACGGAAATCAAATGATACGTGATTCCTATACAGCTGCGATTGATGCCAGCGACATTGAAAAAGGAACTTATCCGCACTACATGTTGAAGGAAATCGACGAGCAGCCTCTTGTGATGAGAAAAATAATCCAAGCGTATCAGGATATCAACGGACAACTAACAATCGAATCTGATATTACTGCTGCTATGAAGGATGCAGACCGAGTTTACATCGTGGCATGTGGTACTAGCTACCATGCTGGACTTGTTGGAAAGCAGCTAATTGAAAAGCTGGCAAAAATTCCGGTAGAAGTACACGTAGCAAGTGAGTTCAGTTATAATATGCCACTTTTAAGTGAAAAGCCTTTATTTATCTTCATCTCTCAAAGCGGGGAAACAGCAGACAGCCGTTCTGTGCTTGTAAATGTGAAGAAATTGGGCTATAAGGCATTAACCATTACAAACGTTCCTGGATCGACACTATCCCGTGAAGCCGACTACACTTTACTATTGCATGCAGGTCCTGAGATAGCGGTTGCTTCTACTAAAGCATACACAGCACAAATAGCCGTGCTTTCTATTCTTGCAAGCGTAACTGCGAAAGCAAAAGGAGTCGCTCAAGATTTCGATCTTGTTCACGAATTAGGAATTGTTGCAAATGCGATGGAAGTATTATGTGATTCCAAGGAAGAAATTGAACAAATTGCTTACGAATATTTAACTGTAACTCGTAACTGTTTCTTTATCGGACGTTCTCTTGATAACTATGTTGGACTTGAAGGTGCTCTAAAACTTAAAGAAATTTCCTATATTCAAGCAGAAGGCTTTGCTGGCGGAGAATTAAAACATGGTACTATTGCATTGATCGAAGAAGGAACGCCAGTTATTGCTTTGGCTACTCAAAAGAATGTTAACTTGAGCATTCGTGGTAATGTCAAAGAAGTAACAGCACGCGGTGCAAACCCATGTATTATTTCCATGAAAGGCCTTGAAACAGATGAAGACCGTTTCATCATACCGGAAGTACACGAATTATTAACACCCCTTATCTCTGTAGTACCATTGCAACTAATCGCATATTACGCTGCGCTTCATCGCGACTGTGACGTGGATAAACCACGTAACTTGGCGAAGAGTGTTACAGTGGAGTAATGATTGGTGAGGGAAATAGACGTTTTGTGGATTTGAAATAAAGTCGCGATGTTTATAAAAAAGATGCGATGTTTTGAAGAAAGTCACGATGTTTTAAAGAAAGTTGCGAAGCTTTCCCCCTTTAGATATGATTGTCTAAAGGGGTGTTTTTATGTCTAAAAGAAAAAGAACATCTAAAATTGAGAAGTGGATTAAGGAAGGTCGTGGCTCAGGAATTGGTTCAGAATATAAACCATGGTTAAAGATCCAAGATGTATCTTCGTTAGGTAGATCTACTCGCTTGAAAGGAATTAATGTTATCGGAAAACTCAATCGTTCCGTAGCAAAACATTATGTATTCTCAGTCAAATAAGTCGTTCCCTAAAACGAGTGAAAATCGGAGGATTGCCTCCTGTTTTCCTCGTTTTTTTGTGTCCAAAAGCAAGTGCAAAGGTATGAGCAAAGCCTGAAAAAAAGCGTGAAAAAAGCAAGGAAACGTACCGTTGGTACGTCAGCCAGAGGTAATTAAACGTTTGATTAAAAGTATGGAATAGCTTGATAAATAAGGCTTTCAAGAAAATAAGCATGAGAAAAAGAGCGAAAAAAGGCAGGGGAAATGCAGGAGAAAAATAAAAAAAGCAGAGGAAAAGCTGGAAGAAAAAGCAGGAGAAAACCCCACATTCTTACTCCCTTCACCCTGTCTTTTAGGGAACAACTTATTTTCCTAAAAAAACAGGATTCTGACAAAAAATAGGAGAAAAAAAGAGCGAGTTAAGGAAGAACCAATTTAACTACAGAAAATGGGAAAATGGGAGAAAGGCAGGAATGACAAGGGGTTGGAGAAGGGGGGAGAATACCTTTCCTTTTTTCAACTACATAGAAGCAGGGCTTTATTTGAAATGAAATCTAAGGTGAATTTGAACTTTGTAGGGGGAAGGGTTAAAGGGGGCAGAAAATCTAAGTGAAAAATTGGTATAATGTTTATAAAAGGATATTGATAAAATGAAAGCTGATGAAAAGCTGATTGAAGAAATGAAGGAATTTGACGATGCCTTCCCTGACGGAGTTTTGCTTTGGTCGTAAGCCAGGAGACGCAAGAGTAAAAGTTAGAGCCTTGTGGGATTTCTGTCAGAATGAAAAAAGGTGGAATAGAGCCGAAAGATATAACACCTGAAGAGATGGATAGATTTTTGGGATTACCAAATCTGAACTTTTAAAATATAAAGGCTGTGTTAAACAAAATTGGTATGTCGCTGTAACTTTCTCCTTCCCCATGCTAAAAAGTTGGTACCCACTGCCACATAGTCGGTACCCGGAGCGGAAAAAAGCGGAGAAGAAGCGGGGAAGATTAGGGTATGTAGCAAGGAGCTTAGGGGATTATTTCCCAATCCAAATCTAATTTCAAATCGGACTGGATCCAATAGTGATTCAGTCCTCATTCTTTTGTTCAATATCCTTTCAATCCCTTGTCCAATAAGGACTTAATCGCTTTTCTTCTCCAATCTCTTCAGTCCAATCCAGTTGTTTTCCTCACTGTATAATCCGTAGGATTTCGGTCCCGAATCAGTGTATTTCCCAACAGTATCATTCATTTTTTCTGTCTTTTCCCCTGACTCTTTTCTCTGCTACGGGGAAGAACTTTTTTACATAGTTAGAATATTCGATACAAGCCAGAGCGGAAAAAAGCCGGGAAAATCGAGAAAAGATGGCTGTTAGAGGGAAGAACTTAATAACAGAAAAAAGAAGGGGAAAAGAGGGCGTGGAGCCTACAGCCGCAAGGGGTTGATGGGGGTGAGGGAGTGGAGAGGGGCGGGGAAGAACTAAAAAACAGCTAAATAATTGGTGACTTTCTACTACTCAACATGCAGAATAAATTAATCAATAATGCCAATTTGTTACGAATAACGGATAAAAACCAGAACAAGAAGTAAACTAATATTGGGTGATTATTATGGGTGGTAAGAAAAATGAAATGAAGTTTTTATATGGATTACTTATACTTTCTATTGGAATATTGCCTGTTCTAATGAATCGTTCACATAAAAAGGACTGGTTGTTTGCATACACATTTAACACAGTTACTAATATTATTTTAGACAAATGGGTTACGGTGAAATTTATTTCGTATCCAACACGATTATTACCGAAAATATTTAATCTACACATTCTATATGATGCACTCCTTTATCCGATGGTAACGGTTATATACAATCAATTAACGAGTAAAGATAAACCAATAGCTATTGTTTATAAATTACTCTTTTTTTCAGTCCCACTTACAATTTTTGAGTTTTGGGCAGAACGAAAAACTGGATTGATAAAATGGAGAAATGGTTGGCGATGGTATCATACTTTTCTAAGTGTTAGTTTGAAATCTTTAATCACAAGGGGTTTAGTATCAATTTTTAGAAGATTCATGAGAAAGGAAGATGTGAGTAAGGGTGAACTGAAGAAAGGTACTGCTCTTTCAATTAAAGGAGCACGATAATATACTTAACCGCTTTAATCGAGCGGTGTTTTCTTTCTTTTATAAGGAATCAAGAATAACACTTAACAGAGCAAATTTAAAGGGGAACAGGGGGAATGAGATTCCTCCCTGTTGTAGTTGTAAAGTAGTAATGAATTCTTCAATTAACCTCTTGGTGGATAAGGGTCGTTTCCGTAACTGTTTCTTTCTCTAATTTGCCCTGTTCTGTTATGAATGAACAGTTCAGATTGCTGATTTTTTGCAATATCTCTTGCAAATGAAATTGCCTCACGTTGAGTATCAAATATTTTTGTTGCTCTTAAATTTCCTGCACCTTTTACTTGAAATCCACCACCCGAATGTGGTGTAACGTGTTGATTTTTGCCCATTTATACATCACCTCATTAGTTGATATTGTGAGGGAGGCGAACGTAAGGTCCTCTTTTATGAAAATGAAATTTGTTGTAATATAAACGTGGATATATAACTTATAGCTCTTATTTGTTCTGCAAAACAAATAAGGTCTTTTTTTATTTGCTTTCTCTTTAACCCTCGTTCGAGCTTCTGCATTTCCCTCCTTACCTGCTTATCTACTTCTCTATTTAAATCCCTAATTGCTCTATTAATTGAGATGTATTAATTCGTACTCGTACCATATAGCCACCTCCTTATATGTGTAATCCAATGCTCATTTTTTGCCTCCTCACAATATAGCATTATAGCACTTTATTCCACCATAAACAATATATAGTGTTTGTGCTATTTTAAATGATACTATATATGGTGTGTTTGTTAGGGATATTCTTATTTGTCATATTAGAATATGAGAGAATAATCAAGAAAGGTGAAGAAAATGGGAGAGTATCACCAATTTTTATACAATTTCCTTATTTGCTATAGTAATTTTATTTATTTTGTCATGTCCTACATTTTGTTAATCAATCATTTTTTTGTAGCCTACCAACTTCACTTTCTATCGTTTCAATATTCATGCTTTGCCCTACCCAATACCTACTCTATCATCGAATATTCTTTCAAGTGAAATCTATAATAATAGCAAGTTTCTAATAAACAAGGATTCTTTTTAGAAGCTATTAAAACAGGGAGTTCTAATTCGATTACGAATTAGACAAATTGAACAGGAGGAACTTTATATGATTGGAAATACCACAGATTTTAAGGGGAACAGGGAGATTCCGAGAACGTTCTCACAGAATCTTAAACACTATCGTTTACAAAGAAATCTGACCTTTAAGCAATTAGGTGAGATGGCAAAAGTAGACGCAGGATACATTCATAAGCTCGAAAAAGGCATTAAACGTGCTCCCAGCTACCCAATTATCCGAAATCTCTCAAGGGCCCTTAATATAAATATAACTGATTTAATTGATTTAGACCCTATTGAGGAAGACCTTCCGAGAAAGAGTATTCAAGAAGTGCTGGTTTATAACGAATATCTGATTAAAGGTAAATTGCCGACAATGGAAGCAAGAGAGAATCTTTTAGCACTTATACAGACTTTGTTGGATAGCGAGTGGAAAGAACACAGTAAACATATGGACTCGGTAAAAATCTTAAACAAAGTGGACATTTTTCTTAAGGCATTAAATTAAGCATTAACAAAGGTTAGAAAAGAGAACTATGATTTTTATGGTTCTCTTTTTCATATTCAAAAGGTGAAATGAGGGGATTTTAATGTCAAAAAACGGAAGCATTAATGAAGATATTTTTTCTGTATGGCTGAAAATCAATTTATCTGTTATGAGTGAGGAATTAAATCTTAATCTGTCTAAAGTTGTGCTGGAACAAAGTTTTGATGTTACCAGTAAAGGAGATATTCAAAAGAAAAGGGCTTTAATGCTGGATATGTATGGAATTGAGCAGGATTTAAATGTAGATGTAATTGTTGAAAATGTACTGACAAAATCAAACAATGACCATCAAAGACGATTGCTTAAAATTATTGAACGATTAGAAAAGGGAATAATCGTTTACCAGGCATTGGGTTTCAGGGAAAAAGATGTACAGCAGTTAAGAAATGCAGTAAAAGGAAAGGAAATTAATCTTTACTTTGTGCAAATTAACAAGGATATGATTCCGTTAATTAACAAGCTCAATACAGAAATACACAAATTGAAAATATATGAGAATCTGAATATCCTTAATACCGTTCCAAAACCTATATCGCTTCTAAAGGACATCTGTGTTATAAAACCCATAAAAGGCAATTTTGTATTAAGAAGGGAGGGGATGGAAAGAAACCTCTCTAATCCTCTTGAAGCAAATATATATTTGTTAGACCAATTGGAAGCCCATATACCCTATTTTTTTCCATTCCAAAGAAGGAAGAGCAACCTTTCTCAAAGATGTATTTCTTTCGGATTCGGAAGAAGCGGTGTCTCCTTAATCCTATCGGTGGAGGATATGCATCATCGTGCATTTGTACAGTTGAGATTTAGAGAGTTTAGTCCTTCAATCTATTACAAAATAAAGGAAAGAGAAGAAAATGTATGGGAAATAATTGGAAAGGAACTTGTTTTTTTGGATGATAAGCACACAATATCTTACTCCTTTAAATCGAAAGGAAAAAATGTTGAGGAAACAGTTGATAGGTTAGTCGATATTGCAGAGAAATTTATTTTGACGTTCAGTAATGACGTTTTATACGGGGAAGAAGCAAGAAAGGATTTGTGGGAAGAGGAATTTGAATACAGTTTGTAAATAAGTAGGAAAAAGGGCATTGGGTTATCCAGTGCCTTTTTTAATGGGTCGTTTAAAAAAAGAGACCATCATTTCGATGGTCTTGTTCCACTAACTTCCAGTTAATTCAATAAAAAAGTACGGAGTACAATAGTCGAAAGAATAAAACTCCCCTTTGGAAACCAAATTTATCTTATTTTCCCTCTTCACCAAAACGCTTAATTCTTTCACCAATTTCATCCCGTACACGTTTGAAGAATGCCCATTTTTCTTCTTCAGTTCCTTCCGCTTTTGCAGGGTCGTCAAACCCCCAATGAACTCGTTTTACTTTTGGCGGTGTAACAGGACAGTGTTCATCTGCATGTCCGCATAATGTTACAACTAATTCGGCATTATTTAATATCTCAGGGTCAATTACATCAGATGTTTGATTAGAAATATCAATTCCCACTTCTTCCATGGCTTTTACTGCATTTGGGTTTAATCCATGTGCTTCAAGTCCAGCACTTTTTACTTCCCATTCATCACCCAAATACTTTTTAGCCCAACCTTCCGCCATTTGGCTACGGCAAGAATTACCCGTACATAAGAAATAAATTGTTTTTTTATTATCCATGTTGCGTTCCACCTTTATTATACTGTTTGATTTGTGAAGTATTTTCTCTTAAACCAGAGTGCTACATTTACGAGTGCAATCATTACTGGTACTTCAACAAGGGGACCAATTACAGCAGTAAATGCGGCCCCAGAATGAATGCCAAATACACCGACTGTTACAGCAATTGCAAGTTCAAAATTATTACTTCCTGCTGTAAATGCTAATGTAGTGGTAACGGGATAATTTGCTCCAATCTTTCTTCCTAAGAAAAATGAAACAAAGAACATTACGATAAAATAAATAAGCAAAGGTATCGCAACACGTACCACGTCTAATGGCAAACTTATAATCATTTCCCCTTTTAAAGAAAACATAATAATAATAGTGAATAACAAGGCTATGAGTGTAATTGGACTAATCTTAGGAATAAATACTTTCTCATACCACTGTCTACCCTTTGCTTTTACTAATACAAAACGTGTAAGCATTCCACTTAGGAAAGGAATGCCTAAGTAAATAAAAACAGACTTTGCTACTTCTGCCATTGTGATATTTACAATTGCACCTTGAATACCTAACCATTCAGGGATAATGGTTACAAATACATAAGCATATACAGAAAAGAAAATCATTTGAAATATAGAATTAAATGCTACTAACCCAGCGGCATACTCTGTATCTCCTTTTGCAAGGTCATTCCATACAATTACCATAGCGATACATCGTGCCAATCCAATCATGATAAGTCCAACCATATATTCTGGCTTATCGGGAAGAAAAATAATTGCCAATACAAACATCAGCACAGGTCCGATAATCCAGTTTTGTACCAGAGATAACACCAATACCTTAATATCTTTAAATACTCGACCTATCTCTTCATAACGAACCTTTGCCAAGGGTGGATACATCATAAGTATTAAGCCAATTGCAAGTGGAATGGATGTTGTTCCTACCTGCAATTGATTCATTCCATCCACAAAATGAGGAAACACATATCCTAATCCAATCCCAACCGCCATTGCTATGAATATCCAAAGAGTCAAATATCTGTCTAAAAATG
>Ga0224736_1089_pt1 | contig 19421 bp, 22 predicted proteins | sample IA12soil_MG_GH6A_FD_161628 | JGI IMG/M metagenome (GOLD analysis project Ga0224736, IMG submission 161628) | Enriched cells from agricultural soil in Iowa, United States - IA12soil_MG_GH6A(-) | ecosystem: Environmental > Terrestrial > Soil > Agricultural land | place: USA: Iowa | collected 2017-05-08
CTAGGCAATTGGGAGTTTGAAAAATGGGGATTTGGAAGATAGGAGGTCGAACTAATTTTTTTTTTTTCAAATGAGAATAGTAGTTCAAAATTATACTGGTTGTTTCAAATGTAGGCATTGAGGTGCATGTACTCTCTATGCTGTACTATATATATATGGTTTTCGGCCGTGTCTCACTTGAAAACTTCGAGATTTTATCCTCACTGTCATTCAATGTTTTCAAATACTTTTTTTTTTGTATTTCTTATTTGATTTGAAATGGAATCTTAGCAGCAAAACAAACAAAGAAAAAATAAAAAAAATAGGGGAAACATGTCTAATTACTCGGGTCGAAGAAAAAAACAAAATAAGGCCAAAGTACAGCGTGTCAGGTGTGCACATGCGATCCCTGCAAAGTGTCTGGGGGAGTACAGCCCTAGGGATGACAGCCCTGGAGAGTACGGAGTAAAATGTACAACACATGTGTGTCGACAAAAGATGATGAACTACTATAAATTAGCCCCTAAGTTAGCTCACAGGATTCTAGGCGATCAATAGGCTATAAATAAAAATTAAGGAAAACGGTCTCGGCGCGGATGTGTTTAAGGGGAACTGTTGGGATTGAATAACTTGATATGTATATTCTGATTCAGTATAATAGAATAGACAGTAAGATAGACTTACTAAACAAATTAATAAACTACATTTACTCAGAAATTTATGCTCATCTTTGAAGAAATGTAGTCGTCTTACTCGATATTAGCCGTTCTTGGCAATCAATCGCATTTCCCCCGTTCCCGATCCTATTTTCTCCCTATCAACACCTCAACTTATTCTCGATCCTCCTTTTCTTCGCCACAGGGGGATTACGAATCCGGAGCGCCCCTGAATTTCTACACCTCATCTTTCATCATGTTGTTGCCAAAGGGGGGTGTTAATTGGAAATCGGCCAAGGCCAGATTGCCGCCATGGAGGGCAATGATCGTTTTATTAACACGGACTCGCTTCCTGGTGTCCATAGCCTTAACGGGCCTACTCATCCTCATGTGGCGTGGTGTAAGCAGGTCTGCATCAGAAATGCAAAGGTGAGCCGAAACACATAACCTATTGGGGGTTAATACTGACTCGACTGGCGCCAGCTTCTACTGCTATGGTTCTAGCAAATCACCCATGGAGATGTCCATCAACGAGATGGTCGAATGGAGTGCCCACGCCCAGACCCCCGTCCTCTTCAACCGCCACGAACCTTACGAAGTCAACTCCACCTCCATCGTCGATCTCGACCTGAACCCGATCAAATCTACCTCCAAGGCCGCTCTAAACCGCGAACGCGTACTCATCCTCACTCCTCTTCGTGACGCCGCTCCTTACTTGGCTAAATACTTCGACCTCCTTTACAAACTGTCCTACCCACACGAATTGATCGATCTGGCCTTCCTCGTCGGTGACTGCAAAGACGACACCCTCGCAAACCTCGCCTCCGAACTCGATCGCATCCAGAACCATGCCGAGGAGAAAGTCCGCTTCCGCAGTGCGACCGTTATCCAGAAGGATTTCGGTGCCGATGTTGAGATGAGTGTGGAAGAGCGACACTCGTTCGCCGCACAGGGTCCACGACGCAAGGCTATTGCCCGTGCCCGGAATTACCTTCTCTACTCGGCTCTGAAGGCGGATCACTCCTGGGTGTACTGGCGGGATGTGGATATTACCGACTGCCCCGAACGTATCCTGGAGGACTTCATGGCTCACGACAAGGATATCCTCGTGCCAAGTATGTGATTTTGTTCGGAATCTGAATTGGAGATTGAACAACTGGCTGACTGTGATTTCTTTTAGACATTTGGTTCCACCGTTACAACCAGGATGGCCACGATATCGAGGGTCGCTGTATGTATACCAATGTCATCCTGTGTACTATGCAAATTGCTGACATCTTCACTCTTAGTTGATTACAACTCATGGATCGAATCCGACAAAGGCCGCCGCCTGCGCGCTTCTCTACCTACCGACACTGTTCTCGCCGAAGGATACAAAGAGTACGACACTGGCCGCACCTACCTGGTCAGCATGGGCGACTGGCGAAACAACAAGGACGATGAGGTGGAGCTTGACGGAATCGGTGGTGTCAACATCCTCGTCAAGGCTGACGTGCACCGCTCCGGCATTAACTTCCCCGCATACGCCTTCGAGAACCAAGCCGAGACTGAAGGTTTCGCCCGTATGGCCAAGCGAGCTGGCTACCAGGTGGTCGGACTGCCCAACTACGTGGTCTGGCACATTGATACCGACGAGAAGCCCGGTAACCTTGGAGACCGTAAAGCGTTCTAATTTCCGCCTGCATTCCGCCAGAAATCTCGCTTAGGATCAAGTTGATCTTTGATCCCTTCGTCCTCGATCATCCACCATTCTCCATTGCCGCCTGTGTGTCGCCTTCCCGATCATTACCATTGGAAGCTCATAACCATGGCGGATTTCACTTCTCACTTGACCCCTTTTCATTTTCCTTTTCTTTTGGATGGATGTTTCGCGACGGAAAGCCTAATGACTTCCCTAATACAGTATCTTGCCGCGTTCTAGGGAGTGTGTGTATTTGTTACCTTGGCGCTACGGGGGAAAATGTCGTTTGGCGGGTCGCAGGTCTATAAAGTTCTCCGGTTCTCTACGCCTTGATATACCGAATTTGTGTTGGGGACATACATCCTAGGATGTGTGTATATCCATGTACACTCGAGTCAATCTCAATCATTACGCAAACCTACATCAAGGACCGAGAACCGGACCGTCTACTGTCATGTGTCGTTTTCTTGTTCCCAAATTTGATTCTGATTCTGCTACGCAGGTCACCTCCGAATTTTCTTTATATTTCATCTTTTTTTTTTTTCTCGTTTTCCCCATATGCTGAGCTGGCGTCCTTGACTTTGTTTTTTTTTTAGATGGGAGGTAGGATATCAGGGCCTACCCAGTTGAAATCCAGATACTGTGTGATGAGTCCAGATCTCTTGCAGAAGTAAGGCAGATATCCGTGCTTCACTGGCCTGTCAGGTTTCATGTATATAATTAATTGCACGATTTCATTCCTGCAAAAAGGCCAAATCGTATATGTAGTTTAACTGAAGGCTTAAGGATAGGGATGGCACAAACGTACTAATTCTTAACATCTTCTTATTTCTCTTCTATTTAAACTAATTCTCAGGAACAAAAGGGTTCTGATTTTTAAGCAAAACCAATAAGCTCTTTCCAAGAAATGGGGCCAAAAACATCCTAAAAGGCCCACGTAATCCCAATGTCTTTTTTTCCCAAGGCCAAAATCGAGAATCGCTTGGAGATGAAATAGCACTAAAACCACTTTTGAGCGTCTATCCGCCTAATACTGCCGTCTTCTCTTTACAACATCGACATCGACATTTGGCCCGAGCTTTGTTACTCCAGCATGGGATCTACAAGATCACCACTATAATCGGCCCCAGTTCCGCTTCATCAAAATGCCTCCAGTATCGAAAACCTGTCAGAGTTGCGCAGATTCAAAGGTGCGATGTGTCCGGGACACCGATATCGCCCCGTGTAATCGGTAGGAATCCCGAACCTGTGAAAGAAAGAGCTTAGCTAAACTATGCAGGTGCTGCCGTTTGGGAAAAGAATGTCAATATCGTCAAAAAGGTCGTCGATTTAATGGCTTCCAAAAGGATCGGTGAGAAGACCTTCTTGGGTGATATGGTTTATCATCTAACTCATCGCCCAGTAAGATCGCGGCTCTTGAGTCAAAGATCAATGAACTGAAGGCCAGCCGTGCTGGTCTAGAAGAAAATGACACGAGAACGCGCAGCGCGTCATTAGCTGACGGTGACGCTGTGCTTGAAGACATCATCAGCCGAGATTTCCTTGACATAGAGACCGCCGAAAGATATCTAAACACATTCAAGACCAAAATGACCCCACACTTCCCATTTGTGGTTGTGCCCCCTGATGTATCTATCAAGGAGCTCCGCCAGGAAAAGCCGTTCCTATGCTTAGCTATCCTTGCCTCAGCTTCATTCGAAAACATGTCACTGCAACGGGCGTTGGGGGACGAAGTCAAGAAAGTCGTCGCATCACGCATGGTCATCGGTGGGGCAATCTCCTTTGAGTTGCTGCAAGGACTGTTGGTGTTTCTCGCATGGTAAATACCGACCTATCAATACTCTGATATGATCGCATCTGACAATATATGGCAGGTCACATTATCACTCACGGCCACACCGTTATACTCAATTCATTCAACTGGCTGTAAGCCTCATGATAGATCTGCGGTTAGACCGTCCCCCGCAGACGCGGTCGTGGAAGACAGAGTTGCGTTTTGGGCTTCAATATAATCTGCAAAATCAGCCGTTTAATCGCCCTTCTTGGGGAAGCGACGAGCATAGGGCTGTCCTGGGCTGGTACTATTTAGCGTCTTCGTGAGTTCATGTGCCATATTTGTCGAGTTTTGGAAGTTGGCTGATACTTATTTTGATTTAGAATTGCGATACTTGTGCAAAAGAAATCGACCATTCTGCGTTTCCCGTACCAGGAAGAGTGTTGCAAATCTCTCCAAGAAGCCAAGGAGTATCCCCATGACAAATATATCAGTTATGTGATAGAGCTCCAATTTATCTCAGAAAAGGTCGACCAACTATCTGCAAGGCATGAATTTGAGTTGGAAACTCCTGGATCGGGATCAGAGCTCTATATCACCAATTTGAAGTCAGACCTGGAGGCATTCTACCGTCATCTACCGTTCAACCTTAGCGAAAGCTGTAAGTCCAAAAATAACACCCAGGCTCACTTTCATAAAAGAGATTTGGCACTAACTTACAGCTGTAAAAGTTCTTCTTTCTATGCAATACCACGCGACATGTCTTAGCCTATACCAATTAGCTCTCAACATCACCAACCAAGAGTCCCACTCACCCTTTGACCCCAACTCCTGGAGAGAGGAAATGTCGTTCTCAGCGTTTATCTCAGCCAATTCGATCCTCACTCTGTACATTAAACTTCCCTCCAAAGAGGAAGTCGGATTCAACAATACGCAATGGGTACAGATAGCATTTGCCCTGCTAGTTGCCTACCGACACACCATGGCAACCTCCAAGCCAGGTCAAACAGCCGCCTTCCTAGATACCCTGTCAAAATTGGGATCGAGAGTTGGGGCGTTGTCTACTTCTGATGTAGATATGAATGGCGCTCGAGATGCTTTCTTCGACTTCAAGAACCGTATAGTTCGAATCCAAAATTGGCTCGGGGGAACTGGTAGACAGGAAGATGACACTCACATTGAGGAGAGCTTTGAAGAATTTCAACACACGTCATGCTTGGAACCGACACACTTTGATGGGTTTATGGGGGCTGCGGAGACTGGTGAGAATTTTGATGTCTCTCTTGGGAATTCATTTCCATCGGCCGGGGGCTTGCAAATCCCCAATGATTTCCTCTCTGAATCTTCGTTTGAACAGATTATGCATGACTGGGTATGATTATGAAATCTTTCATTTTATGAGGATAACTCCTAGATCTACTCTTCGTATCCATACCATCCAGGTAGAAGATTGTCAAAATTGAATTCATCAAGCAGATGCCAAAAGATGATGTGAGAAAAGGCCCCCAGTAGGCAGCAGGGCTGGGATTTTCTAAATTGCGATGATTCAATGCCTGTGCTATCGCCGAGCCGATCTATAAAAATCCCCCAAGAGCTGTATTCAGCATCACCGACCCGATCTTGGATTAAAAAGAGATATAAAGAAGCAAGAATACAAAATACAAATCCATATTCAAGTCAATTGTGATTCTGTCAAAATGATCACAATCTCTCACGCTTCGGCATTGTTCTTGCTCTACTCCTCGGCTCTCTCTTTCACCCCATGTCCACTCTTAGGCCCTGCATTCCCTCCGTTCTCCATCGACACAAAGGACAAGACTATTGGAGGCGCTCTGCAAAAGCTCACACATGAGTTTGACACACTAGTCGTAAAAAGCACTGGTGTTCATGGGGATGTATCACCAAACACCACCTTTAGCATCGCCCTGTTCTCGTCCGATACCGGAAATGCCGAAGACGAACCCTTCTTCTGGCAATATCACCATACAGCCCCAGCATTGAATCACTCTTCAGTGGGATCCCACGCTGCGGATAAAGACAGCATCTATCGAATTGGTGGTCTCACGGAGGTCTTCACTGTGTGGAGTCTGCTTCTCACGCGAGACGGGGACCAGATCTTTGATGACCCTGTTACCAAGTACCTCCCTGAGCTGTCTGATAGCACCAGAGAACAAGACGTGATTGGGCATGTGAGATGGGATGATGTTACTGTTGGTCAACTTGCGAGTCATATGTCTGGCATTTCGAGGGATTGTAAGTTGGACACCGAACATGAATATGGTTGGTATCACACCTAATTCATAAACAGATTGCTCGAAGGATGTGGCTTTGCAAACAAGTTCTACTGAGGCGGGACTACCTCCACGTCAGGATATCCACATGCCTTGCTGTGCTGATAGCTCCGAGTGCGATAGTAGCGGTATGAAATCACAGTTCGTGCCTACTATCTCTGTATACTAATCTCTTCATAGATTTCATCCGATACCTGGCCAAACAAACTCGCGTGGCTCCATCTGGGACAACCCCCAGCTATTCCAACATGGCATTCCAAGTTCTAGGGTACATAGTTGAAAAAAGCGCAGGAAAACCATTCAACAAAGTCCTACAACACGACATCTTTAACGTCCTAGGCTTGACAGAAACCTCAATCTTCGCACCAGACAAAAGCACCGCAGGAATTATTCCCGTGAGCAAAGAAGCCAGCGGTTGGTTAGCACGCCACGAAGAAGACCAAGCGTAAGTCTATACTCTCCCACAGAACCCACTCACCAATCTAACAGTGGCATCCACCCCAGATCAAAGTCCATTTTCTCCAGCACCAAAGATCTCGCAAAAGCCGGTCAAGCAATCCTAAAATCAACCCTCCTCACCAAACCCCAAACAAATCGCTGGTTCAAGCCAGTCTCCCACACTTCAAACCCAGCCAACTCCATCGGATCCCCATGGGTTATATACAGCGCCGGCTCATACCCCAACACCTCGATGGTAGACATCTACACCGTCCTCAGCAACGAAGGCAACGACCAGAGCCTCTATAGCTCATACCTCGGCCTGGTACCGGACTTCGGCGTCGGCTTTGTCATTCTCTCAGCCGACAACGAAACCCCGGCAGATCTCAACGCGCACGCAGATCTCATCGGTGATGTCGTACTAGGCGCATTGATGAAAACAGCTATCGAGCAGGCAGCCCAGAATTTCAGTGGTGTATACAAGGCATCTGAGATCAATTCATCTATCAAGGTTGAATACGACAGTCTGCCTGGTTTGTATATTCAGGAGTTTGTCAGTAATGGGACTGACTTCCGTGCAACACTTGCTGGGATTTTGGGTACGAAGCCTGCGGATCTAAGTATTCGATTATATCCTACACAACTGGTTGAAGAAGTTGGGTCTGGTTCCAGGATGGCTTTTAGAGCGGTCTTTCAGGATATGGCTGAGTTGGCGGATAATGGGACTCCGACTTGTGTCTCCTGGTTAGATGTTGATAGATTCCAGTATGGGGGTCGTGGTCTGGATGAGTTTGTCTTTGATTTGGATCGGAGTGGTCAGGCTGTTGGTGTTGAGATTCCGGCATTGCGGGTTGAGCTGGGAAGGAAATAGTGTCAGAGAGAACGTCTGTGGAACCATTAATTGAGTAAATATGTCTGACTCCGAGTGTCAATATCCTCCTTAACCCATATTCTTCGTTCATATATATATGCATCTACCACGCCGTTACCGAGATAGTGGACCGCTCATACAGCCCTGTGAGGGGTTTTCAGTGGTCTTCTTAGTGGTCTTCTCGGTGGTCTTCTCAGATATTCCTCATAGTCGTCCTATACTGAGTATTATCATACTGCCCAGGTTACTTGGTCATTGCATCACCATGAGGCCATCCCACTAACATTCAAACTGAATAAAATATCAACTTGTTCGACCTGCTACCAAATCAAAAAGCCTTCGATCAATTTAACTATAGGTGACGCACAGCTTCCTAGGCAATCTTGAACCTGCAAAAGATTCCCATAAGGGAAACAACTCAACAACATGATGAGCCAAGAATTCCAAAGATCAGAGGTAACTTTCCAACTCGTCTCTGAACCTTCATCCTCTCATTAACATCCTAACATAGCTTGTAATCCTTTGTGGGCTTCTTCTTGCCATCCCCTATGTCATGCCTAGACCTCTAACATAGCCTTTCTATCTACGCTCCCATCAGCCTAGGCGTTGGCGCAATTGATTCCACCAGACTGTCCAACAGTGTTGTTGCTGCCCATCAACCTCTTCCATCCGCTCTACCTGATAACCACATTATTCGGGGTTTTAACTCTATGAAGCTTCTCAGCGCCACTGCAAATGAGATCCTTGTTTCTCTTGAAAAGCAAGAAAGTACAAATCAATGGCTTCTTGTTCATGGCCTTTTAAAAAATAACTATCAAGCACCTTGATGAAGATCGGGATTGCCTTGGCGGTATCAATTACCGATCAATGGCAGGACACAAGTGGTCTGATAAAAGTCATTCCGACAACAAAACACGAATCAGTCACCACAAGACTTATGTTTTCTGTGAATGATGCTCTTTTTAGGATGGGTCTGGACTGGGCTGATGCAGAATGGGTTGGAAATACAACGTACAAGCCGACCGCCGCGAAAGGCAAGCAGCCTGACAATGCATTTGTCCCGCCCTCTCGCTGTGCAATGCCAGTCGATGCGAGAGGATGGCCGACTCTTGTTATTGAGACGGGATTATCTGAAAGTTTGACTCAACTCCGCGCCGATGCAGCAAAGTGGTTTGTCGAATCAAACGGTGATGTTAGAATTGTATGGCAATTGGCTCCAGTTGGAGCGCCAGTGCCTCTCACTCGCGCCTATATCGCCTCCCTCCGCGAAGCCCCCAATATGCCCACTCTGTTCCCCCAGGTTCCTGCTACCCAGCAGCCATATTGTGCACAGGAAATAACCATCACACAACAAAGCATTACTGGAGATCCTCTTGTCTTGCCATTCCATGCTCTGTATGATAGAGTTCCAGGACAAGGAGAATCCGATGTCCTCATCAAGTCAGCAGATTTTCGGAGCATAACGTGGAGGCTGTGGTGAATACGAGGACGTGTGCTGGACGCCGTTTTAGCGTGTACTTTGTTTCTGCTTAAAGAAACATAATTAGTCAATAAAAACATATAAGTCGGGTCTTCCTTTAGGGATATATTTGCGAACATCTTTTAGCCCTGTGTTTAGTGATTACTTATCTTCTTATCTAACCCCATGCTAACATTGAACCTTGCAAGGTTTCCTTAGAACTTCCATTTTCTTTTTTTAGATATATCATATACCCAAGTACTCAAAGTACATATGCATCTTCGTATAACCCCAATCCAATATATTCCTTTCCAACATGCCATTCCGTCTCACCCGCGCCCTTCAATGTAAAGCCCCCGCTTTCCCCCACGCGCGGCGACCACTCCTCCGCGTCCCACACTTATTCTCTTCCTACCCCTCGACTTCGATTGAATTCTCCCTAAATACCAGAAAATCAGTCTTAACCTTCCAACGCAATATGTCTTCCGCCCCTGCTAAGAGAGAGTTCCTCTGCATTCTGCCCGATAAGCCCGGCGCGCAGGCCAAGCGTCTCGAGGTTCGCCCGTGAGTCTTTCCCTAGGAGTCCAGAGACGCGCCTGGATCTTGCTAATGCGATCTCTAGTAACCACCTCGAGGGTGTTAAGCCACATGTTGCGTCTGGTGCTATTGTTGCCGGTGGTATGTGACACTCATGTTTTTGTTCTGTGTCGTCATGGAAACTTCTCGAGCATATTACTGACACTGTTTCTTATCCAGGCGCAATGCTCAATGCCCACCCCGCTGATGGAGAGGTTCCCTCCTTCAAGGGAAGCATGATGCTTGCTGTTGCGGAGAATGAAGCCCAAGTGCTTGAGCTTCTTAACAAGGATATCTATACCACTTCTGGTGTGTGGGATATGGAGAAGGCTCAAATTATCCCGGTATGTTACACAGGAAGATGGTCTTTCCAAGTTTTTTTCTGCCGCTAACCTGTCTTTTGGTTTAGTTCAAGTCTGCCGTTCGTGAGGCTTTGTAGGTTGCATATCTAGTTTTATCTTTGCATTGGGTCTGGGGATCCAGGTTGGTTTAATACATTGAATTGAAAGCGACTAGGAAGTTGCATCTTGATGCCTTGAATTTTGTAAAGTTGTTCCGTTCTACGTATCACAAGGAGTGAGAAATGCCGAAAAGGATCGATACGGTTAGTCTAGTTCTTTTTCGGGTATGGGATATTCTAGAAGCCGGGGAATTGACTACCTAGTCCGTACTCCGTAGATATACTCCGAATCTGTAACTCCGCGGGAACAAGGGTATAATTTCGATATGTAGTAATAGAATAATAGATACTGTATTTGAACAGTCTAAAGCCATATCAAATTGATAATCTCTATGGTTCTTCTCTCCACTATTAAATATCATTGCCAAACAATTGGCTCTAAAAAAAAGGCGAAAAACAAGTCAGTGACCGGGCGAGTCCACCGCGGAGAACTTAAGTGGTGCACAAGAGTCGCCACCCCTGAGAACTGATATCACTAACACGTACTCTTACTGGCACAGAGATATAATACTCCAACTTTTCCCATCCGGCGCATCATTTAAATATCAGAATCGAAGTAGACTGAGAGATAAAAGAAAGGAACGTCATATTTGTCATCTCCGACGACCGGCGGATCCGGCCAAAGATACTACTCCATTAGGACTAGCGTGCTTATCTAAGATCCGATCAGATTATTTATGAATTCATCACTTCTCCCTATCAGATCCATCTTTTTTTCGCCTTCCAACACATATCACCAAAACCAATACCCCATCAAATACTCCCATAATAATTCACAATGTTCAAGCGCCTTGTCACCATTGCTCCCCGTGTCGGCTCTGTCGCAACACGCAGTGCCCTTTCTCCCCTCACCGGCCTGCAGTCCGCTCAACCCGCCATCCGTCGTGCTGCTCCCGCCCCAGCTCAACAGCGCAGAGGATACCACGAGAAGGTCCTGGATCACTACAACAACCCCCGAAATGTCGGTTCCATGAAGAAGGGTGACCAGGACGTCGGCACCGGTCTCGTCGGTGCCCCCGCCTGTGGCGATGTCATGAAGTTGCAGATTCGCGTGAACAAGGACTCCGGCCGTATCGACGACGTTGTCTTCAAGACTTTCGGCTGTGGTAGCGCTATCGCTTCTTCTAGTTATTTGACCGAGCTCGTTCGCGGTATGACCCTCGACGAGGCTGGCAAGATTAAGAACACCGATGTGGCGAAGGAGTTGTGTCTGCCTCCTGTCAAGCGTATGTTTTCCTTCTATTGGTTTTTATGATCATATACTAACATACACCTAGTGCACTGCTCCATGCTTGCTGAGGACGCTATCAAGTCTGCCATTGCCAATTACTACACCAAGAACCCCAACACCCGTACCACAGATCTATCCGGGACAGGCGGCGTCATTCCTGACGTCAAGGCTGAGACTGCTGCTGCCGTTTAATTTATTCTTTGCTTTGTGTGTGTCTGCCGGATGGATTCTCCATCGGAATGACTCAACTCACTCGTTTCGCCTGGCGAGCTCTGCATTTTTTTATTTATTTCCGAGATTGTCTTAATACACAATCATTTGATCAAGGATACTTGTTCTTGTCAGCATCGACAAGAACGGGTGAATTTGGGATTTGTTGTACTTGATGCTGCTGAAATGCGCGCGAGTGATGACGATGGATGAGATGAAAACGAACAAGTTGCCCATTTGTTTGATGTACATATTCCCCTTTTTCCTCTCACGTTCTGATACGTTTTTCTTTTTTTTTTTCTGCGTCGGCGCCTCGGTATCTGGAATCCTTGATCGATACAAAACCATTTTCTGAAAAACAGCGCCTTGATAGTTTCCAATGAAACAGTGAAACCAGAACAGTTACATGTAAAAGTAAAGTAATATCAGAAGCAGTCTATGATTCATAATGTATCCACAATCTATCTACTGTACAGGACCACACAGGATCTTTGAGAGCGAAAGCTCGGAAACATATAACCCATCCTCTATCCAGCTAAGGGACGAAGAGGCCAAATGTGAAAAGAAATATAGAACGCCACCGCTGATGCACAGACAGACCACTCAAGACAATCCGTGCCAATGAACCAACCAAAAAGCAAGGGATATAATGGGAAAACAGACCAAAAGCACCAAGGGCAAGCCATCCGTCAAAAAAAGAACACCGTCTAACCACTTCGGAGGCCGAAGCGAGTCTTTAAGGACAGCATAGTCTCATAAACAGACAACTTGACCTCAACGCGAAGGTAGCTCGCGTAAGCACACAGGAAACGGAAGAAGTTGCGGAAGATACCGCCAGACTCCGCAATGAGCTCCAACTGCTCTTCAAAGACAGTACGCGTGGCGTACCGCGCGAGAATAAGGAAAGTGCGCATTGGGCCCTGGCGTGTATGAAGGTTTTCGTCTAGACTGCGAGCTAGGAGGAAGTTAGTCGAGGATGACCCCAAATAATTCAGTGAAAGTGAAATACATACTAAGGTCATTGGTCTTCAGGATGAGAAGAATAATCCGCGGAACCTGGCCTAGCAAGACAACGAGTTGTTGCAGCATGCCTTCACCCAATGCACCGGAGATATTCTTTTTCTCTTCAAGGGTCCGTGAAGAAACGACGCTCTTCTTCGTGAGAACGCTGTAGTCTCGACCGGTGATGGCGCTGGCAAAGAGGGGGAACTGCTCGTCTGTGATGCCGGCAACCTTCTGTGCGTACTCGCGCATCCGCGGCACGTCTGCGTCGATAACGGCTAGCCATAGCTTGGCATAGTTGCGGCGTAGGTCGCGGTCGATGTTGCGGTAAAGCCCGTGGTCATAGAGGACGATGTCGAAGTTGGGGTGTGAGCGGGTGTGGTTCGGGCGGATGGCGATGTTACCGCCGTGAGGATCGCAGTGGAGTGGGGCGTTGTCGCCGAAGATCATCTCGTTGAAGACGTGCGCGAGAGCGGCGGAGACCTCGTCGCGGTCGATGTTGTTGGCGTCCAGGTACTCGAGGTCGTCGGGGCGGTGGCCTGCGATGTACTCCATCACGAGGATACGCTTTTGAGACCACATCACTGGGGTATAGTTAGCTTCAAGTTAGACGTACAAGCTCGGGATTGGCAGCATTATGAACCTTTGGGAATGACCAGTGGTGCATCAGAGTGCGCTTTGAAGTACTCGCTGGCGTGGGTAGCATTCTGGGCTTCCATGCGGAAGTCCAGCTCTTGTGGCAGTGAGAAATCCATTTCCTTGGATAACCATTCCAGGTCATATTCAGGGAAGAAGCGCTTAAGCATGGAGAAAGTGAATCGAGTCAAAGCCAAGTCTAATGGCACCCATTCGTCCAGCGCGGGATGCTGGACTTTAACAGCGACCAATTGTCCGGTTTCTTTCAACGTAGCAATGTGCACTTGCGCCAGGGATGCAGCACCAATGGGTGTCGATTCAAACGAGGCGAATAGCTCATTCATATCCTGGCCTGTGTCTTTGCGGAACAGCTCGCTAATTGATTCAATTGACGAGACGGGGCATCTGTCCTGGAGCGGGATGAAGGTCGAGGTCCATTCAATGGGAAGCAGATAGCCCATGCTGCTGAGGTGCTGGCCTAATTTGATGAAAATCGATCCATTCTTTTCTAGGACATGGAGTGTACGCTCGGCGCAGCGCTTGTGGCATGCGCGAAGCAGTGCGTTATGTTCTTCGGGGGACGAGGCGTCTTGTTTCAGAGTAACACGGTAGCTGCAAAGATTCGAAGTTGTGTTAAAATTTCTGTCAAGGTGCAAAATAGAGCCATCGCACTTCACTTACTCATTGATACAGACGGCCAGTGTGCCAACAACGCGCCCACTACGTTTCGCCGCCTGGAACGCATGCTGCGCTTGGTCCGAGAACGTCACTGCGCCCAAACCGAGGATACTTCCAATTAGAAACCATTTGATGGCGCTCCGTTGCGATTCATTTGCTTTGGATTTGCTTCCAGATTTGTGCTGGCTCTTACTCTTCGCAGACAAGAGAGGCGAAGCCTTGACAGAAAAGGAACGGCGCGAAGCGGCGAGCGTGGAGCCCTGGGGAGACACTGAACGACCCCATGATGAAGCCTTAATTAAACCGGAAGAGGGCGACTGTCGTAACAGGGATTCTGAGGCCAGAAGAAACGAGGATCCAGATGTCAAGGGTTTGGACGTTTTCCCGATCACCGCGGGATCAATCTTGAATGCCCGCAATGGCACGCGAAGCGCTGCGCTCATGCCGAAGCGAAGGCCGCCGGCCAGGAAAAAAAAAAGATAAAATAAGAGAAGACCGAGAGTGTAGGCGTTTCTGGCCTCAATTCATCGTATGATTGTCGGTTCAGAGAGATTTTTCACGGTTCTCGCCGCCAATCGGCTTCGGCGCTGCACGTGATTCCAAGATCTATAGATCCGTAACAGACGTCATAGCTAATTTGGTGTTGAATAAGTAGGATGATGTTGATGGTATTGACTGGTAAGTCTTATAGTGAAGCATAGCTTATCGTAAAAGAGAGAGAGCAAAAGGGGCGAGAACGGTGTACCAAGGGCTGGTCTTATGCCGCCAATGTCTTTTGTTGAGGATCCCAGTTAATTCGCAGTAATTAACAAGGGAGGAGATGCCTGATATACATGCAGTATGTTGTTTAGAACTGTTTACTTATGAGCTTACGTCAAGGAAACTCATACAAATTAGAAGGAAATATTGATTCGAACAGAAATACATCGACTCTATGTGCAGCAACCAGTGCCCACATGATAACAAAGGGGTTTACAAAGGAGTAAAACCTTGCACCATCACTCCAAAGACCATTTAGAGTTGATAACGCCGTTGCCTGTATATGAGACAGGCTAGTATGAACTGGAGAAATCGGAAACGCAACAACACAAACAGCTTCACAGTAAACCCATTTGGACGTCAAATCAAGTCCACTCAGAATCTGCGAGTGTTGGGCGGCGACGACGAGGAATGATCGAAGGCCGGCGACTCAGCGAGTTTGGAGTCTTGTTGTCTTCCTCACGCAGCAGCTCAACGTGACTCATTCTACTAGAGAGGGGTCGTGCAGACCTAGGCCTGGCAGCGGCCGCACTGCTTCCATTTGCCGCAGACCCAAGAGCCGGGCTGGTGCCATCTCGACTGCCAGGTCTCATAGCCAAGGAAGAAACACTGAGAGAGTTTCGCGGGTGCCGGGGAGTTTCCCGACCTTCCAGATATCCCCTTGACTGGCCGGTGCGGTGCGATGAGGGCGTGGACGGGGTAGATGATGCCGAGAATAAGATTGGAGGGGGAGTGCATGTGCTTTGTCTTCGGGCTGTCGGTCTGCGTTTGCTGGCGCCATATGCTTCGCTAGATCGAACTAACTTGCCTGCCATATCTCTGACAAGGACTGCGGGGTCGTTCTCCATGTTTCGAATAGCATCGAGCAGGCCATACGTTGCGAGTAGCCCACCTTGTTCTTCGTTTGAATCACAAATACTGGCTATTATGCGCAGAAGGTTGAGTCGGACGGCGGCTTTGGTGTGATGCAGCTTCTGCCTCAGTCTCTGGAAGATATCAGGCCGCGCAAAGGTGGATGCGACCTGAGGGCTGAGCCGAAGAAGCTTCTGCAGAGGTTCGAGGGTGTTTTCAAATGCATTAGCCTTCGAAAGCTTCAAACATTCCGCAATGGCGCCAGTGAATGTAACGGGGCCCTCAAACGTATCACTCTCAAATATACCGTCCAAGAGATGCTCTTCAACCTTGGCAGTCTCTTCTTGAAGCCTAATTATTGTTCATTGTTAGCTTTGAGACCATGTACGACTCTGGAATGGGAGACAAACCATGTGAAAATAGCATCCAAGGCAGTGACTTGCCAATACGGATCCAAGAGCAAAGAGATATAAAAGCCTAGGCCTTTGTTACGCCACAGCTCCCTTCGGCCAACCTTTCCAGATTGTGCCATGTCGCAGAGAATTGGTAAGGCAAACTCTTTCAGCGGCCGCTCTGTGAGCACGATCTTTTGTAGTAGCGGTACAATGCCGTTCAGTGCAGCGTCTTCTTGTCGAGACTTGTTCAAGCGGCACATATTGTAGATGGTGTTGAGGATCTGGTTTGAGAGCTCGCGGAAATGTGCCTTTTTTAGATTTGATCGAAGCAGATCGGTCAAGACATCGATGGCGTTGGAATTCTGGAGCGAATCTAAAGTAGTTGAAAGCATCGACAGATTTTTGATGAATTTCAACATCGTAATTTGATGAACTGGGCTCATTCGCCTCAGTTCTTTCAAGACTCCTTGAATCAACTGTTAGCATAGAAAATTGCGGAGGCTCCCTGGAGGAAATAATGCTTACTGTGCAAGACTGTTCGTTCAGAAACCATTTCCTTAACATGATTCTCGGCCTGCGAGAATATGAAGAAAATATTTGCAATGCGACCCTCGATGACTTCTGTCAATTCCCCATCTTCATCGAGAGCACGACTTAGAACAAGAGACAGGGGATCAAGAACGGAGTTGCGGGACAGGATTCTGCAGAAATCGTTCTTGGGGGTGGAGCCCTATAGGAAAATAGTTAGGTCTGAGGAGATTCAAAGTGCAATGAAGGCGAAATACTTACCTGCAGCTCGAAGACACTCCAGATTCCGTTCACGCCAATCAACACCAGTTCGCGTTCATCTTCATAATCGTCCTCTAGGAACTCAACCAGGACATTCAAGCCTCCAGCACTGACAAACATCTGGAGAGTCAGGGTGGAAGTCTGGTACATCTGCTGCACGAAAGCCGCTGCTTCAAGTCGAATTTCGCGTGGGTACTTCTTGGATGCAAACTCGTTGATGATAGGGATTCCACCAACAAAGCAGAGGTTTTCCTGGATCTCATAGTCATCGTATATGATTGCATTGACAACCCTCAACAGACAAAGGACGATATCACGGCGACGAGTAGTGTCAAGAATCTCGAGAATTGGCAGCATGCCGTGAGCACTGATGATGATGTTCTTAGTCTCTGGAAGGTCACAAAAAATCGTGAACAATTGTTCAGAAATCTCTGCAAGAACTTCCTCATCTTGGGATGTTTTGAGGGAGTCCACAAGACCCTCAACTTGGTTGCGAAGTCGTGCGTATTTATCGCGCGCGATATTTTCTTCGAGGTCCACCTCATCAAAGCCTTCTTCCAATTGCGCAAAGGGATCATCCTCGTCTTCTTGGTCTCCCAACCATGAGTTAGATAGTTTGGAGTTTAACATCAATGTACTTTGATCCGAGCCATCGTCGCTCTCTGCCTGATCTAGAGCAGCTTGGTCGGCCCCAAGAATATCAGAGAAGTCCTCGTCATTTTCATTCTCAGCGAACCTCTGGATCTCAATGGTAGACCGGTCACGCTTCACAGAAAGCTGTTTGCGCAGCTGGGGATGCGGATTGCCAAAATCGGCATCTAATTGGTTGTATCCTATGTTTTCATGAATGGGTGATGATGGATCATCCTCGAAGTCCTGGAAAAAGTTAGAACCATACATGAAATTTGAAGTCTCGTCGGACTGTACTTGATAACCACCCAGCTTTCGATCCAGCGAATCCTCATTGGCCATAATGAGGTCGGAATAATCATCGACAGAGTTCTCTTTGTAGAGATTAGTCGGACGTGGAGCCGGGCGAGCTCGTCTCGGCATGGGATTTTGGGCGAGGATTGGAACATTTTGCATTGCAGAAACGGGGGCATTGGCTCCAGGCTGAGAGAATGCAGGGCTTTGAGGCTTGGAAGGTTCTGCCACAGAAGGTTTGACGGGATATGGTCGAATGGTCTGCAAAGTATCTTCGTCAGAGAAGCCTGAGCTATCCTCAAAGGGATCAGAATTGTCATCCGATCTGAGTATGGTCCCGTCGAGTGACGCAAAAGCTTTCAGTCTCTCAGAGGAGAGCATGCCCCCAAAGTTATCATGTGGCCGTAGATGCGGCAATTTGAGTGCGCTAGGAGAGATTGCAGTAGCAAAGTCATCATCCCAATTGTCATCCCCTGCTAATACAGGTGATCGAAAGCGCTCCGTGGGTTTGATAGCGGTTGGGGATGGCAGGGTATCGACCAATGGATTATTTCGGGTAGATTGCAGGCCGGAAGTACTGGGATGGTCTGGCCTCTGTTTTTTCTTTGAAGTCCCCGCTTCGGGTGACCGCAAAGCCTCGTTCCATTCTTGGACACTCCTGACGGCTTCTTCATATTCTGTAGACTTCTTGGGAATCACAGATTCTGTTCTGCGCGCATTAACAATCCACGGATGTTTAAGCAACTTTCTTGCCGACACTCGAAGGTTGGGATCTTTTTGGAAACATTGCATGAGGAAGTCTTTCACGGCCTAGATAGAGAGTCAGCATTACATGAATATGCCTTAATGATCGATAAAGACATACCGGTGAGGCACCCTGCGAAAATGGAGGGTGATCATCGTTTACAATACGAAATAGTGCTGGCATGGGCTGCATGTTATGATAAGGGGGTTTCCCTTCAAGTAGCTCGATGACAGTGCATCCTAAACTCCAGATATCGGAAGCTGTTGTTGCTCCCGAAAGCTCGATTACTTCGGGGGCCATCCAGTACGGCGTACCAACCACGCTTGATTCACTCAAGCCCGTAGTACGACTGGCGACACCGAAATCGGCAAGCTTGACCAGTCCTTCCTTTGTGGTCAGAATATTTGCACCCTTGATATCTCGGTGAATAACACCCTGTTCATGTAAGTAGAGCAAGCCATGAAGAACCTGGGACATATAAAGTCCCACAAGGTTCTCAGGAAAACGGCCAAAGTTCTTCGCAATGGAATGCAACGAGCCGTTTTCGCAATATCTATAAACCGTCAGTTATATGTTCCGTTGAACTTGAGCCGGAAGAAACATACTCGAGAATGATGTTCAGGGTTTCAGCGGATTTCACAAATCCGTGGTACTTGACAATGTTGGGGTGCTGCATGGATCTATGTCAGTAGGGGACGTGTTGATATGTTTTGGCGGGGTGTCTTACATCAAGATTTTTGAGAAGGTCAATTTCAAGCTGTTGCATCGTATGTTAGCATATCAGACGAACGTCGAGAAGGATTGTATCCCATACCATGATGACGCGCAATTCACTCTTGGGAAGATCCGTCAATTTAATTTGCTTGACGGCGACAGTCTCCCCGGTATTCCAATTCAACGCGCGATACACGGAACCGAAAGCGCCCTTGCCCAGGCAGTCTCCCAATTGCTACCATCAACACCCAAGGTCAGCATCTGCTCTTTCAAGGTTGCCTCCTTCCTCGGCTTTCACCCC
>Ga0224736_1091_pt1 | contig 18852 bp, 14 predicted proteins | sample IA12soil_MG_GH6A_FD_161628 | JGI IMG/M metagenome (GOLD analysis project Ga0224736, IMG submission 161628) | Enriched cells from agricultural soil in Iowa, United States - IA12soil_MG_GH6A(-) | ecosystem: Environmental > Terrestrial > Soil > Agricultural land | place: USA: Iowa | collected 2017-05-08
TTGTGTACCACCAAAACGTCTAAAGTCTAATAATCCTTCAGGTGTACGGTTAAACATAACACCCATACGGTCGAACAAATGGATGATACCAGGTGCAGCATCACACATTGCCTTAACTGGAGGCTGATTTGCTAAAAAGTCTCCACCGTAAACTGTATCGTCAAAATGGATCCAAGGTGAATCTCCTTCACCTTTCGTATTCACTGCACCGTTTATTCCACCTTGTGCACACACTGAGTGAGAACGTTTTACTGGTACAACAGAAAATAAATCCACTTTTTTTCCTGCTTCTGCTATTTTAATTGTTGACATCAAGCCAGCTAATCCACCGCCGACTACGATGATTTTCCCTTTACTCATCGTGACTCACTCCTTTTTAAAACTACAAAAACCGATATTAGAATCCCTACTAAATTACTTTATAACTAAAAGTAAGTAGGAGGTTCCGTTCTTTTGACATTTAAAAATCATATTTGTTAGAAAAATGATTTCTCACAAAATTTGTGGCATCCGTTCTTTTTTCCTTATGCAAACCAGCCAGGATAAACAAATGCAAAAATTGCACGTAAAGCAATAATTGTCAATATCACAAACACAACTAACATTACGTAAGAAGAAATTTGTTGTGAACGAGGTGATTGTGTAATTCCCCAGCTAACGCAGAATGACCATAAACCATTAGAGAAGTGGAAAATAGTCGCAACAATTCCGATTATGTATACAATGACCATAACTGGATTTGATAGAATGTTTTCCATCATGTGGAAATCTAGTGTTTCTTGTCCTAATGCAATTCGGATACGAGTTTCATATACGTGCCAAGCAAGGAAAATAAACACGATGATACCAGAAACACGTTGTAATAAGAACATCCAGTTTCGGAAATAGCTAAGTCTGCTTACATTATTTCTTGCTGTGAATGCAATATAGAATCCATAAATTGCATGGAACAGCAGCGGTAAATAAATTAAAAAGATTTCAAGGAAAATAAGGAACGGCAGACTTTCCATAAATGAAACTGCATGGTTAAAAGATGCCTCACCACGAGTTGCAAAATGGTTCACTACTAAGTGCACAACTAGGAATGCACCAATAGGAATAACCCCTAGCAATGAATGTAATCTGCGGTTTAAAAATTCACGATTTCCGGCCACAATTTACCCCCCTTAGATTTAGAGCGTGCATAGCAAAATATTCTAAAAAAATATCAAATTTCATTTTCCTTACTATGCATCAAATTTTATGCTTTTATGTGACATAACCATTTTACTCCCGCTATTCATAAGCGTCAAGGAAACGTATACAGAAAAAAGTCGAAAAATGTTCATAATGTTTAACTTTCGTATTCATATATTGTAAGGATGTTCGAAATAAGCAATTATACCTAAATGCAATATTTGGTTACGATTTTGTAAAAATTTTTTATCAAACTGAAGGTTATTTTTGTATATAATATCCTTATAGAAAGAGGGGAATAACTTGAGAGCGTCATTACAATTAGAAGAAGAAAGCATGGAAAATACAGAGCAGTTGACAATTCCTGCCTTTGGATATGAATTAATGAGGGAAGTGTTGATCCCTGAGATACTTGGGAAAGAGACACCTGAAATTTTATATTGGGCAGGCAAGCATCTTGCGAGAAAGTTTCCTCTAGTATCAATGGATGAAGTTATTTCTTTTTTTGAAGAAGCCGGCTGGGGACACCTAAAAGTAATAAAAGAAGAAAAACACGGCATGGAATTAGAAATTACAAGTCCGCTTATTTCCCGACATTTACAATTAAAAACAGATGGTTGTTATAAACTTGAAGCGGGATTTTTAGCAGAACAAATTCAAACGCAAAAAAAAGTAAGGACAGAAGCATATGAAGAGGTTATGAAAAAAACGCAATCGATTCGCTTCATTCTCCGCTGGGATTTAAAAGACTCAATTCCCAATAGCTGAATAGTAATCAAAAAAAAGCCTAAATTAGGCTTTTTTTATTAGCTAACTCCCTGCTCTACAACATCTAATTCGAATGTTGTATGCAAGCTTTGCGCTGCTTTTATCATATGAGATTCCTCAATAACAGTAGAGACTTTTATTTCAGATGTACTGACCATTTTTATCTGAATATCATTCCTAGTTAAACAGTCAAACATTTTTGCCGCTACTCCTGGATTTGAAATCATTCCAGAACCGATGATTGACACCTTTGCAAGACCGAATTCATATTCAAAGTGATCAAAGCCAAGTTCTCCTTGCTTTGCTTCTAGTAATTGAGTTGTGTCCCTTAAATCTTCGTGCTTGATGGTAAATGATAAATATGGATTCTCCCCAACAGTATGATTTTGAATAATAATATCTACATCTATATTGTTATTGGCTAAAGAAGTGAAAATTCCAGATAAATTTGTTATTTTGTTCTTTAAACCAAATACGGTTATTCTTGTGATTTCATCTTCAAATGCTACTCCACGGACAACTAGGCCTTTTTCCACTTGAACTTCCTCCTCAATTATCGTTCCAGATTCCTCTTCCATGCTAGAACATACTTCCAACGGCACCTTATAATTTTTTGCAAATTCTACGGCTCTCGAATGAAGTACACCAGCCCCAAGATTTGCCAACTCTAACATTTCATCATACGATATAGCACTTAGTTTTCTTGCAGATGGAATATATCGCGGGTCAGATGTAAACACTCCTGTAACATCTGTGTAAATCATACATTTATCCGCATGTAGTGCGGCTGCCAACGCTACTGCAGTAGTATCGGATCCGCCTCTACCTAAAGTAGTAATTTCGTTATGATCGTTTATACCTTGAAAACCCGCAACTACAACAATTCGATTTTCCTTTAAATATTGTTGTATTCTCATTTGATCAATATTTAAAATTCTAGCATTGCTATGTACATTTTCTGTTAAGATTCCTGCCTGCCAGCCAGTCAAAGAAATAGCCTCATAGCCTGCCTCTGCCAGTGCAATAGCTAATAAAGAAATCGTTACTTGCTCTCCTGTTGATAGAAGCATATCCATCTCTCGCTTACTTGGATATGGAGATAACTCTTTAGCGAGGGAAACTAACTGATCAGTAGTTTTCCCCATTGCGGATACAACGACGATTACGTCATTTCCTTTTTTCTTTTCTGCAATTACTCTTTTTGCCGTATTTTTAATTCTTTCAATTGTTCCGACAGAAGTCCCACCAAATTTTTGTACAACTAGACCCAATCTTTTCGCCTGCTTTCCAATTATTATCTGAAACGAATACTCGCTTTCTACGCAGAGATAAAAAAAGAGCAATGAGAAAGATATCTCAATGCTCTAGTGAAAACGTAAAAATACGACAATCACAACTGCGAGATAGCTCTCCAAGATGTTTATCATACACCTTGACAATCCTACACTTATTCAATGCAGAACCAGCAGAAACAGAAAATGAGTCTATTTCCACTTCGGCAAAACTTCCTTTCGTAGCTTTTCATTGAAACTCATTTTTCTCCAAGCTCTTACTAATAAGTTTTGCTCCTCTATCACTTTTATTATGAAGGTGATAAATGATTCAATTTTTTAAAATTATACCATATCAATTATATTTTGACTATACTAATTTTCCAGTCTTTCTTTCAAAACTTCCGCTATATTTCGCGGGATTCCAATTTCTATAAATTCTTCAACATCAGCCTCTTTCATCTTTTTCAGAGATCCAAAATGACGTAAAAGCTGTTTTTTTCGTTTCTCCCCTATACCTGGGATATCATCGAGTGATGATTGAAAAGCGGACTTGCCTCTGAGTTGGCGGTGGAAAGTGATAGCAAATCGGTGAACCTCATCCTGAATTCTTTGCAGTAAATAAAATTCTTGACTATTTCTCCCTAACGGAATAATTTCCAGTGGATTCCCATATAACAGTTGTGATGTTTTATGCTTATCATCTTTTGCGAGGCCAGCAACTGGTATATCTAGTCCAAGCTCATTTTCTAATATATCCTTTGCGGCTTCTATCTGTCCTTTTCCGCCATCAATAATAATCAAATCCGCTAACGGCAACCCTTCCTTTAATACCCTTGAGTATCTTCTTCTAATCACTTCGCGCATGGACTCATAATCATCTGGCCCTTTTACCGTTTTTATTTTATATTTTCGGTATTCTTTTTTTTCAGGCTTTCCATCAATAAAAACAACCATGGCGGAAACAGGATCTGTACCTTGTATATTCGAGTTATCAAATGCTTCTATTCGATAAGGTGTATATATACCCATTACGCCACCTAGTGATTCAACTGCTTTTATTGTTCTTTCCTCATCCTTTTCAATTAATGCAAATTTTTCTTTTAGAGCAATAGCTGCGTTTTTTTCTGCTAATTTAACTAAATCTTTTTTGGGACCAATTTTGGGCTGAATAATCTTCACTTCTAATAATTGTTCCGCAAGCTCTTTATCTACTTCTTTTGGAATTAGGATTTCCTTCGGTTTAAAGTGATTTGAAAGAGAATAAAATTGCCCCATAAAGGTTAAGAATTCTTCTTCTGGTTCATCATAAGTTGGAAATAGAGAAACATCCCTTTCTATTAACTTGCCTTGCCTGATAAAAAAGACTTGAACACACATCCAGCCTTTATCAACGGAATAGCCAAATACATCTCTGTCTGTAAAATCAGTCATCGTAATTTTTTGTTTTTCCATGGTTGTTTCTATATGCGTAATTTGATCACGGAACTCTTTTGCTCTTTCAAATTCTAGGTTTTCAGCAGCCTGCTCCATTTTTTTTGTTAGCTCTATCTTTATTTCTCGGTAACCGCCGTTTAGAAATTTAGTTATATCATCGACCATCTGCTGATAGGTTTCTTCTTTTACCTCATTTACACAGGGAGCAAGACACTGTCCTAAATGATAATATAAGCAAACTCGATCTGGGAGTGTTGAGCATTTCCGCAATGGGTAAATTCTATCTAGCAGTTTTTTTGTTTCATTTGCAGCCTGTACATTTGGATATGGACCAAAATATTTACCTTTATCTTTTTTCACTTTTCTTGTAGTTATCAAACGGGGATGTCGTTCATTGGTTAGTTTAATGTATGGATAACTTTTATCATCTTTTAACATGACATTATACTTTGGATCATGTTTCTTGATGAGATTTATTTCAAGTAGCAATGCTTCTATGTTCGAAGAAGTTACAATATATTCAAAATCCTCAATTTCACTTACTAATCTTTGTGTTTTTCCATCATGCGAACCTGTGAAGTATGATCTAACCCGATTCTTTAGGATCTTCGCTTTTCCCACATAAATGATGGTCCCTTGGCGATCCTTCATTAAATAGCATCCTGGTTGGTCCGGTAGGAGGGCAAGCTTATTTTTGATCATTTCATTCATGTCTTTCACCTTTCAAAAAATCCGAGTCATAGGACTCGGATTTCTTTTACTTATTGATTAAGCATGTTTATTAATGAACTCCACTAATGCTTCTTTTGGTTGATAACCGATTACTTTATCAACTTCTTTTCCGTCTTTCATTAAAATAAGCGTCGGAATACTCATTACACCATATTTACTTGCCGTTTCTTGATTTTCATCTACATCTAATTTAGCGATTTTTACTTTATCGCCTAACTCACCATCTATTTCTTCCAATACAGGTGCAATCATTTTACAAGGGCCGCACCAAGTTGCCCAAAAATCTACTAATACTAAACCTTGGCCTGTTTCGGCAGCAAAGTTTGCATCTGTTACATGTGTAATTGCCATAATCACTTGCCTCCTAATATTAACTTTAAAGAAAGTATACCATCCTAATCTTAATCATGCTAATGAAAAGTTTCGGTTAAGGCCTCTTTCCTATTATTTTGTAGATAAAACTTATTAATACTCTGAATTGTATTTAGATAAGTAACGCTATAAAAAAGCAACATTCTTTATTAAAATTCCCGACCCATTTTTACGTTATGCATGAAACACAACCACTTATAAAGGTATCTTTTTTAATCGGAGCGAATTTAATACTACAGAGACAGAGCTAAATGCCATTGCCGCACTAGCGAACCAAGGAGATAATATCCCAAATGCAGCTAGTGGAATACAAATAATATTATATATAAATGCCCAAGAAAAATTTTGCTTAATATTTCTCAATGTTTTTTTGCTGATTTCTATGGCATCCACTACACTATTTAAATCGCCGTTTAAAATAGCGACATCACCTGTCTCCACCGCTATATCAGTCCCTGTCCCTAAGGCAACCCCAACATCTGCCACTGATAGTGCTGGAGCATCATTAATGCCATCTCCTACCATGATTATGTGGTTACCGGATTTTTGTGCGGCTTTTATCCAATCCGCTTTCTTCTGAGGAGAAAACTCTGCCTCAAAATTTTTTATCCCCACATTTTGAGCAACGTTTTTCGTAGTAATTGGATTATCCCCTGATAGCATGACAAGGTTAAACCCTAAACGTTTTAGACGGTATATTGCCTTGGCAGAAGATTTTTTTATTTCATCTCTTACAGCAATTATTCCATGTATACGATCATCAATAGAAACAAGCATCACCGACTTTCCTTCTTGTTCTAATTTTTTTGCGTGCTCAAAGTATGGATTATACTTTGCCTTTTGATGTTTTTTAAAATAATGAACATTGGCGATTTTTATTGTTCTATTCATGACAACACCTTGTACACCATATCCGAACATTACTTCAATTCTTTCTGCCAATGGTATATCGGAGATCTTTTTTTCAATTGCTTCTGCGATGGAATTGCCAATTGGATGATTGGCTCCCTTTTCGATAGAACCGACAAGCTGTAAAAATAAGGTGGAATCCATATTTCTCACCAATATATCTGTGACTTGCGGCTTGCCCACCGTAATAGTTCCTGTTTTATCCAGGACAACAATATTATTTTTACTTAGAAGTTCAATCATCTTTCCTTCTTTAATAAGGATTCCAAGCTTTGCCGCCTGTCCACTCCCAACCATAATAGACATTGGTGTAGCTAAGCCTAATGCACAGGGACAGGAAATGATCAGCACAGCTATCGTCTTCTCCAGCGCTGCGCTAAGGATACCTGGATCCAGTATAAAATACCACAGCATAAAAGTGATAAATCCAAGCACCAGTACAATTGGTACAAAGATGGAAGTGAAACGGTCAGCAATTTCTTGAATAGGCGGCTTAGATAATTGTGCATCTTGTACTATATCGATGATTTTCGATAAAACGGTTTCGGAATGTTTTTTTATTGATTTAATTTGAATCACGCTATTCAGATTTACTGTTCCTGCGTATACCCTATCTCCGTATTTCTTTTCGACTGGAATACTTTCCCCGGAAATCATCGATTCATTTATCATCGTCTGACCAGTTATCACTTCACCGTCAATTGGAATTCTTTCTCCTGGCCTAGATAAAATAATATCACCCGGAACGATATCTTTTATGATTTTGCGAACCTCATTACCATTTTCTAAAATTATTGCTGTATTTACTTTTAATTTATTTAAGGAATCAATGGCATCTAATGTCTTTCTTTTTGTTTTTGCCTCCACCCATTTTCCAATTAAAACAAATGTAATAATCAATACACTTGTTTCAAAATGAAGATGAATGGGATGGTCTTTAAAATCCATATTTAATGAACGAACCGTAAGATAATGACTGTAAAAATAAGCAGAGGTTGTACTAATGACTACGAGTACATCCATGGTTGTCCCTCTATTTTTTATAGAATTCCAAGCACCTTCATAAAAAGGAAAGGCAATAATAAATTGAACTGGTGTGGCTAATGCCAGCTGAAACCACGGATTTAAAAAAATACTTGGCAAATCTACCTTTATCCAATCAGCTTGTACAAACATTGTTAAAACTAAAGGGAAGGCAAAAAGAATAGAAAAAATTACTTTCCATGTTAAATAATTAATTTCAGCATCTTTTTTGTCTTCATTTATTCCTTTTTGTGTGATTAAACTTGGAATATAGCCTAATTTATTGATCCTTTCAAGTATCATGCTTTTATTGATAGTTTCCGAGTCGTATACTATTCTTCCTCTTTCAGTAGCCATATTTACGTTAGCATCGAAGACTCCGTCCAGTTTTAATACAGACTTTTCAATTCTTCCCGAACAAGCACTGCAATACATTCCCTTTATGTCGAGATGTATTGTTTCAATCATACTTATCACCAGCTTCTTTTCGTCCATTATTAATAAATAGTTTATTAAAAGATTTTCCAGGTAGAACTGATGCTTGAAAATGATTCATGAATATTAACTTATTGCTAGGAGAAGAAGGAAATAATCTGCATGCACTAATCAGAAATATATTAAATAAAAAAGGTGCAGAGATTTCTCTGCACCTTTTCTTGTGTATCAAGCTTTATTATGATTGAGCAACCTTCAATTTCTTAAATTCCTCTGTCAGCATTGGCACGACTTCAAATAAATCACCAACAATTCCATAATCAGCAACTTTAAAGATGTTTGCTTCTGGATCCTTATTAATCGCAACAATTACTTTTGAACTGCTCATTCCTGCTAAATGCTGAATCGCTCCTGAAATTCCGCATGCAATATAGAGATCTGGTGTGACTACTTTACCTGTTTGGCCGATTTGCAAGGAGTAATCACAATAATCCGCATCACATGCACCGCGGGAAGCACCTACTGCTCCTCCTAGGACATCGGCTAGTTCTTTAAGTGGCTGAAAACCATCGGCACTTTTCACTCCACGTCCACCTGCAACGACCACCTTTGCTTCCGAAAGATCAACACCTTCACTTGCTTTGCGAACTACTTCTTTAATAATCGTGCGAAGATCCTTAATTTCTGCAGATATAGTGCTTACATCCCCTGTTTTTCCCTCATCCTTTTGTAATGGGCTTATATTGTTAGGTCGGACTGTTGCAAAAATAATTCCGTCTGTTACAATTTTCTTTTCGAAAGCCTTACCAGAGTATATTGGACGTGTAAATACTAGATTTCCGCCTGCTACTTCAACATTAGTAGCATCTGAAATAAGACCAGTATTTAGCTTACTAGCGATTTTTGGAGATAAATCTTTTCCAAGTGCTGTATGTCCAAATACGATACCTTCTGGATTTTCATTGCTTACAACTGCCATAAAGGCTTGCGAGAATCCGTCAGAGGAATATTGTTTTAACTTTTCATCTTCCACTACTACTACTCTATCAGCACCGTAATGAATTAACTCATTAGCTAATCCCGCTACTTCTTCCCCAATTAATACGCCGACTACTTCTCCGCCTTCTGCAACCGTCTTACCAGCTGCAATTGCTTCAAATGAAACATTGCGAAGTGATCCATCACGAACCTCACCTAATACTAGAACTTTTCTTGCCATTAGAAAAACCTCCCTGTATGTTAAAAATATCGTCTAATTTTCCGATAATAAACGTATGGAATTATCCCCGATTCAATCAAACTACTTTTGCATCATGATGAAGCAAGTTTACAAGTTCTTTCACTTGAGCATCTAATTCGCCCTCTAATATTTTTCCTGCTTCTTTTTTAGGCGGTAAATAGACTTCAATCGTTTTCGTTTTTGCTTCTACGTCATCCTCATCTAAATCAAGATCATCTAGTTCAAGCTCCTCTAATGGCTTTTTCTTCGCTTTCATAATTCCAGGCAAAGATGGATAACGCGGTTCATTTAAGCCTTGTTGTGCAGTAACCAATAATGGTAAAGACGTTTCAATAACTTCGGAATCTCCTTCCACATCACGTACGACCGTTACCTTGTCCCCATCAATGGTCAATTTTGTAATAGTCGTTACATATGGAATATTTAATAAATCTGCAACCCTTGGCCCAACTTGACCAGAACTATTATCAATTGCTACATTTCCGCCAATTATTAAATCTGCTTCTTTATCTTTCAGAAATTCTGCTAAAATCTTGGATGTTGTAAATTGGTCAGCATAATCTATATCATCCTCTATATTAATAAGAACGGCCTTATCTGCACCCATTGCTAATGCAGTACGAAGTTGTTTTTCAGCTTCTTCATTTCCTACTGTAACAACTGTTACTTCACCACCGTGAGCATCTCGAACTTGAATTGCTTCTTCCACAGCATATTCATCATATGGATTAATAATAAATTCAGCGCCATCTTCATTAATTTGTCCACCCGAGAGCGTAATTTTTTCCTCCGTATCGAATGTTCTTTTTAAGAGTACAAAAATATTCATCCTAACCCCTCCTACATTTAATAAACATTTCGTTAGTTTTAAAGATTACAATAATTTAATATATAAAATGGCATTATGAATGCCGTTTATCACTATTCACCTGTAAAGTTTGGTTCACGCTTTTCAATAAAAGCTGATATTCCTTCTTGCCCGTCCTTTGATTTAAAGACATGCCCAAAAAGCTCTGACTCCCTTTTGACACCTTTGTAGAAATGATCTGTTTTCCCATAGTTTAATAGCTCAATAGCAGCAGCAATAGATACTGGGCTTTTCTTTGCAATTTTTAGTGCAAGCTCTTTTGCTTTTGGGATTAATTCTTCTTCCGCATATGCATGATTAGCAAGTCCCCATTTTACTGCTTCTGTTCCCGTAATAGGCTCACTAGTGAATAACATCTCCATTGCTTTTGCGGACCCAACGTAACGCGGAAGTCGTTGTGTGCCCGCAAAGCCTGGAACTAATCCTAATTGTAATTCCGGTAGTCCGAGTTTTGCTGTTTCGGTTACCAGTCTAATATGGCAAGCCATCGCAAGCTCCAAACCGCCGCCAAGTGCAGCACCATGGATAGCAGCAATGATTGGTTTTGGAAATCTTTCCATTCTCTCAAACAAATCTTGTCCTTTTTGACCAAGTTTACCGAAATCCTCTTCTGTTTTAATAGTTGTAAATTCTTTGATATCTGCACCTGCTGAGAAAAAGCGTCCCTCTCCGTGGAGTATAACAACGCGTATTTCTTTATTTGCTTCAATCTGATCCAATACTTTTGAAAGCTCTTCCAAAAGTCCTGATGCAAGAGCATTTGCTGGTGGTCTATGGATTGTTACAATTGCTACATGATTTTCCTGCGAAAAAGTGAAAAATTCCATTAACGTTCTCCTCCTTTTCCAAACTAATCATTTCAGAAGGGGAATCCTAAATCCCCCTTCTGAATAATGTCTTTTCTAAAGGCTATATTTGTATTATTTATTATACAGATAGCGCCTTTATTAATAATCGATGAACAGATGGTGCCAATGCCACTAAGTCATACTTTTCCTCATTCATTACCCATGTTGTAACAAGTTCATCTACAGTACCAAAAATCATTTGTCTAGCAACCCTTCTATCTAGGTTTGGATCGAATTCACCCGTTTCCATTCCATAGAGGAGAATCTCATCGACTAATTGAAAATATCCTTTTAGGACATCATTGATTTTCAATCGCAGATCTTTATTCGATTGGCGTAATTCCAATTGAGTTACGACAGCCATATTATGGTCTTCGGATAATATAGAAAAATGACTTTCCACCATTACTAATAGTTTCTCTGCAGCTGATTCTTTTCCTGCTATTCCTTTTCTTATTTTTTCAGTAAAGGAACCCATTTTTTCCTGAAACAATGATATTAAGATATCTTCCTTATTCTTAAAATAAAGATAAATGGTTCCATCCGCGACTCCGGCTTGCTTTGCTATCTTGGATACTTGTGCTTGATGATACCCGTTTTCAGCTATTACAATAACCGCCGCATCTATTATTTGTTTGTATTTTGGTTTATTACTTTTCAAGACGGTTGTTTTCCTCCATTCTCAGTGAAGGGTTGGAAATTTAATTATTTTATTTCCATTCCATATAAGTATAATAAAGTAGTAACGATAAAAATGAATGACTATTCATTCATATTCTTATCTTAATTTGAAATCATATTAATGTCAAGAATATTCCGTTCAAAAATGAAGAGCCTTTTTAATGGGCTCACAAATTTATTTTACCCTATATTATCTTGTTCCTGCTGTCTTTTTTTCTCTTCCTCAATTAATGTCCTTCGCAAGATTTTCCCGACAGCTGTTTTCGGTAACTCTTTTCGAAATTCATAAATTCTCGGAATCTTATAAGCTGCTAAGTATTTTCTTGTAAATGCATTTAATTCGGCCTCTGTTACATTTGCATTTTCTTTTAATACTACATATGCCTTAACTGTTTCTCCGCGATATGGGTCTGGTACACCAGCAACTACTGCTTCTTGTATATCAGGATGCTCATACAAAACTTCTTCTACTTCTCGGGGATAAATATTATATCCTCCTGCAATAATCATATCCTTTTTCCGATCCACTACATAGAAATATCCTTCTTCATCCATATAGCCTAAATCACCTGTAAATAACCATCCATCCTTCAATACTTGGTCTGTCTCTTCCGGCCGGTTCCAATATCCTTTCATTACCTGTGGTCCTTTAACCGCTATTTCCCCGATTTCACCAGGAGGTAATTTTTCACCGGTTTCTAAGGAAATTATCGCAGCATCTGTGTCTGGCCACGGGACACCTATACTTCCTTTTACCCTTTTTTTATCCCAAACAAAATTAGCATGAGTAACCGGAGAAGATTCAGTCAATCCATAGCCCTCTACAAGCTTTCCGCCAGTTACCGCTTCAAATTTTTGTTGCACATCAACCGGTAAGGGAGCAGATCCGCTTATGCACGAATCAATCGAGGATAAATCATATTTTTTTATATCCGGATGATTTAACAAGCCGATATAAATGGTTGGTGCACCAGGGAATAATGTCGGACGTTGTTTTTGTATTGTCTTTAAAGTAGTTTCTGCATCAAATTTTGGCAATAACACCATTTTGTATCCCTGCATAACAGATAAAATAAGTACAGCAGTCATGCCGTAAACATGGAAGAATGGCAGCAAACCTAAGACAACTTCTTCGCCTTTATTTGCTTTATATATCCAGGCATCACACATCGTTGCATTAGCGACTAGATTTTTATGAGTCAACATCACGCCTTTTGGAAATCCGGTAGTTCCTCCAGTATATTGCAGTAATGCTAAATCATTTTCAAAATCAAAATCGGGGTCTGCCGGGGGTATCTCAAAGACCGTTTCAGCTAATATTTTTTTAAATAGATGATGGTTTCCGCTATGTTCTACCTTTACAACAATCCCTGTTTGTTTCTTTTGTATAAACGGATATACAACGTTTTTAGGAAACGGCAAATAGTCTTTGACAGCGGTTACAATTATGTCATTTAAATTAGTTTTTCCCGCTACTTTTGATACTCGTGGAAAAAGAATATCTAGTGTAATAATGGCTTTTGCACCTGAATCCTTCATTTGATACTCAAGTTCTCTTTCCGTATAAAGAGGGTTTGTCTGGACAACTACGCCTCCCGCATAAAGCACACCATAATAGCTTATAACGGACTGTGGTCCATTTGGCAGCATTATTGCCACTTTATCACCCTTTTTGATTCCAAGCTTCCGCAAATAACTAGCTAATTTTACGGATGACTCATATACTTCTCTGTATGTCATTTCCTTCCCCATAAAATGTATAGCAATTTTATCTGAATAATTTCCTGCTGCCTCTGTTAAATAAGCATGCACGGGTTTTTCCTCTAGTTGTAATGTTTTAGGAATTTCTTCAGGATAATGAGACAACCATGGTTTATTTTCCATTTAACCCCTCCTAAAGGCAAACTAGACGTCAAAAAATTTAAACTACTCTTATTATTATAGTCTATTGTCGTAGTAGATACAATTTGAAAATCCAAAAAATGAATTGTTATTCATTTATCACAACAAAAAAAGGATTGCTTAATACAATCCTTACTTTATAAATAAATAGATTATACCAAAAAGAATAAAACATCCACATAAAACAAATAAAACCTTTGCCAATCTCTCCATTAAAAAAACTCCTCTTACGAAATACTAGCTCCAATAACAAACGATAGCCCAATCGAAATCATCATGGAAATAAATCCAACAGCACGATTATCATTTTCAATTTCTACGTCAATTTTAAATTTTGGTGTTAAAAATTCAAAAATAAAGTATCCAATTAATAATAGTATAAATCCGTATACTCCCCATCTAATCATCATGAATAATGAATCATGGTCAAGAATCGAATACCTAAAAATATTGGCAATACCCAAAATTTTTCCGCCGGTAGCCATTGCAACTGATATGTTTCCGTTTTTAATTTCTTCCCAATTTTTATATTTCGTAACCATTTCAAAGACAGTCAAAAATACAACCATACATAAAATCACAACACTGTAATAACCAGCAGTTTGTACAAAATGATTTTCCCAAAAATGATTCATGTAATCTAAATACTCCTTCACATCAAAATTAGAGGAGGAATGAACAAGAGCGAAAAGCAAGCCTTTAACACTTGCTTTTCTTATATCTAGCTATAGGTACTCCATGGGCCAACGGATAAGCAAGATGCCTATGCTTTTCTTATTTAAATTCTACAACCGTAATTCCGCTGCCGCCTTCTCCAGCCTCACCTAGTCTTATACGTTTTACAGACCGATGATGTTTCAAATATTCTTGGACACCTGACCTAAGAGCACCTGTACCTTTTCCGTGAATAATCGAAACCCTTGGATAGCCGGCCAAAAGTGCATCATCTATATATTTCTCCACTTTTAGTAAGGCATCTTCATATCTTTCTCCACGAAGGTCCAACTCAAGTCCAACATGATAATCTTTTCCTTTTACAGTTGCAAGCGGCTTTGAAATTACTTTCTTCTCGGATTGAATAAATTCCATATCCGATTCTCTCACTTTCATTTTCATAATTCCCATTTGTACTTGCCATTCATCATCTCCGATTTTTTCAAGGAGCTGACCTTTTTGATTAAAGCTAAGAACTTTTACCTCGTCCCCTGATACAAATTGCCGCTTATTTTTCGCTTGCTTTGCAATCGTTGACTTCTCAATGGAAGGAACAGCTTGTTCTAATTTTTTTCGAGCTTCTATTAATTCATGTTCTTTAATTTCAGCATGATGATTTAAACGCATTTTTCGTAAATCACGAATAACTTCCTCTGCTTCTTCTCTTGCTTTTTCAACTATCTTTGCAGCCTTTTCCTCAGCCTTTTCATATAGGGCATCCCGATTTCCATAAAACTCTATCATTTGCTTTTGTAAATCCTTATGCAGCTTTTCCGATTGTTTTAAGAAATCGTGCGCCTCCGCTAGTTCCCGATCTGCTTCCCTCTTGCTTTTTTCCAGGGCAGCAATCATATTTTCTACTTCATTACTATCAGTGCCAATATGTGCACGTGCTGTCTTGATAATCCCTTCTGATAAACCGAGTCGTTTAGAAATTTCAAATGCATTACTTCGTCCTGGGACACCAATTAATAATTTATAAGTGGGGCTCAAAGTTTCCACATCAAACTCCACACTCGCATTAATGACCCCTTCACGATTATAGCCATATGCTTTTAATTCTGGATAATGCGTAGTGGCTACAACCTTCGCTCCCCTTTGATAAACTTCATCTAGTATGGAGATGGCCAATGCTGCCCCTTCCTGAGGGTCTGTTCCTGCTCCAAGTTCATCAAATAAAACAAGGGATTCATGATCGACATATTTCAATATATCCACAATATTTACCATATGGGAGGAAAAAGTACTTAAACTTTGCTCAATTGATTGTTCGTCCCCTATGTCAGCAAATACTTCTTGAAAAACAGCAATTTCAGAGCCATCGAGTGCTGGTATTTGTAAACCTGCCTGTGCCATTAAAGTACAAATGCCAATCGTTTTTAAGGTGATGGTTTTTCCACCTGTGTTTGGCCCTGTAATGACCATAGTTGAATAATCTTTTCCTAGTGTAATGTCATTTGGTACTGCTTCATCGATAGGGAGCAGCGGATGTCTAGCCTTGTACAAATGGATAACACCATTGTTGTTAACTTTTGGTCTTGTCGCTTTAATAGATTTACTGTAACGAGCCTTCGCAAAAATAAAGTCTAAATCACCTAAGATATCCACTATAATATTCAACTCATTGGCTGCTTCTGCTACTTCAGCTGACAGTTCCATTAATATTCGCTCAATTTCCTGTTGTTCTTTCATATGAATTTCTCTTAATTGATTATTTAATTCGACAACAGATTGCGGTTCTATAAATAATGTTTGTCCTGATGATGACTGATCATGAACAATCCCGCCATAATTTGCGCGATATTCTTGCTTCACTGGAATAACATAACGATCATTACGAATCGTAATAATAGCGTCAGAAAGCATTTTTGTTGCATTCCTGGATCGAATTAAACTTTCCAGCTTTTCACGGATACGACTTTCATTTGAGCGCAGTTGCTGGCGAATATGTCTTAATGTTTCGCTTGCTGAATCTAAAATATCACCGTTTTCATCAATAGCTTGTTTGATTCTATGCTCTAGTGGAGTCAATACCTCAATCTGTGCAGCTTTTTCCTCCAAAATTGGAATGTCTACTTCGTTTTCTACTAGTCCCTCTATGAATCGCTTCATACTCCGTGAAGCATAAATAGTGCTAGCTGTCTGCATTAGTTCAATTGGATTTAATACCCCGCCTATGACAGCCCTTTTGACATGTGCACGTATATCATATATGCCGCTGAGCGGTGCATGCCCCCTTAAACGCAACGCATTTGCTCCCTCATCCGTCTCTGCTTGCAGCAGTAAAATTTCTTCATAAGAAGAGGATGGTTTTAAAGCTTGAATCTTCTCTGCACCTAATGTAGACGAAGCATGTTCACCTAGCAATTCCTTAATTTTATTAAATTCTAATGTTTTAAATATTTTTTCCTGCATTCATTCAGCCTCCATCTTTAGCTGTGATCGCGATTTAGAAATGCGATTAACTCATCTGGCTCTAAAGTGTTTAAAACAGTCTTTTTTTCTATCCAACCTTTACGAGCCGTTCTTACGCCTATATCCATGTAATTCAAGTTTTCTATATAGTGAGCATCTGTGTTTATTACTATTTTAACACCTTGTTCTTGTGCTTTTTTTACATATGCAGGCATTAAATCCAGCCTGTTAGGGTTTGCATTTAACTCTAATATGGTATTCGTTTCCTTTGCCAGTTCGATTAATAAATCAATATCCACATCATAGCCTAATCGTCTTCCAATTTTCCGTCCAGTTGGATGGGCGATAATATCAACATGAGGATTCATTAAAGCGGTTCTTAGTCTTTCCATAATTTGTGATTTAGACTGGGAAAAGCTTGAATGAATCGAGGCAATGACAATATCCATTTCTGCTAATATTTCATCATCAAAATCAAGTGTTCCGTCCGGCAATATATCCATTTCAATACCAGATAGAATCACAATATCATCATATTTTTCATTTAAACCTCTAATAATCTCCTTTTGCTCCTTCAGTCTTTCAACGGTTAGACCGTTTGCCACTTTTAAATATTGTGAATGATCTGTTATAGCCATGTATTTATAGCCTTTTGCCCGGCAAGCTTCAATCATTTCCTCAATCGATGCGGTGCCATCGGACCAGGTGGTATGCATATGAAGATCGCCTTTAATATCGTTAAGCGTAACAAGCTCCATATTAGCTTGATATTCTTTAACTTCCTTGCCATCTTCGCGTATTTCAGGTGGAATAAACGGGAGTCCAAAATGACGGAAAAAATCTTCCTCTGATTCGAATGTGAGCACCTCACCAGTTTCCTGTATTTCCACCCCATATTCGCTTATTTTTTCTCCACGTTCCTTAGCGAGCTGACGCATTTTCACATTATGATTTTTTGAACCAGTAAAGTGATGCAGGGCTGTAGCAAATTGCTCAGGTGTCACAAGACGAAAATCAATATTGACATCATATGTGTCAGAAATAGTTATCGAAATTTTGGTATCCCCACTAGCAATTGCTTCTGAAGCCTCATTTAATCTTAGTAACTGTTCCTTTACTAACTTTGGATCATTTGTTGCAATTACATAATCCAAATCTTTTAATGTTTCTTGCAATCTTCTAAGACTTCCTGCTCTAGAATATTGTACAATCCCTTTCATTTCCTTAAGTGCTGACTCAATTATTTCGATATATTTCAACATAAAGGCAAGTGGGAAACGATCGGGCTTAGAGCCAATGGAATTAATGGCTTCTAAAATTTTTTCCTCTGTCTTTTTTCCAAATCCTTTTAATGCTTGAACTTCTCCAGATTCACATGCATCCCTTAAGGAATCAACATCCGTAATGCCCAATTCTTGATACAATCGGGCAATTTTTTTCCCGCCAAGGCCTTGTAATTGCAATAATGAAATAAGGCCTTTCGGTACCTCAGCTTGCAGCTCCTTTAGCACAGTGGATTCTCCAGTAGCGATAAATTCTTCGATAACCGAGGCCGTACCTTTTCCAATTCCATTAAGAGCTGTAAAATCCTCTATCTCAGTTAATAATCTTGGGTCAGCTGTTAAAGCAGCAGCAGCTTTTCGAAAAGCGGATATTTTAAAGGAATTTTCTCCTTTTAATTCTAAATATGTTGCAATTTGTTCAAGTAACCGAATAACATCCTTTTTATCTACATTCATGAATTTACACCATCCCCATCTTAAGTACCGGTTCCATATCTATACTATATACTAGCAAATAAGTGGATAAAAAGAAAAAACTCCTCTTGAAGAGAAGTTTTATCCTACATAATCCAGCCACCACTGTTTGACTTGATTTGACAAGATAGGAGTGTTTTTGATGATTCCCTCAGCTAAGAATGATTTGTCAATCCAATGCTGGATTATTTCGATTGGAACTAATGCCCCGATGTATAATACAATAAAGACTAGTAGGTAGACTTCAATGAAGCCGAGAATTCCACCTGCCCAAACATTTAATTGCTTAATAACTGGAAATTTG
>Ga0224736_1092_pt1 | contig 18824 bp, 22 predicted proteins | sample IA12soil_MG_GH6A_FD_161628 | JGI IMG/M metagenome (GOLD analysis project Ga0224736, IMG submission 161628) | Enriched cells from agricultural soil in Iowa, United States - IA12soil_MG_GH6A(-) | ecosystem: Environmental > Terrestrial > Soil > Agricultural land | place: USA: Iowa | collected 2017-05-08
CCAAGGATATTATCCGTAATACGGCCATTGGAATTGTTGCCTATGCCGCCATGTACCTCGGTCTTAACTTTCTTATTCCGGGTGGAATATTTACATAAGGAAAAGTATGAATAAAAAAATACGAAACTGGATAGCTGCACTTCTGTTCGTCGCCACCGCTGGTGGTGCGACATTTACTATGGCAACGCCGCAGCCTGCCTATGCCGCCTGTAGTGAAAGCCTACTCACCTTTCCGGCCTGGTACAAGGGACTGCTCGATGGCGGCTGTAATATAAAAAGCCCCAAGGACGCCGGTGGTCTCTCGACGTTTATCTGGACGATCGTTCTCAATATTATAGAAATGATGCTGCAAGCGGTTGGATATATTGCCGCAGGGTTTATAATTCGCGGTGGGTTTAAGTACATGACCAGCGTGGGTGACCCCGGAGAAACCGCCAAGGCAAAAAAGATGGTTATGGACGCGGTTATCGGCTTGGTGATTTCACTGATGTCGGTGGCAATCGTCAACTTAATTGCGGGGGCATTTTAATATGAGCCTATCGGACGCAGCAATGCGCTTTTTTGCAGAAACGACAAAAATCGATCCTGGTAAGATTGGCGTGCCTGCCGTTAAGAACGCTGACACGGCGCTTTCGGGGCTTTTGAACGTAGCCTACGGCGCAGCTGGAATCCTTTGCGTGGTTATTATTATCTTTGGCGGATATATCTACGTCACCTCCGACGGTAATGCCTCTAACGTAAAACTGGCGAAAAACGCTATCACTGGCGCGGTTGTTGGGCTTATAGTAGTTATAATGGCATTTACCATAACGCAATTTGTAATAGGAAGATTTTAAAATGAAAAGATGGAAACAACTCGTTGTATCGTTTGCCTTAGTACTGGGTGTTGGAGCAATTGCTCTTCCGGTGGCAAACGCATCGGCCATTAATGTATTCGATCAATGTAAAAGCAACGGCTCCTCGGCGGTGTGTAAGGCCCAAGGCGATGAGCTTGGTCCTATGATCCAGACGGTTATCAATATTTTGCTCTACATTCTGGGAATGGTCGCGGTGATCATGATTGTTATTGGCGGTATCCGTTACACCACTAGCAATGGCGAGAGCAGTGCCATTAAGTCTGCCAAAGATACGATCCTTTACTCAGTGATCGGTCTTGTCGTTGCTATTTTGGCGTATTCAATTGTAAACTTTGTTGTTAGTTGGTTTTAAAAGGAGAAGTTATGAAAAAAGTAAAACTTGCCGTTATATCAATCGCTGCCCTGCTGGGAGTCATGACATTCGTCCCGACGTACGTAGGTGCTTCGCCTGCCAGTCAAATCCAGGATGGTGTTGATAAAGCCGGTGGCGCGGGTGAAACCAGCAACCTGGGTAGTCGTATCAAAACCATTGTTAATATCCTGCTCTATATTTTGGGAGCAATCGCCGTTGTCATGATTGTCATCGGTGGTATTCGCTACACTACTAGCAATGGCGACAGCAGTGCAATTACCAGCGCCAAGAATACTATCCTTTACGCAGTCATTGGCCTTATCGTGGCTATTCTTGCCTACTCAATCGTTAATTTCGTTCTCACGCAGTTCAAGTAAAAAGTATTAACAAAACAACAGCTGTTTGTTATAAAATATAGATAGTAAATCCCTAAGAAAGGAATAACAATGAAAAATATCATAAAGAAAAGTCTAGAGGCGCTGTTAATCGTCCCGGCACTTGCCCTTGGCGTTACTGCGGCAGCGAACGTTGTTAGTACTCCAGTAGCTCACGCTGCCGATTGTACGAGCGACGCAACGGGCGGCCTTTCCGGCGGTGCAGGTTGTGCGCAAGGTAAAGACCAGCAATCCGACTTGTTCGGTAGCAACGGTGTCTTCAAGACTATCACCAATGTTCTTCTGTTCATTATCGGTGCAATCTCGGTTATCATGCTTATTATCGGTGGTATCCGCTACGTAGTATCTGGTGGTGACAGCAGTGCAGTGACGAGCGCAAAAAACACGATCCTTTATGCGATCGTGGGTATCGTTGTGGCAATCCTTGCTTACGCACTGGTTAACTTCGTTATCTCGAGCTTTTCAGCAAACGGCGCGTAAAACGCCCAAGCTAAGTATAAAAAGACGCTTCTCCAGGAAGCGTCTTTTTATTTGGGTGTTCTCTGCCCAACTAAAAACAGCCTCCTGCGAGGCTGTTTTTAGTTTTGTAAGAAGATCTATTGGATAGTAATCTTCTTAGCTTGTTCTTGTTTGATCTTGCCGAAGCTGATTGTAAGGACACCATCTTTTAGGACGGCACCTACCTCATCCTCTTTTACGGGCACTGGAAGTGCCAACGTGCGGCTAAATTCGCCCCAGTAACATTCCTGAATGTGCCAGTTAATGGCGTCGGTGTCGTCACCGCTTGAGAGCGTGCCGCTGATGGTTAAAATGCCATCGCTAATGCTGACATCGAGGTCTTCTTTGTTTACCCCTGCCGTACGAGCTTTAACAATAAGCTTTTCATCGGTCTCATAAACGTCGACGGCCAATTGGCCTGGAAAATCTTCTTCAGACTCTTCCCATGCATTATCATCGGTAGCTGGTGCTTGCTGCACCGGAGCTGATTGTTCCTGGCTGAGCTCATCATCGTTTAGAAACGCGGCGGCGAGTTCATCTTCGATCAATAGATCATCGTTTTGTTTGCGGGCCATGATATCCTCCACTTTTCTCTAGGCTCTATTGACAAATAGTCTTTCACATTATAACCAACATCTACGGTATAATCAACATAACGGCAAAGTAAAACGTAAAAAGTACAATGTTTGACACCCTGCTTTCGTACGTCGCGCCGCACCTCTGTTATTCTTGCGGTAAAATTGGAGCGGTTTTATGCGATAATTGTAAATATAACATCAGTGAGGAATACTTTCGAGGCTGTTTTATTTGTGGCGACGAAACATTTTTGGCAGATCGCTGCCAACTCTGTTCTACCTCTTATTCACGGAGCTGGTGCATCGGTACAAGATCGGGGGCATTACGTCAAATCATTGATAGCTATAAGTTCAATAACAATTACGCGGCGAACAAAGTTCTGGCCGTGTTACTTGCAGAGCGTATCGGTCAGCTTCCAAAAGATGTGGTCATTGTCCCCCTGCCCACGGTCGCCTCACACGTACGGGTGCGCGGATATGACCATACACTACTGATCGCGAAAGGCGTAGCTAAAGCCCAGCGGCTTCGGTTAGAAAAAGCGCTCTACCGCCGCACCTCGACGACGCAGCGGGGAGAAGGCCGAAAAACCAGACAGCGGCAGGCAAAAGAGGCCTTTGGTGTTAAGGGGACGCTTAATTCGGCTGCGACGTATCTTTTGATTGATGATGTCGTGACGACGGGTGCAACCCTGCAGTGCGGCGCTAAGGCCCTAAAAGACGCGGGCGCAGGCGAGGTTTGGGTGGCGGCGCTTGCTTACCACCCTCTCGACTAATCGTTCCGTATCTGTTACCATAGGGTGCAGCCACTCATTTGGAGAGGTGCCCGAGTGGTTTAAGGGAACGGTCTTGAAAACCGTCGTGCCAGCAATGGTACCGAGGGTTCGAATCCCTCCCTCTCCGCCAAGAAAAGACGTTCGTTCGGACGTCTTTTCTTTATGGGGAACAAAAAGAGAAGGATCACAGACTACATATTCTCCCTGCGCTATACTATAACCATGACCAAAAACCTCGAAAAGCCCGCGTACCGCTTGTCGGCAGATGAAGTTATTGACCACCTCGGCAGTACCCGTACTGGAATGACGACACGGCAGGCACAGGAGCGTCTGGCAAAAGACGGGCCAAATGCACTAATCGGGATCAAAACCGAAACTCTTTTTCACCGGTATCTCCGCCAGTTTAAAGACTGGATGATTATTTTGTTACTCGTAAGCGGAGCAATTGCCGCATATCTTGGCGACAGCCGTACAGCGGTTGTCCTGGGCGCGCTCGTTCTATTTAACACGACCATCGGTTTTTTGCAGGAATACCGGGCTGAACGAACGATGCAGGCACTCGAAAAACTTATTCAGCCTTTGGCAGAGGTCTACCGCGACGGCAAATTAACAGAGATAGAATCGCGCAATTTAGTAGTAGGCGATGTGATTCGCCTCAGCGAGGGAGAAAGTGTCCCCGCGGATGTCCGCCTGATTGACCTCTCTACTTTTTCAACCAATGACTTTGCTTTAACGGGTGAAAGCAGCCCTGCGCATAAGTTCCTCCATGCCATTAGCGGCGACGTGCTTGTGGCGAACCGTCATAACCTTGCGTTCATGGGTACAACGGTCGCTATTGGCGAGGCGTTTGGTGTGGTTACTGCGACCGGAATGGCCACCGAGCTCGGGCGTATTGCCAATTTAAGCCAAGCCGCACCCAACAGTTTGAGTCCGCTTGAGCGTGAGCTGCGGCATATTGCGACGTACGTTACCTATGGCGTCGCGATATTATCTCTTGCCCTCTTATTTGTTGCTATGCAGATCCACTTGCCATTTAAAGAAGCGCTTCTTTTTGCGGTTGGTTTTGCCAGCTCACTTATTCCGCAGGGGCTCCCCGCCGAAGTAAATACTTCCCTCGCCCAGGCCGCAGGCAAGCTTTCAAGGGCAAAGGCGCTGGTTAAAAAACTGAGTGCTGTTGAGAGCCTCGGGTCAACCCAGGTTATTTGCACCGATAAAACGGGTACGTTGACCAAGAACGAGATGACCGTTGTAAGCATGACATCAAATGGCAAACAGTATACGTTCAGTGGAACAGGATACGAGCCAAACGGCGCCGTACTGCGGGACGGTAAAGAGATAAGCGGCGATGAGCTCGCCGAGGTGACCGAATTTTTGCGGATCGGGCTGTTTGCAAGTAATGCGCGGATTGTTGCTCCCGATGAATCCAGCCAAAAGTGGTATTGCTTGGGCGATCCGACAGAGGGCGCGCTTGTAACGGCGGCTGCCAAGGTAGGCCTTTTAAGCGAGGACGCGCCACGTGTTGCCAAGGAAATCCGCGAACTGCCGTTCGACTCAAGTCGCAAACGCATGAGTTCGCTCCGGCAATTCCCCGACGGCCGGGTGGTGGCATTCGTAAAAGGAGGTCCCGAGGCGGTACTCGAGCGGGTGACCCATATTCAGGATAATGGAAAAGTTCGCCCCATCCGCCAAGAAGACCGCGAGCGGTTTATTGCCGAGCATACCAAACGCGCCAAAATGGCCCTTCGTAACCTGGCCTTTGCCACAAGAACGCTTGATGAAAAGATGGCAAAAGAAGCAACGATCGACCAAATAGAATCCGGCCTGATACTAGTAGGGCTTGTCAGCATGATCGATCCCCTGCGCGAGACGGTGCCGGCGGCGATGGAGGCCGCGCGCATGGCACATATAAAAGTAAATATCGTCACTGGCGATTTTGCCCTTACAGCCGAGGCGATCGCCCGCCAAGCCGGGCTTGCCGGAGAAGGTGACCATCTTGAAGTGGTAAGCGGCGAGCAGCTAGCGGCAATGTCCGACGCCGACGTAGTGGCGCGCACGCTTCGGGGTGGAACGGTATTTAGCCGGGTCAGCCCTGAGGACAAAATGCGTATCGTTGAACTTATGAAGCAGAACGGGACGATCATTGCGGTGACCGGCGATGGCATTAACGACGCCCCGGCCCTTAAGCGGGCGGATATTGGCGTTGCTATGGGTATTAACGGGACGGATGTTGCCAAGCAATCAAGCGAGGTTGTTTTACTAGACGACAGCTTTAGCACGCTTATTATGGCTGTCCGCGAAGGCAGGACAATTTTTGCCAATATCCGAAAAAGCGTTCTTAGTGCCTTTACGTCTAATATGGCCGAGTTGGTCGTTAACCTCTCGAGCCTTATTTTGGCGAGTCTTATTGGCGCACCGCTTGCCATTAATGTGCTGCAGATCCTCGCTATCGATCTTTTGGCCGAGCTGTTCCCTATTGCGGCACTTGGATGGGACAAAGAGGAGGGTGAAATGATGAAGCAGCCGCCGCGAAACCCCAAGTCGCACATCCTTAATCTGCATAGCATTCTCGATCTTTTGTGGTGCGGCGTGATTATCGGAGGTCTTGCTATTGCCAACTACCTGTTGTTTTTCGACCGGCATGGCGTAGCGCCCCACGACGCAGGTCAGACGCTGATATACCAGGCGACAACGCTCACCTATATTTCGATTGTCATAAGCCAGCTCGTCAATATCATCCAGCGGCGCAGTATCCACGGTTTTTTCAGCCGCTACCAGTTTTCAAACAAGTATTTTTGGATGGCACTCACCGGCTCGCTTGCGGTCGTCGTATCTATAGCCTACGTACCGGTGGTGAGTATGTTCTTTAAGAGCGGGCCTATCGGCTTTGTCGACTGGCTGTTTGTCGGTGCTGCTGCCGTTATCTTTTTGACAATCAGGGAGTTGCAGCGCTTATTTATACGTTGGTTCCGCCGCCGCCAACACCAGGAACAAAACTCCCGATAACGAAGTTAATGACCGCGTAGGCCATAATAGCGATAATAAGACCAACAATAGCGTAAAGAATAGTATTTTTTGCCGTAGTAATGTTACTGGAGTTGCCTCCGGATACAACGTACCGAAGCCCGCCCACTACTACCATGATCACGCTAATCGCACCAACAACAAACAGCATAACGTTGGTAATGGTAGTAAAAATACCGGCGTTGCCAAAAAGATTGGTCGCTTGATCGGCACCGCGGGCTGAGTTGGCACCGTCTTTGATACTGAGACTGAACGCGAGTGATGAGGGAGCAAGAATAATGCTAGCCAATGAAGTGGCTGCCAGGGCGAGTGTCGTGATGTAGGCAATCGTCTTTCGCTTCATGATTATTCTCCGCATGGTTTTAAACCATATATCCTAATAATAGCAAAAAAAGATCAAAAAGTCTATGTGCTACATCTGTAATATGCTACAATAAATCAGCTGGAGGAGTACCCAAGTGGCTGAAGGGGACGGTTTGCTAAATCGTTAGTTCGGGGAGACCTGAAGCGGGAGTTCGAATCTCCCCTCCTCCGCCAAGTAGAAAAGACATGCGGCTGCATGTCTTTTCTACTTGGTTGGCTTTAGGGTGCGCAAGAGGAAACACAAAAAATACGGATGAACTAAACGGCTCATGCTATACTGAATTTATGCAACCAGATCGGAATCCAACAGAGTGGCAGCCGCCTAAAGAGCAGCCGTCTCAGGCGCCTTATGTCGCTAGTACAGTGGAGCCACCCGAAACGGGTAATGGCCCCGTGGTCACTTTAACGCCCGATGAGGCGAGTCAGTCCACGCCGCCTGCCCTGCCCATGGCAGACACAACACCGCCGGCCGATCCTCCGCAAGCGGAGCCGCAAAGCGCGCAACCCACGGAGATGGAGCCAGTCCGCTGGCAGGCTCACGAATATATCCATCACGAAAAAAACGCCGGCTGGTTTATTATTTTTTCCATTGTCGTACTTTTGTTAATTGCAGCAGCGATTTTCGTTATTCAATCGGTCACGTTTGCCATTCTTATCCCTGTTATGGCAGCCGCACTGGTGGTGTATTCGCACCGTCCGCCCCGCGTCATCGACTACACGCTGAGCCGTCAGGGGCTTCATGCTAACGATACGCTGTACTCTTTTTCGGAGTTTAAGGCCTTTGGTGTTATTCATGACGGTCCGGAGTACTCCGTGATGTTACTGCCCACCAAACGCTTCAGACCTGGGGTAACAGTGTACTTCCCAGAGGAAGCCGGCGAAGCTATTGTTGATATGCTAGGTGCCCGCCTTCCTATGCAGGAACTTCATTTAGACGCTATCGACCGTCTTATCCGAAAACTTCGTATCTGATTGATCTTGCCCCATAACAGGTGTACATGGTACAATAGCCGATGTTCGCTGCTTTTTTGGTGGCTGAAAGTACCTTCTAGTTACACGAAAAGCGGGGCCATGCACGACCACGTGTGTGACACCGCATTTTGCACCCGTAGCTCAGCTGGATAGAGCGTCGGCTTGCGGAGCCGAAGGCCACAGGTTCGAATCCTGTCGGGTGTACCATAGAAAAAAGACGAGTTTTGCTCGTCTTTTTTCTATGGTCGGTTTTTACGTACGGGATTGGTCAAACGGGATGTCGTCTCTTTGCTGGGAGGCGCCGTTTCGGGGAGAATCCTCAAACTCTTCCGGATGGGTAATCCCCCACATAATAATAAAAGTAAGAAAAATACAGAAAAGCAGCGAAAGCACAGTGCTCACGATACCGGTTACCAGGCCAGCAATGGCGAGGCCTCGGTTAGCTACTTTTTTTCTGAGGGCGATAACACCGGTGACGATGGCAGGAATGCCAAGCAGCAGTCCGGGCCCCGTTAAGGAGACGACACCCAGTACCATCGAGACGATGGAGAGGCTGCTGTCCTCTTGCTTTGGGGTAACGGCGATATGTTCTTCTTTGGTCATAATAATTCTTCCTGGCGGAGAGAGAGGGATTCGAACCCTCGGAACCTTGCGGTTCACCGCTTTTCGAGAGCGGCCAGTTCAACCACTCCTGCACCTCTCCAAACCAGTATGATTATACCAGATGATAGGGGTATACTAAACCTATGGAAGACTCGATTTTTACAAAGATTGTAAGGGGTGATATCCCCGCTCACAAAATTTATGAGGATGAACGGACTCTTGCCTTTTTGGATATTCACCCGGTGCAGCCCGGGCACACCTTGGTTGTTCCTAAAAAACAGGTGGAGTTTGTGTGGGACCTTGAAGACGACGATTACCAGGCGGTGATGCTGACTACCAAAAAGGTAGCGCGCCGTATCCGTAGCGTACTGGGTTCAAAATACGTCGGTGAAAAAATCATCGGTGTTGATGTTCCGCACGCGCACGTACAGCTTATTCCCTTTTCAAAAAGCAGCGAATACTTGGCTTCACAGGATATGGAGAGTGAGCCCGACCACAGCTCGCTAGCGGAAATTGCCGAAAAACTGAGGTTCTGATGGCCATTAAAATTATAGCTGTCGGGAAAAAGCACGAGACGTGGGTGGCTGAGGGTATTAGACGCTATGAGACACGTTTACAGCGTCCGTTTAACGTAGAGTGGGTACTTTTACCACATTCTGCCCGCGACGGCCTGCAGGCCCGCGAGGACGAGTCAGAGCGGCTGCTTTTACGCTTGGATAAGGATGACTTTATCGTTTTGTTAGACGAACGCGGCAAGCTGTTTGATTCGCCCGGATTGTCACGCATGCTCCTGGAGCCGCTTGAGCGTTCCCGCAGCGTGGTGGTGCTAGTTGGCGGGGCGTACGGAGTGGATGCTTCTGTTCATGAGAGAGCTGATGTGGTGTGGTCGCTCTCACCCCTTGTTTTTCCGCACCAGCTGGTACGGCTTATCTTGGCGGAGCAGCTGTATAGGGCCCAGGAGATCGCTGCCGGCCGTCCCTACCACCATAGCTAAGCGACATATAATTGACAATTCATAAAACTTATGCTATATTTTTAGAGTTACTATACAAAAATAAAAATATAGCAAATGTTTTCAAATATTATCAATACGACCGCCCTTTTTGTCAGCCTTCTTACCGCAAGCAGCGTTTTTTTGCACGATACGCGCCTCGATAAAGCGACCATAGCGGCTGTTTCGGTGCCCGATATCGCGGGTATGTATCAGGAGCAAGGTAATAAACTTCTCCATTCCGCAGACGCCCACACGCACGTTGAGCGGGTGTCGTTCTCGCAAACGGTAAAAGACTTTAGCTCGGGAAGCCCCCGGGTCCAGCCGCGTAACGAAGACAAAAAGTATATGATCCCAAACCGTGTCGGCAAAGGCCACCACGCGTTTGACAACTACAACCTGCCGATCGTCTAAAGGGTTATTTTAGGATTTCAAGTTCCGCTTCCAAGCGGTCGATGATCTTCTGCTTCGTTTCAAGCTGCTTCCGGGATTCTTCAACCAGGTTCTCGGGAGCTTTCTTGATGTAGTTTTCGTTAGAAAGGCGGGCCTCGAGCGTTGCAACAAAGGCGCGGGTTTCAGCTAGGCGTACCTCAAGGTTGGTCTGGTGTTCATACATGACCTCTTCGGTAAGGTCGAGCCATGCTTCCCTGCCCGAGGCGGCAAGCCGCAGACCGCGGGGCGCATCAATAGCCTGGACATCTTTTAACCTAGCTAGGTGCTTGATGAGGTCGGCGTTGTCAGCAACAAGAGCATCGTTTTGGTAGAGCATCGTGTAACGTTCGTTCCCTGGGAGCTCGCTCATTACGTAGCGGGCCTCGACAACGAGCTTTTGTAAACGGGAGAACTCGGCCGCGGCGATATCGTCGTATGTTTTTTGAGCTGGCCAAGGTGTCGATATGAGGAGGTCGTTGTGCCAACTAAGAGATTGCCAGATTGTTTCGGTAACAAAGGGTGCAAAGGGATGGACGAGAGTCAGGCTGGTATCAAGTACCCAAGCGAGCATATCCGGATTATCCTGGGTTTTGCTTGCTTCGATAAACCAGTCGGCCACATCATCCCATACCGTGTGGTAGATCAGCTCCCCTGCTTCGGCAAAGCGGTAGTTCTCTATTTGCTGGTCGAGCTCGCTCGCCGCATTATTGAGCTGGCGGATAATCCAGTGGTCGGCCATGCTTCGGGGTTCTGGTGTCCGGGGCTGGTAGTTCTCGCCCAACTTACCCTCAATGAAACGGGCGATGTTCCACAGCTTGTTACAAAAGTTACGTGCGGCGACCACTTTGCTTGTTGAGAAGGCCTGGTTAAGCCCGGCTCCCCGTGAGGCGGTAATCCCAAGGCGGAGCGCGTCCGAACCGTACTCGGCAATAATATCCATAGGGTTAAGAACGTTCCCTTTGGATTTGCTCATTTTTTGGCCTTTTTCGTCCAGTACCATACCGTGCAGGTACACGTGTTTGAACGGTACCATATCAGTGGTATAAAGGCCGAGCATGATCATTTTGGCAACCCAAGCGTAAAGAATATCGTGTCCGGTCTCCATGACGCTATTGGGGTAAAAACGCTTTAACGGACCGTCCTGCAGGTAGTCGGTGGTAATGTATGGCCATTGGCCGCTTGAGAACCATGTGTCAAACGTATCCTCATCGCGTACATACGTTGTGCCATTTACATCGATAGTCTTTTCGTCTACGCGCTCATCAAAAATCCAGTCGCTCGGGTCGGCGGTGCTCTGAAAAGCCGGAATAGGTATTCCCCAGGGAATCTGACGGCTAAGGTTCCAGTCACGTAGTGACTCGTAGTACTGAATAAGGGCGCGCTTGCGGCTTACTGGGGTAAATTCAACGTCGCCGTTGTTAATGGCCTCGATAGCCCGCTTAGCAAGCGGCTTCACTGACACAAACCACTGATCCTTCAGAAGCGGCTGAATGACGCTGCCGCATTTGTAACAGTGCCCCACTGCATGCTCAATGTTTTCTTCGCCGCGGCGCAGCTCGGCCGCTTCAAGAGCAGCGAGTACCCTTTTACGTGCCGTTTCAACGTCTAGTCCCATAAACTGCGGTGGAACGTTGATCATCTTGCCTTCGTGGTCGATAACCTGAATGCGCTCGAGTTTGTGCCGCTCGCCTACCTCAAAGTCGTTGGGGTCATGGGCCGGGGTAATTTTAACCGCACCGGTACCAAAAGTAGGGTCAACGTATTCGTCGGCGATAACGGGAATCTCACGGTCGGTAAGCGGCAGGAGCACGCGGGTACCGACAAATTTTTTATACCGTTCATCGTCGGGGTGGACGGCAATAGCAACGTCGCCAAGTAGGGTTTCGGGCCGGGTTGTCGCGATAATTATCTCACCGATTTTATCAAAGGTTGGGTAAGCTATTTTCCATAACTTCCCTTTTTCGTTTTTATGCTCAACCTCAATATCGGCAAAGCTTGTCTGGTGAACGGGACAGTAGTTTACGATACGCTCGCCGCGGTAAATAAGCTTGTCTTCCCATAGTTTTTTAAAGGTACCGTAAACGTTCTTAATAACCTTTTCATCGAGGGTAAATACCAAATCACCCCAGCTGGCGCTTACCCCGAGAGCACGGAGTTGGAGTTCCATGTTGCCACGGTTCTGCTCGACGAAATTCCATACTTGGCTGTAAAGCTGTTCGCGGGAGAAATCAAAGCGGCTCTGCCCTTTTTTAGCCAGTTCCCTCTCGTAGACAACCCAGGTTTCAAAACCGGCGTGGTCGGCTCCGGGGATATAGGCAACATCCCTTCCCTTCATGCGGTAGTAGCGGACGAGAATATCCTCGACCGCACCCATAAGGGCGTGACCAAGATGCAGGTTGCCGTTGGCGTTGGGCGGCGGCATGACGATACTGTAGGGCTCACCCTTCCCTGTTGGTGCGAATGCACCAGAGGATTCCCACATAGCGTAAATATTTGGCTCGTATTGGTTGGGGTCGTACGTCTTGGATAGTTTCATAAGGGTAACTTTCAAATTTGATAGTTTACACGTGAAAAATCAGCGCAAACCTACCCATCGTTTTCTTGTGAAAACGTGGTATTTATGGCCTCCATTGTTTTCTCACGTGTTTGTTTCCACTCTAAGTATACCATATCCGAGCAGTGTATAATCAGGAATATGACATCGGTAGAACTATGCGAGAAACAAGATAGGTGGGACGACGAAATCGTGTCTCGAAAAGGGCATCCTCTGCAGTTATGGGGATGGGGAGAAGTGAAATCCCGCCACAACTGGAGCGTTGAAAGAGTTTTTGTAAAAAGGGGCGAAAGTATCATAGGGGCGGCGCAGTTATTAATCCGTAAACTGCCAAAACCATTCAATGCGCTCGTGTATGTCCCACGGGGTCCCGTTGCCGAGGAGGCGGACAGAAGGGAAGTACTGGAGGCGCTTGCTGACCATGCCAAGTTGGCATACAAAGCGGTAGCGCTTTCGGTTGAGCCGGATTGGGTGGTAATGCCTGAGCTTGGGTGGAAACACACGCCGAACACTATTCTTATCCCCGAAACACTTATTCTTGATCTTTCAAAGACCGAAGACGAACTACTTGCTGATATGACAAAAAAGACCCGGCAGTACATTCGCAAGTCGGCCGGCGAAGCGATTGAGATCCGCAAGGTAAAGGGCAGGGAGGAGCTGGCTGCGTGTCTGGATATTTACCGGCAAACGGCCGAAAGGGCTGGTTTTGGCATTCATGACAATGGATATTATGACGATATTTACGATGAACTTGGTGAACACTCGCCGGTATTCGCAGCCTTTCTAGAAGGAAAACCAATCGCGTTTTTGTGGCTTGCGATTAGCCAGGAGACGGCGTTTGAGCTCTACGGCGGGATGAACGATGATGGTCAGCGGCTTCGTGCCAACTACGCTCTTAAATGGCATGCGATCCAAACCATGAAAAAATGGGGAATCTCCCGCTATGACTTTAACGGGCTATTAAACGACGGCGTCAGTACGTTTAAACGCGGGTTTGCCAGCCATGAGAGCATGTTGGCGGGAACGTACGATAAACCGTTGTCACCGCTCTATACTATTTGGACGAGCGCGCTGCCGACAGCGAAAAAGATTGTTCGTAAGATAAAAAACCGTTGATTTATTTACTACGATTTATTCCAGGCGGTTTTCGTCATGGAGATACTAGGGATGACCTCTAGCGAGTAGGGGTCGCTCGGCTCTTTTGCCTGAGCATAGTAAAACCCAAGTGTTGCGATCATAGCCGCATTGTCGGTGCAAAGTGACATGGGCGCGTACTCGATAGGGAGGGGGATTCGGTCTGAAAGTGTTTTTCGGAGGGCGCGGCTGGCGGCAACACCACCAGCGATGACGACTGATTTGGGAGAAAAGTCGCGAAAGGCTCTTTCTGCGGCATCAACGAGTGTTTCGTTGGCAATGCGCTGGAAGCTGGCGGCAAAATCTACCCGCTGAACGTCGTTTAAGCGTGCTGCAAGCTCGTAAGAGGGGAATGTGTAATCGACACCCGTCTCACGCTGAACGGCCCTTAAAACAGCCGTCTTAAGGCCGGAGAATGAGAAGTCATACGGACTTTTTAATTTGGCTTTAGGGAGGGGATATTTAAAAGGATCGCCTTCAAGCGCTGCTTTATCAACGGCTGGGCCTCCTGGATAGGGGTAGCCAAGGATTTTGGCAACCTTGTCGTAAGCCTCGCCAATAGCGTCGTCCTGGGTTTGGCCTAGGAGCTCATAATCGCCATGATCCTTAAAGAGAACAAGTTGGGAATGACCACCGCTAACGATAAGGGCGAGCATGGGGAATTCTGGTTGTTTTGAGGGAAGGGTGAGTTCCAAATGATCAGCTTGTTCGACAATGAAATTGGCGTATACGTGGGCTTCTACGTGGTGGATAGGGAAGAGGGGTTTGTCTTTAAGAATAGCTAGTGTACGGGCGGCAAGCGTCCCGACAAGAAGCGACCCAATAAGCCCGGGGGCATATGTCACGGCAATACCGTCGATATCATCCCAGGAAAGCTGCGCCTGCGAGAGGGCCTGGTTAATAACCGGGTTGATAACTTCGATATGGCTGCGGGCGGCAACTTCGGGGATAACGCCGCCGTAGTGGGCGTGAATGTCTATTTGCGAGTTAACGACATTACTAAGCAGCTTACGGCCGTCTTCAACGATAGCCGCAGCGGTTTCATCACAACTGCTTTCGATTCCCAAAATTTTCATTATAACTACTGTAGCATAAACCAATCGTCAGGGGTATACATGGGCAAGCCCGTGCGCCGACGGCGCACGGGATGCCTGACATTCACGACACGCGCTGCCGGAGCAGCCCGCCCAGCCCGAGTCCGCCCTGATCGGGCGTCCTGGGGATGATGTGTGTGTGAAGGTGGGGTTGGGTCTGGCCGGCGTTCGGCCCGAAGTTCGTACTGATGTTGTAGTCGAGCGGAGTGTCACCTTGAAGCCAGGGAACGAACTGAAGCAGCTCGTTGACTTCCTGTTGCCACCAGTCCGGCAGCCGCTCTTCGGTGTGGTCCAGGGGAACGATCATGAAGGCGCCGGGGACGCCCATGCGATCGTTGGCGATGAGATAGGCCCGCTCGGTACGAGCGGTTATCTCACCCTTGAGGATTCCGTTTTCCAGGCAGAACACGCAACCGGGCTGTATCACAACTCCTCCTTTTGTCAGGTATATTTACTATACCATATTTAATGCAAAAAATCTAGGTACTTAGCTTAACGGCACCTTCGCGGATGATTTCAATACTACCACTGTCGGTAATTTTAATGATCGTAGAAGGGGCACGGCCAGAGAGATCGCCTCCGTCGACGTAAAAATCAACTCGGCCGTCGAAATAATCGATAGCCTCGCGAATAGTTACCGAACCGGGCTTGCCTGGGTGGTTGGCGCTGGAGGTGACGAGGGGACCGGTCTGCTCAAGCACTTTGCGGACGGCTTCGTCGGCGACGACGCGGAATCCCTGACGGCCCGTGTCCTGATGAAGATAACTAAGGTTGTCACCAAGCGGTGTCTCAACGCTTAGCGGGTTCGGCCACCACTTTTTTACTTTGTTAATGTGATCTTCGGGTACGCCTAGTGCGATTAGCTGATCGGTGGATGCAGCGATAACCGTACCAGGTTTGTGGTCCCGTTCTTTTAAGGCGTACATACGTGCAACAGCCTCGGGGTCCTCGGCCCGGGCAACAAGCCCGTATACCGTATCAGTTGGCATAACGCCAACCCCGCCGTTTTTTAGCAGCTCGATGGCTTTTTCTCGTGTTACGATAGTGTTTTCCATATTTTCCTATGGTACCACAAACCTCTTGGGGTCACGAACTTATTTGTCAGGGGTCGGCTGCGATGCTTCGGCAAAAAGGGCGAGTGCTGCAATAAATAGTCCAATATCGCGGAAGGTAATAGGCAGTAGAGCAGGGTTAAGTGCCACAATACCGGCTAGCATAGCGGCGGCAAGGAGCGCCGCGTACCTCACATAGAGGCCGCTGAGTAACCAGCCTGACAAAACTATTTCAAAAACCGAGAATCCGGCAAGTAACAGCTGATCTGGGACGATGCCGCGCATAAACCGGGGCATGTAGCCGATCCAGTCGTTAGGCGAAGCAAACGACGAAAAGGCAGCGTATAGAAAAACAAACGCGAGTGCAATCCGGAGGATAAAAGAGACGTTCGAACCTTTTACAAACAGTGCCATAGTGTCCTACTGAATGGTAATAGACGCTTTATCACCCGGGTTTAGGTGGTTATGAAACCCGAATGTGCCTTTAGTAGTAACAGTAAACGTCGCGGTTTGGCCGGGTGCCACCGTTCCAACGTTCAGCTCGGTGTCGTCCGTATGAACGGGGTGCGGGTCGGAGTCGAACTGCAAGTCGCCCGACGACGTATTTTTTATGGCAACCGTATCGCCGGCTTTGACCGTTGTGAGGCTCGGGCTAAAGCCGCTATCCGAGTAGGTAATGGTGGCCGTAGCTTGGCTGCTGGATTCGGATGCCGGTTTATTGGAGGGCGCCCCGGCGTTTTGCGAAATAACGTAGGCGGTTGCAGCACTGCCAATGACGACAAGTGCAATTACGACGGCGATAATGATCATCTTTTTGTTCATTGCATCGGCTCCTTTTGCAAAATATTATGCGTTACGTGCAGTTTTCTTTGCGGGGTGAGTAGCGCGCTCGTACGATGGTTTTGCGGTTTTATTAAACAGTTCGCGCACAACCATGCCGCTTCCAAATAGCATAACGGCAATCATGGTAACGATATTGATGATTGGTATAAGCATGAGGATCGAAATGATCAGCACGCCTGCCAGCATAGCGACAAATGGGTGTTGCGGGGTGTTCATGAAAACCAAGCGGCCGGTGTAGTAGCTGGCAAGTACGCCGCTGAGCAGAAGGACAACAACCCATCCCAGAAGCAGGACGATTCCCAGGAGGGCGCCGACGACCGTCACAAAGCTGAGCAGAATGAGAATAGGAACTCCGACACAGGCAGCAAACCCAATCAGGATGGTTGTGCCAGGTTTAGTCAGCGCCAGGTCGGTGAGGACCTTTAACTTGCGGGGGAATACTGCCAAAAGGGCAAAGGCGAGGGTAAGTGACATGAAGAAAGAGAGAATGATACCAGGAACAGGGTTGGTTTGGCGTTCGCTTCTTTTTTGCTCAGGCGGATCTTTGCGGGTTGTTTTGCCGGTGACGTGTGATCCGTCAGCTGCCTGAAGTTGGTTGTGGCTGTAGTAGGTGACGCTTCCTGAAACAGCAGCGCCAGTATCGAGTCGCAGGTTATCGGTTGCTGCCTGAACATCGCGCCCGATCATGCTGTTAACGGTAACGGACGAGCCGGCGAGATCCGCATCGCGTCCAACCGTGCCATTGATAATAGTGGAGTTTCCCGCCGCCTGAAGATCGGCTACCTTGCTTCCCGATTCGGTTTTTACCATATTACCGGCCAGGCTGGCGTTGTGGTTTACCTTAGCAGAAAGAGTGACGACTTGGCCGGCGGCGCGTACGTCGCCCATAACTGTACCCCCGATATCAACGTTCATACCCGCACAAAGGACATCACCTTCAACCAGGGCATTAATAGTAATATTTTGGCCGGCACAGAAGAGGTCGCCCTTAATGGTGCCATTTATCTCTACGTTATTGCCGGCAACAAATACCGTATGGTCAACGACTTCGCCTTTTTTAATAACGACGTTGTCGCCGCCATGAAAGCTCCCCGCTTGCACCGCGTTTGTAAAAACAAACAGCGGCACGGCAAGCAGTGCTAGCGCAAATAGAATAATTTTAATTTTTTTCATATAACCCTCCCTAACCTCAAAGTATAGCTTCAGTATAGCGCGCGGGCAGATATTGTGACAGCGTTTTTGCCTCGAAGTGCTAAAATAAAAGTATGAAACAGACGGTCGTTAATGGGGTGAGAAAACTGTTGCCGCAACCAGTGGTGCATGGAATCGAAGAGGTATATCGTAAAGGCCGCGTACAAATTATCAGTGCTAAGTACGGTAATCCGGCGCGTAGTTTGCGGGTTATTGCCGTTACGGGTACCAACGGTAAAACGACGACCGTTAACTTTATCAACGAGATACTAAAAGAATCAGGTCTAAAGACGGCCATGTTCAGTACTGCGGTTATAGAAGTTGCCGGAAACCGTCAGCTAAACGATCTTAACGCCACGGTTGCAACAACGCAGCGGATGCAGGAGTTTTTTCGCGATGCTAAAAAGGCAAAAGTTGATTTTGTCGTTCTTGAAGTAACGAGCCACTCGCTTGAGCAGCACAAGCTTGCCACGGTGCCTGTTGAGGTTGCGGTTATGACCAATCTCACACAGGATCACCTTGATTACCACAAGACCATGGAGCGGTATGCGGCGGCAAAAGGCAAGCTGTTTGCCGGACGACCTAAGTTTATCGTTTTAAACCGCGACGATGAATGGTTTGATTTTTTCAACCAGTTTCAGGCAGGAATGCAAAAAATAACGTACGGCGAGCACGCTGACGCCGAAGCGCGGATAGATCACTACAAGTTGTATAAAAAGGGCAGTGAAGCCACAATTGTTATTGACCACCAAACAAAACTGGAGCTAGCAACGGCGCTTCCCGGTAAGTTTAATATTTACAACATGACCGCCGCCGCGGCTACCGCGTACGTTCTTGGTCTCAAGCTAAAGGACATTGTCGAGGGTGCGGCTAACCTTGAGGGCGTGCCAGGCCGTTTTGAAAGAGTGGTCGAAGGCAAGGGATACGATGTTATTGTCGACTATGCCCACACTCCGGATGCACTTGAAAAACTGCTTGAGGCGGCAAAGTCGGTAACTAAGAACCGGGTAATCCTGGTATTTGGCGCCACGGGTGACCGTGATAAAACCAAGCGGCCGATCATGGGTGAAATTGCTGCAAAGCACGCCGACCGGATCATGCTTACCGACGAAGAAAGCTACAAT
>Ga0224736_1093_pt1 | contig 18779 bp, 16 predicted proteins | sample IA12soil_MG_GH6A_FD_161628 | JGI IMG/M metagenome (GOLD analysis project Ga0224736, IMG submission 161628) | Enriched cells from agricultural soil in Iowa, United States - IA12soil_MG_GH6A(-) | ecosystem: Environmental > Terrestrial > Soil > Agricultural land | place: USA: Iowa | collected 2017-05-08
TGTTCATTCGCTAAGTCATCATGTGGAGTGCTTTCAGCCTAGGCAACTCTTCTCTTTCCATGTGTATTCTTAGCTACTATGCTTTATCAACGGTTTTACTTGAAATGTTCTTTTATATTTATATAATAATACGAGGGGGAAAACGCATTGTCAAGTGTATTCAGAATAAAAGTTAAGAACGTTCCATTTTCTTTTTCAACAATTTTATTTCACCCAAAGACAAACCAAATTCTGATGCAAGTTCCATAGAATGCGTTTGATTTTCTCTCTCGATAAAATGATGAAAGTCTGTGTGGAAAATTTGGCTGCTTCCAGCATTGATCATTTGATTTTTGTCATTTATTCTCATAAAGTGTCTCCTTTTCCCTAAACTGACGAAATGAATTCAAAAATGTTGTCATAATATTATTCTTTCCCACGATAATTCTTTTCTTTCATCAAACAGGAGATTTTTATTTTACAAAGAATACATACATGTGGCACAAAAATAGGGAAATCCATTAAGCTCTCATAAAAAGATAAGGAGGTGCAGTACCCTATTGGGTAGAAAATTAACAATTATTTTGCTGATAATATTACTTACATGCACTGGATTCAATCAGCCAGTGAAACAGGTTCAGGCGGAAACAAGCAAAGTCACCGTTAATGTCTCCGTGCTGAATATTCGAAAAGGACCTGGATTATCATATCCTATTTTAGAGCAGGTGCAAAAGGGAGATCAATTTACTATTTTACAGAAAAAAAATGATTGGTATGAAATTAGAATGCCTTCAGGAGACACAGGATGGGCAGCTAGCTGGCTCGTTTCAGTAAACGAGTCTAATACACTTGGAGGCGGTAAAGGTACTGTAACGGTAAATGGATTGCGCTTACGAAGTGCTCCAAGTTCGGATTCTTCCATATTAAAAGTGCTGCAGAAAGACCAGGTAGTGACCGTACAATCTCAGAATGGTGACTGGGTAAAGGTCACGGTAAATGGAATTAGTGGATGGATATCCAAGGATTTCATAGAAACAGATAAAAAAACATCAACTCCATCTTCCAGTAGTAGTGGAATGATCACGGTTGATCATGTTAATGTCCGAACCTCTCCAACTATTTCGAGCAGTGTAATTGGTTCATTAAACTCCGGCAATGAAATTACCATATTGGAGGAGCAAAACGGTTGGGTTCATTTTACGATGGGTTCATTAGACGGCTGGGTTAGCAGCCAATATGTTCAAAAAGTAAAAGAAAACCAAGAAAAACAGAACCCATCATTGAATAATTCCAGTCAAAAGATGACTGGTACTATTAATGTGAGTTCTCTCAACATTCGCAGTAAACCTTCATTAGACGGAAAAATCATTAGCACCATTACAAAGGGCCAAAGCTTTGAAATAAAAAGGGAAGAAAATAATTGGATTGAGATTAACATTAATAATCAAATTGGCTGGATTGCAGGTTGGTATGTCAATAAAACCAATTCATCAACCGTTACTTCGCCCCAGAGTGGTAATCAAAAGGGCAGCGTTACAATTCTTTATAATGGGACAAATTTAAGAAGTAACGCAACGACAACTTCCAGCATTCTTTCGAGAGCAAATGCCGGAGATTCCTTTAATATTCTCGACACTGTAAACGATTGGTATAAAATTCGGCTTGAAAACGGAGGAATTGCCTACGTTGCTTCTTGGTTGGTTTCATCCAGCAAAACAAAAGCTAAAAACGTATCTAAAAATAATACACCTCCTAGTACAACTGGTGGACTTAAAGGAAAAGTTATTGTAATTGATCCTGGTCATGGCGGCCAGGACAAAGGGACAAGCGGATATAGAGGAACATTTGAAAAAAATCTTACCTTGAGTACTGCTTTAACACTATATCAAAAATTAAAAAATGCAGGTGCGAATGTGATTCTAACGCGTAGTGATGATCATTATATATCATTGCCTTCTCGAGTAGGAATAGCAGAAGGCAATCATGCGGACGCTTTTATAAGCATTCATTTTGATAGTTTAAAGGAAGACCCAAGTGTCTCGGGACATACTACCTACTACTATCACGGTAATCAAAAAGAATTAGCGCTTGATGTTAACACGGGGATATCTAAACAAGTAGGAATTAATGATAGAGGTGTGCGGTTTGGGGACTTCCATGTAATACGTGAAAATAATGCCCCTGCGGTTCTTACTGAATTGGGATATTTAAGTAATCCTAATGAAGAGCTTTTAGTTAATTCAAAGCAATACCAAGAGCTTGTAACGACAGGAATCTATAATGGATTAGTGGAATTTTTCAATTAATGCTAGAACAACCGCCCGCAAGCACTCCAAAAAATAGCGGTTTCTCTGGAATAACGGATTTTCTATCCATTATATATTTGAAAAAAGGGAGAATTCGCTAGCTTCTAGGCAATGAAACTAGTCACAGACAATTTTTAAAACAGAATGTTAACGACATGCGTAAAATTTTTTAAATTTCCAAGAGGAAAACAATCTGGGAAAAGGGACCTGTCCCCTTATCCCACAAAAAAAGAGAGAATCTGATAAGATATTGGTCAGATTCTCTCTTTGCTTTCTACTATTAGAGTTACGGGGCCATCGTTAGTTAGTTTGACATCCATCATGGCGCCGAACTCACCTGTTTCCACATGAACGCCGTTTTCGCTTAAGTATTGATTGAAATATTCGTATATAGGCAAAGCATGGTCAGGTTTTGCTGCATCCATGAAATTTGGTCTTCTGCCTTTTCGGCAATCCCCATATAAAGTGAATTGAGAAATAGATAAAATTTGTCCACCTACATCTAATAATGACTTATTCATCTTTTCATTTTCATCCTCAAAGATACGAAGATTTACGATTTTATCAGCTACATATTTTGCATCTTCCTTCGTATCAGAATGAGTAATTCCAACTAATAGAACCAATCCACCGGAGATTTGTCCAACGATTTGTCCGTTGACTTCCACACTGGCTTCCTTACTTCTTTGCAATACAACACGCATAAATCTTTTTGCTCCTTTTAACTACGTCCCTAACTCATAATTCGACGAACAGAATAAATATCAGGGATTTGTTTAATTCTTTCTACGACTTTATGAAGATGGCTAATATTTACGATTGAAATGGACATTGTGATAGTGGCCATTTTGTTCCGATCTGATCTGCCACTTACAGCTGTAATATTTGTTTTTGTCTCATTAACGGCCTGCAATACTTCATTTAATAAGCCTCTTCGATCATATCCGGATATCTCTATATCTACATTATATTCCTTACGATTAGCAGAATCGGATTCCCATTCCACTTCAATTAGACGGTTTTGCAACTCCTCATCAGTCACATTTGGACAATCCGCTCTATGCACAGAAACCCCTCTGCCTTTTGTGATGAATCCTACAATTTCATCTCCCGGCACAGGATTACAGCAACGAGATAAGCGAATTAATAGATTGTCAATTCCTTTCACGACTACTCCCGTTTCGTGTTTTTTCTTTTTTGAAGGAGCTTTAAGCTCTGTTATGACTTCTTGCACAGCTTCTTCTTGATCCCGTTTTTTACGCCATTTTTCTGTTAATCGATTAGCAATCTGTAAAGCAGTCATCCCATTATATCCAACAGCAGCGTACATATCATCTTCTTGAACAAAATTGAACTTTTCAGCAACCTTCTTAACATTTTCGGCCGTTAAGATTTCCTTTAAATCAAAGTCCATATTCTTGATCTCTTTTTCAACTAATTCTTTTCCTTTGATGATATTTTCTTCTTTTTGCTGTTTCTTAAAGAATTGCCGTATCTTATTTTTTGCCTGGGATGTTTGAGCTAACTTTATCCAATCCCTGCTTGGACCATAGGAATGCTTAGATGTTAGTATTTCAATTATGTCACCGGTTTTGAGCTTATAATCAAGTGTAACCATCTTGCCATTTATTTTGGCGCCAATTGTTTTATTGCCAATCTCTGAATGAATACGATAAGCAAAATCAATTGGGACCGAACCTGAAGGAAGCTCAATGACATCCCCTTTTGGCGTAAATACAAACACCATATCAGAAAAGAGGTCAATTTTTAAGGATTCCATAAATTCTTCTGCATTCGCTGATTCATTTTGAAATTCTAAAATTTCCCTAAACCAGGAAAGCTTTTTCTCAAATGAAGTCTGGTTGTTAACAGATTTTCCCTCTTTATACGCCCAATGTGCAGCAACCCCGAATTCAGATATTCGATGCATTTCAAATGTCCTGATTTGAACCTCCAAAGGATCCCCTTTTGGACCTATAACAGTCGTATGCAACGATTGGTACATATTTGGTTTTGGCATAGCAATGTAATCTTTAAAACGACCAGGCATTGGCTTCCAGCATGTGTGAATAATACCAAGAACTGCATAACAATCTTTTATGCTATTCACAACGATTCGGACAGCCAATAAATCATAAATTTCGTTAAATTGTTTATGCTGAAGAACCATTTTTCGATAAATCGAATAAATATGCTTTGGTCTTCCGGAAATTTCTGCTTTAATTGATACATCGTTTAACCGTTCCTTAACCTCGTCGATAACGTCATCTAAATACTGCTCCCTTTCAGCACGTTTCCTTTTCATTAAATTTACAATTCGATAATATTGTTGGGGATTTAAGTACCTGAGGGCAGTATCCTCGAGCTCCCATTTAATTTTGGAAATCCCGAGTCGATGTGCAAGTGGGGCGAAAATTTCCAATGTTTCATTTGCAATTCTTCTTTGTTTTTCGATGGGCAAGTGTTTTAATGTTCTCATATTATGAAGACGGTCAGCTAGCTTAATTAAAATCACACGGATATCCTGTGCCATTGCTACAAACATTTTTCGGTGATTTTCCGCTTGTTGTTCTTCATGAGATTTATATTTAATTTTTCCTAGCTTTGTGACACCATCAACTAACATGGCTACTTCTTCATTAAATTCATCGCAAATTTCTTCAAGTGTTACACTCGTATCTTCTACGACATCATGGAGAAACCCTGCAGCCACAGTGGAAGGATCCATCTCTAAATCGGCTAGAATGCCGGCAACTTGAATGGGATGAATAATGTATGGTTCACCCGATTTACGAAATTGCTCTTTATGTGCTTCCTTTGCAAAATCATAAGCTTTACGCACTAATGCAACATGTTCGTCGTTTAAATATTCTTTTGTACGATTTATCACATCATCGGCGGATAATATTTGATCCTTCGCCATAGTATAAGATCACCTTTAAATGAATTTTTGAATGATTGTATTTATTATCGAAAAAAAAACGAATATTGTAAAGTGATTCCTTACGTTTTTTTATGGAAATCTAAAATATTTGTCGAATCTTTTGAAATGAGTTACTAAAAAAAGCACTCACTCGAGTGCTTATTAATATTCCATTAATGTAAGTATATCGTAACCATCTAATTTTTTGCGACCTTCTAAATAAGATAGTTCAATTAAGAAAGCGATTCCAGCGACAACTCCACCAAGTTGTTCTACTAATTTAATGGTTGCTTCAATTGTGCCACCAGTTGCAAGTAAATCATCTGTAATAAGAACCCGTTGTCCTGGTTTAATGGCATCCTTGTGTATCGTTAAAGCATCTTTGCCGTATTCCAACCCATACTCAACTTGAATTGTTTCTCTAGGGAGCTTACCTGGTTTTCTTACTGGTGCAAAACCAACTCCAAGTGCATAGGCAACCGGGCACCCAATAATAAATCCACGGGCTTCTGGACCAACCACTAAATCAATTTCTTTTTCCTGTGCATATTTAACAATTTCATCTGTAGCGAATTTATATGCTTCACCATTGTCCATTAAGGTTGTAATATCCTTAAACACAATGCCTTCTTTCGGCCAATCTGGGACAATTGTTACATACTGCTTTAAATCCATTTCGTCATTTCCTCCTCATGTTCCACTGCACGTGAAACTCTTTCATCAAACCATGATTTCAACTCTTTATAGGATGAATATAAAAGTTCATTTTCAAGAGTTATTTGTTCAAGTTTTGCTTGATATGATCTTGATTCTTCTAAATCTCTTTTTGCTTTCACAGGTTTAAGGGAAATTAGCCCATCCTCTATTGTAACAAAATCTAGTTCAAAAAACACTAGTGACATAAAATCAATTGTCTCCCGAGACCAGCCTTTATAAGCAGCAAGCTCATCCCCGCGTTTTTGTATATTAAATATCTTTTGTTTCATTAAGAAGGCATAATACCATTTAAAATGCTCTCTTGTTGGTATCGTGCTGAAAAAATGCTCCTGTTCATGGTAAAAGTGACAATAAATGCGACTAGGCTGCTTTTCTTTAACAAGCAAATCTAGTAATGCTTTAGAAGATGGAAGATCTAATAAAACGATATTTCGATTATCCACCTTAAGTTCCAAACTTTGTGTTTCCTTATTGATATGAACAATATTTAGTTGATAAGAATCCAACGCAAGCTTTTCTGCCGTTCTTTTCTGAAACATTATAAATAAAGTATCGTTCTTAGGAATATTTGGTATCCATTTATTTAATTGTTTAACCCCACGAACATCAAAGAGCTGCCATTCTTCAATTTTTATATCCCTTATAAATATTTGGGGCTTTCGTGTGTTATTCCATTCATTAATTGCTAATTCCCCTAAAACAGATACATTTGCTACGGGGGATACTTGGTGGAAGTAATCTCCCATCCCAAAACCTACTCCATCTAATGAAGTTCCTTCTTTTTCTAACACGACTTTTAAATGTTTATTGTCTGCGCCAATTTGCCTTAATTGGCTAACAGTTAATTCTTCCATAATGATTTTCGGCTTAGGATTTCCAGTTCCGTATGGCGCCAGCAAGTTAAGCTGTTGTATTGACTCTAAATTTACTTCCTCAAGTGGAATGCTTGCATCCACTTCTGTAAGCGGAACAAAATCTTCATTAGATAGATTTGTTTCAGCTATTTCATTTAAACGGGAACGTAATTCTGGCACGTCCTCTAATGCCAATGTCATTCCCGCTGCCATTGTATGACCGCCAAAATGAGGCAATATATCGCGGCATTTCGACAGACTTTGAAAAAGATCAAAGCCGACAATGCTTCTTGCAGAACCCTTTGCCAAACTTTTTTCGGCATCAAAATTTAAGACAATGGTGGGGCGATAATAGCGTTCAACGAGCCTTGATGCCACAATGCCTATTACACCTGGATTCCATCCTTCTTTACCTATGACAATTACTTTATTATCTTGAAGGTCAAATTCTGTTTCAATCATGGAGATAGCATCTTTTGTAATTTCGTTCACGATAGCTTGTCTTTCTTTATTTATTCCATCAATTTCTTTCGCAATACTTTTTGCTTTTTCGGTATCATCGGTTAATAATAGCTCAACTGCGGGACCTGCATGATCTAAACGTCCAGGAGCATTTAAACGAGGTGCAAGTATAAATCCTACTGTTTCCTCATTTATATCTTCCGGTGAGGTATTCGTTAAAGCATATAATGCACAAATTCCAGGACGCTCTGTCACCGCCAATCTCTTTAAACCCTTTTTCACTATCAGACGATTTTCCCCATGTAATGGGACTAAGTCTGCTACTGTACCAATGGTTACTATATCTAATAATTCTTCCGGCACGCGGTTATATAACGCGTGTGCCAATTTAAACGCGACCCCAACACCTGCTAATTCCTTAAAAGGATATTCACTCTTTGGGTGTTTCGGATGAACAATAGCCAATGCTGCAGGAAGCTCTGGACCAGGCTCATGGTGATCGGTAATAATCAAATCTAATCCTAATTGTTTAGCAATAGCTGCCTCATTAATTGCTGCTATTCCAGTATCAACCGTAATAATTAATTTATAACCATGAGACTCTGCCCAACGAAATGCCTTTTCATTTGGTCCATACCCCTCTGTAAAGCGATTAGGAATATAGAAGTCAGCTTTTGCACCCAAATCCTTTAAAACCGTCATAAGGACTGTTGTACTGCTTACACCGTCAGCATCATAATCACCAAATACAAGAATCGGTTCGTCATTAGCAATCGCTTGGTTAATTCTATTTACTGCTATGCTCATATCCGGAAGCAGAAATGGATCATGAAAGGTTGCATCCTCCATAAATAAAAAAGACCTCGCTTCTTCTGTTTCTACAATTCCACGATTTACTAATAAGGTAGAAACAAGCGGGGTTATGTTTAATTGTTCTACTAATTTATTAACCGCTTCAGGTACGCTGTCTTGAACTACCCAGCGCGTTTTAGATTTTAACATAGGTTCACCTCTTAACAATCTAATTATACAATTAATAATTCTACTCTGTCATCCTTTCATTCTAAGGTAAAAGACAATCAGAATAACCACTTTTTTCACATACTGTTATACTTTGAATATAAAAAAGGAACCTAAAATATCAGGTTCCTTTTTTATGTTTAAACTTGTGGTTCATCTGACCATTTACGTTTTTCTTTTACTGTTTTCAGAGTACCTTTCTTCTTCAATTCCTTATTCTTTAGATCAAACCAAAGCTGTGCCGCGATGAAAATAGAAGAGTAGCAACCCATAATCAATCCGACTAATAAGGCAATAGAGAAGTTTCGAATCGACTCACTTCCGAATATTAACAATGCAACCGCAGTAATAACTACTGTTAACACTGTGTTAATGGAGCGGGTTAAGGTTTGACGTATACCAGCATTTACAATGTTTGCAATATCTTCTGTTGTTTTAAGTCTTCCTTTTGACTTCATGTTATCGCGGATTCGGTCAAATGTAACAATGGTATCGTTGATAGAATAACCCACGATTGTTAAAACAGCCGCTATAAAGGTTAAATCTACTTCCAGTCTTGTAATACTGAAGAAGGCAACTATCAGAAAGGCATCATGCAAGAGTGAAACAATGGCCGCCAATCCCATTCTCCATTCAAATCGAATAGAAACGTAAATTATGATCCCTATTGCAGCGATAATAAGCGAAATAATCGCATTCTTTGCAAGTTCTTTTCCTACAGTAGGAGATACTTTGCTCAAACTGGTAGTATGGTTTCCATATTTATTGTCAAAATAGGATTTAACTTGTTCCTCTTTTTGTTTTGAGAAGTCATCTTTAAATCGGACAACACCAACTTGATTTTTACTTCCACCTAATACTATATCTTCCGGAGTCAGATGAAGAGTTTGTAAATCAGATTTGATTTGTTGCTCCGTTAATGGTTGTTTTGCCATTATTTGCAAACGAGAACCTTTAGAAAAGTCAATACTTAAATTCAAACGGAAAATCGCAAGGAAAATTATTCCCAAAACAGTCAGACCGATAGCAATGGAATAGAATATTTTTCGATGCTTTACAAAATCAAATTTATCAAAATGCGTAGATAAATCATGTGTATCTATATTATCAGCTAAATTATGAATATGTTTGCGATTAACCCCAAACCAACCAGGTTTATTTTTCAGTACATTACTATTAACCCAGAAGCTTAAGAAGATTCTAGCTCCATACACAGCTGTAAGGAAACTTAACAGAATACTGATAATTAACATGGTAGCAAAACCTTTTACGGAGCTATTTCCGTAAACAAACAATACTGCTGCAGCTAATATTGTTGTAATATTGGCATCAAAAATCGCAATAAATGATGATTTATTCCCGGCATGAAAGGCAGATTTTATCGTCCTTCCAACCCGAATTTCTTCTTTAATCCGCTCATACGTAATGATATTGGCGTCGACTGCCATACCGACCCCGAGAACCAAAGCGGCAATACCTGGCAAGGTTAAGACACCATGTATCAGATGGAAAATTAAAAGCGTTAAGTAGATATAAATCATTAATGTAATTGTTGCAATAACCCCTGGCAAACGATAATAGCCAATCATGAATAAGAAAATGACAATAACTCCAATAATACCTGCTGTAACAGTTGTATTTAGAGAGTGTTGTCCAAACTTCGCCCCTACGGATGTGGAATATTCTTCTTTCATTTTAACTGGCAGTGCACCAGCTTTTAATAGAGAGGCAAGATTTTGTGCCTCTTCCACTGTAAAGTTACCTGTAATTTGCACACTATCTGTATTTAACACTTGAGATACACTTGGATTAGAGAGGAATCGAGGATTTTTCTTTGCAACCTCTGCCTTATAGGAATCTTTGCCCTCTTTGAAATCCATCCAAATAATTAATTGATTATTTGGAGCCATATCAAGAATCTTTTTGGTAACATTTTTGAACTTACTACGATCCTTTAATTTGAGTACAACATCAGGATTTCCAGCTTCATCAAAAGATTGCTTCGCGGATCCCTGAACTAAATCTGTACCGTCCATCATCTTTTTATCGTTTACATCGCGAAATGATATATTTGCTTCAGTGGACAACATTTTTCGTGCTTCATCTTGATTCTTAACGCCTGCAAGCTGAACACGAATTCTGTCTTTACCCTCTATTTGAATACTTGGTTCATTCACACCAAGAGCATTCACACGTTTATCAAGGGCCTTGACAGTGTTATTTAAAACATCTTTTGTAATTTTCTGTCCCTTAATAGCAGGTTCTACTTTGTATAAGACTTCAAAGCCGCCTTGCAGATCGAGACCTAGGTTAATTTTTTTCACAATACTGTCAGTAGTGCCTCCCAATAGTCCTGCAAATAAAAGGACAATCAGAAAGAAGGCAATGATACGACTTCTTTTTACCATTATGTAAAATCCTCCCAGCAAAAATAAAAAGCTACAAAATCTACTTATTTCTTATAAGTGCAGTTTTATTCAGTTATTAATCATTATGAATTAGAAAAAAAAATGTGTCAATTTTTGTTTTAATCTACTTAATTAATTATCATTTGGTTTTAATAGCTCTCGTAATTCATCTCCGTCAAGTTCCACAAACCAGTTGGAAGATTTATATGCCTCTATTGTTGCGAAGTTCATATATTCTCCTACTTTTACTGATAGGACGTCTGAAAATAGCTCATGCAATCTTATATCTGCTTTTGTTTTTTTCCATTTCTTTTTCGTCAGGTATTCCCATAAATCCTTTATTTCCACTTTCCCATACCCAATTAATAAGAACTCCTCCACTTTGCTTTTTAACGCAGGTTGAAGCAATTCAAAATATTCATCATACGGATGTATATTATCCAACCCCTCTTCCCTCCTCATAATGAACTTGTCATGCTTTGTCCATCATGCAGCATATATATCTAATTGTATATGAAATTACCGATTTTGAGAAGGTAGGTTAAAATGATGTCAAGGTTTCTCAAGGGGACGATGATTTTATTAGCGGCAGGGCTTTTCACAAGAGTCTTAGGGTTTATAAATCGAATTGTAATTGCACGATTTCTCGGTGAAGAAGGTGTAGGGTTATACATGATGGCTTTCCCTACTCTTATGCTTGTCATTTCGATTACTCAGCTCGGGCTCCCTGTTGCCATTTCAAAATGTGTTGCAGAGGCTGACGCAATAGGAGACCGTCAAAAAATTAAAAAAATTTTAGTTGTTTCCTTAACCATAACAATTTCTCTATCCTTAATCTTTACACCAGGGTTAATTTTATTGGCTCCTTATTTAACACAAGTATTATTTACAGATTCCAGAATTTATTATCCATTAGTAGCGATAACGCCAATCATCCCAATTGTTGCTGTTTCTGCAGTATTGCGAGGATATTTCCAAGGCAAACAAAATATGAAGCCGTTTGCTATTTCACAAATGATAGAGCAAGTGGTAAGAATTTTTTTAATTGCAGTGTTTGCAAATGCTTTTTTACCTTTTGGAGTTGAATATGCAGCAGCAGGGGTTATGTTTGCTTCCATTTTAGGAGAATTGATATCCTTACTTTATATGTTCACCATGTTTAAGCTAAAGAAGAAATTCAGAGTTCGCAGAAACTTCTTTCATGTTGTAAAGTCAGGAAGAGATGCATTAAACGAGTTAATGAGTGTAGCACTGCCTTCTCTCGGTAGCCGTTTAATAGGAAATGTTTCTTGGTTTTTAGAGCCTATTATCGTTGCTAATAGTTTGGCAATTGCCGGTATAACAACAAGTATAGCCACCAAACAATATGGTCTCCTAACTGGCTTTGCAATGCCGTTAATGATGCTTCCTTCCTTTGTGACCTCTTCCTTATCGACTGCTCTTGTACCCGCGATAAGTGAAGCAAATACTAAAAGGAATAGTGAACTAGTAGAGCACCGACTGCAGCAAGCACTAAGATTCTCTTTGTTGGCTGGTGGATTATCTGTCATTATTTTATACGTTTTTGCCGATCCGTTAATGAAGGCGATGTATGGTAACAGCAACGGTTCACAGTTTATTAAAATAATGGCACCCTTTTTTCTCTTACAGTATTATCAAGGCCCATTACAAGCAACTCTGCAAGCATTAGATATGGCCAGAGCTGCTATGATAAATAGTTTAATTGGGGCAATTGTTAAGCTTGCAGTAATTTTTGTACTTGCCTCTCGTCCTGAGTTTGGAATAAACGGTGCTGCACTGGGGATCGTTACAAGCATCGTATTAGTTACATTGCTGCATTTTGCTACAATACTTAAAAAAATTTCTTTTACAATTTATGTGTTGGAATACGTTAAATTTTCCATTGTAACGATATTAGCCTGCGTCTTTGGATATTGGATCTATCATCACATTTCTTTCCATGAATTGGCTATTATCCACTTGCTGATTTGTATCATACTTACTAGCATACTATATGTGTTATTATTACTTGGCACCAAGCTATTAACAAAATCTGATTTGCGTTTAATTCCAATCATTAACAAATTTATTTAACGAAGTGGCCATAGAAATGGCCACTTCGTTATTTCTTCTCGTCAATTAAATCAATATAAAATTGCCCATCTTGAAAGCTGCATAATGAGATATCTTTAATATTAGAATAACCTCTTTTTCTGAGTTCTCTTCTTAACCACATTTCACTTTTTTCTGTTCTTTGCAAATTAGCTTGAATAATTTGACCATCCATAATTAAAGGCATTGTAAAAGTATTAGTTTTTTTCTTCTTTTTATCCTTTTTGACAATGGATAGCTCTCCAGATGTTTCAAGAATGGCAAATTCGACATCTGCAATATTATTTATATCCTTTGTCCTAAGTTGCATAAGAAGATCATCAAAATTATAATGGATTTTACGCATTGCATTTTCATCTATTTTGCCTTTATTGATAATAATGGTTGGTGATCCATCAATTACTTTTCTAAACCGCGAGCTCTTAATAGAGATGAGAGCAAGTATCGTTTGAATAATTAATAACCCCACCATCGGTACTAGGGTGTGAAATATGGGAGATTTAAAATTTTCAATTGCTACTGCTGCCATTTCACCCATCATGATAAATACAACTAAATCCAATACACTTAATTCACCAATTTCTCTTTTCCCCATTAAGCGAAAGATGATAAGGATACTGGCATATAACACTAATGTTCGTAAAATGATTACGAAATAATCGTACATCCTGTTTCCCTCCTAATGGCACTTTAACAGTTAGTATGTTCAGATATAGTGAAAAATAGCTTGGAAATAGTTGTTAGCATTTTTTACAAATTTTTTCGTTTTCTCATGACTTTCCTTTCAAATTTTTGATTCTAAATTTTCAGCTGAAGAATATGCTTGTACTAGATGAAGAAACGTTAATACGGAGGGAGAGAACGAAAATAGAAACGAAAAAAATGGGAACAAGTGTCTTATATGGTGTATTAGTTATATTTATTATCATCACCATTTCCAGTCTTATTATTTCCTTTATATTGCGATTTACCAATTTACAAGAGCATTCCATTAGACTTTTCGTAACCATTATTTCTTTTATTGCTTTGTTTATTGGCGGTTTTGTTTGCGGAAGTAAAGGGAAGGAAAAAGGATGGTTGCTTGGAACATTAACGGGTATCCTTTATACATTTATTATTTTCTTATCTCAGTACTTAGGATACGGGAATGTATTTACTTTTGAACAAACTGTTTATCACATTTGTTATATTCTAACAGCAATGATGGGGGGAGTTTTAGGAGTAAATATGCTTTCTGGGAAATCGAAATATGTGTAATACTTACATTAACAAAAAAAGAAGCAATTAAGATTGCTTCTTTTCATTTTCCAAAGTGGAAACTGGCTCTGGCCTTTTTACTTGTTCTACCACTTCGCGAATCGCTGAGCGGTCATATGTAAGACGGCTTCCATCCCCACATTTTAAGACAATTTTATTATCGTCAAGGGAATCGATAATCCCATGTAGTCCTCCAATTGTGACGATTTTATCGCCTTTTGAAAGACTGTTTTGCATATCTTGAATCTTTCTTTGTCTCTTTTGATTTGGTCTGATTAATAAGAAATAGAACAGAACAATCATTAAGACAATAGGGATAATTTGAGCAAATGCCATTCTTATTCCTCCTTTCTGTAGAATATCTATTTAGAAGTTTTTCGCATCTGGACGATTAAATCCGTACTGCTCAAAAAATTCTTCCCGAAAATCACCAAGCCTATCTTCCATAATTGCTTGTCTAACTTCTTTCATCAATTGTAACAGAAAATAGAGATTATGGTAAGATGTAAGTCTAATTCCAAAAGTTTCATCACATTTCATTAAGTGGCGAATATAAGCTCGTGTATAGTTTCTACAAGCATAACAATCACAATTTTTATCAAGAGGACTAAAATCCCTAGCATATTTCGCATTTTTAACTACTAGTCTGCCTTCACTCGTCATAACTGTGCCATTTCTTGCAATCCTCGTTGGAAGTACACAGTCAAACATATCAATTCCTCGTATGGCACCATCAATTAATGAGTCGGGTGAGCCCACGCCCATTAAATATCTCGGCTTGTTTGCCGGAAGAAGCGGAGTAGTAAATTCTAACACTCTATTCATCACATCTTTTGGTTCTCCTACAGATAATCCACCCACTGCATAACCTGGAAAATCAAGAGAGGTCAAATCAGCTGCACTTAAGCGACGCAAATCCTCATATTCTCCACCTTGAACTATTCCAAATAGTCCTTGATCACTAGTACGGTTATGAGATTTCAAGCATCGTTCCGCCCATCTTGAAGTTCTCTCTACTGACTTTTTCATATATTCATGTGTCGCAGGAAATGGCGGACATTCATCAAAAGCCATCATAATGTCTGAACCTAAAGCATTTTGGATTTCCATTGATTTTTCAGGAGATAAAAATAACTTATCTCCATTTAAATGATTCCGAAAATGGACTCCCTCTTCTTCAATTTTGCGAAAATCACTTAAACTAAAAACCTGAAATCCGCCTGAATCTGTTAGGATTGCTTGATCCCAATTCATAAATTTATGTAGTCCGCCTGCTTCACGTACAATGTCATGACCAGGACGAAGCCATAGATGATAAGTATTGCTTAATATCACGCCGCTTCCTATTTCCTTTAGTTCTTCGGGTGACATTGTTTTCACTGTAGCTAATGTTCCCACTGGCATAAACATAGGTGTGTCGTAAGAACCATGGGGTGTATGAATTTTCCCAAGACGTGCACCTGTTTGTTTGCACGTCTTGATTAATTCGTATTTAATTGCTGTCAAATGTATAAACTCCTTCCAAAACACCATTTATATTATTAGCATGGCATCTCCAAAACTAAAAAATCTATATTTTTCTTGTACGGCTGTTTCGTAAGCATGGAGAATATGTTCTCTTCCTGCCAAAGCACTTACCAGCATAATTAACGTGGATTTCGGTAAGTGGAAGTTTGTAATCATGCCATCAATTCCTTTAAATTGATATCCAGGATAAATGAAAATATCCGTCCATCCATTTTGGGCAACTATTTCTCCATCATGCTCTGAAGCTATCGTTTCCAGTGTTCTTGTAGAGGTTGTCCCAACAGATATAATTCTTCCACCCTGTTTTCGCACACGATTAATTAAATCCGCCGTTTCCTTGGAAACTTGATAATATTCCGAATGCATATCATGTTTCTCTACATTCTCAACACTTACAGGTCGAAAAGTTCCTAGCCCTACATGCAGAGTAATGAACGTAATATGGACACCCATATTTTTAATTTCTTCCAGAAGTTCTTCTGTAAAATGCAAACCAGCTGTAGGTGCCGCAGCAGAACCACGTTCTTTCGCATAGACGGTTTGGTAACGATCTTTATCATCCAATTTTTCTTTAATGTACGGAGGTAACGGCATTTCCCCCAACGCCTCTAATACTTCATAGAAAATACCTTCATATTCAAATTTTAGTACCCGTCCGCCATGCTCCTCTTCTTTCACACAGTGGGCAATAAGCTGTCCATCTCCAAAGATTAGTTTTGTTCCAACCTTGACCCTTTTTGCCGGTTTAACAAGTGTTTCCCAATTATTTTCCTCGAGCTGTTTTAATAATAAAACTTCGATATGTGCACCAGTATCTTCTTTTACTCCGAATAATCTGGCAGGCAATACCTTTGTATCGTTTAGTACGAGGCAGTCGCCTTTTCGCAAATAACTGGTAATGTTTTTAAAAATAGTATGTTCTATTTCGCCATTTTCCTTGTTAAGTACCATTAACCGGCTGTCTGACCGATTTTTCAAAGGAGTTTGAGCAATTAATTCTTCTGGTAAATGAAAATCAAATATGTCTACTTTCACAGTTGTCACCTTCATGTTTATATTAGTTAGAAAAGTATAAGTGCCTGGAACTCTAGCCTATGGATGGATTTCTGAATCTTTGACCTATCGCATGGAAAGTGGCAGAAATCCGCTAACGGATAGTTGCTTCGCGCTAGACACGGAATAATAATGTTATATACCATAGATTTTAAAAAATGTACTTTTTCATGCTTTTATATTACATTGTTGGAATTTCTATGTGGAAGTGGTCATATACAAGCTTTGTCACCATTCTTCCTCGTGGGGTTCTTTGCAAAAAGCCTATTTGCAGCAAATATGGCTCATATACATCTTCAATAGTATCTGATTCTTCTCCAATACTTGCGGCAATGGTTTCCAAACCAACTGGGCCACCTTTGAATTTTTCAATGATGCCTTTTAACAGTTTATGATCAATATGATCTAAGCCTAAGCGGTCTACTTGCAGCCTTTCTAAAGCCGTTTCAGCAAGCTCCATGGTGATCTTACCATTCCCTTGTACTTGTGCATAGTCGCGAACCCTTCTTAACAATCGATTTGCAATTCTGGGAGTCCCTCTTGATCTGCGGGCGATTTCAATTGCACCTTCTCTATCAATACCAGTATGGAGAATTTCTGCCGTTCTTAAAACAATGTTTGTTAGTTGATTTTCCGAATAATATTCAAGTCGGCACAGCACCCCGAATCGATCCCTAAGCGGTGCGGAAATGGCTCCCTGCCTTGTAGTAGCACCGACAAGAGTAAATGGCGGCAAATCTAACCGAACAGATCTTGCACTTGGTCCTTTCCCAATTACTATATCCAAACAAAAATCTTCCATTGCCGGATATAAAATTTCTTCGATTGCCCTCGGTAAACGATGGATTTCATCGATAAATAAAACTTCTCCCGGCTCCAATGCCGTTAAAATAGCAGCCAAATCACCAGGACGTTCAATCGCAGGTCCGGAAGTGGTCCTGATATTCACACCCATTTCATTAGCGATTACAGCAGCTAAAGTTGTTTTTCCAAGACCAGGAGGACCGTAAAGAAGGACATGGTCTAATGTTTCCTTTCTTTGCTTTGCTGCTTCAATAAAAATGGCTAAATTATCTTTTACCTTATCTTGACCGATATATTGTGATAAAACCTGTGGTCTCAAGCTTTGTTCAAATGAGAGATCTTGACTGTTTGCAGCACCGGAAACTACCCTATCTACCAATCTTCTCCCTCCCTCTACTATATTATTTCATTAATTTTTTCAAGGCTAATTTTATATATTGGTCTGTCGATAATTTTTCTTTTTGTAATTCTTTTGAAACCTTCTTGATTTCCTTATCTGAATATCCCAATGCTTTAAGCGCAAGGATTGCTTCATCAAATGAATGAGATTCCACTGCTTCTTCCACACCGTTCTCATTAAATAGGTTTGGAAAATAATCAGGAACTACATCTTGTAGCTTGCCCTTCAAATCGAGAATCATTTGCCGTGCAGTCTTCTTTCCGACCCCAGGAAATTTCGTTAAAAAAGCTTCATTTTCGTTTTCAATTGCTTGAATAACCTGAGTAGGTTCTCCATAGGCTAAAATAGCCAAAGAACCTTTTGGACCAATTCCGGAAACCCCTAATAATTTTTTAAATAAAGCGCGTTCTTCTCTTTGTTGGAAGCCATATAATGCAATTAAATCTTCCCTAACATGCTGATATGTATAGATTATCGTTGTTTGCCCATAGAGACTTGAAAAAGTAAATGGATTTGGAGTAGAAATCTGATAACCAATCCCACCATTTTCAATAACAATAAACTCCGGACAAACATACTCAATGGTTCCTTTTATAAATTCATACAATCTTTTTCTCTCCTCTTACCAACTAGTGAAATTTCCCTTCAAATTTCACTAACCCCAAGCAATTAAGTTCTTTATCACTATTCTCCATTGTAACATATCCATTATGCTAATTGGTAGTCAAGAAAAGCGCAAGCCTCTTGCCCATTAGCATACAGATCCTAATTAAATATTCTACGTAAAAATTTATACTTCATTTGCTCTTAATTAGAAAAAAACCGACTGGCTGTCGGTTTTTGATAGATATGCATATCATTATTGTTCTTTTCCTGGTATTGAGTAACGCTTTAACGTTTCTAATACACTAGTATAATCCTCTTTTGACTTTATCGGAATCCCTTTTAACAATTCCT